>JAABUU010006917.1_pt1 | contig 11936 bp, 15 predicted proteins | sample 5559301 | NCBI WGS metagenome assembly JAABUU01 (sample SAMN10711884, study PRJNA513360) | rock metagenome | isolation source: Antarctica rocks | place: Antarctica: Victoria Land, Richard Nunatak white
GATGAGGGCTTGGCGCAATGTCTGGATGTTCCACGCTGCAACAGGTGGCACTTTATACTGTCGAGCTTACTGGTCTGAGGAAGGTGTCCTTCCCACCAGCGTCAAGTGTCATGTGGCCCAGTCCAGCCTGTTGCGCCGTGCGATCGGCCAGCGTGGCGATGGTCCCCTGATCCTGCTCCCGGAGCTGCTGCCCCGTCTGGCGCAGCGCGTGGGCGGTCGTGTAGAAACCCGCAGCGACCCGCTCCCGCTGGTCCTCCAGCCGCGAGGTCGTCTGCTCTTTGGCCATATCGACGGCCTGGCCCATTTTCTCTCCGGCCTGTTCGGCCACGTGGCCCGCCGTCTCCGCCAAAGGCTTGTGCTCTTGCGATACCATAATGAACGTCCTTTTCTACCCATCCCGATTCGTCTTATGGGCCGCCCGTCTTAGTTGGCGGCGCGGCCCGTCGTCTGTGTACCGCGCGCCGCGTGGCGCGTGCCGAGAGTCCCGCCCAGGGCAGCGGCGCCGCAGCCGAGCAGCAGCCCGATGAGGGTGCCCCAGGCCGTGTTGCGCGCCGTGTCCGCCGCCTGTTGTGCCTGTGCCGGCGTGAGGTTCTTGGCCGCCCCCGTGGCCGTATTACTGAGTTGGCCCAGGTTGATGCCCAGCCCGTTGGCGATGTGGTTCGCGTTGCCGATGAGCGCGCCCAGACCCTGCGTGGCCAGCCACAGCAGGATGGGCAGCGCCAGCAGGAAGACGAGCGCGCCGTTGAGGGCGGCCCAGCCGCGCTCATGCACCGCCGCCGTGCGCCCGGCCACGTAGCCGCCGATCAGGAAGGCGATGATCGCGCTGATCCCGGCCCAGATCGCCGAGTACGACCCGGCGTTCTGGTTGCCGCTACCCTGGACGGCCGCCCCCGTGTTGACGGTCGAGGCGCCGATGGCGAGCCCCAGCAGGCTCAACACCAGCAGCGTGAAGAACGCGGCGAGCAGCCCGGCCCAGATTGGACCCCAGCGCACGCGGTCGGCCGGCAGGTTCATCACCTGCGACACGTTGCGCGTCTCCGTCTCGCGCGTCTCCCGGCCGTAGCCCACGGTCTCGACGGGGGCCGCCGTCATGTTATCCGCCGGCGCCCGTCCGAGCGCGGCGCCGCGCGTGCGGGTCTGATCGTTGTTCGCCATGTCTGTCTCCTCCTCCTCTTCACCGATGGGCCGTTGGCGCCAGGTGGCGTCGAATCCGGTCGCCCTTCGTGTTTTCATTGCGTCCTGCATTGCGCAGGTGCAAGGTGTAGTCTCGCATAATGTGTCACGTCAGCAGGACCCAACGAAACCCTGTCGGGCGCCATCCGCGCGTAGTGCGCGCGGAAGCGCCGCCGCGCGCGGAAGATGAGGACGGCCACGGCATCGACGGTGGTGTCCATGGCGCGCGCGGTGTCGGCGTAGGACAACCCGTGCAGCGCGTGCAAGGCGAGCGCGGCGCGCTGGCGCGGCGCCAGGCGCCGTAAGGTCGCCCGGACCGCGCGCTGGTCTTCGGCCGCCAACGCCATGTCCACCGGCGATGACCAGCGCGCCCCAGCGGGGAGGATGTCGGCCAGGGCCGCGTCGAGCGGGATCTGGGGTGGCGCGCGACGGCGCTTCCCGTCGAGGGACGTGGTGGCGGCGACCCGGTACAGCCATCCGGCGAAGGACCCGTGCCGGCGCAGCGTGGGCAGGGCGCGAAAGGCGCGCAAGAACGCGTCCTGCGTGAGGTCCTCGGCCTCGGTGTGGTCGCCGCTGATGCGGTAGGCGATGGCGTAGACTTGGCGCGCGTAGCGGTCGACGAGGCAGGCGAAGGCGTCCTGCTGCCCGCCCAGATGGCGCGCGATGAGCGCGCTGTCCGACAGGGTCAGGGTGTCGGCTCCCCCGTCGTCATCATAGTGCGACGCTCCGTGCGCGACCATCGTGTCCTGTCCCTCGCTTCACATCTTGCCGCGATCGCCGGCGGCGTTCGCGCTTCACCCCTCTATTGTGCGGCGCGGCGACACGCAATAGCCACGAGAAACGCCGGAGATTCGCCCACACGTTCGCGCACTGGCGCACACACCCGCGGTGGGGGCACGCGTGACGGCCACCCTTTTGTCGCACAAAGGCCGTGTGCTATAGTAGGTTAACGACCGCTGTACGGCAAGATAAGGTAAGGGGGGTGAGCGCGTGCCTGGGCCTGAACGCGTAGACGAGGCGACGCAGCGCCCGCCCACGGGACAAGAAGGGGCGCGTGTCCCCGACGATCCCGTCTTGCTGGCGTTGGCGCAGGCCGCGCGGCACGTCTCGCCCACCGACCCCGCCGTCACCGCCCTGCGCGGGGCCGAGGTCTCGTACCGCGAGATCCATGCGCGCTTGGCGCTGCAGACGGCCTCGCTGCAGCGGTCGCAACGCGACCTGGCGGACGCGCAGGCGCGCGCCGTCTGGCTCGAGCACGAGCTCGCGGAAGCCCAGCGCCTCCTGGACCGCGAGCGCCAGCGTGCCGCGCGCGACAGCGAGCGCGCCGCGGCGCTCGCGTCCGCCATTGGGGAGATCCACCGCGGGCTCTTCGGCGGGAACGTCCACGAGCTCATCCTCAAGGCCTGCCTCGTCGCGACCGGGGCCACGCGCGGGCTGTACCTCACCGCGCGGGGGACGCACGACACCCCGCGCGTCCGCGCCGCCGTCGGCATGGACGCCGTCTCGCCGTCTCCGCCATCGCCTTTCCTCCAGGCCCTGTGCCGCGCGGCCCTCGCGCGCGAGGACACGTTCGTGGCCAACAGCCCGGCGGAGTTGGCGGACCTCGACGCCCGGCCGGGGCCGGGCGAGGATTTCCAGAGCGTGATCGCCGCGCCGGTCGTGCTGCTCGCCGATCTCAACGGCGTCGTCGTCGCCGCCGACAAGGCGAGCGGCACATTCGACGAGCGCGACGCCAAGGAGCTCCTGGGCGTGGGCGACCACGCACAGGTGGCGACCCAGAACGCCGTGCTCCGGCGCGAGGTGCAGCAGGCCTACCTGTCGACCGTTGCGGTGCTCGCCGACGCGTTGGCGGCGCGCGACCCCGACGGGCAGGGACGTGGGGACCTGGTGCTGCGCACCGCGCAGCGCGCCGGCGAGCGCCTCGGCCTATCCGCGTACGACCGCAGCGTCGTCTACTACACCGCCCTGCTCCACGACATCGGGAACATCGGCGTCGGCGACGGCGTGCTCACCAAGCCAGGGCCGCTGCGCGCCACCGAGCGCGCGCTCGTGCAATCGCACGTCCGCATCGGGCACGACCTCGTCCGGCACCTCCCCGCCCTCGCGGCCGTCGCGGACGCGGTCTTGCGTCACCACGAATGGTACGACGGGGGCGGCTACCCCGATGGCCTCGTCGGGGAGAGCATACCGGTCGCCGCGCGCGTCGTCGGTGTGGTCACCGCCTACTACGCCATGACGACGCGCCGCGGGTACCGGGAGCCCTACGGCGACGGGCGCGCGCGCGACGAGTTGCGCCGTAACGCCGGCACCCAGTTCGACCCCCGCGTGGTCGAGGCTGTCCTCGCCGTCCTCGACGAACCCCTAGCGCAAACCGAGCGGGAGGACATCGACGAGGTCGACGCGGACGGCCTGCTCCCCGGCTTCGACGCGCGGCGCGGCGCGCTCCAATCCGCCGGGGCCGCCCGCTAGCGCCGCTCCGACGGACGCGCGTCGGCATCGCGCGGCGCGCCGGGGACGGGCTCGCCCTGGCCCCGCATGAGCACCGCCAGGTGGTAGCGCCGTTCGTCCGTGACCGACCGGTCACCCCCCGTGACGCCCACATCCGTCGCGTCCCTCTCCCACCGACCCCCGCGCGTCGCCGGCGCCGTTTCTACACGTCGGCGCAGGGCCGCACGCCGCACGGGGCCGAGGTCGGCGGCGACGACCGCGCGGATCACCTCGTGCGCGAAGCGATAGCCGTCCCCATCAGCCCGCAACAGACGGGCATGCGCGGCCGCGTCGAGCGCCTCCGCCACCTCCATCGTATCCGCGACCCACGGGAGGAGGAGCGTTGGGGTAACGGGTCCATCGGCCACGGCCGCGACCCCGAGAACCGTCCGCACGACGGCTGGCGCGGCGTCGATGCGCTGGCGCACGCTCTGTGTGACGGCCCATGGCACGCGGTCGGCCGCGCCGGCCATGTCGCCCCCCGCACGCAGGTCCCGCGCCCACTCGACGAGGAAAAACGGCACGCCGTCCGCGCGCTGCAGCACGCGCTCACGCGGCCCGCCCGTGTCGCTATCCCCGAGGAGCGCGTCGAAGAGGTGGGCCGCGTCCCGCGGTCCTAACCGCGGGATCGTCAGGTGCGTCGCCGCCTGGGCCCGCGCGGCGACAGCCAGCAGGACGTCGAGCGGATCCCCACGGCGCACCTCGGTGTCGCGATATGCAACGGCGACGCGCAGCGGGGCGGCCGTGGCATCGGCGCTGTGCAGCAGCGCCGTCAACAGGTCGAGGGCTGCGGCGTCGGCCCCGTGGAGGTCGTCGAGGACGAGCAGTACGCCGGCCGGGCCGGCCACATTGGACAGGAAGCGGGCGACAGCCTCCGCGGTCAGGCGGCGTTGCTGCGCCGGCGGCAACGCGGCGGCGGGCAGCGGCTCGATCGGTCCGTCGATCAACTCGGGGAACACGCGCACGAGCCACGCGCATCCCCGCAGGTCCTGACGCAGGTCGACCGGCGACCGGTGGCGGATGTATCCGTGCAGGGCATCAAGCAGGGGCTCGTCGGCCGTCCGGCCGGCCCCCGGCGAGCAGCAGCCTTGCAGCACGCGCAGCCCCTGTGCGGCGCCGCGCTCCGCCGCCCACGCGAGCAGACGCGTCTTGCCGATACCGGGTTCGCCGGTGAGCGCCAACAGGGACGGCCCGTCGCCCGCCAGGTGTCGCGCGAGCGCGGCCCGCGCGTGCAACTGGCCGACGAGAGGAAGACGGGCGGCGCCAGCGGCGCCACCAGCGCCCGACGCGGCGGCCGGCGGGGTCGGGTCGCCGATGCGCCGCGCCGAGGCCTCGAACAGGGCGTGCTCCTGCGCCGAGAGAGGGAGGGCCGCGACGAGGAGGCGCACCGTGTCGCGGCGGGGGACATGCTTGACGCCCCGCTCGAGATCGCTGATGGCGCGCGCGCTCACGCCCGCGCGCGCGGCCAGCGCCTCTTGCGTGAACCCGGCCGTCTGTCGCGCGCGCTTGAGCGTGTCGCCGAACGTCGGCTGGTCGGCCATGCGCGTCGCCTCCTCCCCGTGTACCCATAGTGTATACCACGGTGTGTCGACGCATGGATCGAGCCACAGCGGCACTGCTTGTAGGCGGGCGCTGACGAGCCGTCCCACGGGATGCGTCAGGAATCAGAATCAGGGGTTTCTGTTCCGTTACGACGCGCCACTCAGCGACGACCGTCAGCAGGAAGACGCCTCGCCTACACGTTGTTCTGTTCCGTCTCCACTCCCTCCTGCTTCTCCTTCACCACCACGGCCTGCACCACCGCTTGCACGTCACCGCCGCGCAGTTCCCGCCACGCCGCCGTGCCGACGGCCTGGAGCACGCCCGCCAGGGGCGCGCCGAAGAGCGCGCCCCACAAGCCAAATAACTCGCTGCCGGCGACCAGCGCCAGCAGCGCTGTCGCCGGATGAATCCCCACCGCCTTGCCCATGATGCGCGGCCCCACCACATCGCCCTCGATGACATGCACGACGGCGAAGTAGACCAGGACCAGCAGCGCCACCACCGGGCCTTGGAAGAGGGCGATCAAGACGCACACCGTGCCGGAGATGAGCACCCCGATGATGGGGATGAACTCCATGAAGAACGCGAGCACGCCCAGCAGCACGGCATAGGGGAGATGGAGGACGAGCATCCCACCACCCACGAGCGCGCCGACAAGCGTCGCCAGCGTCAGCGTGCCCCGGATGTAGCCGCCGACCACCTGGTTCACGATCGCGATGAGCAGGCCGGTGCGCCAACGTTGGGCGCCGGGAGTCTCGCGGCGTAACCGCCGGGCGATCTGTGGCCCATTCGCGGTGAGGTACACGCTCAGGATCAGGATCAGCACGAGCTCGATCAGCGTGGACACGATCCCTGAGACGAGACCGAGCGACTCCTTCGCGGCCGTCGTCCCCACCCCCCGGACGGAGGCGATGGCCTGCTGCTGCGCGGTGTGGAGCGTGGCCGGCGTGACCCCGAACGGCCGCAGGAGGGGGAGGAGCTGCGGTTCGAGATGCTGGGCCTGGCGCGCATAGCGGGGTAGGTCGTGGACCAGGCTGGTGACCTGCGTGGCCGCCGTGACGACGAGGAAAGCGATCAGGCCGAGCAGCACCACGAAGCCGAGCACGTACGCCACGGCGATCGCCAGGCTGCGGGGCAGCCAGCGCGCCAGCAAGGACACCAGGGGGGTGAGCGCGAAGGCCACGATGCCGCTCAAGAGCAGCGTCAGCAGGGCCTTGGCGACGTGCGCCAGGAGCCAGCCCCCGATCATGACGATGACCAGCCACGCGAGGATAATTAGGGGCAGATAGAGCGCGCGCTGCCAGGACGCGGGCAGCTGACTCGCTGTCTGCGGAGTGCTTAAAGCCATGGCAGCCTCCTCTTCCACATGTGACATCACCGATCCATGCGATAGTCCATGATCGCATCGCATTGATAGTCAAGGTACTATTATAGCAACCTCTCAGCAAACCCACGGCTTTAGGCGTGGGATGAATGGGATCGTCGCAACGACGGGCCGCGACAAGCGGCGCGCCAACGGTCGCGCGGCGCCATGCCTCACTTAGGCCCTGGTCGGCGTTGTCGTGCTGCTGCTGGTGCTCTTGCGCCAACGGTCGCGCGGCGCCATGCCTCACTTAGGCGGCGACACCCGTTGCGTGTGTGTCACGCGCCGCGTGGCGCATGCCAAGGGTGCCGCCCACCGCGCCCGCCACCAGACCGACGACCAGCCCGATCAGCGTGCCCCAGGCCGTGGTCTTGGCCGTGTCGACGGCCTGCTGCGCCTGCGCCGGCGTAAGGTTCTTGGCCGTCCCGGTGACAGTGCTGCTGAGCTGGCCCAGGTTGATACCCAACCCGTTAGCGATGTTGCCCGCGTTGCCGATGATGGCGCCCAGGCCCTGCGTGGCCAGCCACAGCAGGATAGGCAGCGCCAGTAGGAAGACGAGCGCGCCGTTGAGGGCGGCCCAACCGCGCTCATGCACCGCCGCCGTGCGCCCGGCCACGTAGCCGCCGATCAGGAAGGCGATGATCGCGCTGATCCCGGCCCAAATGGCCGAGTACGACCCGGCGTTCTGGTTGCCGCTACCCTGGACGGCCGCCCCCGTGTTGACGGTCGAGGCGCCGATGGCGAGCCCCAGCAGGCTCAACACCAGCAGCGTGAAGAACGCGCTGAGTAAGCCAGCCCAGATCGGACCCCAGCGCACGCGGTCGGCCGGCAGGTTCATCACCTGCGACACGTTGCGCGTCGTCGTCTCGCGCACTGGTCCGGCGTGGCCGGTGGTCACCGTCACGGGGGCCTCGGTTAGTTGGTCGCCGCGTTGGACGCGACCCTGATTATCCATTGTGCTCGCCATGGGATGTCTCCTTCGTCTCCTAACTCTGTGTGGCCGCCGACCACGGCCCTTTCGGGCTTAGTCAAGATATATCGCGACCTAACACGATATAACGCAAGAGGCGTGCCAGGAGATGCGATCACTCCCGACGACGGTGCGGCGCGCGGGTTGGCGCCGTTTATACTCGCGCCCGCTACCAGATCTCTCCGCCGCCCACCAGGATATACAAGATGGGGCCGAATCCTCTCCTCTCCGCGGGTTCGGCCTCATGACGAGGCTGCCCCCGCTAACGTGTGCGGCGCAGCGGGTCCAGCAGGACCGACAGGGTGGCGCCGCCCTCGATCACCGCCCCGATGTACCAGCCGGCTAGGGCGCACAGCACCACCACCGCCGCCCACCCGATCCCGATGGTGGCCCAGATGATCCCGAAGACGGCGCCCAGCACCGCCAGCATGACCCGTAGCGACATCCTCACCCTCCTCCCTCAATCCGCACGTTAGCGCACCTGCCGGCGCGCCCGTTCCTCCTGCACCACCGTCCGCACACGCACGGTGCGCACCGGCAGCCCCGTGACCCGCTCCAGGTGCGCCGCGATCGCGCGTTCGAGCTGCGGCCCCGCCTGAGCCAGGTCGATGAAGGGACTGACCAAGGCGCGGCAGCGCACCTCCAGCCCCCCTCGGCGCGGCTCGACCCGCGCCCGCAGGCGCTCCACCCCGCTCACGTCGTGGGCGCCGTACGCAGCCAATTCGTCCAGTGTCTTGTAGGACACTTCGGTGTAGCCCGGCGCGTCGCCGCGCAGCACCAGCGTGCGGGCGCGGCGGGGGGGCGGCGTCAGCTCGCGGACGAGGCCCAGCAGGGCCAGGAGCCCCACCACGACCGCGCCCCCCATGACGTAGGCCCCCACGCGCTGGCCCTGATACACCCGGCCGCTGAGGTCAGCCGCGTCGCGGGCAATGGCCCGCACCGGCGCGTAGGGCCAGACCTGATGCACCGTGCCCACCGGCAGCAGCCCGCTGACCAACCCCAGCGTCAGCAGCGTGGCGGCGAGCAGCGCGAGGAGCAGGAGCAGCGCCAGCACGCGATTGAGCACCCTCACCCTCTCCCCTCCTCCGTCTCAGCGTCCCCCTCCACGCGCAGGTCATCCACCCACACGTCCACGACCGTCACCACGCCGCCCACGCGCGCCACCGTCGTCGCGATGGCGGCGCGCACCGCGTCAGCCAACGGCGGGATGGGCGCAAGCCACACCACCACATGCACCTCGACGCGCAGACCGTCGGGGCCGTGTGTCAGTTGCACCCCCTCGACGGTCTCCCCGCCCAGGCCGAAAGTCCGAGCGATGGCGTAGCGGCCCCGGCTGATGCCCGCCACGCCAGGGACGGCGCGCGTCGCGACCAGAGCCGCGCGCGCCAGCGTCACATCGTCGGGAGCGGTCTCGCCCATCTCCGTCATGACTCAGCGCACCGTCGGCTGTTGTTGCTGCTGTTGCTGCTGATCCTCGTCAGGGAAATAGAGGTCGGCCACGTTGATGTTGACCTCCTTGGTGCGCAATCCCGTCATGGCCTCGATACGGCCGCTCACGTTGCGGCGGATAGCCTCGGCCACCTGGGGGATACTGGCCTGGTAATCGACGACGAGGTTGAGATCGACGATGCACTCCACCTCGCCCACCTGCACGGCCACACCACGGTCCATCTGGTCCTGGCCGGTGACGCGCCCCGTGAGGCCACCAAACGCCTGCCCTAAGCCGGTCGAGGTCATGTCGTGGACGCCGGGGACTTCGCGGGCGGCGAGGCCGGCGATGCGCGCCACCACCGAGTCCGCGATCTTGGTCGTGCCGCCGACGCCGCTGCTGCCCGAGGTGCGAACGGGCGTCGTGCTACTGGCCGCGGCCATCGCCGTGGGCGCGGCCGCTGCGCGTTCCTGTGTCATACGTGTCTCTCCTCCTGTACAGCGGTGGGTCGCCACCCCGCAGGGAATCTATCTCCCCAGCGATGGTCGGTGACGACCCCGTTGACCGTGTGGTGTACCGCTTAGTGATTGCCGCCGAGCAGCTTCTCGGCGCCTTCTTTCACATTGCCCAAGCCTTCCTTGGCCTTGCCCTTGCCCTGTTGGGCCGTCCCTTCCGCTTGGAGGTCCTGGTTGCCAGTCACGTCACCGACCTTCTCTTTGAGCCCACCGATGACCTGATTACCCTGACCGGCCGTCTTCTCCTGGCCGCCCGTGCGGCCCAGCGCGTTGTTCACGCCCTGCTGCACGCCGCCGACGCCTTCCTGCGCGGAGCCTTCGGCCTGGTTGGCGCGACCCTCGGCCACCTGGCCCTGGTCGCCCGTGAGGTTGCCCAGCGCTTCCTTGGCCTTGCCCATGATCCCCTTGCCCTTGCCTTCGGCTTGATTCTCGTTCATCGTGCGCGCTCCTGTGTCCTGTGGACTACCAGCCGCCGGTGGCGGCGCGGGGGCGGATCATCCGCCCACTAAGCTAAGCGTTAGAGAGGCTGAAAAAGTGACGCGGCCCGTCCCTGACGCGTCATCGGCGCGGGATGTGGTCGCCCCGCGTCACTTTTTGGCGCCGGGGCGCGTTTGGCTACATAGAGGGTAAGACATGGTTCAAACGAGCGTGACCGCGTTGCGCCTCCGACAGGCGCGACACGGTCACGTCGCGCCGAGCGCGCGTCGAACCATGCCTAAGGAGGAGAGAATAGCGGTGCAGGACGGAGAGGGCAACTCCCGGCGCACGGAAGCGCCGCCCGCACTGATCGCGCAGGCCCGCACCGACCGCGCCGCCTTCGGCCAACTCTATGACCTCTACGTGTGCCGGGTCTACGCCTTCTGCGCCCTCGGAGGCCGCTCGCGCGAGGAGGCGGAGGACTTGACCGCACAGACCTTCGAGCGGGCGTTGCGCGCCATCGGCCGCTACGAGGAGCGCGGGGCGCCCTTCTCGGCCTGGCTGTTGCGCATCGCCGCCCATGTCGTCGCCGACCGCGCTCGCCGCGCCGAGCCCCTTGATGGCGCCACGTCCTTTGGTGACGATGACGACGGCGCGGGCGACGCGCCGGATGTGGGCGCGGACCGGGTCGCAGACTGGGAGCTGGCGACCTGGCTGCACAGGCATCTCGCAGCGCTGCCGGAGGACCACAGGCGCGTGGTACAGTTGCGCTACTACGATGATCGGAGCTTTGGCGATGTGGCAGCCCGGATGGAGCGGAGTGAGGGCGCGGTCAAGCAACTCCTGCGACGCGCGCTGGCCGCCCTCCGCGCGCAGCTACATGAGGAGGCCCAGGGCGATGGGTGAAGACGATCGTCGCCAACGCCCCGACCTGTCCTCGGATAAGGCCCTGGACCAGCTGCTGCGCCAGTTGGGTCCGCTGCTGCGCTGGCAGGACCATGAGGCGACACCCGCGCCAGAGGAGGGCGTCCCTCAGCCGGACCCGGCCTTCGAGCGCCGCCTGCGCGCGCGGCTGATCAGCGGGGGCGCGACCAGGCCAACGCGCGGTCTGCGACGGTCAGCGCGTGGTCCGCGACGATCAGCACGGGGGCGCGCGGTCCTGTGGGTCGGGCTGGCCGCGGCGGCGCTGGCAGTGATGATCTTGGCGGCCGTGGCTGTCGTGGAGGTCGGGGTGATCGCGGCCCTCACCACCGCGCTGGCGCTAGTAGCCGTGGCCGTGGTGCTCGTCGTGCGCGCCCGCCTGGGTCAGTGACAGCGGTACGGTTCTTGCGTCGGGCTCATTGCGACAGTAGATCGCGGCGATGAGAAGAGAAAGCCTCCGACCCTCCATGACAAAGCACGTCGACTCATCGTGTTGAGGGGAATAACTCATCGTGTTGAGGGGAATAAAAAGATAGCGCATGTCCATAGGCTTACAGCGGGACGACGAGCACGGGCCCGACGACAGCACGATGATGTACCTCAACGAGATCAGTCACGTAGCGCGGCTGACGCCGGAGGAGGAGTTTGAGTTGGGTCGCCGCATCGCGGGCAGCGACGACGAGGCGCTGCGCCGCATGATCGAGGCTAACTTGCGCCTGGTCATCGCGGTGGCCAAGCGTTATCGCCATGAAGGGCTGGCGCTGCTTGACCTCGTGCAGGAGGGTAACATCGGCCTGATGCGCGCGGCCCAAAAATACGACTATACCAAGGGCTATCGCTTCAGCACCTATGCGATCTGGTGGATCCGCCAGGCCGTGACACGCGCTATCGCTAATCAAGGTCAGACGATCCGCGTGCCGGTCCATGTTATAGAGGGCATGGCTCGCCTCAACCGCGAGGAGTGGCTCTATGCCGACGGTTATGCCTCAGGGTATTGGTCACAAGTTAAGCCGTTGAGGCAAAAGTCAAGCACAATTGCGCGAAGCGCGCGGGGGTTAGGATCACGTTGACGCTTTCTCTTCACGATACCCAGATCGACCGCTTCAGCGGCCAGATACG
>JAABUU010006921.1_pt1 | contig 11922 bp, 17 predicted proteins | sample 5559301 | NCBI WGS metagenome assembly JAABUU01 (sample SAMN10711884, study PRJNA513360) | rock metagenome | isolation source: Antarctica rocks | place: Antarctica: Victoria Land, Richard Nunatak white
CATTGCAGCAAGGGTCTAGCCGCGCATGCCTGATACAGCACTCCTGTGAACATGGTCATGAATGTTACTCAGCAAGCAAGGGCTTCACAAGGTTCACAACGACGGAGGCGTTACGCCCGATTATTTCCAAGATTCTTTTGCTCAACAAATCTATCAGTAAAATCTATCCCGCGTCGAGGCGCGTAACGCTCTCTACAGGCGACTTGAATTTGGCTAGCTAGTCTATATGCACCATTACAGTTGCTTACTTTTGACGATTTGTGTGCCGCGATCGATATGAGGACGAGCTCGCCTAGAAATGCTCTGGCTTTCCTCGGCGACAAGTTGCAGGTCGGTGCTTATCGATGTTAGACATCACGGTTCGACGTCCTAGCAGGAGCGCATTCCCTTGCACATGCTCAGAAACATCAATTGCTTTTCAGGCCAAGCGGGATGAGGCGTTTCTTGAAGATTACAGGAGACAAGCTCATGAGGCCCTGGTCAAGGATCCCTATTCTACGTCCTTTTCGGAAGACCCCGAGATTATTCATAAGAACCCGGTGGTCAGGTCTACCATCAAATACAAGAACCAAAGTCCCGGCGATGGAAGCTCTTTCTCAGCCTCCAACCAGGTCAGTAATTTCAAGTCTTTCTCCCTGTCTTGGTGTTGTGTGCACCACACTGCGTCGGCTTACAATACAGCAGGCTTTCCACAGAGATTACACTGCTTCCCAATACAAATCTACAGGCAGCAAACTCAACACCTGCATGATTGCAGTTCTGTGGGCAACCTGGTCCCTGTCTTGCTTTCAGGTGCTGTATTACTCACCAGTCAACCCCTCAGCTGAGCATGGTCGCAGCAGCAACTCACCTCGGCGGCGCCAGAGCGAAGCGTAAGCATCTGTTTCCTCCCTGCAGCTTTGTCAACTATGCAGTGCTTTCAGCCACAAATAGCATGAGGTCTGTGCATTGAGGTATTGTACATCACAGCCATCTCCACCTTGGAGAACGCATCGAGCCAAAGGTGCCATGTTTTGGGTTGACACCTTGGCTAGAGCATTGTAGTCTCTCTCTCTCATCTCTCTCAACAAGCACAGCATTATCTCCAGTCAAATCATGATATGCCATTGAAACACAGGCAGCAACTACTTCACAGCAGCTGTGATCTGAGCTGCTAAACAAAGTGTGTCCCCCCCCACCAGTCTTGTGACCAGCAGCGCATCTTATGATCAGCAAAGAAAGTGGTGTGGCTGCAGCCCCAACCAGGACCCTGCCAGCACCACCCCACGAGGATCGCTCTCTACTACAAGTCCCAGACGCTCGATGCTGAGTCGCACAACCGCGACAGATGTCCTGGCACGCACAGCTGCGTCAGACACGTCTGGCCCCTTGGGGGCATCAGAGGTCTTTGGGCACACCAGTGCAGCAGACAAGTTCCAAAGTGTGTCGTCAACCATGCAGATGGCTGCTATACTGACGTCCAGGTCCAGTCAGGAAAGAAGACGAAGCAGCCAGCCGACGCATTCTCCTGCAACCTCAAGCGCTCGCCGCTCAGGTGAAGAGCTGCAAAATCATTTGTCTGGTTTTGTACAGAGCACAAACACAGCACAATAAGCACAAGGGCCGCCACATCAATGGGATGCTGCGTCACCACAATCAATGCACTGACTGGTTTGGTCTGGTCTGGTCTGGTCTGGTCTGGTCTGGTCTGGTCTGGTCTGGTCTGTTGTCAAAGTCAACGGGCTTGCATGGGCAAGACTCTCATGCGTGCCATCAGCAATTGGATGTGTGACATCAGCGATGGGTGCATGTTATCTTAAGGACTACATGCTGAGCAGTGTAGTTGAGAGAGCCAAGAGGCTGTAGCCCATGTGGTAAAGCCTCTGCTTGTCTGATGCCTGTGCCTCCCATGACCGCATGGACTCTCATGGCCTCATGACTGGCCTCTCATGACCGTATGATGCACTGATTGCATGAATGTCTTGCATGTTGAGATCCATGTAGGGGATTGTTTACCCTCACAACCTTGCAGTGCAAATTATGGGACTTGCCTGCAGGAGATGCTACAGTGCATTGGACTGCTGTACATTGGGACGAGAACATGGAGAACAAAAGCACCATGAAGCCTCGCTTGGCCACAGCTCACAAAGCTGTTGCTGTGCGCCCACCCCGGCCTGTCACAGCCCCCGCCCCACCTCTGCCTAGAGGCGCCCCTCACCGCCCCTCAGCATCAAGCTCTGGTTCACGCTCAGCTTCAGGGCGTCATGCTGCATCGGATGCAACCTCACACTCAGCTGAGTCAGACTCTGATGAGTCAGACTCTGGTGAGACAAACTCAGAAGCCAGCTCTGAGTCTGTGTCAGGTAATGATGATGACTCACAAGGTAGCTCATCCCGCATGAATGGGGACAGTGGAAGGTCCCTGCAAGCTTCTGACCATGTGTCTTCTTGGGAGCAGCTTCCTGACAGGTGCCTGAGGGACAGGTGTCTCAGGCCCCTCAGCAAGCTGCAGCAGCAGAACTTCATGACCTCAGGGAAAGAGCAAAACCCTCAGGCAGAACCTGGAGGGCTTATCTGGCGGAACTCAGGTTTCATGACACCTTTCACACCAGACTTGGTCACTCTGAAGCGTGGTCAATCCAGGCAGATCAGTACAGCTGCTACTGGTGTATCTACCATTTTGGACTCAGGTAGGCTCAAGCACCATTTATTGTTGCAAGCAGTTTTGAGCCAAAAGCTGTATTGTTGCAAGCAGTTTGAGCCAAAAGCTGTATTGTTGCCAGCAGTTTGAGCCAGAATCTATATTGTTGCAAGCAGTTTGAGGCAAAAGCTGTACTGTGGCAAGCAGTTTGAGCCAAAAGCTGAAATGTCGCAAGCAGTTTGAGCCAAAAGCTGTGAGCAGTGCTGACACAGATTTGCACTGCAAGCCTTGAGCTCAAAGCTGATTTGCCAACGAGATCTGAGGAGGCAGCAAAGTCTCTGCATTCAGCTTGTGAGTAGGATGCGTCCAACATGAGACTTTAACATGATCTATGGGTTTATATCTATGTGTAGTACTTTACTGCGTTTCAAGAGGGCATGCCGTCTGCTGGGCAGGGTCATTGTGTGGGGCACCCGCCTGCTTTGAGAGGCCCTGTCAAAGCCTGTATGTGACTGCCTGTGAGTGTGACGTGCTGTAGGTACATCTGTGCCCAGTTTGCGTGTCCCTTCCACAGCCAGTTCTGTAACAGATGTACATAGGATGTTCTCAGCCTCAAGTCGCCTGTCATCATCTCTGCAGTCTTTGCCGCAGCAAGCCAGCTCTTCAGCTGCAGCTGCCAGACCAGCTGCCACCGGTGTCCCTGATGTGTCATCAGCTGCTCCCGTGCGTACTCCCAGTGGCAGCCTGCTGGTGCAGCCATTGTCACAGTCTCAGCTGTCTGACCTAGCAATGCAGATGCAGCTGCCGACAGGCCTGCAGCATGCAGCATCCTTAGCTGCACTTGGTGGCGGCACACAGCAGCAGAAGGAGGGCGATGGGACAGGACAAGGAAGTGTAGATGAGAGTGCAGCGAAAGCAGGCGGCAAGAGGAGGAAGAAGAGTGGTAGAGACAGGGATCCTGCTATGGCGCATGTTGAGGAGCATCTGAGAATCCTGAAGCACGTGCATGTGAAGCATGCCTCCCCCAGGTTGGTAACCTGGTACCGCATTTGTGGGCTGACATGCAGCAATCATGTCATTTTGGGCAACTGACTGCAAAAGCAAAGTCATGATATGCAACATTGACTGATTTGACCTTTAGGCTCATGCTTGTTTTACAGGCAAACACCAGTAAATTATGTAACTGTGAGAAGTTTGCAGAGACAGCTGCTGCTTCCACTGTTGCATGCCTGCCGTAATTGATGGTGCCACATGGTTAACAATCATGGAGATGTGACAGGCCCATCTGTTATCGGGTAATACCATACGTCGTATGTGCTGCTGCAATGACAAATTGAGTTTGTCACAGGACCATGATGATGAACAGGCGCCGTGCAGAGCAGCTGGGTCTTGCAGCTCTGCCAGACACCACCACCACCAGTCACATGTCAGCCACGCTAGGGTCAGCACCCCTGGGCCGTCCAGGAACAGCCCCAGGGTCAAGACCAGTGACAGGGCAGGGCAGCTGGTACCAGACAGGGATGCATGTGCTGCCTGAGGAGCTGAACGCTGCTGTTCTGGAGGCGCTTGCTGCCGAGGCTGCTGGTGTCAAATTGCAGAGTAGTATTGCTGGGTACGTTCTGTCTGTGCTTAGGAAGTGTGCTGCTGGACATCCCTCACGCATGCTGTGCTTGCATGTCTGTCTGTTCTAACAGCTGAGCTTGGAAAAAACATGTCAACGTACCTGCAAGCTAATGTGCAAAAAAGAAACGAGGAATCTATGATTTGCATGTTTTTGAACAAAGCAGGGTCCTTCACCTGTCTCTTATGCAAAGACATGAAATTGGTGATGATGGCATGACTGCAGACAATAGCCCTTTTGTAGCATGTCATGCAGCACATTCCCATGAGTTTGGATACAATGTGTTTATGGGGTTTATCTGCAGAGCAACAGGCCGGCCAGCCACAAGTCCAACAGCATCATACAAAATGCGCATGGAGGCTAACACCAAGGCCCTGGTGTACGATGAAGTCCTAGATGCACCAAATGCAGGTCTTACTACTGTCATGCCAATGTGTGTGCTACTGCATAGTACATGTGGCCTGCTGCTGCAAATGGCAGGCCGCAGGTCTGAGCCCAAGTTGGTCACATGCCAATTGCACACCATAAAGTAACCAGGCAGCTGCTCTGCATTGTGGCATATTGCACTGAACAATGTGTACTATCCAGAATCATGTCAGAATAAAGTGCATCACAGACAGGTCCTGCATGTGTGAGAAAACAACACCACTTAAGCAGGGTGATGCATGCTCAATATGTCTGTTGTGTGCAGTTCCCAAGAGGGTTCCAGCCATCAACCCCAACAGGGCTTATCTCAAGAGTCTAGCACAAGGGTCAGCAAAGAAGCATTTCCAGAGTGTTGAGGTGGATCTGAGAGAGGCGCACAGACGGCTGTTGGCCACTGAAAAGGACCTGCAGCCTGTCACATATGCAACTGCAGCCAAAACACACGTGTATGCATGTTGATCATCAACAAATGTGATGCTATATGCTGTGCCCAGTACTGTCCAGCTGATTCTGCTATGGAAGCTTCTGTCCAAGCTGGATATGTGACGAAGCTTTGTGTATGAGATGGAATGCATTGTACGAGCCACAGTCAGCTGGCATGTACATAGACAAGCTAGCACCAATAGCGTTGCAGCACTTAGCACTGCAGAGCAGCAGTCAGTATCGTTGACCGTACTATTATCTGACTAATTAGCTTTGGCTAGTCTGGGATCAATTTCGCATGAGACAGCTGCATTTCACAATTGAACCTTATCAGTACTTTAGCTGGAGAGTAGCTTGGTGCAGTACTCTAGTACATTACTCTGTCTTGACCCGTATTCAATTTCTTCATGCTCATTCATAGCACAAAACCAACAGACAAGCTCCAATTCCGGACATTCTCACCTGCAATTCCTCACTTCAAGCCTTGTAAATACAATACATGCAACAAAAATGTGTCTGTGCTAAGGTGTTCTTGCATTCTAGCAGCCCACCCCTTCTCGACGTCACTATCAGATTTGTCCAGTCTGTACTTTGTGCCCATGCGATGCTGATATCAACGACTCTGCTATTGCTGTGCGTGTCATTAGATGCCACACTCGTTGGTCCCAGCCATTCAGTGGACGCGATGATGTTGCGTGATGATAAAGAGTGCTGCTTGTACTAGCACTGACTTTCCTGCGAGATCTGCTAAGCAAAGCATTTGTCTGTGTGTGCGTCAGCGGAAGCTGTTGCCTACGCGATTTGCTCCGCGAATATGTCAGTTAAAGGATCCTTGAATGTGCACCTGGTCGCCACAATAAGCCGTGTGTGGCCGGACGACGAAGCCCCGGGGTATCTCGAAATGACACTCAACATCAGCCAGGAAACGTCTGACCCTCTGGAGCTGTGCGCAAGATACGAATCTGCAAGAACCAGCAGCTGATACCTCGTATGCTGTGTCAGGAGAGCTGTTTTATGATCCAGGCCAGCGCTGGAGCAGTGGGTCCAGAACGTTTAGTTATGTGTTGGTCAGATCCCTGCAGAAAGTGCCGACTGACTTGCCAAAAGATCCTGTTGTGCCTCTTTTTGACATCATGGGTACAGTCCACACTTCAGAAGCTGGTCAGGCTGCAATAAGCTACTATGTATATGATGAGTATGAGCTGGCAAGTTATGCCCAGAATGTGAAAGTGTACTTTGAGGGAGAGCTTGCTTCACAAATCAAGGATGGAACCATTCTCGTTGGTCGTGGAACCCTGCATAGTCTTGATAGACTGATGCTGCAGCAGACTGCAAGGCCAGTCACATGTTGCAGTGCCCCATTGAGTTGCTGGCTTGTTTGCCCCAGACCATCGTGCTAGTTAGCACTCAGCTGAACGCAGCACTCATCTTGCAGCCATCATCCATACCACAGCTGGTATGTATGTACCATACTGACAAAAGACAAGACTGCCAGGTCGAGGGGACAAGTGAATGCACAAATGTCATTCTGCAGCCCTTTTCAGAGACTACTTCAAAAGCTACTTGCTGTAGTCAGACAGCAGTCGCAAGCTTTGCACAGCTTACATTGCAGTGTCATGGCCATGCGCCTTGCGATGGCTTGTTTCAAGCATTGATTGGCGGTGCTGATGACTAGCTGTAGGGTCCCTGTACTTTGACCTGGAATAGTGCTTGCCAATTGAATTGCGTACATACATAGCAGGGGTTTGCAGCAGTACTGATCTTGAATTCTAATATATAGCCTGGTTTGCATTCAACAACACAAAAAAAAGACAGCAGCAATTGCAGAGAGCCTGATCATGCCAATCTCATGTCGTGTATGCCAGGTGCGTTATAAGATCAGCTTTCAGTCACAAGCATGTGTCTCAGAACAACTGCATCTGGGGGATCCAGCTTTTTATAGTAATTGGATATGATCTCGCCAATTGCAAAGTTGAAGAGCCTGTAGAAGCGGATGGCCTCTTCATTGTTGGTCTGAACATGAAGGTATGCCTCCTTGATATTGTCATCTTGCTTGGCTTCATGCAAACACCTGTCTAGCAATCTGCTGCCTGCAATATACACCAATATGCAGCTTGCCTGCTCCATCTCATTTTGGAGCATGAGCTGGTCCGAACCATATCCTTCAGGACATGTGAATCAGCTGTTGGTTACCATGTGCGCGCAGGGGTAGTCACCTATTCTCATCCCTCTGTACGGAGCCAGCACGCCAAGAGTGACAATGTACATCTTCGCTGTGTTACCTGGATGTGCCTCAAGGCGGCATGCAATGGCGCCAACCAGGACATCATTGTGATATGCTGCACCATGCAGTCACTGATTCTACTGTTCTTTTGAAAGCCTGGGGTTTCAGCACAGCTTGTGCTGCAGGAGGCATGTGAGACATGACATGCACCTAATTGACTGACTCCACCAGATGCGAGTATGTCCTGGTATATGCGGTCCTGCACATCCAGTGACGGCAATTAACTCAAACTACAATCTTCACAGATCATGAGATGCCATAGCAAGACAAGCAGATCGTCTGGGTGACAGCGATGGCGAGAAAAGCGGTTCACCTGATAGTTTATAGGGAAAATTGCTCTGTTCAAAATCTTCAGTTGTTCGAGGTTCTGTTCTCGGACCTCGTCGAACGTGATCTCGTGATCAGGCATAGGCACCGCAGGGGAGCAATGTAAGGACGTTATGCTGAAAGTTTGGGAATATATACATGAGCAATGTCGGTGACCTCGTCGCCAGTGGTCCCATGCGCACCGCTGTATCAACAGCTGTCTTCAATTGCATAAAGCCAACTTGTGTGTGCAGCGTTGACCAACCTTGGCTAAAGTCTCGGAGGATTTTCAGCTTGTCTTCGCCTAAGACCCTGCCAAAGGGTTGTGCTGCAAGCACTGTGTTGTTGCCAACGGCTGACGCGATTGTGCTCGGGGCGTATATGCACACGCGGTGCTCAGCTGCCCAGCAGTCCTGCTTCGGTCACAGTTTAGGTCAACGCAAGCTCGCACTGCTGACACACAGCGTCCGGCGTCAGTGCAATCCACTTCCTAGACCACTTAGCCTAGTTGTAAAGGCACAAGCGTCACCTTCAGAAGAACAGCAGGAAGAAGTGGAATATAAGGATACCTGGAGCGACGTGCAGTTCATCAACTTGTGTAGGAGGGCCTATGGCAACCTGGCAGGCTGGCAAAGTTCAAACGACTGGAACAATGGTGAAAAGACATATCAGGGAATGTTGGAGGTCTCAAGAGCCTTGATGAAGGTGGTTCGTGCTGTCTGTCAGCAAACCAAGCAAGTATTACCTGGCAACTTGCGTGCTGCTGTTGTGGCAAGACTCACGAGTCTGATTGAGCAATGACTCACAGGACTTGCAGCTAGAGTTGCACTATAGTCGCAATAGAGTAGGCTAGTGCAAGACTCTGCTTCTGGTGCCATGCAGGGCAAATCTGCAAGCCAGCAAAGAGATGCTGTCATCAAGGGCTTCCCAAAGGTTCCCAACTGGTTCAGAAAGATTTTCCCATATTCCAAATGGGGAGCTGAGCTGAATGCGCAGATCACACCAGCCTTTTTTACATGGCTTGTGGGCCCAATGTACACAGAGACTGCAGATGTCAATGGAGTCCAGCAACGCAGCTCTGTACACATCAAGCGATGCAGGTGATGTCAGCTTGTCTGTGCGTGGATCTGCATAGCATGTTTGATGGACAGCTTGCCTTGCGCATGTGCAACTGCTACGAGATCAAATCGACCTTATCTGAAATGTTCCAGAGCTGGGCAAGAGCCATGCAAGCCTAACCTAAACAGCCATACATGCAAATGACTGAACCAGCAACAGCGTGCCTGCAAGCATGGGGCGTCTCAGATGCACATCATGAACATCTCTGTTGTACCAGGAGACAGCAAGGCAACAGCTGTAGTCCTCATCAGTTGTGTCAGTGCAGATATCTGGCAGAAAGTGGTTGTGTGGGCATGTGTGTGAACCTATGCAAGACACCGACACAGACCTTTTTCACTGAGGAGTTAGGCATGCCGCTGACAATGAAGCCCAACCTTGATGACTACAGCTGTGACATGGTATTTGGGCAGATGCCTCCCAGTCTGGACGCAGATGATGTCAACTCTCAGGCATGTTATGATGCTTGTCCACAAGGAAAAGCTGGCAATGGCAAATGTCATAAGCTGGGCTGATCACCACTGGTTTCTGGGGTGATTCCATTGGCAGCAGGGTGCGTGGCGGCAATTGAAGGTCGATCAGATGTGATGAGGCACCAGCAATCTGCAGCAATGGTTTTGGCTGTAATATCATGTGCCATATCCTGCAAAGCAAGTTGTTTAGATGTGTGAGCAGGCCCTGTAGGCACCGGGTCTGAGCCTAAACTGTGCAATGCTGTGCACATGGTGTTGTTGATTAGTCCACCAAGACAGTACCCGCTTTTGGCCAATATGTGGCTGCTAGCTGTCTGTTGCTGGCAAGTTGTACATGTATGATTGAAGATTGTTATCGATATTCCTTGGTACAGACAACGGTGCCTGTATTTCACCACAGTTCTGGGTGTGCCAATAAAGCTGATGTACATGTGTTGTTTGTACCATGTGGCTTACTAATTGCTGTTGATACGAAAGCAGCTGCTCCAAAGCACGTGCATCTTGCAACACGCAGGTGTAAAGTCAGAAGTGGGGCCTGGTGTTCGCTGAAGCCTGATGGCAAACATTGAGCAAGCAATGCGTTCAATTAATGTACACAGCAACCTGCAGTACCTAGATACTAGATCTTGACTCAACATTTGTATACTTGAGGACAGGTTCACTGACGTCAGCATATGGTGTCAGCCTCTAACAAGCAGATCAAGTTCACCCAGAGTCATGGTGCACCTCACAGAAGAAAATCATGCCGCTTGCATGGAAGAGAGCACAGTAGTGTGGATGATTCAGCTGAGTAGCCAAGTCGTAGGCGGATCAAGGCAGCACCCAGGCATGGTGACTTTGCAGACCTACGACAGTCCAAAAGCCTTGCAACTCATGATGTGCAACTTGAGGCAGCATGTCCTGGGCCTGTTTGATGAGGCCCATGATGCTCCTGCTGCTGCCCAACATGTAACAGATGTGCACATGTGTCCTCACCAAAAAGCTCAGCGTGGCAGCAAAGCTACTCATACCCCTTCAAAGCTCCATTCACATTCTGATGCAGCTCTTGCTTGGCCTTGCCATTCATCTCCCCATTGGTGTGCACTTCACTGAGCTGTAAGCACTCCTCCACAGCCAACAAGGCATACTTGCAATCCTCTGCAGTGACGTCAAAGTGAGTCACGGCCCTGACGCCTTTCAGAAAGCCTGACATCAGCACACCATGCCTTTCTCGAAGATTGCGCAGGAAGACTGCCTTGTCAGGCGCTCCAGGTTTAAGCTGAAAGATGATGATGTTTGTCTCCACTGTATCCAGATTGATTGACACTAAAGGCAGCTTTGCTAGACCTGCAATTGAACAGCATACACGATCATTTTGCCATTCAGTGCAAGCTTCATCAGCAAGTGCATGCAGATGTGGATGCACCTGAAAAACGATGAGCAGGGCAGTGCAACGCAATTACTCCCTCTAGACACAAGAGCAAAGCATCATGCAAGTTGAGAACAGAAGGCAGAAGCAATGCCTACTTTGGCAGCAGAAGGACATTGAGACAACACATATCTTAGCTGCAGTTGCTCAATCCATTTGCACCACTTGTAGACTGACACCGAACATTACGTAAGGTAGTGCATGACAACAGCAGAACGGCATGGTACCTTCTGCCAGATTCCTTGCATTGGCGTGGTCCTTTGGGAGCTGAGTCAGGGTCTCCTTCAAGGCCACCATGCCTGCACAATCAGGCAGTCGCATGTCACAAATGATTGAGTCAAATGATAAAACCATCAGAACTTCAGAGAATCAGCTCTGCAAACAAACAGATTACAAACCAGTGCTGGTGTACATATTCAATCTGCACCCATGTGGCGACCAGCAAGGCAATCACACAGCTGCAGACAATTCACAACGCTATGAGCGTCAAGCAGATATCAGTCAGCCTGCACATACCATGCTAATGGCTTGAGGTAAGTCAGGCATGCCACAAGCTCACACATCTTGTCAATGCACACAGACAAGATATAACAGCTTTGCAAATGCAAACACAGTCATCCCACTTAAGACCCAGCAGTACAAGGCTGTCACCTGGAGCTGCAATGATGCCTGCTTGTCTCATGCCACCTCCTAGCATCTTTCTATACTTCCTCACCCTGGCAATGAAATCCTTGGGTCCGGCTACCATGCTACCAACTGGTGCCCCCATACCCTGCACAAATTGGTCTTAACAGTTTGACGGTGACCTGTAAATCTGATAGGCAGCCTCGCCAGGAGGAGGGGTCCCTGCAAATGACTTGACTCTATGTGACAGCACACATGCAGGTGAGACAGCGAGTAATGCTTGAGATCAAGCCAGTGATAGAGTTAGTCTGCATGACATCCTTGCCTGTGCAAGATTGCATGTATGGAAAGTAATTAGATTGCACATGTGCAATGCCAAGCTTAATGACATCATTTGTGCAAGCATGCATGTAGATTCCAGCACAGACCACTATATCTGGAGGGCTATACACACATCTAAGCTCTGCACAGACAACAGCCCACAGGCATGCCAATGTCGGTATGAGAATGCACACCTTGGAAAGGCAGAACTGAATGGTTGTCACATGGGCAGCAATGCTGCCAACACTGACACCTAGGGCTTCAGCAGCGTTAAAGACCCTAGCACCATCCAAGTGCACA
>JAABUU010006922.1_pt1 | contig 11921 bp, 13 predicted proteins | sample 5559301 | NCBI WGS metagenome assembly JAABUU01 (sample SAMN10711884, study PRJNA513360) | rock metagenome | isolation source: Antarctica rocks | place: Antarctica: Victoria Land, Richard Nunatak white
ACATTATTGATATTTACTTGATGGCACTCTAGATTCTTAAGTGCAACAATAGTCAGAAAGATTCACAGAGTGTTAAACTTAACAATGAGAATAAAGATGTTTTTGTAATCAACATCATATGTTTATAAGAAGTCTCTTGTCACAAGTCTTGTCTTAAGCTTATTTAAGAATTCATCAATGTTCAGCTTAAGTTTAAAGACTTATTTGCTGATTACAATGTTGACTCTTCTTAATGACACAGTCTCTTTTCATGTTTCATTTGTTGTTAAGGCTGTCAGCTTCACATAAATAACATTCTTTTACATTTCTTCTCAAATTGAGTCTCTCACTGCTTCATCATAGATGACAGACATCAAAATATCAGATTTAATCACAGAATCTTCTTTGTCTATAAAGAATGTCATAAATGTCAGCATAACTTTCAATATTTTAATTAAGAGCTCATTTACATCTTAATCATCATCATTGTTTCTCTTTCATTTCAGAATCTCAACACACAGAAAGATTCTGACTTCTTTGAATGTCACTGTCTTAACTTAATCAGTGTTGATTTTCTTACTTAATGACTTATCTAGGTTGACTGCAGTCAACTTAATTTCATGTTGTTTATCTTAAGACTTATCAGCCTTAATCATAGTTAAGTCAGGCTGCATCTTACTGTTTTAAGTTGTGAATGTCTGATTTAAAGCTGTGACCTTTACAATGATTAACTTCTTTTATAAATGTTCAACAGATCTTCTGTTCAGAAGAACATTTAATGTTTATCATTGCAGTTTAAGATCAACAGTATCTTTCTTTTCACTTTCAGCAAACTTCACAGCATAATTCTTAATGATATACTTAAGATCTGAAGCTCAAAGCTAATACTGCTTTGTGATTTTCTCAATGTAGCTCATAAAGACTCATACTTATTCTTAATTCATGAATTTGTTGCATCTATCTTCAGATAGTAACTTGAGATCAATGTAGCTGTAGTACTTGCATTCTTATATATGAATGTAATTGATGAATAACTTCACATCAGTAAAAGCTTTCTCAGAAGTTGTTTACTTATCATTAATTAAGAAATTAGTTGCTGTCTAATTGTGAAGATAGGCATCTGTCTGTGCTGATTGCACTTAGAACTTTATTGACAGTTATATCTCTTTAATCATGATGTGCACTGAGTTCTCAGTGATTTAAATGATTCTTTTGACAATGTCATTCTGAATTGACATGTAGAGCATCATGTATTGCAGTGTAATGTTAAGAGACTTGCATCAGTCATTTAGAGTGAACTTTAACTCTATTTTATTGTTACTTTGTACAGCAAGAATCTTTGCATCAGTCTGAAGTTCAGTCTTTAGTCATCATTTTTGCAGTGTCTATGAGATCTTATCATGTTGCTTCAGCAGTATTGTTTACATCTTTCAGAAATGATTATCTATTATCTTCAGAAAGTACTGATATTCATTAAATGACAAAAATAATGAATTATATATGTCAATGAAGATAAGAATAAGAATGTTAGCCTTTTTTTTACTTACAGTGTGGCCTCACTTATTGATGAACTTAATCAGAACACAAACCTCATACATGTTCTTGTTGTTCTCAACAATGAGAATTAGCTTTTTAAGAATTGTCATCTTGTGAAGATTACACAACTTTGTGAAATTAAGATGAGCAAATCATCAATGTTAAAGTCTGTAAGCCTTGATCTTTTCATTCAATGATGCAGTGTTAATGTCTAAGAAGTTGATCATGAGATTATGCTCATAGATCTGAACATGCAGACTTATATCTAAAGCAATGACAGAAAAGATGATTTCTAAATGTGATGTATACATTGCAGATATCAAAGCAAATTCATTAAGACTCTTTGCAATATACTTAACTATATAGACTTTATCTTGCTCTGACACTTCTATTATAGTCTTGTTATGCTTATCATACATCTGAAGACAGTGTTGATCAAAGCTTTTATGCAGTTTCATTTTGCACATTCACTTTTCTGACAGAAGATTGATCTCAAGTTTAGACATATAGAGTGTTGAACTCAGTCTTATAGAATTTTCTGATTTAATTTGCATAATAATTACTTCACAATAATGAGAGTATAAATGTTCTCTCTTAACTTTAATTTGTCAATGTCTCATTTATATGAGAAAATTACTGAAGAGTTAAAGTTAATTAATTATGTATGAGAAGAATTCAGAATCTGCAACTCATTCAGATTTAAGCATCTTACTGACAGTCTTCTTAAACAGAGCAGCAATTTCATTATTAACTTTCTCTTTCTTTTTAAATTCAGAGAAAAAGTCATTATTATCATTGTTACTGACTTCTGTATTAAAGACTTTGTGTCTCTTTTCTTTTTCTTTATAGACTGACTTCTGATACAACTTGACTGCAGTCAATCTGTACAGCTTAATTGTAATTGATCTGCTTGTCTTCTTTTAAATATTTTGCTTGATGTCAGAAAGAAATTCACAATCTTTAATGAAGTGAGAGTCATTGCAAAGAAAGCACTTAATAAAGCAGCAAGAAAAATGATTACTGTCTGAGCTGAATGATTTGTGATAATGTTGCTTAATATTAGCTATGCAGTAATTTGATAAACTGTGATTCTGATTCATTAAATGTTGATCTTTTTTCTGTTTATCTGCTCACAAAACAATGACAATCTCATCAGTCTTAAGCTGTATCTCTTTTTTCTAAAGCTTTTATAAATCTTTCTTGACATCTGAATTGTTCTGAGCATCAATGACATTGTAAATCACAATGTACTTAACTAATAGCACTTAAAGCAGTGCCTGAAACTGTCATTCTGATTTGAACAACTTAATTATGTCAGACTGAGTTGCAGTGATTTTTCTGCTGAGTTTGCTTAGATAAATTTATGCTTCTTTAATGAACACATTCTTTGACATTCTGTATTCAACAAACTTCATCAAATATTGTCTTCTGATTATCTACAGCTTCTTTTTGTACTTAAATTTTAATGTGTTTTAAACATTCTTTATGCTGATTTTGTTCATCAGATATTCTTAATCATCTATATTCATGCAGATAGTAAGTCAATATAAAATCTTTGCATCAGTTTTCTGATTTTTAAAGTCAAGACTGCTGAGAAGAAATGAATCTGAAAATTCACTGATTAATATATTGATTGCTGAGACTTTAACAACATTTTATAGATCTTCTTCTATCAGTCATCTTCTTATAAGAATGAATCATTGATTGCAGTTCTTATAAGTGAGAATTGAGACAGATCATTGCTTTATAAAGAAGTTGTTGAAGTTCATGATGATGATAGTTGACATGTAGTATAAGAAGTGAATAAAATAAAATAATGATGTATGTATTGAAGATAATATAAGTAAAACAAATAGAAAGCTTTTGTGCCTCTTATTTTGTAAGATAATAATGCTTATTTATCTCAATGACTTATACTAAGCTGTCAAAGAACAGTGCTTTTTAAGTAACTGTAAGTGCTTATTTATCTATTCAACAAGATGCATATTAAGCTGCTGAAAGAACAGTGCTTCTGTAAACAATTGTAAATGCTGATTTTTACTGAGATTAATTCTTTTTAAATCTTCTGAGTCAAACATACTTAACTACTGAAGATGCTTGTTTATTTAACAGACATATATTAAGCTGTCATCACTGTGCTGATTTCATTAAAGCTGAATTTATCACAAACCTCAATAATTAATAACACTGCTAAAGTCAGATTCACTGTGAATCTCAAAAGTCTGCAGACTCAGCTGTTACATACATTAGAAGTATACACTTTCTCTGAGAAGCTTCTTGCTAACTGAGCTTATAATTTATTAAAAGAAATGAATACTCATGCTATATTATGCTGTCTAGTGAAATCTCTAAACTGTGTTGTCTATGAGCATGTCTTGATTGAGAAAGTTATAGAAGAAGTAGAAAGAATGTTAACTGCAGTCAATGTGAACAGAGTCTTTACTCAGTCTCTGATGCTAGTTCTACTTCACTTTATAGAAGCAGCTAGAACATCACTTCTCAACAAGTGAACTGCTTTCTTGCAGTAAATATACATCTCATTTTCATTTTTATTCTTATTAACATTTCTCTTCTTATTCTTTTTCTTCTTGTCTTTATGATTTCTCTTTTTACTCATTAAAGCAAGCTTCTCATTTCTCTCTTTAAGACACTCTTTATCAATTAATTTGATGATTAAATTGTCAAGAAATAAGATTACATTATGAGTCTTAGAGCATTTCATCATTACTTATTGATAGAGTGGTCATCAGGTCAGGTTAACCTGACTTAACTCAGACAGAGCTTCTGAATTAGGTTAAGTTAAGCTTTAATTGTCAGTCTGAAAATCTGAGTTAAGCTTAAACATTGAAGCTTAACTTAACTCAGAAGCTCTGTCTGAATTTTAAGAATTCTGAGACTGATTAGTAAGTGAGCTCTTGAGACTTGACTTAAGGATAGAAATTATGAGCTTAGAGATTACTGATACATGAACATTATAAGTGAGCATTATATATACACAGTTAAACAGCTTTCAATTTAGTCTATCTATTTACTACATTGAGAGTCAGATATTCTCAAAATAGTCTAGTAATGATTGCTTCAATCTGCATCTTTAGATGTGATGTTTCAATTATGCATGTATCTCTTGATGAAAGACATGTTCTTGTGCTGAATGATAATTCACTTTGCATGAATTGCAGTTAGATTGATATCTGCATTCTGTTAACTGATAAATGATAATTACTGTACAGTTCATTAGACATACTTTTAAAGAAAACAACAGTATATGCTTTTACTGTCTTCTGCAGACTGTTAATGACTGAACTTTGAAAGCAGAACATCTTATGCTGAGAAAAAACTCTTTTCAAATAATCTTAAGTTATCTTGCAGCAAAGCCTTTGAAAGAATAGTTTCACTATTAGAAAATCTGTTGATTTCTGATAGTGATGTATTTTATAAAGGGCAACAGCTGTAGAACAGAGCATTATTATTAAGCATTATATTGTGTATTAAAATTGAGCTTACTGCCTGACTTTCAGTGATGAGCTGACTTAGATGCTTCAATGTCTTCTTCTGTATCTGCAGCATTATTTTCTTTTTTCTTCTCATCAACATCAGTTTTTTCTCTCTTGAATGTCTTTCTGAATGTTCTTTCTGCTGCTGCTGTCTTCTCTTCATTTAATACAGTCTTCATAACATTATGTCTCAGAGTTTTCTTAATACATATTATAACATGATATAATGATACAATGATGCTCTAAGATTAAGTTAGCAGAAGTATTATAAGAAAGCAGTTTAAATGCATCTGTGAATGACAATGAGTTCTAGAGTGATCTTGTAGTTTGAAGATGCATTGTAGTTTAAAAGTGTGTTGTAGTTTAAAAGTGTGTAGTTAAAAGATGTGTTGAGAGCTTTTAGATGTTAACAATACTCAGATGTTAGATTGCTGATAAACAACACATTTATTTATGATATATATATCAATGTTATGAGTAAATATATTAACACACTCACTTCTAACACTCAATCTGACACTTTCTTATCTTCACCTCTGTCACTCAATCTACTACACTCACTTCATCTCTACTCAGTCTCTACACTCAGTCTCTACACTCACTAAATATGTTGCTCAGTGCTATCACTTGTTTTACTGCTCATTTCTTAAGATTTAATCTTATGCATTGCTCTTATGCTTCACTCTGATGTGTAGCTGTGATGCACACATATAACACTTAATTATGTCACTCAGTATAGAACTCAGCAGCTAACTACATATTCTAGACTCTCATCATGACAGATTCAGACACTAAGCTTTTATTGTGAACTGCAAAATGCTTAACTTTTAATTTACTCTCAGTCTCTGAAGAGAGATCTGATCATCATGATTGTTCATAGAAGTCTATATATGATTTAAAGAAGACATCTAGTGAGTACTTGAACAACTTAAAGACTGTATGTGCAAGAAAGAAATGACAGAAATGTATGAAGAATGAGGACTTTAGACAAATTGAAAATGCAAAGATGACAAACTGTGAAGCTGTAAAACAGAAAAGAGATGTATTGAAAAAGACTGATGCATATCAGACTGTGAACTCAGCATTAAAGAAGATCATGAAAGAGAAGATTAAAGATGAGATCTTGAAGAAGCAATATAACTGTGAAATTTCTTGTAAGACTTCTTTAAAATTATTATGCTCAATTATATTGCTTTTAACTATCTGCAGATGTCTACTACAAAGATGAGTTGAGAAACAAGTTAATGAAGAATGAGAACTGAGCTTGACTTAAAGAGAAGACTGAGAAGAAGATGTTATTTGCTGAAGTTCTTGCATTAAAAAAAGAGTGAAAGTTCATAAAAATGAAGTAAAAGATATGTTATATCTATATTTTCTATAGACTCTTTGACATTCTCTAGAATATCAATAAAGATGAAGTTATTCAGCAGAAATGCATCAACATTAATCATTAAATTGAGAAGCATCTGACAGTGATGATTAAGCACTGTGAAAGAGTTCTTAAAAATACAGAAAAATAAGAGCTATGTGATGCTGAAGACTCTGACTTCATTAAGATCATGCATTACTTCTATAGTGAAGTTCTTGATTCTAAACACATCAATGACTTCAATTATATGTAAATATTATATTATTCAATTATAACACTTCTCAACTCTGACATTGACTAGTTACATTCAAGAGCCTGCACTTGATCAGAAGAAAGAAGATGAAAAGAGTGTGATTGAAGATGTTGATGAAGCTTGTGTGATAGTGTCTGAAGATGAGAAATTTTTGAATGATGATTTCATTGATGAATTTGTTCTTGATGACTTAATTAATAACAATGAAGATGATGAGGAGAATGTTGAATCTATTAGTGATGAAGAGAGTAGTAAGAAGAATAGTAAGTAGTCATTATTAGTTAAATAGAAAGCTGATCTTCAGAGACTAAAGATGTAAGATAAAGAATAATTAAATAGATCTTTGATTATCAATTAAAGATTTTTCAATGAGAAATCTCTTCATTGATACTTAATATTTGCTACACATAGTAATTTTTGAATAGTGTTTATCATAATTGATATTGTAAGAAATTCATTTTACATTCAGATACATGTTCTGTCACATGACTACAATTTTGTATATATTAATTTTGAAACTCTCACAACACACTATCATCAACACATCACTTAAAGTACAACAAAATATCATTTATTTGCTCAACTTACTACAATAACTCAACATCATATCTTCATACAGCTCATCATTCAATCAGATTTTGAGCAATTCAGAAAGATCATTTCTGAGTGCTTTCAGTGACAGAACTAAGTCATCTTAATTAAATCAATCTTGTTCTTTAACTCTTGCAGACACTTCAAACTCAGAGTATGTTCTTTAAAGATCTGTAACAAAGTGAGAGTTTCAAGACTGATGAGAAACAACTGTATAAAGTCAGGACACAGACACTAAGATTAAGAATCATGCTTAAATGACATAAAACAGTTCAGCTTGCTCAGCAGAGATCTGACAGTTCTTTGCTGAAGTAGCTAGCAAATGTGATGAAAGATTAGATGTAATGTGTGTTAACTGTTACAATATCATGAATCATTCAGCATAAAAAAATGATGAAACAATCATCATAAAATGTCATTTGAAAAGCAGCAGTTGCTGAAAGATGAAATCAGCATCAGAAAGACAGATTTCAATCTTTGAAGTGATGAACTCAAAGATATGCTATAATTTTCAATTATAATGCTTTAATATAACACTCACTGTTTAACAGACAGCTCAAAAGATCATTGTCAAATCATTTAACTTTACTTTTAAAGTCTTTGATCAGCAGATTCTTCAATTCATTATAGCACTCAATATATTCTTTTGTGCTGTTGAGCATGTAAAGTTCTGAAAGCTCATCTGAATGTGTCATGCTGATATTAAGGTTTTAGGTCAAAGCAAGATTGCATAACTTCTTAAGTGTTGTGTTGTGAATGTCTAAAAAGATGCACTTACAGAGCTTAAGACACAGACTAAAGTCTTTATTGCACTTAATGAATAAAGCAATTCAAATCATCTTGCATTTCTAGGCATTACTGCATACTTTATTGATGCTGAGTGAAAGTATACAGAGATACTTTTAGTCTTTAAAGAATTAAAGAGTCAATATAATGATGAAAATCTTGCTGAGTATGTTCTTAAGATGTTGAAGAAGTAAAATCTGGCACATTAATTGCTGATAGTCACAGCAGACAATGCATTCAATAATTATACACTATAATGTTATCTAAGTTGACTTCTGAGTTAGAAGAATATCATCTAAAGTAATGAAACTGAAATCATGAACTGTATAATACATGTAATTCAGCTTGCAGTCAGTCAGCTACTTACATATCTGAAAGTGAATGCAAAGAATGATTAACTCATCACTACATTTAATGATGATGAGCTACAAAATTTCACAATTGACAAAGACTACTTCTTTGACATCATACTAAAAAAGATCAGTATATCTTTTATAATGCTTTATTATAATGCTTATATCTGTTGAATTAATATTCTAACAAAAATCTCATATAGATTTAATTACTAACTATTGTTATTATGACATCATCACAGTGTCTAGAGTTGTTCAAAGATTTGCAGAAGACAAATTCATGAAGTATGATTGAGAATGTAAGAACTTGATGAAACTCTTTATATGATATGCTGAGTCAAGCATATGAGCTACAAACTGAACTTTCTCAATGAATAGAACATCTAACTTTGACAATAAGCAGAATGAAACTTCTTAAATGCAATATAAAAGAATGACAGCATATTAAATACATGCTGCATCTTCTGAAGCACTTCAAGAACTGAACAGAGACAATGAATGTTATTAATGAATTAACAATTTACAAGCTGTAATATGTATACAATGATCTATTTAATCATCTTGAAAAACAGAATGAAGCAATTAGAAAGTTTGAATTGTTCTTCAGTGCTGAGCTGCAGAATGTCATTAATGCATTAAAATAGAAACTGACTCAGTATTATAAAAAGACAGAAGTCAATTAAGAATTGTTCTGTAATCTTGATGTCATATTGAATTCATGTAATAAGCTTAACATGTATAATATAGAATATTCTCAGTTCTCAATAAATATTACATAGCAAGACTGACATATTGTTTCAATAGAGAGAAGGCTGAAAAGATTTACATTTAAAGTATAAACTTAAGTTTTGACAATATTACAGGGTCAATTATCAGCACTTGAAGAAAGAATCATCAGATGATGATTTGAGAATTCTTGATTCAAAGAAGAAGAAGATGATAGCAATAATGAGTTACATAAAAAATGTGAAAAAGCATCAAGACATATCTGTGACAAAAGAAGTCTCAGATTATCTGCAAAAGTCTTCAATATTAGATGTGAACATTTCAATACTTGATTACTGAAAGCTGATGAAGAACTTAAAATCAGCAATGATACAATTTGCAAAAGATATACTTGCAATTTCTGCAGTAGATGTTGAAGTTAAATGCTTATTCAACATGACTTAAGATGTAATCATATATTGTTGAAATTGACTGAACTCAGACACTATTAAGAACATTATGCTGATTAAATATCATGACATGTTCATTCTTTCAGCAGAAGTGATAAAAATAATTGAAGAGAAATCTGCATTGACAATGATTGTTAATAGTGATGAGAAAGGTTCATCAGCAGATGAGCTGAATTCAACAGCAACTAAATTATGTACAGAGCTTCTATCAGATCACTACTTCAGTGATAATGATCTTTATGATGATAGTAATTATGAGAACAACATTAATTTCAGGTCTTGTGACTATAATCAAGATAAGAACATTGACTCAAGACTTAACAACAATGATTATGGTCAAACTTCAAACACAGAAGCAATACAATTAAGCATTGTAAATATCTTAAACAGCACACACTCAGGACATGTAATCACTGATGATGATCATAGTTATGAGTCAAGAAAGATTAAAGATCACATGAATTCATTATCTGAAAGGCTCACTACAGCAATTGATGCATCAGCTATTAAGATCATCAATGATGACTCAACAATCATCAATCTCAGTCTTTAAATCATTCACTTAAATAACTCTGCTCAGAGTACATTGACTATCAATACACACACAGTCTTGAATACAACACAACATTGATTAAGAGAGAAAAGTCTTCTTCATTAATAAAGTAAAAAATTGTCAAAAGCATTACACTCACACTTAAAAGCACAGATAGAGCACATTAAGTTCTTAACTGCTTCAGTATTACAATTTCACAAGAGACAGAATCTTTCATCTGTTGATATTATTAATGATCATTTAAAGTCAAGAGAAATTCATTCTTTCTTATCTGAAGATGATGTTAACATTCATCAATTTAAGCATCAGCAATCTCAGTAAACATATACTTAACATAATTTCTAATTTGAACATCAGATCTCTTTATTCTTTCTATGCAGTTTATGAACACTTCAATTTTCTTAAATTGCTTATGATAAGCACAAGTTACATGTGAGCTAATATTATTGAGTGAAGTATTAGAATTGAATGTGCTCAGATGTAGAAAACAATGTTTAAGAGTCTTTAAGAACATTCAGCTTTACTTAAAGCATTAAGATTCATTTTGATTCTCTGTATCTTCATTAACATTATTATTATCATTATCATGATGATCTTTATTCTTCTCATCATTATTCTGTATCTCTGCTGAATCTTCTGTCTCTTGATCTGCATCATTAATGAAGATTAAAGCTTGTGATGTTGACAATTAATCTTTGTTGTTGATCTTAATTCATAAATATAGTTAATCAGCAAGAAGCTAATAGACAATTGTAAAGAGTGTTACAATAAAGTGATATAATTATATCTAATTAATTTATATCTTAACTTCATCACTCTTTAACATTGAAGTAACAGTCTATGAAGTTCAAAATTTAGTTAGATCTCTGATAGATAAACAGTGCAGAATTAATATATTTTGTCTTCTTTCAATACTATCTTTCTGATATCTGTATGTACAAGTTTATCAGATTTGAGAAAGATGCATTCATCATCAGTGTTTTCATTCAGCATTATTTAAACAGAAAAAACAACTGTAACTTTGTTCTCATCATTACTCAGCATCATCTCTGCTTCTTCATTCTTATCTGCAGAGACATTGAACACTGTTGAGAGCTGATAACTATAAAATGAAACAACATTAGTTCTTGTCTTCAGATTCATTATAAAGAAGTGTTAAAAGTATAATATACACTGATGATTCTTCTTGTCTGCTATGTGCTCTGAATCAAGTATGCTGCTATTAAAAATCTGCATAGCAAGATTTGAATTCTCATCTTCAGCTATAGTAAGTTGTTTATAGCTGTTAAATTAAATAATTCATTCTTAATGCTTAACTACTTCATCTAAACAGTTATCTCAACAGCTTTAAATATGCTTATTTACTTTTTCAATTTAATCATATCAGCACAGATTAAATGTCAAATGAAGTTAATATATCTCTTCTTTAGTTATTGAGAAAGCACTCTTTGCTTTAAGAAGCTTATGCAGAGCTTGTGTTTCTTTAGCAGCTATAATTAAGTTGTTTTGCTGAGCAGTATCTTCATTCTTCTTTTATTCAGTCATTACATTCTAATCTATGAGAAAGATCACTACAAATGAAGTTAAAGTCTGATACAAAACACTACAATCATTTATTAATACTCATCATACTCATTCTCTGTATATCTCTTAGCAACAATTTTCTTTCTTGTCTTGATTGTATATTTTACTCTTTAAACTTTCATCTTGAGCTTCTTGTATTCTGAATCATGTTTAAAATCTATATTCAATCTATTCATTATTATATCATTCTGCTCTTGAGTCTCTTCAATATCAGCATCTGTGAATATATTGATCACTGAAGAATGTAA
>JAABUU010006929.1_pt1 | contig 11908 bp, 7 predicted proteins | sample 5559301 | NCBI WGS metagenome assembly JAABUU01 (sample SAMN10711884, study PRJNA513360) | rock metagenome | isolation source: Antarctica rocks | place: Antarctica: Victoria Land, Richard Nunatak white
GGGGGGGCGGGCGGGGGGGGGGCGGGGGGGGATGGAGGTTTTGAATGGTGGTGAGGAGGGAGGAGGTGCGCAGAAGGGAGATACGGGCGTGGTTGCGAAACGGGAATCGCAGATGGAGACGGAGTGGTGGGATGTTGAGGAGGAGAGGAGGAAGTATTATGCGCAAAAAGAAGTTCTGGCCTGGGACCAGGTGCGGATACAGGGAGAGGCGGTAGAGGCGTGGGTGAGGAAGAAGAGGAGGCTCGTCGGTGGTTTGCAGATCGAGTTTGAGACTGGTTGTGTGCGTCGGCGTTATGATAGGGAGTAGGTTAGATGAAAGGTTCTGTCAGGAGTCGGGTAGTGGTGTTCGACGTAATGGGGAGCTCTGCGATTTGTTTCATCGTCACATTACATCTTTACAGAGCTCTCCCTCAAGACTTCGGTGATAATACTAAGCATGCATTCTATCCATCGCCATCTATAAACTAGCGTCCAAAAGAACCCAAAAGAACCCAAAAGAACCAAACCGGGAGACCTCGAAGACCACATAGTCCTCCCAAATGAGCGACGAAAGAAAAGGAAAATACCAAAATAGAGCGACCCCTCCACTCTCAATCCTCCGAGGTCCTCCAAAACCACCCGCCCTCACAAAAGAAAGGTAAACCAAACCAAAAGGACCCCAGAGTCCAAAATCCTCCTAAACGAATGAAAGTAGGGAGACCCCCGAGGACAGACACGGAGTCCTCCGGAGAACCAAAAGAAAGAAAAAAGAAAACAAAGAAAAACTTCACCAATCAGAGCCGCTGAGAGAATGGTCTCTCATACTGCCCCTCTCGTAGGCGTCAGCATCCCACAGAGATTCACTACCGGAGGTAGCGTCGTCCTCTGCAGCCGGGCCATCGGCCTGGCCCTCAGCGGCCGAAGTTTCATGATCGGGGCCTACCTCCTCCTCCTCCTCCTCTTCCCCATCACCACCCACCACCCTCCTCTCCCCCTCCCTCACAACCCCAAGCACCTTCCCCACCCCCCTCCACACCTTCCCCCCCACACCATCGTGCCCAAGGCCATCATGCTTCCTAACCATACGCTCCAAGACATACGGTCTGCGCACCGCCTCCCACTCCCACATCTTCTCCGCGTACCCCTTGACCCCCGTGTAGTACGCGTTGACGCCCGCCGCCGTCGGCTCGAAGCCTTGCGGCGGCCGGCGCAGGATCCAGGCCGCGGTGTCGATGTCCGCTTCTGCGGGCTCGAGGGCGTCGGCTTCGAAGTAGGTTGTTGCGGGGCGGAGTAGGGTGGTAGGGTCGGATTCAGCGGGTGGGGAGGAGGGGTTGGGATTGGGATTGGGGTCGGGGTCCGGGAGCGAGAGCGAGAGGCGACGCGAGCAGGCGCGCAGGGCGTTCATGGCGGTGCGGAATTCGTCGAGGGTGTACTGGGTCTGTTGGGCTGTGTGGGCGTCTGGACTTGTGCCTGTGGCTGTGGTTGGGACTGGGCCCTGGGTGCGTCGGGCACCGGAGCGGGTGAGGGTGCGTTTTTGGGTCTCTGTCGCGCGGCTGACGACGTTGCCGGAGAGGCGGGAGTGAGTCAGTAAGGGCGCTTTCCACGATTCGGCGGGATTGTCTTCGGGGCCGCGGAAGCCGGGGGAGAGCTCGAAGCATAGCCAGGTTAGTTTGCGTTGGAGCGCGTCGAGGAAGTGTTGTTCTGGCAGGGAGAGGTGCCGGCGCGGGTGAGAGACTGACACTGAGTGGCGACCGTCAAGGAGGGTGGACGGGAGGCAGCTTTGGTTTATTGGGATCAAGGAGGATATGGACCGCTTTGGGCGTTGTGGGGTTGAGGGCGAATCGAAGGGTGAAGCCTCAATTGCTCGGTCGGGTTTTTGGTGCGAGATGTGTTTAACGACGAGTTCCTGGGGACGATCGACGGAGACTTGTCGGTACTTTTCGTACCATTTGGGGTTCGAGTTCGGGTCGGAGACTTGAAAATTCTCTCCATAGCCACAGATGGCCCTCTTCGAACCACTCATGTTGATGTTTTTGTGCCAGACCGGTTTAGAAGCGTCGTTACCATTGTGACTTGGTAGTCTGTCTGGATTGATGAGACCATGCTTCGGGAACGGAGCCCAGCTGTCGCTCAATGAAGACGAGGTCGACCCTGCGTAAGATAGCGAGCCTTCGGCCTCGTAGCCACGCATGTCTTCGAGATGTTCGTTGAGTCCTGCTCCGACGCTTACCCAACCCATCGCGGGACTACCTCTTCTGCCTGCCGTGCCACAATACTCAGGACCAGTGCTGGCAAAGGGGTTGACGTATAGAGGTTGTGCCCATGCCTGCAGCGACCGATCGAGGCTCCTCAAAAAGCGAGGATCATAGGAGTTGGCGCGAACACTTCCGAAACGTACCGTCATTTCGCCAGATTTCGGTGTGAAACCGCGCGGTGTCGGAACGTCTTCAGAGCTATTCGGTGCAGAAGGTCCGTCTATTGGCCGTGCTCGGTATAGTGTCTTTGAATGCTCTGGGAACGCGTGGCTCAATGTTGGTAACGAAGATGCTCGAGCTAGGTCCTTGACCGTGTTCGTCGAGGGCATGACTGGAAGGGACTGCGCACGGTGGACTAGCATCGAGACAGCTGTAGCGGTAGGAAGCTCAGTAGATCTGACCCCCATTGGTGGACCACCGAAGCATTGCTGTGTTTCGAAAACCTCGATCTCCATGCTGTCGATCATCCAGGCTTGCGATGCTCGTTGAACAGCCCTTCTTCTCAACGTCCCGGTGTTTTGCGCTTCAAGGTCGCCTCCACTCACCCATGGACTGAAGGTCGTGGTCATGGGTCGGTCCTGAAAGCCGTCATACTGTCCCGACCCTGAATGGGCCGAACCGTGTCTAGAACGGCGGGAGGCTTCGGTTGGGCAAGGCCCGTTGATCTCGGGCGTCAAAAAAGTAGATCGGGTCTGGTTGAGGCCCTGTTCGAGATCTTGCACCTTAAGCATCTCATCACCTCTTCTCCAAGCGACGCGTCCGAACTCCCAACTTCTCACCCAAGCTGGCAGCCACTTCGCCAAAGGCTGTTTCTTTTTCTCGAAGGCCTGTTTCCCCTCGCCGTTGGGGTCCCAGAAGATCCAACTATAGTCCGCTTTGGACGTCTTCCAGGCCAGCTTTCGATGCACCTTATTACGCGCTGCCTGTCTTCTGAGCATGCCGTGTTGATGGTGTTCAGCAGTCACCCAGCCGTGCCATGTCCGAATATAGTGCTGGCGACGATGAGAGTTGCGTGGAGCTCCGGGTTTCCACCAGCCCCAGGAGTTGATAGTATCCCAGAATTGCCAAATCAGGAACGGTCCAAGCATTAGGAACAGCGATATCGCGCCAAGTGTCCAGAACTGCTGCTCGTCCAGCCAATTGTTGGGATCACTTAGATCGAAAGGCCCTGACTTGGAAGGGAGAGCTGTAGTCCTAGGAAGGTATCCTTGTCTTGATGGAACCGGCATGTCGGCCTCGGCGAGTATCTCTTTGATATACTGTCTCTGTACAACCAGTAAGACAGACGGGGAATACACTGCAGTGACTGGAGAAGTGGAGCAATGCAAGAAGATTTTGAAATGATGTAAGTGCAATAAGAGGTTTAAACAGCTAGAGCAGAGTGTTTTAGATACAGTGGATAAGGGAGAAGATAGAGTGAGGGAAAATCGAGAGGGCACTATTTGTTTACGGGAAACTCCCCAGGGCTGTAGGAAAACAAAGCAATCGCGACTTCCCAAAGAGGCAATCCCGTATCGCGGCTCCCACAGCTATGACTTCAACTCTATATCTCAATACATGTTTTTATAAGTACAGTTAGGCTCTAGGTAATTCGGCCATGGTAGGTTCTTTCTCTATCGAAAGGAAAATGCGAGCAAGACTGCCACTTGCTAGTCGAAATATTAGCAGATACTGGAAGTTATCAACCATGCTCGTTGAAACATGGGAGCAACAACAATCCCGCCTAACCACTCCAGCATTGCAGGACAACGGGCTACCGGACCAAGAAATGCATGTGAACAACATGACATCTATAGATAGATCTGCATCAAACAGATATCGGCCTCCAAAAGCGCAAAACGAAAATGAGACAGCTTAACAGGGAAAGTTAGACAGTTAGTTTAAACCACAAACATAGTGATTGCGTCCATATCAATGAGCAAGAGCGCGCCGGTGGAGTGATTGATTTTGCCGCCATTACCGCGAATCTAGGAGAGTGGGAAAGATGCCGCAGGAATGGAGCGAAGAGATGTCCCAGCATCCTCTGTAAGAACCCCGGTTTCAGGGCTGGTGGCTGTCTATAATATGAGTATTATGACTTATTTTAATTATTGATGTTCGGACCCTCAGGCAGCAGTAGTACGCCTCACTGTCAAAAGGCATGGCGGAGGTCGAGACCGAAGCGGGAATCAAACGGAAAATGATATGTGTGTGAGTCTCTTTGCGATAAAGGAAACGGTGAAGTTGAAGCTGAAATGAAACTTAGTCGTCGACTGACTTGAGCATTGAAAGGCGAGTAAAGCTGATAGGACTGCGTGGCGGCAGCATGGTGGGGGTTCTAGACCGGGCGAAAGCTGCTCCATTTCCATCTGATCTATCCGCGTATCCCTTGTGCAGGATCTTGCATGCTCGTGAATGACCTGCAGGATGACGGAATGCAGTTGTGGAAAGTCTGCATCAGCCAATAACTCCCCGAGTGACATCTTCAGTGACCCCAACCGTACCATCAGTGGGCCCGTCAATGACGGAAAAGTGGGAGCATATTGTAGGTGAGTGCCTTGGTAAAAGGACAGGTCAAGCCACAGAGGGTTGTCGGGGGACACTCCCGGACCCGATGGCGGTATTAGTGGGTTGGAAAGGCGGGGTTACCAGATGCCTGAGTTCAGGCACACTAGATGTCCTCATGGCCTGCACGCAGCACTCACTTGTTATGTTTAACCATGGAACGTAGTGAAGCGAAAGGTGCCACAGATACCCGAGACTGACTTGGTGGGATGCAAGTCGGCATCGTGCGGCCTGTCATGTCCCAATCTGCGACATCATACGTTGACGATGATGACAAAAACCACGAGGTCCTTCAGTATTTATCAAGATCTTGCAGTCTCAGTCCCCTAATTTTCAGCTGACCCCATGCCTCTTGTGCCTCATTATTCGTCCCTCACCCCGTGAACCCCGGCTCTCACAAGGGTTCACTCACAGATTGGAGTTTGGCGGGATGCCAGAAAGGATCATAAGCCTTGGAGGTGGAGTGGAGGGGGATTATACGTTAAGGACAGACTCTGTGGTATATAGAGAAGGAGCCACAACAGCTATGGACGTGATATATCGATCAATCGAGTATCAAAGGCAGCGATCTTTTCCAAGTCCACCAATTATCAATTCCTCGATTTCGAGTCCCGGGTTTCGTTGCGAGCCCGGAATCTGGTTACTGGGACACTGCTGTAGCGGCGGGTGCCTTGCAGATGCAATGCGAGTTTAATATGCACCCAAGCTTTCTGTCTCTCAACTGCTAAGGTGATTATCATGCTACTCATCGGCGACAACGCTGTTTTCCAAATCATTTGTTTTTTTTCCCAGACTGTGCTGGGCAATGACGTTGCCAACCGTTCTCATTACAACGTTCGCAATGGGGCTGACCAGACGACCATTAGCGGTGCGCAAAGACCTATCCGCCAGCATTCAAATCAAGCCGAGGGCAAGGGCCGTCGACTACTCGCCGAGACGTCCTCTTTCCTGCAAGTCAATTGCCAGGGCGAACTTGCTTTCCTTCCTTCGTCGCCTTTCTCCATCATCTTATGCGAAGCCCCAGGATATCTATTTATCTTTGTGACCGCTGTCCGCAGCTAGATCTTTGTACTTGCCATTCCGAGAAGGTGTCCTCTTCTAATCATCAGATTCCGACGTTCGATGCACGCAGAAGCAGCAATTGTCAGGAGAACAGAACAGTAGGCATCGTCGATTGCCCCACTGCCGTGATCACCAACAGGTCAGTTCTTCCCAGTCCTCTCTACTTTCTCTTCTTGGTTCTTTCTTGTCATTGCTGCGTTTTAAGTTGAACATTGTCCGCCTATGGCTTTTAATATGCTCTCTGTTCTCTCCTCCATTTGCGAGTGTCAGTTCCGTTTGATCAGCCATGTCGATAATGCGGTAGCGGCAAACCCATTCACTGTCCGAGTCCATGTTAGGCAATACCTTTCGTTGTGATTCGCTGCGCACAAGGGATTTCGACGGTCGAAGAGCGGTATTCTGCTTCTTTTTGAAACCTGTAGTGTAAGCTGATTATAGCGATGAGTTTCCCTTTCAAGTTCCACCTTTGATCATACAATGTGCCGCTTCGCGAGTGTGATGAAGGGAACCATGCATTGGTCTTCCAACTGGCAGATACCAAGCTCAGATGTTTCATCGACCCGCTCAGCGCACACAGAAAGATGCAGACCTTTGAGAAAGGCTGCCTGCCTTTTTTGTCAGAACAGACCTAATACACAATGCTCGTCTTGCGGATGCTTTTTGTCCTTAGGATTCGTTCTCGAGCGTTGATTATTTTGTTATGTTGACCGGTCTGGAATGTCTTGGACACGGGACCTTGTTGGTATGTCCTCAAAATGGTCGTTTTGAGACAAGACTTATTCACCGAGCCTGCTTGGCTACTTTGTGTTATCGTTTCAATGGTGTTATGATCCTATGGGCAACGATGTAGTGCGAGGTCGATGAGTTAGTTCGAAGCTGACAGGTGTTTTAGGTTGTGTAGCATTTGACTGATGCCAAGAGCCAGAGGACGGCGGCGGGCATCAAGTCAGAGTAGTAGTCCAGGATTCAAATCGAGTTCTGTGCGAGGGCGGTCAGTCACAACAGCGGAATCAAGAGCTTCGGACGCCCCACGGAGACGTTTGTCACGTATCTCGCGGCTATCTGCCACTCGAGAGAATCCCAGCTCAGGAGAGTCTGCTGACCAAGGGTCTCAGAGCATTCCTCGACAGCGTAGTGGTCCTGGAAGAATTGCAAGGACCGGGAGAGCACAGCAACGAGGAAGCCAAGCAAGCAGAGCCGATTTAGTAGCAGACAGGACTGGCAGCCCTGTGCCAGAAGCTCAACAGCAGCAAACAATCTTGCAATATATGCAGAGCCCTCCTCAGGAGAGCCTACCTTTACCGCAGACAGACGGAGAGATCGATCAAGAACCCGGCCCGTACGAAATGGAGATAGTCGTTCAGCCACCAGCGGAGATCCAGCCTGGAGTAACGTTAGATCCTCCAATAATGGCGCGGCTGCGAGCGAGAGAAGGTGCCAGGGATGTTCCTAACATCAGTAGGATATGGGCGTCAGTTTTCCTCACCTCCGAGGATGGCATTGAGGTACTGGCACCACCAAGCAGAGACCTACTAGGGGGTGCGCTCGTGAACTCGGTGCAGCAAGTAGTCGACGAAGAAGGCGAGAAGGGATATGTGAGCTTCCCCGGCTTGACGATCTCGCAGCCGGGTACCTACAGACTCCGCATCTGCCTGATCAGGATGGAAACGAGGCAGAACGTTAGTAGCGTCCCGTACGAGAGTGGCATAAATTTCCAGACCGTCCACAGCCGAGTGGTACATGTTCAGGCTGCGGCGCCTCCCGACCGATGAGATATGTGAGTCACTTCGAGAGCAGATCATTGTATCTGAAGTGGAAGCTGAGCTCTTCCAGTTGATCAAAAACGCAACGCTACCGACACCAACAATAAGGGCGAAGTCCTCATTTTCATGTCATTGAAACAATTCTTGCCTCATACCATTCCTCGTTGAATCATATTCTGCACAAAGTCGATTTTCGCACTGGAAGAAGTTCTCAGGCAGGTTATAAGGATAGCAACGATCCAAGGGCTGGACATTGGTTTCTTACTGCCTCTCCTTCTTCAACGGTTTCCTAAGCACACAGTTTCCATGGTGCATTCTTGTGTTCGAGGTCTCCTCGATGACTAATCATACCCTTCTCTGGGCCGAGGTACAACCCTCTCAATACTTGTACTTGAACTCGTTACGTGATATCGCTACGATGTCGTACAGCTTGCCATGTCCCTCCCTCATCGCATCACCTATCCTCCCCCAGCATGCCCCTCCTAACCCTCCACCTGCTCTGCCTCACCCCCACCAAGACCGTCGCCGCCTTCCTCCAAGACCTCCACTCAAACCCGACCATCACCCTCATCCTCGCCTCTGAACCCCGCCACCTTGTGATCAAACCCAACCACCTCGACCTCTCCCCGCTCACAACCCCGAAATGGGATCTCCTAGTTCTCCTCCACAGTCCCTCGTCCGCGCTCCCAAGGGCCCTACAATCGTCCGTAACATCCGAGTACAAACTCACCGTTGGCGTCCCGAGCAAGCTCGTTAGCCGATACCCGGATCACAACGCGAAGCTGATTGCGGATGCGCCGAACGTCAAGCTCACGGGCGCGCTGGCCAAGGCACAGGAGATGGTCAAAGACGACGGGCAGAACCTAGAGCTGTCGCCGGAGTTGCTGGCGTTTATGGAGGAGTTGACGGAGACGTATGGCGACAAGCCGGTTACGATGCTGAATCTGCTGCAGTTCAACGACGGGGGGAAGCAGGATTACTACAAGTACGGGCAGGTATGTACAGGTACATCGATGGTCATGATACGTCATGCTGGCCCCAGAGTCCATGCGGGAGTGAAGGCGAAAGGGATTGGGAGGCACAGCTGAGAGGGATACAGGCGTTCATCGAAGTCGCCGGGCGGCGTGGCGGTGACGCCAAACTGGTCGGTAACGTTGTGTCTCCACCAAAGGGCACCGCTGACTCGCGCGGCGATTCGAAGCGCGCTGAGACCGAATGGTGGAATGAGATTAGCATCGTGCATTATCCGAGGTGAGGAGCTTCTGTCGTGTGTGATCTGAGTCGGACTAATGAGAGGCACATGTAGTATCAAAGCGTTTTGTGATATGCTTGCCGGCGAAGACTACCAGGATATCAACGCCAAGTATCGTCTGAATGTGAGTTTTCTTCCTACACGAGTGCGATCAGCATTGACGGGATGCAGGCGCTGAAGGATACATTGTTGCTGTGCACGACGGAGATCGGGCTAGATACCGCGAGGAGAAATGCTAAGCTGTAAGGCTCTTTGGGCTGCTACTGTATAGGTGATGGATGATTGCACGGATGAATGAAGACCTTCGGAACTGATGTGTATATATCTCAGATGTGGCATAGGGTTGTGTATTCGCGGGTGTTGTGCATAGTACAACATGTCCTATGTATCGAGCATCGAGGTTGGAAATAAATCGAAGCTGATAGTACGGGCTGCTCGTATCATGGCCCTGGAAACGGTGCAGATATGACATTCTTTAGGTATTGACGCTACCGAAATCGAACTTCGATCATTGTTCTCCTCTGCGTTTTCCCTTCATGCCTAACCTCAGACTAAGAAGCAGCGCCCCTATCGACCTGCTATAGCCACAGCACCCACCAGCCCAGTCGTGTGTGCTGCTGGGGCACTACTGACCTGCTTCGCCGAAGCATGCGTCCCGGTACGGCGCGATCCTCGAACACGGGCCTGTAATCGGACACCTTCATACGCGGGTGAAGGTCGATAGCTTCTCGCCTAGGGAGATCATTGTAGTGGTAAGGATCGTGAGTGTGGAGGCTGAGTGCTCAGGCTTCTTTAACGGTAAGCCTCCTCGTTCAAGCCTCCCTGATTCCATCCTTTCCTTCTGCTGAATACCATGTCACAGGGAGCAAATCCGTATGCAAGCGAGTGGGCTTCATCATCCGCGTTGTCAATGTATCCGGGCTTGAGGACTACCCAAGCTATAACACATAGGACGAGAGACGTGTGATATTGGGCACTTATATATGCCTTTAGTAGATGAATTGGCAGCAATTCATCTAGTGACCTTTTGTGGTACAGTGGGTTTTAGGCGACTAAAGGCACTGAAATCACAGTAGATGAATTGCTAAACAAGAATGAAAGATCTGAAGTTCAAGCTCTGTAGAAAGCAGTCAGACTTTTTACTCTCATCAAGATTAGCCCTTGAAAGTTAGTATATAAGGAAGAGTTGCAATATTACACATCAAGTTAAACAATTCTATCTTGGGGAGACCCAGAGACCTTATTAGCTTGTGTGGACACAAGACTTTAAATAGGGAAGGATGTGATATTGAGCACTTATATATGTCTTTAGTAGATGAATTGACAGCAATTCATCTAGTGACCTTTTGTGATACAGTGGGTTTTAGGCAACTAAAGGCGCTGAAATCACAGTGATGTGATATTGAGCACTTATATATGCCTTTAATAAATGAATTGACAGCAATTCATCTAGTGACCTTTTGTGATACAGTGAGTTTTAGATGACTAAAGACACTGAAATCACAATAGATAAATTGCTAAATGAGAATGAAAGATCTGAAGTTTAAGCTCTGTAGAAAGCAGTCAGACTTTCTATTCTCATCAAGATTAGTTCTTGAGAATTAGTATATAAGAAAGAGTTGCAATATTATATATTAAGTTAGACAGTTTTATCTTGAGAAGACTTAGAGATCTTATTAGCTTGTGTGGATGCAAGGCTTTAAGTAGAGAAGAATGTGATATTAAGTACTTATATATGTCTTTAGTAAATGAATTGACAGCAATTCATCTAGTGACCTTTTGTGATACAGTGGGTTTTAAGTAACTAAAGATGCTGAAATCACAGATAAGCAGTTTAAGAGACAATGATGAGTCAGCATTTTCTTAACTCTTGTACTGCTGAGACTTGCCTAACAGATTATAGTTAATTTACATGGCTCAGGCTTTCACCTGAGATCATATAGCTTATAATCTGAGATCTATGTGGCTAAGAGTTTATGCAAGGTGAAATTTCATAGTTAATGAGATCTATGCATATAATTGATTCAGATAAATTAAGTAAGATTCTAATTCAAATTAATTCAGATTGATTCTTAGTGTGAATATTAATTCACTGTAATGAAGAAAGTGATTAAAATTAATTCTTTTTGATTAAAATCATTATTCTTTCTATACATCATTAAAACTTCACAATTTTTTTTTAAAATTCATATTTAATTAATTTAGTTCAATCTTGTTTAATTATGTCTCTGAAGATGATAGTTTACAATGTATATATAAAGAAGTAAGTTTCTTCTTATTAAAATTGATTAAAATCAAATTAATTTATTTAGAAAATGTTAAAATATTAGTTATTATTAACTCTGACTGTGTAATAAATAAATAACAATATGTATATACAATACAGTGTGCAAGCAATATAAAGTATAATTAATATAATATAATTTTATTTTATTTAATTTTATTTAATTTTAATTAAATAAATGATCTATTAAGAAGCTGAAGGGCGTCCACCAGCTAGTTGAACCCCTTTTGCAGCGCACTGCAGTCAGGGTGCGACTCTCAGACACTCAAGGCAAATCATTCACAGAGCTTCTTGCCACAGTCAAGCCCCTAATTGCAGGCGCCTACACAGTGAAACAGCTACGAAGCGGCGACATTGAGGTGTCAGTTCCAGATCAGCACACTAAGGATTGGGTGCTCAACCAGCCACAGGTGGACAATCTTCAAATTCTTTGACAAGACTACCCTGTGGAACTCTGGGGTGTCCCTCTCTCCACATCAATTGACAGTGGAAAGAACGCGAACAACACCTCTCTCATGCAAGGCATATGCACCACATCCAGGGTCATAGTACCCACACTCAACATCAACAAGATTCGCTGGCTACATGCACCAAAACAGCATGAGTCCCGCCTACTAGCAGGCAAGATCAGAGGGACCATTGTGGTCAGCCTTCTCACACAGGCGCTGCAACACGAGGTTATTCAGAAAGGACTCGTCATTAACTCCCAGCTATATGATGCTCACCTTCATGATCATGGCACACAGGTCCGACAGTGCTTCAATTGTGG
>JAABUU010006930.1_pt1 | contig 11907 bp, 11 predicted proteins | sample 5559301 | NCBI WGS metagenome assembly JAABUU01 (sample SAMN10711884, study PRJNA513360) | rock metagenome | isolation source: Antarctica rocks | place: Antarctica: Victoria Land, Richard Nunatak white
GCGCCTGCGCCCGCGATGCCACCGTAGACCATGAGACTAATGAAGGTCGCTGTCGCGAGCGCCCCCAAGCCTGAGCCCGCGTATACAGTTGGCCGCGTCCGAGTCGTGTCCGTCGGAACAACCGCCGTCCCGATCGACGTCACAGGCGCGGGGCCGGCCAAGGACAGCGATTGCTTGGACGTGGACCATGGCGCCCGCGTGCGTCGCGCGCTGCCGACAACCGCGGCCGGCAGTCCCACGCTCGCCCGGCCGTCTACAACAGGACGGCGCGTACTAGCTGTAGCGCTTCCCAGCGGCTTGGAACGGTTCCCTCGACTCGAATCAGGCGTGAGGCGTAGGAGCGCCGCGCCGCTGCACAGGAACAGCCCTAACAGCGCGACGGCGAGGGTGATGACCATACCGGGGGGCCACCATGGATACATATGCGGGTGCAGCCACCAGATGGCGTAGGTATTGAAGCTCGCGCGGTCGCGCAGGGCGTCGACATCGGTCAGGCAGAGCGTGGCTTGATGATACACCGGGAAGACACACGACTCATTCGCGCTGCCCAGATGCACGGAGGCGGTGTGCCGCACGAGCGGCGCGTTGTCGACGTATAGCCGCGCGTTGTCGGCGACACCCTGCAATGAGAGCAGCAGCGGCGACTGCTCCGGCGTCCAGAAGTAGTTCAGGTTGAACCCCCAGGAATAGTTGTCGACCTGGTCGGGGTAGGTGGCGAACACATAGTGGAACGAGCGCCAATAGCTGACAGAAACGGCGGAGAACTGCACGAGCAGCGAGGCCGCCAGCACGCCGACCAGCGCGCCGCGCAGCGGGAGGCGGTAGGTCCGCCAGCGCGCGAACACCTCGCCCAGCGGCAGGATCAGGTACGGCAGCGTTGCGTAGAGGTAGCGCGGTCCCCACGCCGGGTCACCGTGCCAGTAGTTCACGTTGCTGTAGAACAGCAGGTAGCCGCCGCAGAGAAGCGCGAACAAGACGGCCGGCAAGGGGCAGCGCCGCCAGAACGGGCGCGCGGCCAGGACGAGCAGCAGCACGGCGGGCGTGTACCACAGTAGCCCCTTGCCGGGGCTGATGAGCAGGTCGGGCAGCCCCAGCCACGGCGGGAAGCCGAACGACGCGTCCCCGTGCGGCTCCAACTGCAAGGGTTTCCCGAAGCGCGCGACGTTGTACGCGGCATTGATCACGAGGGAGGGCAGGACACCGGCGGCATAGAGCGCGAGGTCGCGCGCGAGGAGTCGAAAGTTGAAAGTCGGACGTCGGAAGTGGAGCCATAGGGCACGCATACGTCCGTGTGGCGCCCCTTCGCCATCGATCACCGTCCGACGTCCGACGTCCGACATCCGACGTCCGACGTCCGACGTCCGACGTCCGACGTCCGACTTTCGACTCTCCAGTGGAGCGCCACCAGATAGAGCGCAAGCAGGGGTATGGCGATCACGCCGGCCACGCGCGTGACGAAGACGAGCCCGGTCGCCATCCCCATCGCCACTAGCCACAGCCACCCTACTTTCGACTTTCGACTTTCGACTTTCGACTGACGTGTGTAGCGCAGCGCGGCGTAGGCCGCCGCCAGCAGGAACAGGCTCTCCATGGTGTGTTCCAGGTTGGAGAGCACGTCGGGCCACAGCGAGGTCCCGAAGGCCAGTAGCGCGGTGAGGGCGAGCGCGACGCGGCGGCGATAGGCCAGCAGACGCGCCGTGGTATAGAACAGCACGGCGAGCAGCGCGCCCAGAATGGGGCCGAGCAGCTTGCACGTCAGCAAGACGATCGGCGGGGCGACCGCGGCGGCGCAATCGGTGTGGGCAAGGCCGGCCAGATGACGCCCCAGCAGGTACAGCGGGATCATCGCCGTGGTCTGCCCCAACGTGTATTGCGCGTAGGTACGGCCGTGCAGGCCGAGGCCGCTGCGATTGTCGACCTGGTAGGGCGTGATGGCGAAGCTGTCGTGCTCGACGATGGAGCACGTCACCTGATAGCGGATGTACCAATCGCCGTTGTGCGAAGGCTGATCGACGTTGAACGAGAAGAGATACCCCGCGAGCACGCAGACGAACAGCAGCAGCCCCACGAGCCACGGAGGCACACGACCTGTCGTGGCGCGCCGGGCTTCCGCGCCGTCAAAGGGGCCGGATGCGTCGTATCGTCGCCGCATAGCTGGTGTCGTGGCAACAATCTGTGACGCTTAGGACGCGTGACAAGCCTGCTGCGCTCTCCTCTATTGGGGGCCTCATCGGGTGCACCTTATTATTGTGGGATGTAGCCTGCGACTGCGGTCGCATGGCAAACGAGCGCCGACTGCGGTCGGGTGTCGCCCTCGGATGTGGCGCTCCGCTGCACTTATTTTAAGGCGCACCCGGCCTCATCAACAAAAGTATGCTGTAGCTTATGGTACGATGCAAGGCGTGAAACTCTACACAATATATGCATGTAGGAGCGCGTCATGCGCGTCCTGATCACCGGCGCGGGCGGCCAACTCGCCGCCGACCTGGCGACGGCCTGCGCGGAGGCCGGGCACACTGTGGACCGCCGCGCGCGCGCCGAGCTCGACATCGCCGACGACACGGCCGTGCGCGCGGCTCTGGACGAAATCCAGCCTGATGTCATCTTGAACCCAGCCGCCTACAACCGCGTCGACGATGCGGAGAAGGAACCGGCTGTCGCTTTCGCCGTCAACGCCTTCGGTCCGCGCGCACTGGCGCGCGCCGCCGCCGAGCTCGACATCACGCTCGTGCACTACAGCACCGACTACGTCGTCGACGGCGCCAAAGGGGCGCCCTATACCGAGGATGACGCGCCGTTTCCCCTCTCCGCCTACGCCTCGTCCAAGCTCGCCGGCGAACACTTCACGCGCGCGCTGGCGCCACGCCACTACGTGCTGCGCGTCTGTGGTCTCTTCGGATTGGCCGGCCGCGCCACGCGCCATGGCAACTTCGTGGAGACGATGCTGCGCGTTGCAGGGGCTGGCCGGCCCTTGCGCGTCGTGTCCGACCAGATCGTGGCGCCCACGGGCACGCGTGATGTCGCCGCTGCAACGCTCGCCCTATTGGAGAGCGACGCGCCATACGGGCTCTACCACTGCACCGCGCGCGGCGAGACCTCGTGGTACGAGTACGCGCGCGCCATCTTCGAACTTGCTGGCGTGGCGGCCGACCTCACGCCGACGACGGCCGCCGCATACAACGCCCCCGCGCCGCGCCCGCCATACTCCATCCTCGACAATGGCAAACTGGAGGCGACCGGGGCGCCGCGTCCGCGTCACTGGCGCGAAGCATTGGAAGAGTATTTGTCGATAAGAAACGTATAATGCAAGCGCGAAACCCGCGACCGTCTCCCTGGTGTGGCGGGGTCCGCTATGGCGGCCTGCCGACGCCGCGGAGCCAGGACCATGGTGTTTTTGTAGGGGCGTATGACATACGCCCTACTCGCGACCGAGGACGTATGCCATACGCCCCTACAATCGACCGCAGTCGCGAGCTCAAAGGAGTCTTATGAAAGGGTTGATCCTGAGCGGCGGCAAAGGCACGCGCCTGCGGCCGCTCACCTATACGGCCGCCAAGCAACTCGTACCGGTCGCCAACAAGCCGGTCCTGTTCTATGCAATCGAGGATCTCGTGGCGTCCGGTATCACCGATATCGGCATCATCGTCGGCGACACCGCTGAACAGATCAAAGCCGCCGCAGGCGACGGGTCGCGCTTCGGCGCGCGCATCACCTATATTCCACAGGATCGCCCCGGCGGGCTGGCCCACGCTGTCGGTATCGCGCGCGCCTTCATCCACGGCGACCGCTTCGTCATGTACCTGGGCGACAACTTCATTCGCGAGGGCATCGCCCCGCTCGTGCACGCCTTCGCGCAGAGCGAGGCCGCCGCGCGCATCCTGCTCTACCGCGTGCCCAACCCCAGCGCCTTCGGCGTGGCCGTGCTCGATGGGGACCGCGTCGTCAAACTGGTCGAGAAGCCGCTCGTGCCCGAGAGCGACCTCGCCATCGTCGGCGTCTACATGTTTGACCATCATGTTTTCGAGGCCGTGGAGAGCATCGCGCCCTCGGCGCGCGGTGAACTGGAAATCACCGATGCCATCCAGTGGCTCGTCGACCACGGCTACCACGTCGAGCCGCATGTACTGGAAGGACACTGGATTGACACCGGCAAGATGGAGGACATGCTCGAAGCCAACCGTCTCGTGCTTGAGGTGCTCAAGCCCCGTACAGAGGGTGTGGTCGACGGCCTGTCGCAACTGACCGGCTTGGTGATCGTGGAGCCGGGCGCCGAGATCAGAAATTCCGTGCTGCGCGGACCACTCATCATCGGGGCCAACACGCGCGTGATCGACTCGTACGTGGGACCGTTCACCGCGATTGACCACGATTGCCTGCTCGAAGACATCGAGATCGCCAACAGCATTGTGCTCGAACACAGCCGCATCACTGACATCGAGCACCGCATCGAGGACAGCCTGATCGGGCGCTACGTCGAGGTGCAACGTTCGCCCGCCAAGCCGCGCGCCTATAAGCTACTGTTAGGAGATCATAGCAAGGTGGTTGTTTTGTGAGTGAGAGTCAAACGTTTACGCCCCGCCATATCCTCGTCACCGGCGGGGCCGGCTTCATCGGCAGCGCCTTCGTGCGCCTTGTGCTGGCGCGCTACCCCGACCTGCGCGTGACCGTGCTCGACAAGCTGACCTACGCCGGCAACCTGGCTAACCTCGCGCCGGTCGCGGACGACCCGCACTACCGCTTCGTGCAGGGCGATGTCGCGCGGCGCGAGGACGTGACAGCCGCCCTACGCGACTGCGACGCCCTCGTCAACTTCGCCGCCGAGACGCACGTCGATCGCTCGATCCTCGACGCGGGCGCCTTCGTGACGACCGATGTCTACGGCAGCCTCGTGCTGCTGGAGGCGGTCAAAAAACTGGGCACGCCACGCGCCCTCTTCGTGAGCACCGACGAGGTATATGGCGACGTCGAGGAGGGCGCCTCCGTAGAGTCCGACCCCTTCGCGCCGCGCAGCCCCTACGCGGCGTCCAAGGCGGGCGGCGAGATGCTCGTGCGCGCCTACCACATCACGCATGGGCTGCCGGTACTGGTGACGCGCGGGTCCAACACCTTCGGCCCCTACCACTACCCCGAGAAGCTGATTCCGCTGATGATCACCAACGCGCTTGACAATCAACCGCTGCCCGTCTATGGTGACGGCCGCCAGCGGCGCGACTGGCTCTACGCCGACGACCACGCCGCGGGCATCGACCTGGTGCTGCGGCGGGGCGCGCTCGGCGAGGCCTACAACCTGGGCGGCGGGAACGAACGTGAGAACATCGACGTGGTGCAACAGATCCTAACGTTGACGCATAAGCCGGAGAGTTTAGTTTGTTATGTGCAGGACCGCCCCGGCCACGACCGGCGCTACGCGCTCGACTGTGCGAAAGCACACGAGTTAGGTTGGCAACCAGCCCGGCTGTTCGAGGAAGCGCTGGCCGAGACGGTGCGCTGGTACCAGCAGCACGAGGACTGGTGGCGTCCACTTAAGAGCGGCGCATACGCCGCGTACTATCAGCAGCAGTACGAGAGCCGCTTTGCAAAGTCGTGAGTCGTGAGTCGTCAGTTCATGAGCCGCGATATACTCTATCGCTGGGAGCGACTACGTTCTCACCAATAGTGGCACTCCGATCCTTACTCACGACTCACGACTTCCGACTAATCACTGGAGGAAAGATGATAAACGGCGTTGAGATCAAAGACCTACGCACGAACCCGGACGAACGTGGGTTCTTCCGCGAAGTCATCCGGGTAACCGACCCATTTTTCCCCGAGGGCTTCGCGCAGCTCTCGCATAGCTACATGCGCCCCGGCGTCGTCAAGGCCTGGCATGTGCACAAGACGCAAGTTGACTGGTGGTACGTCCCCGCCGGCACGCTCAGGCTAGCGCTCTACGACACGCGCGATGGCTCACCGACCAAGGGCGAGGCGCAACAGCTGTACCTGGGCGAGGGCTACCCGGTTCAGGTCGTCAAGATCCCGCCGGGCGTGGCGCACGGTTGCCGCGCGCTGGAGCCCACGCACCTGCTCTACGTGACCTCGGGCGTCTACGACCCGGACGAGGAGGGGCGCATCCCCTACGACGACCCCACTATCGGCTACGACTGGATCTCGGGACCGGCCATCACATAGGCGGCAGACGGCAAAGGTTCGTGATGACGACTGAAGAGAAAATACCGGTAACGCGCGTCAACCTGGAGCATACGCGCACGGAGCAGCAAGCGACGTGCGCGACGCTCGCCGAGGCCAACGCCGTGTTGACGCGCTGGTCATGGTCCGAGGCGGGCGAGCCGAATCCGGCGGGTTCGGTCTATTGTGTCGTCCACTGGGCTGATGGCACGGGGCTGGTCGTGCGGTACGACATCCCGCCGGCGGGCGGCGCGCAGGCCGACCTCGGCGCGGCGATTCGGGCACAGTGCGCGTACAGCGCCGGGCGGCAGCGCCCGCCCGACATGCCCCTGGAGGACTACCAGCGACTCATCTGGGGCGCGGGACGTAAGACGATCGAGCGCTATGAGCGTATGCTGGACACGCTGGAGATGTAGCGATGCTCGACAAATGGTTCTATCCGGTCGGTAAGCCGAAGCCCAGGCCGACACAAGAACACTGGCGTGCGTTGCTGCTGCTCTACCAGATATTGCTGCGCTTCCTACCCGAGGAGCACCTGGTCGGCGGCGAGATGGTGTTCATGTACGACCCGCTCTCGCTGCGCAAGCACTACATGCCCGATCTGCTCGTCGCGCTGCACGCCGGCCCTGAGGACCCGCGCTTCGGCGGCACGCGCTTGCAGTATCGTATGTGGGACGAGGGCAAGGCGCCCGACATCATCATCGAAGCGGCCTCGGAGAGTATGGTCGAGAAAGACAACGAAGAGAAGAGCGAGCGCTACGCCCAACTCGGCGTGCGCGAGTACGTGCAGTTCGACCCCGCCGGCAACCTCCTGGAGCCCTGCTTGCAGGTGTTTCGTCTCCCCAACGCGACGCCCCCTCGTCGTGGATACGAATACGCAGAGGACTCCCGCTACGAGTTGATTCCGGCGGAGCAGGACGGCTCCGTGCAGAGTTCCGTGCTGCCATGCGCCTGGCTGATGGCCGGCAATATGCTACGCTTGCGTGAACGCGTCACCGGCCACCTCCTGCCCACGCCAGAGGAAGCCGCCCTAGCCGAACGCGACACGGCTCGTGAGGAATTGGCTCGTTTACGCGCCGAGCTTGCCCAGTTGCGCGGCGAGGGATCGTAGCATGTCCAACGAGCCTGGTCGATACAGGCAAAAGGCGAGGGGCCGGTCAGCTACCGAGCTGACCGGCCCCTCGCCTTTTGCCCCTATTGGCGGCGCGATCCCTCGTTAGGCTTGACTGGTGACGGCTTCACCGACAAGCCCAGCCGCCGGTTCGACGGACGGCTCCGTGGCGGGCTCATGCATGAGCCCGGCATAGACTTCGCCGGTGGGGTCGACATCGGCCTCGCCGCGCTCCTCGAGCCACTTCTCGACATCCATGGCCGCCTTGCAGCCGTCGGCCGCTGCCGTGACGGCCTGACGGTAGCGGTAGTCGCGCACGTCGCCAGCCACGAACACGCCCTCCACGGCGGTCGCCGTGCCCTCGGCGTCCTGGGCCACGGCGTAGCCACGCTCGTCGAGCGGGATCTGGCCGTGGAAAATATGCGTGTTGGGACGGTGCCCGATGGCGACGAAAAGCGCCTCGGTTGGGATTACACTCTCCTCGCCCGTCTTGACGTTGCGCACGCGCACGCCGGTCACCCTGGCCGCGCCTGTCTGAGGGTGCTTCTCGCCGAGCGCTTCCTCGACGACGGTGTCCCATATGAAGCGGATCTTGGGGTTGTTGAGCGCGCGCTGCTGCATGGCCTTGCTGGCGCGCAGCGTATCGCGCCGGTGTATAACGGTCAGTTCACTGGCAAAACGCGACAGAAAGATGGCCTCCTCCAGCGCCACGTCACCGCCGCCGACGACAACCATACGCTTGTTGCGGAAGAAAAAACCGTCGCAGGTGGCGCAACTGGACACACCGTAGCCGCGATATTGCTCCTCGCCGGGTATACCGAGCCACATCGCCGAGGCGCCGGTGGCGACGATCACCGCGTCGGCCCACTCGACCTCGTCATCCTCGGCGCTGAATGGCTTGACGTGCGTCGTCACGCGGAAAGGACGCTGTGAGAAGTCGACGGCCGTCACGTCACGGTCGCGCAGCTCGGCGCCGAAGCGCTCGGCCTGCGCGCGCATATTGGACATAAGCTCCGGTCCCTGGATGCCCTCGGCGAAACCAGGGAAGTTCTCGACGTCGGTGGTGAGGGTCAACTGACCGCCGTGCTGGTAGCCCGCGTAGACGACCGGGCTCAGATTGGCGCGCGCCGCGTAGAGCGCCGCCGTGTACCCCGAAGGACCGGACCCGATGATGATCAGCTTCTTGACGTCCGTTGCCATCTACCCTTGCTCTCCTCGCTGTCGCCGCGCCGCAATCGTCACGGCCTGTCGCACGTATCTCTAACCAGTATAGCAGATATTTCAACGTTTGTTAAAATATCGACGGCCTGCACAGGGCCATGTAGTTCTCGCGGCGACGGCACGGCCCTCACCCCCGGCCCATGCAGATTGGGCTGTCGGAGCGCAGCGGAGAGAGACCAATCCGCATGGGCCGGGGGTGAGGGGGAAACTCGATGACCGGTGCGGAAAAATGGCGCGCATAGTGTTTAAGCGCCAGCGCTGACCACGACGTGGTCGAATACCGCCGTGCTCAACAGCGCGTTGTTGTGCGCTGTCACCGCCAACCCCACATAGACCATCGTCGCCATCGGTACCGTATCCGTGCCGACCAGCGTCCACGTCGTACCGTCGCGCGACACAAAACCTGTCAAGGTCGATCCGCTACGCGCCAGCTTGACCCACGCGGGCGCGACGATGCCGTTCCGTCCGGTGTGCACGGCGTTGGCGCCTGGGTCTGTGCGTCGCTGAAAGGCCGCGCCACGGTCCGGCGTGAGCACTATGTCAGCGAAGCGCGCGGAAGGGGCAAGCGTCTCACGTATCATGACGCCCGCCTTGGCCCAGGGATTTGTCTCCGTCTGGTCGGCCACATGAGCTACGATCTGCCCGTCGCCCCTCAGAGAACCATAGACGAAGTGAAAAGCGTCGGCGGTACCCCATATATCCCTGCCCGACCCCGCGATGGTATATACCCCTGCTACATCCAAGAAGATACTGCCAGCCACGCCGACGTTACCGATGTCCTGGCTACCCAATAAAGCAGGTAACGGAGTAGCCGACGCTGTAGCTGTAGCGCTCGCCGTAGGAGTCGCCATCGCAGTTGGAGTCCCTGTAGCCGTAGCGCTCGCCGTCGCTATTGCCGTAGCGCTCGCCGTCGGAATCGCTGTTGCCGTGGCGGTCGGAGTCGCCATCGCAGTTGGAGTCCCTGTAGCAGTCGGAGTCGCCGTGGCAGCAGGCGGAGTGCCGATTCCTACGGTGGGTACCGTCGGCGTCGCATTGGAGCCATCGGGTGGGACAGGCACGGAGGGCACAACGCTTGGTAGTAACCCCGGTGCAGTCGGCGCCACAGTGGGGATAGCGATTGTAGGCGCTACAGTGGGGATACTGCTAGGCAACGCGACCGGCACGGTGGGCACAGGTGTAGTCGACGCGACAACCGTGACGGCCGTGGGCACGACAACCGTGGGCACGACGACCGCGGGCAGAGGCGGAACGAGTATCGTCGGGGTGGCGAGTGGCGGAACTACGGGTACGCCGGGTATTGTCGGTAACGGCAGTGCGGTGACCGTGGACAGCGGCAGAGCGGGTGGCGTTAGGGTAGCAAGTGGCGGAACCACTGGCGCACTGGGTATTGTCGGTAGCGGCAGTGCGGGCGCACTGGGGATAACGCTCGGCACAACGGCGATGGTCGTGGGTAAAGCAGGGATAAGGGTAGCTACGACAGTCGGAGCGGACGACACGGTGTTGGCGACCGTGGTCGCGACCCGCCCCGGCAGCGCGGTAACGGTAGCAATCACGGAAGCGCCGTGACCGATGACAGGAGTAGCGACAAGTTTCGCCAAAGGCGGTGGAATGACGGAACGCGCCGCCGCGCGCGTCGGGCTCGCGACCGGCGGACGACGTACCGGCGTGTGCGACAGCGCGGCAACACCAGCCGTGGAACGCCGGCCGGCGTTGCCCCGCGTGGTGGGGACGGCTGTGACGGAACGGGGCCCCGACCGTGATGGACGACCATGGTTCCCATGAGCTACAGCCGGTATGGCCGTGCGCGTAGGCGGCGCGTTCGTACGTGTGGTCACGCGCGGTGGGGGAGTTGCTTCCATGCGCATGATCCCATGTGGCGTTGGCCGCGCGGTGACTGTCGCCAGATACGATACCGCTGTTCGCGCGACCGGCACAGGCGTTGTGGTCATCGAGGGACTAATCGGTATCGGCGTGGCGGCAAGCGCGTGCGCGGCCGGTGTCGTCGCTGCCGTTGGGGCGAGAGACGCCACGGCGGTCGCCGTCCCTGCCCCCGTCACGCCGCCACTCCCAGTAGCAGTAGGCGCAGTCACAGTAGGCGCGGCTATGGCGCCGGACCTGACAGTGGTAACCGTCGGCGTGGCGGTCGGTACGCCGGCGAGACGCGCGGCTGATGTTACCGTCCCAGTGGCGCCGCCGCTTGAGGTCCCAGTGGCGCCGCCGCTTGAGGTCCCAGTGGCGGAAGCGGGGGCGTCGTGTGCCAGCGCCGTCACGCTCCCTGTCACGCCGGATCGTGTACCGGATACGGAAACGGCCGTCGGAGTTCCCTTCGTCGCGCCAACCGTACCAATGGCGCCGGGACCGCTACCCCCCACGTTGCCTCGTGTGACGCGCCCTGTCGCAGGCGTAGTGGTGGGATGGGATGGCGCCACGGCCGCGCGCGCCGTCGCGGAGGCGGCAGCCGCGCGCACCGCCATAGCGGCGAGAGTAGGGGTCGTTCGAGCAAGCAGTGCTGGCCGCCCCATCGGCGTTAGGCTGCCGCCCCGAGCAGCAGCGGTGGCGCCGTTTACCGCGCGGGGGGATGATAACGGCGGTATATGCCGCGACGGCGCGTGCTTAAACACGACCACGGCGGCAGCGATGGCGGCCACGACGGCAATGGCGGCAACCATGGCCGTCAGTCCCCCGACGCCTACGATTGATAAAGCAGACGCGGCGCCCACGCCCGCCGTCCCCCCAGCCGCCGTCCCCCCAGCCGCTGCGGCGCCGCTCACGGCGGCAACGCTCCCTTCGGACACACCACCCGCGGCGGTGAGCGCGCCGCCCGCGCCGCCACTCGCCCTGGCGGCATGGGATACGAGGATCGGGCCGGCTTTAGAAAGCAGCCCAGCTTTGAGCGTGGTCGGGACCGTGAGCGGCAGCGCCAGGAGCAGTTTGCGGCTGTCCTTGCGCCCCTGCAGTTGCGCCGTGCAGATAGCGCATTGCCGCGCATGCGCCTCGGCGCGGGCGCGCTCCTCATCGCTCCCCTCATGATCGGCCAGGACGGCAAGGACGTGGGGCGCTTGGACACAACTCAGGGCCGATGCGGTCCCAGCGGACATAGAACCGGCGCCCAAGGCGACCTTGCGGTATTCGTCGCGGAAGCGCGCCCGCGCCCGGAACAGCAGCACCTCGACGCTGCTGGTCGTCGTCCCCAACGACGCGGCGATATCGGCGTAGCTCAAGCCCCCGATCTCGCGCATGGCCAGGGCGGCGCGATGGGTCGGCGCCAGCCGGTCTAGCGTGAGGCGCACCGCCCGCTGGTCCTCGGCCGCGAGCCCCATCGCTTCAGGTGAGCCCCATCGCCCCGTGTCGGGATGTGTCTCGACAACCGCCTCAGTCAGTTCAGCCTGCGGAAGGCGCATACGCTGGCG
>JAABUU010006934.1_pt1 | contig 11904 bp, 10 predicted proteins | sample 5559301 | NCBI WGS metagenome assembly JAABUU01 (sample SAMN10711884, study PRJNA513360) | rock metagenome | isolation source: Antarctica rocks | place: Antarctica: Victoria Land, Richard Nunatak white
CCTGCGAACGGTCAATAGGATTTCCACTAAGTGCTAAACCGTATTTCGGGTTTTGGCACGCTGTCAGCAGCTCGTTATTCTCTTGCAAAAACTTCACAATCACTTCTGTCGGAAGGGAGTGACCAAGCAGCTTGAGCTGCTGCTTGATAGCAATTACTTCCTGATCCGTAGGGGCGACCCCCAACGCTAAGTTTGCCATGGAAAAACCAATGCCACCCTTCTTTATGCCATCACGCCTGTCTGTAATAGAGCTGCAGTTCGAACTGCCTGTCATCAGTCATGTCATCTCACGTGAGTGCTGACTAATGTTACTAAAGCGTATGCTTTAGGCTTAAGGCAGCTGGGATTAGAACTCGAACGCACGTACTTCGTACAATGCAGTCGCCATCGACGCATTAACACGGCAGGACCCAATTGAGGTCCGGATCTGCCCAGCTAAGGACGCATCGCCGCTGCAGCAATTCCAGCTGACTTGCCTAGATGTCGCCGGGCTTTCAGCTGGTCACACAAGAGTACTCCGACCGCGACTACTGGAACGAGCGCTATGCTAAGTCAAGTGGAAGCTGTTTCGACTGGTACCAGAGATACGACACCTTGAGACTCGTTATCAATCCGCTCATCCATAAAGATGTCCCAGTGCTACAGGTGAGAAGTTACTGCCAACTCTGTCGATGCGTTACTGTCGTGATGTGAAGATTTGACCGGTTTCTTGCTCTCTCTCAGGTTGGGGTTGGAAATTCCAGGCTACAACTGGATATGACACAGGAAGGGTACACATCCATAACAAGCATAGACTATGCTGAAGTTGTCATAGAGCAGATGCAGCAGAGCCATCAGCAGTACCCACAACTGCAGTATGACGTGGCAGATGCCAGGTCAGCAGAGATCTCTCCACAAACGTTTTGGTACCACTGCAGAACAATGACATAGTCAATTCTTGAGCAGTCCATCCCTCCCGGCCCCTGGAACTGAAGGCAATCTGTTGTGCATCACCATTTGGCCATGTATGTAGGAACATGCCTCAGTTTGCTGACAGCAGCTTTGGAGCAGTCTTGGACAAAGGCACGATGGACGCAATGGCTTGTGGGGAACATGCTGCTGCTGATATTCATGACTTGTTGACAGAAAGCAGCAGGCAAGTCCCTTACGCTCAGCTGCTGCAACATCGGACACGCTTGCTTACATACTGCACCATTGGCAAATATGCAGAGTCCTGCAGACACTGTACCATACATGTCATGCAGGCTCTTAACACCTGGGGGCGTGTTTCTGGGAATCAGTTATGGTAGCCCAAAGTCTCGCATGCACTGCTTCATGTCCCCAGACTTTGGTTGGGACACTGTGCTGTATACCATTGACAGACCCAACAGCACACCTGGCCAAGGTGCTTCCTGCGCTGACGGAAAGCAGGCTGTAATATCAGGGCCTTTTCAGCCTGAGGTGAGGCTACTGACCTGACAGTCATACCTGCACATGACAGGCATGGTCCTGACGTCTGTCGCTACTGCTGTACATACAATGTGATCCAGCACAACATGTGCACACTCATCACTTGTTTGTCCAAGAGTGCTGCAACTCGTGTCGTGATCCGTCAACATTTAAATGGCAAAATATATCACAAGAAGTTGAGCATTGGTGATCCCTGCTGGTTTAGGAAGCGCTGGAGCTGTTGGACACCGACTCGGACAGCGTTCACTATGTCTACGTTTGTCACAAGCGTTGACGAGGTATGCCTGGATAAGTCAGTGACAGACAGGGGAAGCTGCAGCTGCAGGCACTACTACGGAAAATTGTGATGTCAGGCTGAGAGTAGGTAGATTCAATTCCAATAAGGCTTGTTGTCTGTTGAAGTTTTCAACATTGTCATGCATACTTTCTTGGTTTAATGAACCAAGAAGGTGCATGCATTGCAAATGTGTAGACAGCAGTTTAGTTGATCTCTTGATAACGTCCATTTCTGTGACTTGGAATAAATATCAATATCATTATTGATGCTGTTGAGTTGACTATATATGAGGCATGCATTATTTGGCACTCAGCAATAACGTTGGCACTGCCTTGTTTTGATGCTGAGATGAGATATTACACAGTATGAGTTTTCCTCCTGCCTGGCCATTGCCAATGGTTATGCAATGCTGTAATGGTAGTCCAGGTGCTGCAATCCTTGTTACAATGTGCCATATGCTCTGTCGCCAGCGTCTCCCAAGCCTGGCAAGATGTAGCCTTTGTCATTGAGTTCGGCATCTATACAAGCTGCGTACACTTTGAGCCCTGCACAGGCAGATTAAGCAGCGGCTGTTGGCACAGCTTTTTGTGGATGCATGTCATGCTGCTGCATCCTCAACAAAATTGCAGAGATACAAAAGGACAAAATGCCCCAACTGGCTAATGCCACACGCAGTTCATAAAATGCACAGTTGATGGTATGTACACTCAGGCGTGTTCCCAACGCTTGGGGACACGTAAAACACTCTTGCAATGCTGTGTCAAAATTGTGACTGCAGCATACATGTGGTGCCCACAGCAATAAGGGATATTACTAACCTACAAACTTCTCTGACAGCTTCTTGAGGGCTGGCGGGGCAGCGACAACGCATACCACAATGATATTGCTTGGGTCACCGCCTCGAGAAACAATGTCCTCCAGCACACTGACCATTGTGCCGCCTGCATATGGAGGAGACAGGACTTGCTTCAGATTGTGTGTTGTGGACTGCGACATCATTTGCCACTGGGTACAAACATACTGGGGATACACCAAGCAATACTCCAGCAACATCACACCTGCTGCACAGAAAGATGCCACTGAGAAGGCTGGGGGTTACAAAGCCAATTTTGTTGGGCACTTCACCGGCAGCAAATGCAGCAAGTCAAAATGTGAGGGCGTTACCTGTAGCCAGCATTGGGTCTGCTACTAGTATATGGTCCTCTGCTGTGAAGCTCTTCGGCAACTTGTTCAGGTAAGATGTAGCCTGCAGCAGTGTAGCACTATGTTGTGAGATGCTATGAAAAGCATTTGATGCTGGATTTGGTGGCAGAGTAGCATGGTGCAATGGTTGAGTGCTGTAGAGTGATGATTGTAATTGTCATACCAGCTGAGACACAGTCAAGGGTCTCTTTATGTAAGACTGACAGGTGTTGGTGCAATGGCAGCAGGAAAGACATAACTACGGTCTTTGATACGCTTGATCTGCATGGTCACAGGCTGGAATGCTTGCATGCATGCCATTGCATACATATCACCTGTAATGTTTCCTCGTTGCGCACCAAGCCCACATGGTACGTCACTTGAGCTGGCAGTACAGTCGCTATCTGCTCCACAAGGACCAGCCCAGCACGCAAAATGGGCACAACCTGCAAAACAGTGCATCAACTCACTCCTTGACTCGTCCAGCTAATCATGCACATAGAGATGTGCACCTCAAATCGTGATGTGAATTCTTGCAAAGCGGTGCTGCTGACTTGTGCTATCTGTTGCATTCAGACTGCCATGGCTTGATTAACAAAGCAGAGGTGCTGCGTATAGGGCAGGAAGCCTGCATTACTGTCCACACACCTTGATAGGTTGTGTTGGGTCTACAAAGGTGGCGTCTGCTAGGCCAACAGGAGAGTAAACCTGCTGCTGCATTGTTGGCAGCCAATCGCGCCCAAGCTCATAGACCAGCAGTCTACCAAGCTCTGCTATTGCAGCTCTGAAGATGGGCGGAGGTGTTGCTTCATTCCTTGCTATGGCCAGCCAGTGCTGTATGAGAGGGTGCGGTGGAACATATATCTACAGGCAAACATTGTGTCAGAATCTGATTTGGCCTTTTCCATGATGCTGTGTTGCACAGACATGTTTTGCCATTGGCAGACACTGTTGGCAAAATCGCTATTCAAAGCCCCAGCCCTTACCAGCATCTGCTGTTTAGGAGGACTGGGAGCACGGCCAGGAGGAGGTGGTGGGGAAGCACTAGCGGTGGCTTGGCATACTCGAGCATGTTGTGATTGCCTTTGGTGTGGTCGACGACAAAATGACCAAGCAGGTGGTCTCCCTGACAGGGGTAGCAGGGGTGCTTGCAAGCAACTGAAAATGCGAGCATGCCCAGGAAGTTGAGTTACCCCGGATGCTTGCATGGCTGTGACAGCAGGGTGTTGTTGATTTGCTAAGCAGGGACGTCTTTGTATTGCCTTCTTTGGAAAGACTGGCTTCGGCTTAGAAGATCACGCCCAAGACGAAAACGAGGATGGCAGCGGTATTGATGCTGGCAACTGATACTCGTCAGCGGCAGCAACTGATGCTAGCAGTGCGAAAACCTGAACAGCGTGTTCAGTTGCATTTGAGCTTTTGCCAGTGCGGTGAAAAGTCCGTTGCGTCGCCATCATGCTGTTTCGTCTCCTTCCAAAAATCTGCACAACATGTCGTTCGATCAATTGCGCGCACTTCGTTGATGTAACATCTGCCGTGAGCTTGAACCGAAGCTCCTTCCAGCCAAATGCTTCGCTACCACGTTTGTGCTCGACAGCCTGTCAAAATGAGCTGATCAGGCATGACTCCCTTCGAAAGCTTGGCTTGCCTATTTCTGCTCATTCTGTCTGTGTACATTGTGTGGAAACCATCCTCAACGTACATCAGAGGGACCACCAATGTAGCTCCACATGCGAGGGGCCTGCCGCTGGTCGGTGGTACCCTCAGCTTGGCACTGCAAGGTGCCGATTTCATGCATACCTGCAGGAAACGAGTAAGAATGAAACAGTGGGTTGCTTCCTCTGTCTTTTGACATCCTGTTAGTTCAAGGCCTGATCGAAATGCTGTTTGCAGTACGGAGACATCGTCAGAATGTCCCTGGGAGGCCAACGCATGACCTATCTGTTCGGCCCAGATGCCATGAAGCTATTCTTTTCAGCCTCAGATGATCAGATTGGCTTCAGGCAAGCAACACCAGTCATCTTCATCTCATTATTGTTGTTGTGACACCAACGTGACTTGCAACCCAGGCAGGCCGGCCACAGAGCACTTCACTGGGAGAGTCTTTGGGCTGCCGTCACACCTCTTCTTCCCACATCATACAGCCCTTCTTCAGGGCCTGAGAGCACAGCTCACTCCTGCGCAACTTCCCTTGCGTGGACACGCACTGCTGTCAAGCATGCAGCTTGAGTCTGACAGGATTTTGACCAGTTCTGGTAAGGTAACCTGCTGGCCCGCTCATGATGTCTGTTGAGCACATGCTATCTCTGTGACCCTACCTGCCCCGCAAAGTATCATCCGAATTTCCTCTCCAGTCTTTACTTCGTGAGGACGTGCCCTCAAGCCCCACTGTGGACTGCATGTGAATAACGCAATATGGGTCTAGTATGCCATTGACAAACATCACATGTGCCTGAACGAACCTCACATGTAGTATCAGCATGTCAGAACTGCATGCGAACACAGCTGTATCTTCCAATAAATGATCAGTAGTCACCTCCCACACTATATTAAAAAGACAGGTTTCAGAAATACAAGGTGAAACAAGAAGATTGCCTGTCATGTGATGCAGGCAGACCTGATGTGCAGTATCAAGGACATCCTGTTTCCAGCAGCTGTGAAGTCTATCTTTGGAGCAGCCTTCCTGCAGTGTCATGGCACAGCCCAGCTGCAGAAGGCCTTCTTTGCATTTGAGGAAGGCTTTGAGCTGGCAGCTTCTCCTGTGCCACACCTCCTTCAACCCTCCTTTTGCAAAGCCAGGCGAACACTACTGCAGGCTTTCAGGTGTGCATGCATGCCTAATCCCAATGTATGACAGGACTGGTGTTTTGCACCAGTCTCTAGGAAAGAAAGGCTGGGAAGGCGCTGCAGCAATTGTGCAAACCCTCAAGGGTCATGTCACCTTCATGCTTGCATGGTCATAGATGTGACCACAGAGATTGTACCTTCGATTTGCAGTGTGTCGTATAGGTCATGCACTCATTGTACCACCATTGCTGGTCTCGGGACTATGTGAATCTCGCTGTGGAGTGTCATCTATGCCAGAGGCTCTCGTGGACTGTCTGTGGAGCTGCAGCCTGCCCTGGGCATGCAACTGCTCACTGCAAGCTTAATGGACACAAGGACCATTTGCTCAACTGACAATGCCCAAATGGGTCATACTGCATCTGGTCTGGATGCGTGAGAAGCCTATGTAGGTTTGAGCTGCGTCAGGCTCTGCAGGAGTGCTTGCGTCAATTTTACCCTTGCTGTATTGATATCACGAAACATTTCTGCATCAGAGTGTCTGAAAAAGTATGCACTGAATGCAGGGTGTCCTGGGCAGCAGGGCACTTTGGAGACACTGTGGTAGGGCAGTTGTTGCAGGAAGTGCCAGAGCTGCATGGCATTGCCCCTCATGTGCTTTTGGCCCTGCTATGGGCATCCTTGGTAAGCTGCCCAACATCTTGTAGTTGACCAAAAACTTTCCCTTACCAATCGCAGCTGAATTGGCATCTCAGCTGAAGCAGTGCACATCTTGTACAGCATGTCCCTGTGTTACATCCTGGCAGACTTGGCACTGCACATAATGTGGGAAGAGACAGTCACCGTGAGTGTTGAGTGAGAACCTGTTGGCTTGATGCCTTTGAAATGCGCCAAAATTATCTAAAAGGATTGATTTTCACAGTTGAAGTCTTGCATATATAGAGAAATTGGTTTCTCAGGACAAAGCAATCAATATAGACTTTGTGGTAGTTTTGACAGCTCAGTTTGGGGCCCGAGTTGCAAGGGCAGCTAGTGTGAAGCTGCATCAGGCTAAGAGAGGGCTCATTTGTTGTTTGTTACAACAAACCTCTGCCTGCCACAGCATGCTGACAGACAAGTGGTTGTCTGACAGATTGAAGATGCAGGCAAGCACCTCAGCATCCAGCAATACCACAGATGCTAACCCTTGTCATGCAGCAATCTGATGTAAAACCATGCAATCTCCTGCAACGCCAGACAAAACCCCTCCACACACCAAGCCTGTCCACTCTAAGCTCAGCCCCTTGTGATGCAGGCAAATACAATCCCTGCCACGTTCTGGGCGCTGGCCTTCTTGCTGCTCCCTGACAACCAGGACCACAAGCAGCAGATCCTGCTTGCCTTGCAGTCCACACAATCACAGGCCAAACACACAGGTGTCCCAGATGCTCAGGCGCAGCAGCAGACAGCACCTGATGGCAGACTTTCTGCTGCATTCGGTAGCTCTGAAGCTGTAGCAGCAGGACTGGCAACAGCTGCACCAGGGTTTGATGCTGCAACACACACAAAAGTGGCAGCAGCTCAAGTTCCTGAGACTGCTACCCCTGAGGCTGCTGCTCCCGTGTTAGATACGCAGACTGCTCCACCTGATGCAAAAAAATCATACAGTACGGGTTGTCTGTCTTGAGTTTGGCTCAGCTCATGGCATCTGTCTGAGCAATGTGGTTGCAGTGTGCACGGTGAACACTACTTATCATGCCCCTGAAAGGACTTTCTGCTCTTGCTATTGTTACATGCACTGAACAAATACCAGCAAATCTGCAGTTGCTTAGACTAGACTCGTGTTGCGTTTGTTCATGCAAATGTTACATCCATTCACACACATTTCATGCTTTGCTACCATGCCATTGTGATCAATGCACCATCACCATGCGGCTGTATACAGCTCTGTTGGGTGATACAAAAGTGCTGCCATATCTTTGTATTGGCTTCTCCAAAGGTTCTTTGGGCATTCTCCATCCCATGCTACAATCCGCCCACTGCCTTCCACCAGACATTTTCTGAGTGGTCGAGCTGTGGCATGCAGGCAATGACAGTATGGTGGCAGAAGCTTGTGATAGGACCTCTCTGTTAGCAGGCTGTGTGGCAGAAGCTGTCAGGGTGAGGGCACCGGGTGTTGCTGTGCGCATGGCCACCTGTGATCTGGCCATGCCCTTGGCTCCAGGGCACTCTGTTCACATCAGCAAGGTAAGACAAGTGTTACCGCGTAGCTTACAGTCACAAGTGTCGCCATTGCACATCTGATATGGTATTGCAGATCTACCTTCTGCCTGATCATGAGGACTGGTCAGAGTAATGCTGTAGCTTGAGAAAAAGGTGGGACGCTTTTACTGCGTTGTTAAGCTTGGGGCATGCAGTGCCTCTGTACAATTCCAGGACCTTCAAGTGTCGTCATCTGTCCATCTGGAATTTTATGGCAGCTTCCTTTGTACAAACTACCACCTACAGCACTTGACACTTCATCACCTGATTGTCACATCCAATCTCAACTGTCATACTTTCTTTGGCCCAGGAGTGCTCATTGGCAGTTGCAGACAACTGTCATTTTGGCCTTGTCCTGAAATGTTGTTGGACTCTGCAGATTTGCCATGACCAATGTGTCTTGCAATCACACAAATTGCTGTCACAAGCTGGCTTGAATAGCTCTTGTGCCAACAAAGTGTCCTTCTTGGATACTGCCAACAGATGTAACAAAGAGACATGCTCTTGTGCCAGCAGTTTGTGTGTCCTTGACTTCCAAGCAATCTAGGAGGAAAACGTATGTATGTTTGTAACAGGGAGACATGCTGGCAGTGTCACCATATGAGAGTCATCATGACCCCCGCTTCTTCCAGCCTCAGCCAGCACGATATGACCCCACCAGGGGGGGCCTGCAGTGCCCGGGTAGCAGCCTGCATGAGGTGCCGGGGATCAGCGGCATTGCTGGCCTTGTCTTTGGGGGTGGCCGCTACAGGTCAGCACTGACACTCAGACATCCAAGACCCTCATTTTTTGCATTTGCCAGCTCACAAATCTGCTAATATCATGAAAAACATATATACACTGTCGTTCAAGCCCTTAACATGCAGCTATGCTATGCTTGTACTTGCCTTACACTTTCCTCATCTATTTTTGACGTGATCAGGCAACTTGGTGCATGGACAGTCATTGCCGCAACCATGCAGATGGGCACAGTGGCCACAGGCAACATAGCCATTGAAGCATGCTGTCTCATCACTCAGCAAGCATGGCATGCTGCCTTCCAAATGAACTGTGTAGTGTATGCACGATGGTTATGGAACTGCGCTGCACAAGCCTGCAGCATAAGGCACATTCATGCTAGCAATCATTACATGTGTTCCTTACTAAGCGTGTTTGCAGGTGCCCTGGCAGGTTCTTTGCAGAAATGGAGGTGGCACTCACAGTGGCGTTTTTCCTCACACACTTTGAAATGCAACTTGTCAGCTGTCAAGATGGTCATGGGCAGCATGGCAGCGCTCAGGCTGATGATCACACTAAGCAACACAAGCCAATGGGTTCGGCATTTCCTGAATCCGGGGACCCTCACGGGCTGCTTCCACGAGCCGAAACAAGACGGCAAGTTGGCATCAGATGGCCAAAGGCTCCGTGTGAAGTGACATACAAGAGAGCGCAATGAAGCTGCTACCTGATATGCAGCATATGTGTGTCAGCGTGCCGGTGGCATTGCAATGGCATAAGTCAGACTGCTTCTGAGTCAAAATTGACTAAGGTCTGTTGTATAGTGTAAGCTACACAACTTGTCCTATAAAATGCTCAGAAACATCTGACCAGTGTGGATGGTAGGCTTGCAACAATGGACTAAGCCAGCTGACATGTAATCAACGCTACAGGCTGCCCATGTGACCTCTGTGACGCGCACTTCAACACACAAGCTTGCTTTTTGGTTATCGTTTAGCCTGCTCTTGAGCTCAGTGTTGCCTATGGCTTACACTATCACTGAAGGTCTCATAGCAATGAGGCGCGAGTGTGCAAGTCAGCAAAAATGCACATGATGTCTGCATGCTGTGTGGAAGCATGTGCTATCTGAGTGGTAGAACCCATATGTGTCCAAGTTGCATCAGATTCTGCTCGCGAGAGATAGAATGTTATAATGATGCTTCCTGTCCCATCTTACTGAGGCCACATCGTCCCCTCGTGAGATGCCTAATGTGGCCTGACAGCTTTCTGCATGCTTCATACATCTTGAATTGACACGCAGGAAAATGCAGCGCATGCTGGTTGAGTTTGGCTATGCGTGTGTAAAACATACCGACAGTATGGCTTATCCTGTATGGTGCACATGTATTTGTTGCCAGGTCCAACGAGACTCTGCTGACTGATGTCTAGTCCTTCAGTCAATTGAGCAACATCATCATGATGCTGTTGCACAGGCACTACGCACCATGAGGTCTTTCTTTGCACGTACAGCCAAACCACATGAAGCTGTGTTGGATTGCTGCATCCAAAAATATGTCCCAAGGTGCACTGATCTGCAGAGCCTGGTGAGATGCCTGGATCATGCAGGGTCAAAGACACAATATGCACTCAGGGTCAAAGATACAATATGCACTCAGGCAGTAAACTTGCTGCGCAAATTGCATTGAATATATTGGGTTTAGGATATGCATCTCGAAATTCGTGCTTTCAGTGCAGATGGTGAAAGTACATGCTGCGACGGATCAGTTGAAGCATTTGAGGATGGCTGTCACGTCATAGCCCAGCATTCCAGCCAGCCACAAACACAAGCTAAGCACACGCAGAGCTGAGTTGCAGGATGTATACATGTTGCCCATCGTACGGCCACCACATGTGTCAAGTTGCTACTGAGCAGTTGGCACTGTGCTGCTGCGACTGCTGATCAGGCCATTTGCAGTCAGTGCTTCAGCTTGGCAGTGGATGGAAAAAGCAGCAGTAGCCAATTGCAAGCGCTGCACATGATCTCCTGTCATCTTCTTCCACGGCCCCTGCTGCCCCTTCTACCACCCCTACCCCTGCCCCTCCCATACCCACGTTCCTCCTCTTGCGGCCGATCAAAAGCAAACAAGCTTTGTGCCAGATCATGTGCAACAGCTGTTGCTGGGGTCCTATTGGGGGCTGATGGCTGGCTAGGTGCTTGAGTAGCTTCTTGAGAGTACTGTGGATAGGCCTCCTCCACATCCAGCTGCTGCTGCAGCTGCCTGGCCAGGGCCTCATCTTGGTCCAGCTGACTTTGATGACCTACAAGCAAAGGAGTGCAATTCAGTTTTGTAAGAGGTTGTTAGTACAAGCTGTGATCTGCATGATTGTGCCAGGTACGCAATCATCAGTGACTCACCACTCTCAATGCAAAGTAGTGCAACAGCAACAGCGCACTGAGGGGGCTTCTTCCTGTTGGCTCAACATGAGGCAACTGTGAGTACAAGCGCTGAGAACAGCTGTTGCACAGTCCAAGCGTGAAGAAAATCTTGGCAGTGGTTGTATGATTGAGAAAACCTGAAGTCTGCCTGGTTGACAATCAATAAACTACAGTGGTGAGCACCTGTGCTTGCATTCCTCTGCTGGGAACATACTAACAATGCTGCAGCTAAAGACACATGGAGCAACATCAAACGAAATCAATGATGATTAGCTGCCTACCATACACCATTTATCCTGTACATGCACAACCACCTATGCCGTGCTGATGCTTGGGAATGCCAGTCAACATGGGTGACTTCGCTTTGAATGGATTGTAGCATCACTCTGCCAGAGGCGTCAAGGTGACTGCATGCATTTGCACTACATACACCATCTATTGTGACTCATGGTGACGGCAAAACATACACTGCGGAAGTGAGCGCATTTAAAAGAATGAGCAGCAGCATGCATTGTGTTCAAGGGGAGTCATGTGATGCCAGCATGGCAGGGTCAGTACTGCTATCTCATTGCCAAGACAGAAATTGTAAGCTGAATGATTTATTATCTTATTATTATTATTGATATTATTCTTATTACTGATATTGATTACTGTTACTAATATGATTATTATCATTATTATTGTTGATAATAACATTATTATTGTTTAGTGCTGTTGCTGTTGCTGTTGCTGTTGCTGTTGCTGCTGCTGCTGCTGCTGCTGCTGCTGCTGCTGCTGCTGCTGCTGCTGCTGTTGCTGTTGCTGTTGCTGTTATTGTTATTGTTATTGTTATTGTTAT
>JAABUU010006937.1_pt1 | contig 11902 bp, 15 predicted proteins | sample 5559301 | NCBI WGS metagenome assembly JAABUU01 (sample SAMN10711884, study PRJNA513360) | rock metagenome | isolation source: Antarctica rocks | place: Antarctica: Victoria Land, Richard Nunatak white
CGTGGCTCGTCGGCGTCGTGCCGACGGGCCACGGGCGACTCAGGCCGTCTTGGCCGGCGCGGTGACGGCGACGACGCCGCCCTGCGGATCCGCGATCACCGCGCTACGGAACCCCGGGGTGTCCGTCGGCGCGAGCAGCACCGTGCCCCCGAGCTCGGAAGCACGGTGCGCCGTCGCATCGACGTTGCTCACGGTGAGCGCGACGCTCCAGTGCGGGGGTGTCGGGTCGCCCTTGCCGATCGGCGCGAGCACCGCGACAACGTCGCGGGGCATGGGCTGCTCGGCCTGACCTCCGACGTGCCCGTCCAGGCGCCAGAACCTCATCGGCGCGTCGGGAGCGGTCTCGACCCGCCAGCCGAACACCCGCCCGTAGAACGCTTCGGAGTCCCCAGGTGCGGGCGTGTGCAACGAGCTCATCGTCCACGAGCCCGGCTCGTTGACCTGCTCGGCTCCCGGTCGGGCTCCGGCCTGCCAGATCCCGAACGCGACGCCGACGGGATCCGTCAGCAGCGCCATGCGGCCGCCGTCACCATGGGACGTCGGCCCGACGATACGGCCGCCGCCCGCGGCGGCCGCGCGCTCGGCGGCCGCGTCGACGTCGCCCACCGCGATGTAGGTGGTCCAGACCGCCGACGGGAACCCGACCGGTGCCTGGCCAATACCGGCGACCAAGCGGCCGCCGGAGCGGGCCGTTCGGTACTCACCGGCCAGGCCGCTGGGCATCGCGGCCGGCTCGTCAAAGGTCCAGCCCAGCAGCCGGCCGTAGAACTGCGCGGCCGCCTCGGGGTCGGGCTGGAAGGTGTCGATCCAGCAGGGGACGCCCGCTGGGTAGGTCGTGATGGTGCTCATCGAGATCGCTCCTGTGACTGACCCTCGCGCGTCGCGCGCGAAGGGGATGGAGCTCGGACGGCAGGTCGCCGTCCGAGCGAGATCGCTGGTCAGGCCCGCCGCGCCGTTCGGGCACAGAGGACCGGCTCCGTCATCCGATGACGGAGCTCAGGATGCCGCCACGAGCGGGCGACGAGCGAAAGGACGGGCAATCCCGTACCGGAGCGCTCAGCGGTCGTGCGAGAAGCAAGCGATCCACGCAGCTTAACCGCGCGGGAGATTTCTTAAGCGAGCGACCGTAGACCCTTCCGTCAAACGATCCTTCTTCGATGCGCCTTGGCGTCCCAGCAAGGCTCAGGCGTGGCGCGCCAGGCGGCCGTGCAGCCGCGCTCGTACGTCGGACCAGTCTTCATCAGTGACCGAGAAGACAGCGGAATCCCAGACGCCGAGGCCCGGCATCAGCAGGTGCTTGCGCAGTACACCCTCGAAGGTCGCGCCGAGGTCGCTTAGCGCAGTTCGCGAGCGCGTGTTGCGGGCGTCGGTCTTGAACTCGACGCGGATGCACCCGAGCTGATCGAACGCGTGGGCGAGCATGAGGAGTTTGGCCTCGACGTTCGCGCCGGTCCGCCACGCCGAGGGATGCAGCCAGGTCCAGCCGATCTCCAGCCCATCGTGGGCACGACGGATGTTCAAGTAAGAGGAGCTTCCGATCGGGTCCCAATTCGGCGGCGCATGGGTGACCAGGCACCACTCCCTACCGTCGCTCGATGCGTCCATTCGCTCATCGAACCAGGCGTCGAAGGCGGCTCGGTCATCAGGAATACGCCTGTCGAGCCATTCCCAGGTGGCCGGCTCGCCTGAAGCGGCCGCGAGCCCCTCGCGATGGGCCGGCTCGATGGCCTCGAGGCGGACGCTGACGCCCTCGAGGACTCGCTGCCGCGGCGGCCAGTTCACGACGACGAGTCTACCCGCTGCTGCTCACCCTCGCCTTCGCCCAACACCTGCACCCCGACCAAGTCACCGAGTTCCTAGGCCGTCACCGCGCCGTCCACGCCGCCCGGCTTCAGGCCTACCAAGACGAGCGGGCTGCCGCCGAAGCCGCCGGCGCAACAGCACGCGACCTGATCAACCTCGACTTCGGCCTGCGCTACGAAACCGCCGTCCTCGACTAGTTCGACCACCTGAGCGAGGTAACGATCATCTAGTCGCAAAAGCCGAACCTCGACCGGCGCGCGACCCGGCGTCCCACAGGGGATCGTCAGCGGGACACGACAGCGTGACGGTCGCCGATCCGTGAGCGGGACGGGGTAGTGCCATCATCCGCGCGCAATCCATCGCTTCGTGTTGTCGCCGGTGACCCGGCGGGGGGCTGGTCGGAAGTCAGCCGGATGCTGCTGGTGGCTGGAACCGGCCGCCGCGATATTCGGTGCCGGATTCAACGACGCCGAAGGGATTGCCCCATGGGTCGCGGGCGTAGAAGGAGCGTTCGGCCCAGGGTTGGCGGGCGATATGACCGCGGGTTTGGTCCAGGACGGCGCCGGCGTCGATGACGCGCTGGCGAACAGTTTCGAGCGGTTCGCTGGTGCTGAGGTAGAGGTGACCGGGGTTGGGTCCAGGGAAGGCTGGGTCCCCGTCGGCGATCGGATCCCAGCAGGCCAGCAGAACCCCATCGCAATCGAAGTAGTGGCGTCCGGGGGTGACCCGCTCGCCGTCGGCTCCGAGCAGCGCTCGGTAGAACACCGCCGCAGCGTCGATGTCTCTGACCGGCACGATCACCCGAAAGACCCGCACGTGCTGACACGTTATCGAGGCGCCGGGGCGCGTCTCGGGGTCGGTCGCACGGCTGTGGAGGACGGGAGCGAGCAGGCTTGTTGGCAGACGAGCACCGGATCGGTGTCGGTCAGTGCCAGGGCGGTCGGGGCGCGTGGGACGCGCAGTTGGGTGTGGTCGTGAAAGAAGCAGATCACGAGCGTGCCGATCGCTTCGTGATGGCAATGGGTGATGATGCTCCAGAAGCGCCGCTCGGTTGGTGGGTGCTCCCCAGCGTTCTTCGGAGTTTCGGAAGCTGCCCGGCAGCCGCGGGGACGAATGGAGTTCGTGGCTGGCCATCTCGGCTAGCAGCGGAGCGAACAGCCGCCGGGTGTAGACGCCGTAGGCGGGTTCGCCTTTCGCTTCGTAGGTTCGTGCGACTTCTGGCAGGTGTTGCTGCCAGGCGGTCGCCCAGTTCTCGTCGAGGAAGGATTGGGTGCGTCGCGCGAGCGCAGCGATCTGGCTGTCGGGTGGGGCGAGAGCGGATCTCGGCGTCGGGGTCATGGGCTGGTCCGCGAGTCAAAGAGCTTGAGCAGGAGGGCGTGCAGTTGGGCCTGCTCGGTCTCGCTGAGTCCGGCGAGCAGCTCGTGCTCGATCACGTCGCCGGCGCCGCGGAGCTGATCGACGATCGATCGTCCTTGGGCGGTGAGGGCGATCACGTGTCGGCGACGGTCTGCGGGGTTGGTGCTGCGTTTGAGCAGCCGGCGCTGGTGTAGCGCGTCGATGACCGCGACGGCGTTGCGCGGGTCGATGCCGACGATCTCGCTCAGGCGGCGTTGATGACTTTCGCCGACCTGAGCCAGGGCCATCAGCGTCGCGAACTGATGGGGTGTAAGGCCCCGTTGGGCGAGCATCCTGGCCCACAGGCTCCGCGATTCGGCGCCCAGGCGGGCCAGCAGGTAGCCGTTGCTGAGTCGCAGCTCCTCGAGCTCGGGCGGGGTGGCTGGCGGTCGGGGGTTGGCTGGGGAAAGAGACGCCTGTCTGGGTTGCGGCATCGTCTCGACAATGATACACATGATCTATGTCACACATTGACCATGTACAAAGCAAGAGGCTCGGCGCAGGCCGGACCCCGCTCAGCGGGAAGACGTGTCTCGTGACCGGGGCCAGTTCGGGACTGGGGAAGGAGACCGCGCTCGGTCTCGCCCGGGCCGGTGCGATGGTGCTGCTGGTTTGCCGCGATCGCGGGCGGGGCGAAGCTGCCGCGGCGGAGATCAGGCAACGCGCGCCGGTCGGCGAGGTTGAGCTGTTGGTCGCCGACCTGGCCTCCCAACGCCAGGTCCGGGCGGTGGCCGCCCAGGTGCTCGAGCGCCATCAGCGGCTCGACCTGCTGATCAATAACGCGGCGGCCGCGAACCCCGTGCGGCGCGTCACCGAGGACGGGCTCGAGGCGACCTTCGCGGCGAACCACATGGCCCCCTTCCTGCTGACCCAACTGCTCCACGAACCCATGCTGCGTGGCGCACCGTCGAGGGTCGTCAACGTCAGCTCACACACGCACAAGTGGGTCAAGGCGATCCCGTGGGACGACCTCCAAAGCGAGCGCAAGTATCAGGGTTCGGCCGCCTACAACCTCAGCAAGCTGATGAACGTCCTGTTCACCACCGAGCTCGCAAGGCGCTGGGCACCCACCGAAGTGACCGTGAACTGCCTGCATCCCGGCTGGCCCCTGAAGACAGCGCTCGGCCGGCAGGCGACCGGGATCTCGGGCGTCTTCGACAGGCTGACCAAGCTCTTTGGCGCCTCAGCGCAGCACGGCGCTCGTACCCAGCTGTTCCTCGCCACCTCACCAGACGTGGCGTCGGTCACCGGCGCGTACTTCGTCAAATCCAAGCCGGCGCAACCATCCCCTCTGGCGCGAGACCAGGACGCCGCCGCACGCCTGTGGCAGCAGAGCGCCGCGTCGTGTGGACTCGACGTCGGTCGCGACGGCTAACTGCCCTGAGGCGTCAGCGAATAGCTCGCGGTGGTGCAAACGCTGCCTCAGCGGGAGCGAGCGCCGAGGTGCGGGTGTACCCCGGGGCTCAGGTCGAGCGTCTGCGCGAGCTGCTTTAGCAGTGCGACTATCGTCTGTCGTTGGCTGTCGCTGAGCCCTTTCCCTAGCTCATCCTCGAGGGCGGGGATCAGCTTGTTGACCCGGGAGACCAGGGCCGAGCCGGACCTGGTCAGGCGTATCTCGAAGGCTCGCCGGTCCTGGACGCTGCGGTGCCGTCGCACCCAGCCGGCGGCCTCCATTTCATCGATCAGGCCGACCATGTTGTTGCGATGCATCCCCAGGGCGTCGGCTAGTTGCTGCTGGGTCTGACCCGCTGCCCCATCCAGGTTGCTCAATACCCCATAGGCGCGCGGCGAGACTCCGAGGGGCGCCAGGCGCGCAGCGAACATCTGAGCCGATCGCGCGCCGACCTGAGATAACAAGAACGGCAGCGACTCGGCGTACGGCGTCGGCTCGGGTGGGCTCATCGAAGCTCAGTCTATGCCACTCCGACGACTGTCGCGTGTAGTGACAGTCGCTATACTGACGGACTTCGAGATGGGAGGATCATGAGAATCGCGGTTATCAGAGCTACAGGTCATACCGGAACGCACGTGATCGAGCAGGGCCTGGGGCGAGGCCACCACATGACAGCCCTGGCGCGCCGGCCCGAGGCCGTCGCCCGGCGCGACGAGAACCTCACCGTCGCCCAGACCGATGCGCTTGACGGCGAGCAACTCAACCAAGCGCTGGCCGGCTGCGAGGCCGTCATCTCGGCACTCGGGGTCGGGGCCTCCAGGGCGCCAACCGTCATCTACTCTCAGGGGATCGCCAACGTACTGACGGCCATGGAGGCCAACGCAGTCAACAAGCTCGCGGTCATCTCAGCCGCTCCGGTGGGCCCTCGGGCCGAGCAGCCGTTCCTCGAGCGCCGCGTGGCGATGCCCGTACTGGAGCGCGTGTTCGGCGCTACCTACGACGACATGCGCCGCATGGAGGCGCTCCTAAGGACCAGCGAGATCGACTGGGTCGCGCTGCGACCGCCCCGCCTGGTCAACAAGCCAGCCACCGGCACCTACCGCCTGGACGCCACCCCGCTGCCCAAAGCCCGAAGCATCACCTACGCCGACCTGGCGACCGCATTGCTGGACTCACTCGACCGCCAAGACCTATACCGCCGCGCCGTTTTCGTGGCCAACTAGCCCTCGGCCTAGGATCCTCGTGCGGGCACGTCGGCGGGGCGGTGCCACCATGCGGTGATGCCCATCTCCCGCGCGATTCTTTTTCAGCTGGCCACCAGCGCCCAGTTCGAGCGAGCGACGCGCGTCCTGCCGACGGGTGAGCGTCTGGCCTGGCGGTCGGCTTCTCGATACGTGTGCGGGACGGCCGCCGCAGACGCCTTCGAGCTGGCCCGTAGGCTGCATGAGAAAGGAGTGGCCGCCACCATCGATCAGTTCGGCGAGCAGATCAGCGACATCGCCGTCGCCGACCGCGTTGCCGCTGACTACCTGCGCCTGGCCGGCGAGCTCACCGACTTGCCGGAGGATGCGTGGCTGTCGATCGACCTCTCGCACCTCGGGCTGGACGTCGACCAATCCGGATGCGCCGAGCGGCTCGCTGCGATCGCCGGTCAGCTAAGCGCCGGGCGGCGCATCCAAGTCGGGGCAGAAGACCACGGCCGCTCCGATGCCGTGCTGGAGTGCGTCTTGACCGTTGCCGGCCAGGGCCTCGCTGACCGTCTCGGCGCCACCGTGCAAGCCAACCTCCGCCGTGCCCCAGCCGATCTCGAACGTCTGATCGCCGCGGATGTTCATAGCGGGCGCTGCCCGCTGGGCGATCCCGGCGTTATTGACCAGCACGTCCAAGCCACCCCACGCCTGCCTCACCGCACCCAGCGCCTCGGCGACCGACTCGTCGCCGGACACGTCCGCCTGCAAGCCGCACGCTTCACCGCCGGCGCCGGACGCGGCGGCTCGCGCGGCCGACTCGTCGATCTCGAGACCGCGACGCGCGCGCCCTCAGCCGCGAAGCGCTCCGCGATCGCTCTGCCCAAGTCGGCGCCCGCGCCGGTCACGATCGCCCGCTTCCCCGCCAGCCGCATCTCTAGTCCGAAGCGTCAAACAGCTGCCGGGCGATTGTTGCCTGATCGAAGTACACGCGCTCACAAATGATCCCGTCGCCCGCGTCGGCGAACAGGAAGAACGCCACCATCCGGCAGCGGAAGCTTCGCCCCGTCGCAGGAATACCGCGCAGCGGTCCCTTGTGCGTGCCCAGCAGGTCGAACTCGACGATCACGGCGTTCTCGGCATGGTGCAGGACAGCGTTCTCGTTACGCTGGTCGGGAAACGCCTCACGGGACTCACGGAAGTACTCCGCTACCTCTTGCCCGCCATCATGGACCTCCCCGGTTGGGATGATCTCGTACCGCGGATGGTCAAACGTGTCCATCGTCACATCGAACTCGTGACGGTTCTCAGACTCCATGTGCCGACGCACGGCGCTCTCCCGCCGCTCACGCAACATCGCGGTCGTCTGCGCCATCGTCAGGACACCTCATGAAACATGGCGCAAGACATCCTATGCTCCGGCGACCGCCGACGTGGGCGCGGGCGCCAAACGAAGCAGCGCAAAGGCGTCCCACCATGTAGAAGGCTTTTTCATCGTTGCTCTCCTCGATATCGGGGACCGTCAGACATTCAGAACGACCGCGAGCAGTGAAACGTGAGATCGCGATCCAATCGCATCACGAGTCGTTGAGCGACGGGTCACCAGCTCTGCGCGCTGCATTTGCACGGAGTCCCCCTTGCGACGCTCCGGGAAGGGATCGGCTTGCAGAGCGGGCAAGACACGAGGCCAGTTCAATCCCGACGAACTCGAGGAGGTAAACCCACCGCCGGGGAGATGTCGCAAAGTAAGATCGCCCGACGATGGCGGCGCGGCTCGACCACTGCGTGATCGCGGTTTCCCACTGGGGGCGATCGAACGCGTTCTACCGCGACGTCGTCGGCGCGGAACTCGTCGAGCTGCCGCGCGGCCGCCATGCCTATCGACTGGGCAACGCCCAGCTCAACGTGCACGGGCCGGGATCGACGGCCCAGCCGCTGCCGGTACGACCTGTCGTACCCGGCAACAGCGACCTCTGCCTGGAATGGCCCGGGCCGGTCGAGCAGGCCGTCGAGCACCTGAAGCATCACTCAATCCCGATCGTCGAAGGGCCGGTCGAACGCCAGGGAGCGCTCGGGGTCGGCCACAGCGTCTACTTCAACGACCCGGACGGAACCCTGCTCGAGTTCATCTCCTACGCCTGAGTTGGTACGCGGAAATGCTTCAGCCCCGGTAGGGGATCGGCGAACGGGGCAACCGGCCGAACTACTCGGTAGCGTCGGCGGCATGTACTCCATCGACATGGTCGAGTTCGCGTCGTCCTCGGCCAGCGCGAGCGGTGCCTTCCTCGAGCAGGCCTTCGGCTGGACTCGCACTTCGTACGGACCGGATTACGTCGATGTCCTGGGCGGCGACATCTCCCTCGGATTCCAGTCCGATGCGGCTGAGTAGCCGAGAGCGCCTCTCGTTGTGATTCGCGCCGAGGACCTCGACGAAGCTCGGGTGGCGATTGAGGCAGCGGGTCGCGGTGACGGTCGAGCCATTCGACTTCCCCAGCGGCCGGCGGTTTCACTTCCGGGAGCCGGGCGGATCCGAACTCGCCGTGTGGCGCCCAGCGGACTGACAACCGTCGCCGTTCGGTTACTGAGACCGTCTCGACTGAGGAAGCCGGCAAGGGTGGCACGATGTCGGGATGATCGGCGGCGACACTGGTGGGCGGAAACTGAGCGCGATGTTGCGCGAGCTACGTCCTGCGCTGCAGGACGGCCAATGGGTCTTCATCACCGCCGAGGCGGCTCCGACCGGGGTTACGCCGCTGGCCACCTTTGCCGAGCAGGAAGGTCTGTCGCTGCTGCTGAGACGAGAGCAGGCCGACAGCCTCGGGCTGGCGTACGACTTCGTGGGCGCGTGGATCAGCCTGACCGTGCACTCCGCCTTGGATGCGGTCGGACTCACTGCCGCGGTAGCTGGTCAACTTGCCCGGTCTGGGATCAGCTGCAATGTCATCGCTGCCCGCTATCACGACCACCTGCTGGTGCCGCACGAGCAGGCACGCCGGGCCGTCGCGTTGATCAAGCAGCTTGCCGAGCCTGCCGGCGCCCCGTGACGGCGGGACGCCATGGTGCATGCCAGAGGAGTTCAGAAGACTCCCGACGCCGAGGCGACCCCGTTCGGCATCTTCCCTCTCAACCGTACGGGCGGCGACGCCGGCGGACGTGCTCGCAGTTGCTGAGTTCCAGAAGACACAGAAGAGCTCAGGACCATCGGCAGGCCAACGCGGCCACCGAGCCGATCGCCGCATGGGGATCAGAAGTAGGCGGGACGGGAGCGGCGGGCGATAGCCGCGGGGGCCTGACCCAAGCCGCAAACTTGCTGGGTCACGGCTGCGCGATCATGCGACGGTCGTCGTGGACTTCCGACGGCGGGCTCGCGCTGGTGAGTACGTCGAGGAATACTCGCATCGCTGGTGCGTCTCCGGAGCCGCGCCGGATGGCGGCGAACAGGTGTCGGGCGGGCGCGGGGTGAGCGAGCTGGCGAACGGCTACATCTCGACATTCGCGCAACCCGGCAAGACGGGGTGTGAGAGCGACCCCTAGCCCCGAGCCGACCAGTGCCGCGGTCGCACCCCAGTCTGCGCAGCGATGTACGGCGCGGGGCGTGAACCCGGCTGACTGACATCCGGCGAGGATCACGATTGCGCACAGCTGTCCAGGAGGCGGAAGGATCCAAGGCTCGCGACTTAGAGCGCCGATCGGGATTTCGCGCAGGCCGGCGAGCTCGTGGTCTGCGGGAAGCAGCGCCTCAAGAGCGTCCACGACGAGTTCGACTCGTGCGATCCACGGATCGTCCTGCGAGGGCGCGCCAGGCGCCTGCATGGAGATGACCACGTCGAGCTCGTGGCGGCGCAGCTGGTCAAGCGCCTCGGGCGCCTCGAGCTCGGCGACCTCCAGGTTGACTTCTGGGACAGTCCTTCTGAGCTGCTCGGCTGCTGGCGCGACGAGTCCGCTGATCGCGCTGGCGAACGCGCCGATGCGCAGCTGCGCGGTCTTCCCGGAGCGGTGACGCGAGAGCTCGGCGTGCAGTGCTTCGACCTGCACGAAGATGGACGCGGCGCGGCGTACCAGCAGCGAGGCGACCGGCGTCAGGCGCACGCTCCGGCCGTCTGGTTTGAGTAGTGCCTCGCCCACCTCGAGCTCGAGGGCGGCCAGTTGCTGGGAGACGGCGGATGGCGTCAGGTGCAGCGCCTCGGCGGTCGCGGCGATCGTTCCTCGGTCAGCCAGCTCACAGAGGGTGCTGAGCCGGCCAAGGTGAATCATCAGCCAAGCTTACGGGTGAGGCGTACGATATGTACTTGCTCTTAACAAAGATCGACGCGAGCCTATGGCCGGGTGCCCGTTCGTCACGTTCTGCTCGCCGTCGCGACCGCCTTTGTCTGGGGCGTGAACTTCGTGGTTATCGACATCGGACTGCGCGGCTTTCCGCCGCTGCTGTTCGTCGCCCTGCGCTACTCGCTGGTCGCGGTGCCGGCGGTCTTCTTCGTCAGGCGACCGCCCATATCCCTGCGCCATGTCCTGGCTGTCGGGCTGTTCTTGAGCGCGACGACGCAAGGGTTGCTGTTCGTGAGCATTCACGCGGGCATGCCGCCCGGTCTCGCCTCGTTGGTCTTACAGGTGCAGGCAGCTTTCACCGTCGCGCTCGCCGTCGCATTTCTCAGAGAACGTCCCAGCCGCGGCCAACTGGGCGGCGGTCTAATCGCGTTCAGCGGCACCGCGATCATCGCGGCCACGCTCACCGGCCATCATCTGCGCCCCGTCGCTCTGCTGCTCTGCGTCGGCGCGGCTGCTTCCTGGGGCCTAGGCAACGTAGCCATTCGCGCCGCCAAAGCACCAGACGCCCTCGCGCTGCTCGTATGGTCGAGCTTGGTCCCGCCGATTCCGCTCGCGCTCCTGTCACTTGCCCTGGAAGGATCTCACCGCGACGCGCATGCGCTCAGCTCCGCGAGCCTCAGCTCACTCGGGGCGCTGATGTTCGTGGTGATCGCAGCCACCCTGTTCGGCTTTGGCTCCTGGACATGGCTGCTGCACCGACATCCGGCCTCCAAGGTCGCGCCCTACAGCCTGGTGGTCCCCGTGTTCGGCATCGGCACGGCGTGGCTCGCGCTCGACGAGCCCCCCAGCCTCTACGAACTCATCGGCGCCGGGCTCGTCCTCTGCGGACTGATGCTCGTCTCAGCAGCGCTGCGGCTGCCGTCCCGACCGGCTCGCGATCCAGAGCCACCCAGCGAGGCCGCAACGCGACCTGCAACTCCGCCCCGCCTGCGGTGAGCGGAACCACAGGCGCGCTCACCTGCTGGCACCGCGCAAGCTGTGGCCCCCTTGAGGTCTACGTTGCCTGTCCCCGTGGCCGCGTCGAGCATCCGATCACCAGGCCCAACCCCAGCTACCGGCGCCACGAGCGGGTAGCCAGCCGCACCCCAGGTCGTCATGCTGATGTCTCGGTCAGCCACAGGTCGATCATGCCATTGGGCAATCAAGCCGTTCCGACTCTTCCCCAGCCAAGAACAGGCGTTCCGCGACGGGGACCGAGCCACGAGCCTATACCGGGTACCGTGCCGCATGGGCTTTCGCCTTCTCGAGTCAGATGACATGCACTGGCGCCCGACTAACGTTCTCGGCGCTGAAAACGTCGACCTCGCGATCGACCTTGGTGCAGACGAACTCGGAGCTCGTCTCTGGCGCTTTCGCCCCGGAGAAGCATCGCTCGCCCATCGCCACCGCGAACAGCAGGAGCTCTACCTTCTACTCCAGGGCACGGGCCGTATCCGCATCGCCGACGACGTCCTAACGCTACAGCCGATGACGGCCCTCGTCGTTGACCTAGACACCGTGCGTCAGATTTTCAACGACACCCCGAACGACCAACTCTGGCTCGTCGTCGGAGCCCCGCGCGAGCGGTTCAAGATCCCCGAGCTGAGTGACGACGAACGCGCGCACCTGTATCCCGATGGACTGACATCGCTCCCGCCCGAACTCCGACGAAGCGACGTGCCAACCGATCAAGCCTGAGCGCTGGCGCCGTTCCGGTCAAGGATCCGCTTGCGACGATCGCCGGTCGGCGCTCGAAGCCCACGCGGCGTCGCCGTAGGAGGTGCGGCTATTGGGGCGGCTGTGGGCAGCAGGTGTCACC
>JAABUU010006938.1_pt1 | contig 11901 bp, 18 predicted proteins | sample 5559301 | NCBI WGS metagenome assembly JAABUU01 (sample SAMN10711884, study PRJNA513360) | rock metagenome | isolation source: Antarctica rocks | place: Antarctica: Victoria Land, Richard Nunatak white
GGTATGAACCTGGTATGCGTTTAGTACAGGGGTGGTATGCACCTGGTCTTAACATGGTGTGCACCTGGTATGGATCTGATTTGCAGCTGGCATGCACCTGGTATGCACCTGGTCTTGACATCGTGTGCACATGGTATGCACCCTTGGCACCTGGTATGCACCTGGTATGCACTTGGCACACACCTGGCATGCACCTGGTATGCACCTGGTATGCACCTGGTATGCACTTGGCACACACCTGGCATGCACCTGGTATGCATACAGCACGTAACCGGTACGGACCTATTGCTGGACATGGTCAAAGCAGCGCCAGAGCTTGCACTGCTCGCCACCTGCTGTGCAGTGACAAGCTACAAACCACATCAAAAGCGTCCCAGGTGCTGCAGGCTTTCAGCTCTGTCTTGTGTGTAATAAGGACCTGCAATGTGTCTACACAGCAAGGCACACAGCTGTGTTGTTTACAAATGTGGCGCCAGGCGTACCTTGACATGCCTTTGGTCCTGCAGCTGTAGCTGGTGTGACAGCTGTTCTATCTGGTCCTGCAGACCGGCCACCTCACCAGCAGCCATGCTGCGTGTCGCCTGCAGGCGCCGGTGGCACTCCTCTACTTCACCTGACTTGGTAGCCAGCTTGTTGTGCAGGTCCTGGATGGTAGATTGAGCCAAGGCTTGCACCTGCATCATGCACCAAAACAATATCACATTGGCTCTTGGCAAACCCCAGTTGCTGAGCCGCTTTGGTGTTGTGAGTGCAGCGCATCCTCTGTTGAATTATCACTGCTGGAGTGCAACATTGCAACTTGGTGTGTTTTGACGATGTGATTGCTTGGCGGTAATTTAAGCCTGGAGTCAGGCTCGTTTGTCAAGCTTTGGCAGGTCAGCTTGGCTTGTTGCATGCACTGTAAGAAGATGCAACAGCACGAATGCAACATTGCTTGGGAGTCACATGGTGCGCACTCATTTGAGCTTTTCTGTCTGGCTCAGCGGCAAAACTGTGAGGAAGAAGCAGGACAGCCACAGATGGCAGTTCATGCAGGCAGCAGCAAAGAGCACCAAAAAGCAGTTTTTTACAGTGCACATCCAGACCGTGAATAAGTCAGGAGGAGCACCATAATGCTCCCTCTCTGCACAATAGCAGGCCAAAGCAGAGCAGGACTTGCACACAGAACAGCAGAGCACAACAGAGCAGAACGGGTGCACAACACATCACATGCTAGCAGAACTGCAGGAGACCCCCTATAACCTAGACGGCAAGGATGACTGAAGCAATGCACAGCACCATATACCACTTCTTCTGTACTGAGCACCTCACAAAACATCATCAAACCTTGAGCGCAGTGATACTGCTCACCTGCTCCAACGCTGCCCCCTCATGCTGCTGCATCTGGCTGGCAGGTTCTGCCACCGCCCTCTGCCGCTGCTCACACACCTGCTCAAGCAGCTGCTGGTGCTGCTGCCGTAACTGCTGCAGAGCATGGTCTTGACGCCCCACCTGTTGCTTGCTTTCAGTCAGCTGCTCCTTGAAGGCTTCACACTCCAGCCTTGACTCACGCAGCTGTTCCACCTGTACTCCGAGACATACAAACTTTGTTCATGGATCTCTAGAGGTGTATGACCCAGTGTCTGGATGTGTATGACTCTCAGTGTGCTCAAGATGTGCAAGGGATGGCTTGGTGTGTCAACAGCTGCTGGCAGTGACATATCCAGCTCTGCCTGTCAGCAACATCAACATGATGGATGCAGGCAGTGCTTTGTGACTGTTCGTGTGCTGTGCAGCTGGCAGTTTATGATCTCTGGTCAACACAGCACACCTGAGCCAGCAGCACATTGCGTGTGGTGGCCTGCATGGCCTTGAGCCCCTTCTGGTCCTCGTCCTTGTTTGACTGTCGTCCAGAAGCCTTGTTGGCAGCATGGGCTGCTGCTGCTTGACTTTTGACCCTTAGCTCTGCCAGCTCAAGATCTTGAGTGCTGAGTTGGGCTTGCAGGGTTTGCAGCTTGTCCTCCAGATCAGTGTTCCTCTTCTCAGCCTGTGAGGAGAACAAGGCACTGTTACCTTGTCACTGCGCAAGGCTTGCTGAGAGTTGTCTGAGTTCTGTGCAGCACGCGTGGGTTCTATGCAGCACATTGATGATGCCCAAATCAGTATGAGTGGGCAGGCCAATGATACGCAAACACTGTGCTGAACTGAGGCAGAGCCTGCAACTGGGTGACTTGAGAGAAACGAGTCGAGGAATGTGTGTGCCAAATAAACACAAGTCCCTTGTCACTCGCACAATTACGGTGTCAGACTTAGCGATGTGTGCAGCATCTAGGAACAAAGCAGAGGTGGTGAAGCAGCTTTCACTGCGCCCAAATGCCTCATGACCACGCACCTGGTGTTTGCCGTGCTCCAGAGCAGCGTGTTGAGCCATGGCCTGGGCTTCATACTCACTCAGCCTGGCCTCAAGGGCTTTCAGAGCTTCTTCCAGGCTGCTGCCCTTAGCCCTGAGGGCTGCTTCAGACCTCAGCAGCTTTGCATTGTCCAGACGCAGCTGCAGGACACCGTCTGTCTGTGTGTCTGTGGCTCCTTCCTGCGGTGCAGACACTCTTTGACCTGATCACCTGGATTACGCATGTCCGGCTGCCTTCTTGGCCATGCAATTTGACAAGATCCAGGTTTCAAAGTGGAATCGTACTTGCCATTCTGTGCAATTATGTGCAATACATGTCATGCTTGCTTGTTTGTTCAGGAGCCTCTGAGCATTCTCTGAACAGCTCAACAGCAAAGGCCTTGCAAGTGCCCTGCAGCTGAAAGTTGTGTTCATGTGACATTGCATGGTTATGGGTTGGGCATGACTGTTGAGCTGGCATGCTGGTGGAGGGGAATGGCTGTCAAGTCAGCATGGCGATTGAGTTGGCATAGCGTGATGACATAAAGTCAGCTCAAGACACACAATCAAGACATTGTGTTTCTTGCTGCTTGGCTGTTGTTCCTCCAGCAGCTTGTGAGCTCATCATCATCTGCAGACAATCAGCCAGTGCATGCAAAAGCGTGTGTGCCTACTGAGTATTCGGCTTACCTGACTCATTTCTGTATGCTGCAGCTTAATGTCACTCTCATCCTTGGCTTGCTCTGCTGCCAGCAGCCTCTCTGACATGACCTCCAGCTGCTGAGCCAAGGTGTCATTGTGGTGACGCGTATCAGTCAGCTGGCGTAGCACCACGTCAACTTTGTAGGCAGGAATCTGACCTACCAGGGCCCCTTCACAGGCAGCCCTTGCTTGCAAGCACTGCGCCGTCTGCCACCTGCAGTGCAAAGCTTGCAGGTTGGAAGACCACGCAACTTTTACATGCTGCATAGCTCAGCATGCTGAGCTATGCAGCATGTAGTGGTGCTCAAAATCTTGCGGCCTCTTGATTGGAACTTTGTTTGATTGCTGCTGTTGCCAAGATGGTGCGGTGTTGACACCAGCCCAGGGTCAGAAGGCAGCAACTGCAGGCAGACCATCAACATGATGTGTACATCAATGAACAGCATCCAGTACATTCTGACTGCTGCTGGCGCAAGTCAGCCTCTGGCAGGTGTGTGCTAGTTTAGTCATGTGGGAGTACCTGAGTCTAGTGTGAGCAATGGTGAGGTGAGAGGCTGAGCGTGCCAGCTGGTGAGACAGGCTGTGGTTGTGGTCCTGCAGACCGCTGCACTCCGCCTCACATCGGTGTACTGCACTCTGCGCCAAAGACAGCTTGCTCCTGCGGTGTGCAAGGACTGTTTTCAATATCATCACTCAATACTATTATTACTATTGTTATTTTTACTTTTGTTTTTTGATTTATTATGGTTGTTGTTGTCATTATTATCATTATTATTATGATTGTGACCGTTATCATCAACATCAACATCATCATACCTATTATCAGGTTATCACCGTAACTACTATGATCATGAGTAATATCAGTATCAACATTGTCACTATCGTTGTCATTACTAGTGGTGGCTTTTGCTTCACCCACATCAGTGCCAAACCAGTCCTGAAGGACAAGCAGCTGCTACAGCAAATGGCGGATGTTCACGTGTAGCTAGAAACCAGCAGCACAGTGTCAGGTGACGCATTCACTGCATTTGTGCCCCAAGCAATGATGCATGTCACGCTCACAGCACCGGAGGTCTAACCAGGGTTTTGCTGATGGTGTGCGCATTTGCATCAGCACTCATGACGCCAGGCACCAGGCTATTGCTATTGGATGACTGATCGCAACCAACGTGCATGTACCAGCAACTTCTGAACCGCAACCAGCACTTAGCTGCCAAGGTGGACAGGACACGCAAGCACAGACAGGTTTTAGCTTCTGAACAGATCTACGGTTTGATCAGTTGCAACCAATGTGTGTCCACATCTCACCAATAACTTCTGAAAAACAACCAGCATTGGATTGCTGATGAGGAACAGCAACAGCAAGCAACTGGGGGCTTTAAGCATCAGAGAAAAGGGTTTTGATCAAAGTTGGACATGTTGTAGTGTGAGGCAGCAGACCTGACTTGAGCCATGTCAGCTTGCATGTGGGACAAGGGCAGAGAGGAAGGGTTGTTTGCTTGGGCCTCCCTGAGGGCAGTCCTCACAGCAGCAGTTTCTGCATGCCGGGCTGCACTCTCCTTCTTCGCCTCCTGCACTGGTACTCTATGGCATGAGAAGCCTTCTGGATTGTTGCAGATTACGGCATTGATCGACTGGTTTCATCAGAAAATGACAACAAACTGACGACACCAACAGTGAAAACATCAACCTGGTGTGTAGATACCAGCAACAGGGATGATGCCGCTGCGCAGCTGCTATGTGCCATTGATGTGGTTGATCACAGATGAACAGCAGATATTGTGAATTTTATAGATTGTATAGACTGTGCAGGTACTTTCTGAAGGCACGTAGCTGGTACAGCAGAAGTGACCAAACAGCAGTGTGTGTGCGCAGAGCAGCTGTTGTTGCCTCAAACTGCAGGTACACGATCTTGTGCCCAGGACACATGGTGCCAGATGGAAGAGGAATGGGGCCGTCATCTTGAGCCAGTTAGCACCAGATCTGAGATCTGACTAAGACAAGATGACTTGACGCTGACATGCAGAAGTTCAAACGCCGCCAACCTTGAGCTCAAGAGTAGCATGCGCAGCAGCATCCTTGTGGGTGTGCAGCTCAGCAAGGGCTTCAGAAGCTGTCTGCTCCGCATTCGTTACACGCTGCCATAACTCGTGTACCTCTTCGTAACATGCCCCTCCCTGCCACCAGGTCATTTACCAGATTGAGCAGCTACGGTGGCAATACTGCAGTGGTGACATTGGATTACGACGTGCTCATGGCTGTGCACAGATCAATGCCAAAAGTATGCATGATTGCCAGTGCTGGGTAACTTGGTTGTGCCAATTTACAAATGGCAAGGATGCAGCAAAACAGCAATCAAGCTCATCATTTGACTGCCTGAGCATGAATCCTGTCAATGCCGGCCAGCTATGACATCTGTAGCCCATCTTTACTTCATCCTAACAGAAGCCTTCACACAGGTCCTTGGACAAATCCAACATGTGAAAATCACACTATGCACAGAGGGCTGCTGGCAAAATTGGTTTTCACCTCAAAGTGCTCTTGTAAGCCATGGTGGTCCTCTCTAGCCTGGTGCAGCTCTCTTGCCAGCAGTGCCAGCTGCGCTTCCACCTGTCCCACCGTGTTATGTGCGTCATGCTGGGCCTGCTCAGCCTGTCCTGCTCGCTGCTCGGCCATGTCTGCACGCCTGCACCAACAAGACACACCCCTTTACTTTAGGGTGAACTCAGGTATTAGGTTTAGGATTTGAAGGTTTGGGGTTGAGACACCACTTTGACATCAGAGAGCTTGACAGTCCCTGGCTTTGAGCGCTCTGCCCATACAAGGCGTTGTATCATGACTGAGTCTGGTTGCACGCAACCAGAGCTCCAGCAGATGACTTTGATTGCTGATCTTTGCAGCAGGTTTGCTTGTGCGGTGCACTTGCATCTGACAGCTTCATTATGCAGGGGGGCCCCAATCAGCTTCCCGTTTTGGGCTGACTTCGGCAGAATACACAGATGCAATATAATTGGCTGACACTCTTGTGCAAGGCAACAATAGTCATGTACCAGTGAAACCTGCAAGGCCTAGAATGATCAGACTAGCAGCATGCAGCTGCGGCAGTGTAGTGATGTGAGCGCAGTGGAGGGGTTGATAGCAGACCTGAGAGCGGCAGCCAGACTGACTTGTCCCTCAACGAGGTCTCTGACCAGATCTGGGTCCACTGCACTGCTGGAGGGCTGCCCCTTGCTGCCCTGCAGCTGCTTCTCTTGAACTCTGCATGAGCCAGAACACCAGGCTACCTTCAGGCAGCCTGACAAGTAATACATATGTTGGAACAAGCACGTCCCATTCTGTGGTCCTACTAATGGCTGTTCACCACAGGAACGGGCACATGTAGGCATGCAACACAAAATGGACACTTGAAACCCACATTTGGTGTTGAGGTGAACCCTCAAAGAGTGCAGGAACAAGAGTTTATGCATCGGGTGCCAGCAATCAAACAAAATAACGTAATGTCTGGTGCTGGCGCAGCTTATATAGGTGACGAATATAGGAACATAGGAATACAGGTGCTGCAGGATGGCTGACATCTCTGGTGCATACACTCTGACCCTTGTTGCACACATTGTGTGGTTGACTTGTGACTGACCTGCAGGTTTGCTGTGCAGCTGCCAGCTTGGCTGCCATCACGGCCACCTCACTCTGCCTTTTTGACAGCTCACTCCTCACCTTTGATACCTCTGAGTCATGAGTCAAGGAGGCAGCCTGGTGCTGAACAAGTGCCTGGTGCCTGTCTGACAGGCTGCGCAGCTGCTGAGTAAGACTCTCATGTACCTGCAGGCAGAGTGACTGCTGACTCAGTAGCTGGCACCCATATGTTGATGCATCAGGGTCATTTCTGGTATGTGATCAGCCAGACAATGTTATGCTATTCTATGTAGAGTTTTTCAACGACATGGCCAGCCAAGCTTCATCATGCATAACATGACATGCAGCTCTGTGGGAAAAGGCTGCTTTCAGACTACCACATGGGCAATACCAACTATGCAATGCATGTGTCTGCACATCCTATTGCTTGCTCCATGTGACCTAGCAAACAAAACATTCTGTCTCACTGAATGGCCTCAAGCATGGCTAAGACTGCTGAACACTGGCTTAGTGTATGCGTAAACAAGCTCGCTCACTTTGAGGGGAATTGTGTTATGCAGCTCCTCACGAATTTGCAGCAGCTCTGCTTGAAGACTGTCTGCACGTGCTTGGACTGCTTTTACACGGCTAGCCGAACGCCTGCTCATGTCTGCTGCTGCCTTGGACATGCTGCTCTTCTCAGCCTGGCAGCCAGACAGCATCAGTATCAGCCCTTGCACTCATGCTGGGTAATGCTTATGTACAGAAAGGTGACGAAGAGTAGTCATGCAGCCAGCACCACAGGGGGCGCCAAAACTGTGACAAATGTCTGGGTGCTTGTACACTTGCAGCTTCTCCACTGCTTAGCTTAGCTCACCCTTTCAGGGATGAGTTGCACAGTCACACTGGACTGCCATACTGGCCACATGCACAGGTGCGCTGAACAAACGTACATTTTGAAGTAGCCTGGCGTAGCACTAGATCTGTCTGATGCCTACCAGACTGAATGCACACACGAAGCTATAGGCAAGCCAGCTATGTGAAAATTTACCTGTAGCAACTTCTCGTATACAGTAGTTGCTTCCAGCTGATGAGCTAAGCTACTGTTGTGCAGCTGCATGCCTGCCATGCGGCTGACAACATCCGCATACTTCCTCTCCAGAGCCTGCTGGGGCATGCCCTTTGTGAGGGCAGTGAGACCTCTGTCCAACTCTTCACACCTGATGATGTAGCCTTGCTTGTCACCTTCAGCCCTACCCAGCTGCAATCATACAGAGCCTGTCAGGTGCTGCCCTAGCTGTTCTGTGTATCTGACCATTTTGAGTCAGGTACACAAGCCAAGGGCTCGGCAAGCTATTGGCCATTCAAGAGCCTGCTCAATTCTGGCATATCACCATGATGGTGCTTGTTGATGGCAAACAATATATACGGATGGCAAACTGACGTCACTGTGTCACAGTCAATCAGCAGCTGTGCAGAGCACACCAGACTCGCAGAACTAGGTTGAAATAGCTTGTCAAACAGTTCCACATTGCCGTCCCAACCACCAAATCCGCAGCAAAATCAGTTTGTGTTGCCATGTGTTGTGTCACACCTCCAGCTGCAGCCTATTCAGCTCTTTTGTCATATCATCGCCCTGCTGATGCATCAACAACAGCTCATCCTGAATGTCTGAGAGTGCAGATGTGCCTGCATGCTTGGCCTCAGCACTGTCCGTGTTCTTCTGAGCATGCAGCAATGCTGACAGCTGAGCCTTGTCTGCTTGCAAGCCTTGCAGCTCCAAGCTGTTGTCTGCGAGCTGCGCCCTCAGGTCATCCGTTTGCTGCTGGAGGGATCTGCATGACAAGACAGGCTCAATCTGTCATCGATAAATGTAATTTCCTTTGTGATGTCCTTTCTTGCAAAGAAGCTGTGGTGCTGCACGTGCATGACAGGATGCGGTGTCATCAACCAACTCCCGGTAACCTGTTCAATCAGGGTGTGCTTGCTAGATATGAAGCAGCTGTCACTCCACACATGAAGATCTTCCTGGGCTTCATTCCGCATGGCCCAATGGATAAGGCGTCCGCCTACGGAGCGGAAGATTCCAGGTTAGATCCCTGGTGTGGAAGCCTGCTCTTTTGCCATGCTGGAAGACCAATCCGCGCATGATCAGCACCATTACATGTTGTGTTGTGAGTGGCTTGGCTGATAACAGGACAAGGCTCATGCTGCCAGGCAGTCAGGGATGCATGCCATTTCAGACAATCCAGAGCAACTAGCTGTGTATCAAGTAAACACCTGGACTGTTGCTCCAGCTCTTGACAGCGCTGATGCGCCAGAGCACACTCTTGCTTGCAACTCCTGCTTGCACTGCTCCCTTGCTCATCTGGCAACTCAGTGGCCGCCGCCAGGGGTGCGCCTCCTCCCTTGCTTCCAGACTCCACATCAGCATGCCCAGCTTGGCTGTGTAGCACAGTATGCTGGCTGGCAGATGGTAAGCTGGCATGACGCACAACACTTGTGGTTGCAGCAGCAACATCGCCAGGCTGGATCAAAGCTGTTGATATGCCAGACAGCTGTCTGTCCAAGGAGGCCGTTTTGCTGTTGCTGTCATCTTTAAGCTGTTTATCTGTTGCTGGTGAGCTGTTGAGGACTGGCAAAGGTGCATCTTGCTGTTCATCCTGACTGACTGTGAGCAATGTGCCTGCGGAAGGCTGACATGACTGCCGACTGTTAGCGTCTGCCTCACGTTTACCTGGGAGTGTACTACTATCTGCAACAGGGGCTGCTGGGTCTGATTGGCCAGTGTCATTCATCGCAGTGGGTTCAGTGCTGGTGGAATTGGTATGAGATTTTGCTGCTGCGGCATTGTCAGCAAGTTCTGGTGACTTGTCTTGATCATGTTGTGCAGCCTGCAAAGCATGTGCATGAGTCATGTAGATCCTGGTGGGCTGTGGATCGATCACTGCAACGTCCAGTGACTGCCAACGACGTTCAGGGAAAGCAACAGCAAGCAGGCAAGTATAAATCTCATGCCTGAGGTGTTGCTGCCTTGTGCAAGTGTGATACAAATCCAGGGTTAGAAGCAGTTCCCCTGGCAGATCTTGCAGAAACCATCATGCATGCATTTCACTAACATGCTTGGGCAGTGCATACATGTCTACAAGCACCCATGTGCTGATGCATCTGGGCTGACTCACTTGCTGGCTGCCTTTCAGATGATTCACAAACTGGTCAATGGCAGACAGCTGATCTGGGGACAGGCCAAGGTCTACAGCGATCTGCCCTTGATACTTGGCATTGAATTTGAGGTGGGCTTTAAGACGCCTCCGTTCTTCTTCCAGCTCACCCACCTCACGCTCAAGGCAGTTGTTCACGGCTCTCAGCTCCGAAATCATGCTGTCCTGCAATTGAATGCATCACTGCATTTGGCAATGCTTTTCCAGGTCTGCCATGTTCAGTCCTGGATCATATCCTGTGGTCATGCTGCGCTGAAGACAAAATCTGCACAGTACCTACTAATTGTTGGCTGCCGTTAGGCTGTTTGGTGTCATATACAAACGCGTGGTTGACAGGCAGATTGGGTGAAGGCAGTGCCTGATGCCTGCAATGTTGAACACAACTTGTAGTGAGCTAAAGCGGTGCTGCAATGCGGAGACCATCTCGCACATGACTTCTGCTAGCTACTGTCATGGCAGAGACTTCATCAGAAGAAGGGTGCATGACAGACTGCAAAAGCCGTTTTTACATCAGGTGAAAATGCTTGCTAGTATTATGTCTGAACAGCACACTAGTGGCGTTTATGCTTGTTGCTTCTATGCGTCTGCACTAGTCTTAGGTTTGAATGTATTGCTCGATTTCTACATGAGACTACACAGACATACCACTTGCAGGATCTGCATCATGAGTGTCAACAGGCTTCACCTTAGCGAGCTTTATACCAGACAAGTCAACAGTGTCTGTTGCAGACACTCCAGCTTGCTGCCGCAGCACCTGATTCTCATCTGACAAATCTTCCACTGCGCATGTCATTGTCCGTACGCGCTCCATCAGTCCTGAATGTCACCGTGAAGTAGTTTGTACAACACACTATTGCAGGTAGCAGACATTGCATTGCAATATTGGCAATGTTGGCCTTCAACAGTCGAAGGCATCCCTGGCGTTTTGGCACACTGCGCCTGGAAGAGGCTCAAGTCAGGTATAAGAAATTTGATTGTGCCTATTGCAAATGCATGAACATCCTGTTCTATGGGCATGGGCAATGCATTTGCTGTTCAAATGTTATAGGAGTGCAGGATGTTTTCCCAGCATAGCCTCAAAGTGTACAGACCTGCTCTATCCTCAGTGAGAGCAGCCAGTTTGGTCTTGAGAGAATGTATGCTGGCAATTGCCTCTGGCAGGCCATACACACCCTTTGCAAGCAGTTTGCATTGCTTGAATAAGGTATGCTCATGAGACTCGTCGCTTGTGACGTCGTTAAATTCTTCGGAACTATTGCTGCATGACAAAGCACTGCACAAGTCATTGAGTGGTCACTTGTGCAAGTTGTTTGACCTGCATGATTTTGCTGCTGAATTGCTGCTGTGCGAGGCTTTAGTGTGATGTGGGCTGTAAGTCAAATTATGCAATTCGTGTATGTGAACAGGGCAAGAGAGTCAGCAGCAGGACTTGCAATGACTTTTGCAGGTCAAGCTGCCAACCACAATCGCAAGGAAGTGTCACACATCACAAGTGGAGTGCTTTGCGTGCTGACACACCTTCTGGAGGTCTCCGTTGAGGTCGGGGGTACATCCTCCCTCTCGTCTGAGCTATCATCTGCCTCCTGCGCCCCCTTAAATGCATCGCGCGCCATTGCTGCTCGCCCAGAAGTCGCGCGGGCAAAACTACAGGCTGCAGTGCCGTGTGCTTGGTCCACCACTATACACTGTTCGGTGATCACGGCTTGATTGAGGTGAGCAGCACCATGCTTGCGGTGGGTGGACTGAAGCTGGCCTAATAGATTTGCAGCCATTGGCATTTGCACTAGCGTGTGCCATTGTCAACCAGTCAGCTGAGCCTCGATGCGCTTTCTTCTGACTGCCTTCATGATGAGTCTAAACACGTCTGTCCGTGAGTGCTTGTGCGTGTGTTACGTGCAGATTTTGGCGCAAGCATTCATTCATCCATTCATCCATTCATCCATCCATCCATTCATCCATTCATCCATCCATCCATCCATCCATCCATCCATCCATTCA
>JAABUU010006939.1_pt1 | contig 11900 bp, 19 predicted proteins | sample 5559301 | NCBI WGS metagenome assembly JAABUU01 (sample SAMN10711884, study PRJNA513360) | rock metagenome | isolation source: Antarctica rocks | place: Antarctica: Victoria Land, Richard Nunatak white
AAGCCTGTCTTGTGCTGTGCAACTGATCCATTGACCCAATGCTGTGATCAAGTGGCTGCAGCATCTTTGTCTTGTATCTGCAGTGTGGTCAGGCTTGTTTGATGTGCTGATCTGCTGTTGCTGGATTGTCATACTCATGCACAGTGTAATTGTAATCGTCAGCTTCCTTGTAAACAGGCAGCAGCGCATTGGCTTGCTGTCATGGTGAAGATGGGCTCATGGCACCAAGTTTCACGGCAGACTGTTATGCTGGTGGCATTCCAGTCATCCTGATAGTCTGTGACGTTGACAAGCTGCTTGATGCACCAAGTTGTTCATGGTGACAGAAATGCTGTATCAGCGCACCAGGCTGTCGTACACGTTTTCGCCAACACTCTGCCCACTCACTCTTGTGCAGGTCTGAGGGGCTGTTGCAGAGTCCATAAGTTTTGATGTTACCTCACCACTTCTCATCAGAACGCTGTCCCTGCAACCCCCATCTTCACTCACCAGTCTCCCTCGCAAATCCAGTGGCGTACACACTTCAGCCATCAAATAGCTGCCCGTTGGCCTTGCTGATGCCATGCTGGTGTCATTCTCGTATGTCTTCATGTATTGCTTTGCCACACAGGTCTGATGACGCTGGCTGCTGCCAAGTCCTTTGGTGCAACCAGCCTTGCCATCACCGACATCAGCCCCCAGAACATTGCCCTGGCAAAGAAGATGGGAGCCACAGAGGCCTACTGCCACCCCAGGACAGCCACCCCCCAGGAGATCGCAGACTACCTCAAGAAGATGCTCAGCCCCTATGGGCCTGAGATCATCATTGACTGCGTGGGCTTTGAGTCCACTGTCCAGACTGCCATCAGGAGTTGCTGCATGGGTGGCAAGGTTGTGGTTGTGGGAATGGGTCAGGACAACATGACTCTTCCCATGTCGACTGTGGGCGTACACGAGCTGGATGTTCTGGGCTGCTTCCGATATGCCAACACAGTAAGCAGCTTTGTCTGTATATTTGCTGCTGGGCATCATCAGGAGTGTGCATTGTCATGTTGTTCATGATGCTCTCAGCAGGTCACAGCTGGGGTCAATGATGTCCTGCTTCATCACCAAATCGCTGAGTCACAGATTGTTCTGCACCTTCACTTTGTTCTGTTTGCACTGCTTTAATAGCAGATGCATGAGATGAGCTGTCTGCTAGCCACACTCAGAGAGTGTGCTCGTTTCTCATTCTGTGTCTGTAAGTGCATCAACAGCGCATGTGGGGCATTCTTTACACTGCATCAGCAGCAATCAGCCCCAGTGCACACAACCCAAAGCGCATGCTTATTGATACGTCATGGATGTCATCACAACCAGGTCTTATGATATACCCTCGAGTGTTGCGTAGCATCAAAAGCCACCCCAGGTGCTGCTCTTTGCTCGTGTTCCTGTCAGATCACCACTCTGCCGTCATCTCCACTTTCCACAGGATCCTCATCATGTGTATAGCACCCTGTGCTGTATGCGCTCCAAGAGACCCCAATTGACAGAGCCTGATTGTGTGTGTGTTGTCCTGATGCAGTACCCCTTGTGCCTGTCCCTGTTGGCCAATAAGAAAATTGATGTTCTGCCCTTGGTGACTCATCGCCTGGGCTTCTCAGAGGAAGAAGTGGTGAAGGGCTTTGACACAGCACTGCGGTCTGCTGAGACCAAGGCCATAAAGGTCATGTTCAATTTATGAGAGAAGCGTGCGTGTCTGTCATCCACGCCCCCATTAGTACTGTTCAGAGAGCAGTGCTGCGACAGCATTCAATGAAAGATAATGGATTCCCTCAGTTGCAAAACCAGAGCAGAGAGCAGACCACTTTTGAGACTACAGTCCCTGTGCAAATCCAGAGATAGTGTGGCTCCTGACCACACAGCAGTTGGGACAAGGAATGCGCTGCAGTTGCCTCTGACTCAGGGGCACAGTTTATTGTACTAGGAGGATGTTCAGAGGCTTTGCTCAATGCTGCCACGCTTGTCTGAGTGATGGCTGTGACTTTTCTGCATTGATTGAGGTCTAATTTATAGGCCTTGCAATTTTGCTGCAGATGCTGTGTGTACTAGCTCTGCATGTAGCTTTCTTTGCCAGTCATGTGCTACATACTGTACATCGGTCTGGCTTGTTGAACTGGTTAACTATGCCCTGACATTCATTTGCTGGACTGACCCTTGTTGCCCTTACAACTGTAAGCTGCATGTAATGTCAAGCTTGCAAACTGCTATCTAGGAGCGAGAACGACTTGCTGCCTAGAAGGCATTTGTGCTTACCTGAGAAAGGTGCTTCGTGATGTCAAAACCCAGGGCTCATTGCCACAGCTCCGCAGAGCACTATCATCTATTGCTAATCAGTTGAACCAGCCACATGCCCCAAGCATATCTGGTGTATTCTTTGTGCATCTGCCACTTGGAGTAATGTGCTGTCATGGCAGTAATCAATCACAGCTTGCAAGTCTGCATAGAAGCTTTCTGAAGGATTGACTTGCAAATTGCCATCTGCATGCATGTGTGGAGTAAGAGCATGTGCTGACTATATATGATGTACTCAGGATGTGTCAGCGGCTGCCACTTCATCGTTGGCACATGCGGTCCACAAACTTAGGCAACAATGTGCTTTATATGCAAGCCCATGCCCTTGACAGGCAGCACTGGCATTCTGCTGTGGCAGCAAAGTTTGTCAGAAACCGTGGGTTCGATGCAGCTAGCAGCATTTGCTGATCCAACTCCCATTCATCCAGCTCATCAAGAATCGCAGCTCTCACGGCAGGCGCTTGCGATCGTCTCGGAACCGCGCAAGCACAGCGAGACAGGCTGTCGCGGACAAGCCCAGCAAGTGGAAACACTGTCAGTCCGAGGACAACACTCTGAAGATTGCCTAGCACCCAGGGAAACCGATGGCTGAGCAAGACGTAGACATTGCAGCTTTCAGCGACGACGAAGTTGTTGACCTCACTGTGGACGATGAAGACTGGGATGATATCGAAGTATGTTTGTCTTGCTGTGTGGCGTGATAGTCCCGGTGGTGCTGACGGTGTGGCAATTCCCTAACAGGACTTTAGCGATCTTGAGGAAGACCTCGAAGAAACAACAGCTGAAGACTCCAGACGAGGCAAAGACATGCAGGCATACATCTCAATGCATTTTCCTCAGTTGACTGCCACTAGGCAAGCAGATATGTTGAACAAACTGGTATTGTTGCTGTTGCAGGGGATTCCTTGGGACAGGATGCAATTTTCCAGGGAACATTATAGGGTGGGCTCAAGCATTCAATGCACTGCGCACAAGACAATTTGTACCCTGAGCTTGCAGAGCATACTTATCTGCTGGTATCTGCTGTAGGATACTCGATTAGAGGACTATAGGAACTACCTCAACCTGAAAGATGAGGTAGACGCCCATCAGGAGGAACTGGTTCAGGAGTGCCTGTCTGTTCAAAAGGTACAGTGCAATTCACATAGTGCACTGAAGCTCTGTCACAAAGTACATGCATATTCAAGCTGCATGTCACAATGGCTGGTTTACTGCTCTGCATCACTGCTTGCTAGAAACTGATTGTGTGTGTGTGTATGTCTTTCAGGGTGGTTTTTTTTTTGACTTCTACAGAAACTCTAGATCTGTCAAATCCACCATTGTGCACTTCCAGGTGAGAGCCTCTTGTCTTATTGGCTGACCAAGTGTGCTGCTTTGCTTTCCTTTATGAAGCATGCACATGCTTTTACACACCTGCACAGCCACCTAGCTTGCACAGTTCCACTTCATCAAGCTGCATCATCGCAGTTTTGTAGTCCATCATGTCAACTGCAATGTCTGACAGAGGGAGCTGTGCCAATGCAGTTGCGTAACCTTCTATGGGCAACATCCAAGCATGATCTGTACTTCATGCATGATCACTGCGTGAAGCATTGGAACAGCTTGACAAGACAAACGACTGAGGTGATTCACGTCGGCTTCAGTCAGCTCTTGTCTTGTAAATTTGACATGTGTTGACATGTTTCACTTGGTAAGTGCTTATAAGCAAGTACACTTTGCTTGTTGCACGTTGCTATCTGGTATCATCCGGCATGCATGCTTGCTGCAGAGCACATATTAGTTGTTCTGGCATCAGAACAGACAGCCCCCATCGTTGCATTGTGATGAGCTTGTGATCTTGTAACAAAGCATTGGCAGGGCCTTGCACAACTACATATAGTTGGTTCTGTCTGTTCCATGTTGACAACAACAAGCTCATTGGGGGGTTCAGCTTTGACTTAAGATTGGAAGTCAAGGGTACAAATCTCCCAATGTGTACTGGGCGCTGATAAACATTGTCCTCACAGGCAGCAACAGGTTGCAAATATGTTGTATATGTGCACATGCCTTCATGCATGCCTCAGAACCTTGGTGTTGGGCCAGCAGAGCAATTTGGCAGCTATCTGTGGCTGGCTGCCTTGATTGCATGTCAAGCTGCCTTGTGGGATGTGACCCAAAAAGGAACAAATGAAATCATTGACCAGCCAAGTCAAGCTAGCTGTATGCAGCTGCCATTGACTGGGACTGTGAGTCTAATCATACCATCAACATGTACAGGTGATGGACCTGTCGGGGGGGTCCAGTCGGAGTTTTGCCCCGGGGTTGGGGCGGGTGGTAGTCAGCACCCTGTGTGTGCAGGACAACCTAGTTGCAGCGGGAGGCTTCAATGGTGATCTGGTCATCAGGAACACAAGTCAACAGGAGCCCGTCTGCAGGTCTGCCAGACTGCATGTCATCAGCATCCACGCATCGTTGACTTTCTTGCTTGTGGGCTCACATGTTTGGTGAGCCAGCGTGCTGATTGCTGATTCAGCACCAGCCGTCACAAGGATTCGGTACATTGCTGCAAAAAGTGGCACAGCACTATGGCCATATCTCATGTGTAGGAGGCAACATTTCACATTTCACACATCTGGCGTCGCCAACTGTCTCTGCCTGAATGCATACTGTTGCATGCCGCAATGCTGTTGGTTGTCACCACATCCAGAGGGCAACAATCTGCTTTCTCCGGTCTGATTTGCTGTGACAATCTTGCATGCAATAGGCACATGAAATCTCTCAACGCTGAATCTTGTCACAGCTGGGCTGCGGCAGCGGGTAAGTCCTATGTTTCGGAACTGCAAGGGTGGCTCATGTTACTCTTGCTAAATGCTTGCATGGTTTCAGTTAAGTCCCGATGTGCTGTGTCATACACAGAGCTACTCAGGACTGTATGTACCTGACAATGGGGGAAGACACACATTGACCAAATGGTTGAATGAATGAATGATGTGCAGTATGCGGGTGACGACCAATGACAATGGTATCACAAATGCCATAGAGATCTTCCACCCACGGACTGGCGGCACTCGGATCATGACAGCCAACAACGACCAGATGGTGCGTCTGTATGATACGGCGCACTTCCAAGTCATCAGGTGACCATCACATGCCTGAGCCATGCATGAACACAACCATGCCCAAATGCATTGTTGTTTTCATGTTTCTGCTAGCCTTCAAACACAATCTTGGTTTTCAGACACAGCCCCTCTCTCCAATGCACGCCACTATATAGCTTCATCATGCAGATGCTTTCATTTGGCCTGCGCTGTTGTGATGCTGGCAGGCATAGAAGTTTGACTCCCAGAGTTTGTCCAGCACATTGTGGACTCTAGCCCAGCTGTCAACTTATCCTCTGCATGTAAAGCAATCATCCTCTCAGCAGTGGTCAACACCCCAACAGCATGATGTAGCAAATGTGTTCAGACTTGTAGGCAAACCAACATGCTGCATAGCACAAAATTAGCAGAGTTGCGCTGCTGTACCCTTTTCACCATGTAGGAAAGCTAGCCTTACATAAACAATGAAACGATTCCTGTCAATGCTGCAGTGGGTTGCATTATGACTGGGCAGTCAATTTTGCAGCAGCATGTCCGAGCAATGACAGCCTGGTAGCAGTGGTTGGTGATGACCCGGTTGCTCAGCTTACAGACCTCAAAACAGGCAAGCCGGTTGCTGCTCTGAAAGGACATCTTGACTATTCCTTTGCAGCGGCGTGGCATCCTGATGGAAACCTTTTGGCCACAGGCAATCAGGTGTGTAGCTTGTCTTGCACAGCTGTCTCCTGATGAACGCGGGGCGTTTGCTCCAAGCATGCATTCGTGCATTCGTGCATTCATTCATTCATCCATCCATCCATCCATCCATCCATTCATTCATTCATTCATTCATTCATTCATTCATTCATTCATTCATGCAATCATTCATGCAATCATTCATGCAGTCATTCATGCAATCATTCATGCAGTCATTCATGCAATCATTCATGCACTCATCGAGGGTATTTGTTCTTTTCCGCATGGTTGTGTTGGAATTGAGTAGCTAGCACACCACAGCAGCAAGGTAATGGTGTAATCAGATGCTCCTCCGACTCAAAACTCAGGGTTCTTGCATCATCCTTTGCCGGTCATTAGCCTGCTATTACATATGTACACAATGTTGAACATGCCACGAGCCATCAGCAACTTCTTTCATAAAGGCAAGCTGTTACAGGTATGGCAGACAGTCTTCCAGCTTGCTCGGTGATTGATTGGTCAGTGCTCTGATTTATGTCCTGCATCTCCATGCTTTTCAGCTCTCTCTTTGCAAATCACAGGCTCGCAACCCAGAGTCAGTTCTCTTTGTAGGCATTATAGGCATGTCTGGCAGGGACAATGCATCCATGCAAACATTGACATCAATGCTTGACGTCAGTCAGCATGAAACCTAGCCTGACCAGTGCATATGCACAGGACACAACGACGCGGATATGGGACATCAGACAACCAGGCAAGAGCCTGGCTGTTCTGAGTGGCAGGATGGGAGCTGTCAGGTCTCTGCGCTTCAGCTCTGATGGCCGATTCCTGGCCATGGCAGAGCCCGCTGACTTCGTGCATGTCTTTAATGTCAAAGCAGGCTTTCACAGGTCAGACTGCCATTGCCTGCCCTGCCGCAGGGATGCCACAGCCATGTATGTGCAGTTCCAGTTGTCGCTGTCAAAGATGTGCAGACACAGGAAGATGGATGGCTGACGCGACTGCAACCCTGCAACTAGCTGATCTCTTTGCGGTTGAGACGCAACATGTAGCAGTCGCAGCCCATGACATGTTTGCTCCACATCATGGTTGCAGCTTTAGTGTTTGAAAGTACATACCATGTTGCAAATATGGCACCAGAATGATTGCTTGAGGCATGACATTGGTTGCAACAGTTTTGGCTATTCTCGCAGGAGTAAAGAGATCGATATGTTTGGGGAGATCTCAGGAGTGTGCTTCAGCCCACAGGCTGACAAATTCTTTGTTGGCGTAGCTGATGCCACCTACAGCAGCTTGCTTCAATTCAACCGCCATGAGCACCAGAGCTTGCAGCAGCATGGCGGGCTATGACACAACGCAGAAGTTGCAGGTAGTGTTCAAGCAGTGTAGATGGCTAGCTGAGTAGGCAGAGCCTTACAGCAGTTGCTCAGTCAATTTTGACACTCACTGACAACGTATGTATCATACCCAGTGCCTGTCAGTTTGTGCAGCTGCCGCTAATTATGTTCAAGCACAATGAAGGTGTTCTGTCATCAGGCGAACTCACTGTCCATTCATGTGTACACCAGATTGTCCAGACATTTCATGTTCAATGCACCTGCTTGAGTCTGTGTTTGATGTTGGAAAAAGGGAGTCTCAAGTTTTCTGACAGTGTATCAACAATGTAACAGTAATCCATGATCAGGTCTTAAAACATGAAGTTTCTCTGCTTGACTCGTGGCTGCTGCAAGAGCCAAAAACGCATGCCAGGTAGCATTGCTCTCGAGTCAATCAATACTGACAGCAGGCTCAATAAATTGCCACGTCTAGGAAGTCTCCTGTCTGCAATAACAGCAACCAAGCATTTTGCAGGGACAGTGTGTGCCAGAGTGCAACCTCCTATGCATGCAGGCAAATGCAACCAATGGCTGCGTTTTCTGCACTGCATTCATGAAATGTCCATGAGATGTACAGCTCCGAAAAACAGGCAGCATATGTCACCTGAAAGTTCAGCTGTTTCAACGACTTCCTGTCATCTTCCATACCAGGCTTTCCAGAAATGGAAGCACCAACCTGTAGCGACGTTGTAAGTGAGACAAAAGCACATCTATATTCACATAGCAGCCATGGTGACAAGTTCAGCTCATGTGCAACTGCATTGGAGCAGCAACTTCAGCAGCCACGCTAGTTAGGAAATTGCTGAGTTTCAGCTGAAGGAAATTGCTGTGTTTCAGCTAAGATCAACACCTACCGGCCGCATGACGTTCCGTCCTCGCTTGTCTGGGTACACAAAGGCAAATTCTAGCCTAGCAGTGATTCGTTTTGCAGCTGGCTGGACCTATATGAACCAAAGCAGAATGGTCAGAGCTCGGTCAGTGTGCTGGTCAACATCTTTAGTCACTCACGAAAGCTTGTTCAGTTCCAGCATCACTGACAACCATAGAAGTGCAGTCATGAAAAAGGTCATGGTCTATACCTCTTTCACCAGGTCAGTCAGCTCCCTCAGGGTTGCATCTGCCCAGGTGTATATCTGGACCTCACTCTTTGGCTCCTGATTGCGCACACGGTACTCCTCTAGTTGGTGATGACCTCCTTGCTGCATTAAGCCAGTCGCACAATATCAGCAGGAGATGTACATGCATCATGTCACATGTGATGCTCAATGCAGTCTGTCCAATGGGACAACAAAGAGGCATGGGGGTTCTGCTGGATGACACAAGTGGCGTGGCCTCACCTTTGTAAAGACTCTGAGCAGCAGCGGGCAGACCTGCAGGCGGGCATAGTATGTCTGAAACAAGGCAACATTTGTAAGCTGAGCGTCATGCTGTCAAAATTTGAGCTGTGGGCTAAACTGCACACCTTTTCCCTGTCTATCTGTGGCTCTGGTGGTGGCACAACTATCTGGCTGGCAGGTTGTGTTGGTACAGGGGCTGTTAGAGGAGCTGCAGGAGCAGGGGCTGGCGGTAGTGTGTCTCGTGCGTCTCTGGGTGGAAGATCTATGATGGGAGCATCACGCATTGGCTGGTCTCGAAAGGAAGGATCCCGGCCTCTGTAGTCCCGAGGAGGCTGTTGATCTCTGGGGTATGGCTCTCTCCTGTAAGCCAGAGCATTCGCGACTTCGGAAAGTCCATGCGTTTCGAACAAGTATGCTCTTTGAGGTGCGAAGGCGCTTCTGCGGATGGATGCACTGCCTTACCGGTAAACGCCTCTGTCACCCCTTGCAGGGCCCAGTCTGTCTGCAAACCTATCAGGCCTGTCATAGCCACGATCATCGTCTGGAGGCCCACGGCGGCCTCGATCATATCCAGACATTGTGTGGACCCTGATGCGCAAGTATGCAGACAAATATGCGTGTTATGAGGCACAGATGCTGAGCGCAGTGCGGATGCAGTCCCTGTTCGATGCCTGACCGTCACAGCAAGCAACGCCTAGCCAAAGCTGTGCACCAACACGGAGCAAGCAGACAACTGCTGAAGGGACGCCGCGGCTCGTGCTAATGCTGTCAACTAGAAACAAGATGATCACCTTTGCCTGTGCAAGAAATGAGGGAGCAAGAAGAAGCACAGATGCGAGTCGCCAGAGCTTCAATTTCACAAATGAGCCATACTATGAAATGATATATGCATGTGGACTGCAGACCTTCTGCAAGGTTTCACTTGTCTGTGTAATCTGTGTATTATGACTTCCATGTCGACATATGGATCATAACAGTGGTATTTGATACCTAGTGTCATGCTAAGAGATTTTAATTTGTTGCATATTTATGTACTTCCAAAGCACGGTGACAATTTCTCAACAGTTTTCTGATGATGACTTTGTTTGTCTATGTTACTGTTTGGCCTTTTTCGTTTCCTGATGAAAAACTGCAATTTAGTCAAATGGGCTAGCTGGCCCCAACGACTGTAAAATCCCTGACTGACTGACGATGTGTGAAGGGAAAAGCAAACAGACCTGATTCTAGAATCCCAGCAACTGCATGAATTATTAGCTGTCATAAATAAGCCGTACTATGATATGATACATGCATGTGTGCTGCAGACCTCCTGCAGAGTTTCACTTGTCTATATATATCTGTGTACTACGGTACGACTTCCATGTCGACATATTGATTATACCAGTGGTACCGGATACCTGATTACATGCTAACAAACTTTTATTTGTTGCACATTTATGTATTTCCCACGCACGGGGACAAATTCCTAACAGTTTCCTGATGATGATTTTGTTTGTCTATGTCGCTTTTTGTCTGTTCTGTTTTCTGACGAAGGACTGCAATTTAGTCAAATGGGCTAGCTGGCCCCAACGACTGTAAAATCCCTGCCTGACTGACTGATTGACAAATTTATAGTAGCATAGGAAGAAGGTTTCAATGCTGAGTCAACAATGCTGACAGGACAGGACAGGACAGAAGTGCCAGTCGTCACAACTCGAGATGTGAAGCATACCTTTGTGACTCAACCAATACACACCACAACAGCACTCACTGTGCGTCAAACACAAGCTCTCTAGACTGCACTTGATGTTGATCACTTCGGTTGAATATATTATCTGTCTGTACTCAGTGCCAGCGGTGGCCGTATGCTTTGCAAAAGCCAGTGCACAATGAGCACTGTAGCCTCATCATGTCAGCCAGCTCATCATGATGTGTAGATAGGAGCCAAGGCATAGCTGCAAAGAGTGGCATTGACACCATTTGCAGCTTGGCATCGCCTCTGCAGTGTTGTCAGTACAGCGGTACTGCCAGTAGCAATTGCAAAAGCATAGCCATCCACAAAGTTATGGGTCAGTGTCTGTGTGGATGTCATCCAAGTCCCATTTCCCATGCTCTCTATAGGGTCATGCAAAATGTCTGAATGGGTGCGCACTATTGTGTACGGCACCTGCAGCAGCATCAACTTCTCTGGTATTGCTGGCTATACCTCGCACAGTCAATTTTACCCAACAGCTTTATTGCTCATCACGCCATGTTGCAGTAGCGTATGTTGGCCTCAGCAAAGCACAAAGGCAGACAAGACTGACAGAAGCCCATGTAGCAAGGTTGGGCCTATGTCAGGGCATGCAAAATGGTGACAGCTGATATGATGAGTCAAAGCAGTAATCCGTTGCGAATCGCGCCCACCCAATGCTGCTGGATTTTTGGTAGTATTTTAGATGAGCAGCATGCCATTTGAGCAGTTCAATATTGCCTAGAACAGACAAGGACGACAACAGATGCTTGCCACCATAGCCCACTCTCCAGAGCATGCCGGGGAGGGGGGGTGGGGGGTGGGGGGTGGGGGGGGGTTGCAAACAATTCTGTCTAGAATTGAATGCAAGGGAGCAGGATATCACCTGCTTGCCACCGGAGCCCACCAAGGAGTTCCATCCACCTACAGCTTGGACCAAGCCAATGTCTTCCTGAGAGCTCACGGTCACCATGTCAAGCTGAGTCAGGTTCATGCCTAGGGCCTCATTCACAACTACAGCAGAGTAATTCCTGGACACCATGTCCCAGGGAGCACCTGCGTACAACAGTCAGACTGCAATAATGCAATGATGCATTATAATAATAAAAATGATAATTTAGACGCTTTCCGGCTCATGATGAGCTAGGTACGTGCAGGACAAGTCTTGTCTCTTCAGAGCAGCCATCATGACACATCACATGCAGATTCAACGCAGACAATAATGCTGGGCCACAGACAAACATGACACGGCAGTCGCTGCTGTCATGTATGGGTGCAAAAGCCAAGCTGCACTAGCCTCTGTGTCACTGGGTGTAAACGAGGATTGCTTTTGTGCTGATCAAAAGGTTTAAGCTTACATAAGAGTCAGCCAACACATGATATATCATTGTTGTGACTGTCAGCATTACTA
>JAABUU010006943.1_pt1 | contig 11899 bp, 8 predicted proteins | sample 5559301 | NCBI WGS metagenome assembly JAABUU01 (sample SAMN10711884, study PRJNA513360) | rock metagenome | isolation source: Antarctica rocks | place: Antarctica: Victoria Land, Richard Nunatak white
CCTCGACCTCTGTCCTCGCAACCCGACCGCTGCCCCAAAAATCCGTCACAGACCCCCACTTGCCCGATCCGTCCTTCTCCTCCAGCGCGTCGAGGGTCGATTGCGGCGCTAGCGCCAGCCACACGGGCGCGCACGCCCCCGTGTACGCGCTGATGGTGTGCCAGGGCGAGCCGAGCCAGCGGGCGATGTAGAAGGCGGCGAGCATGCCGTAGTAGAGGAACAGGGAGAGGGGTACGATGGCGGTGGCGCAGATGCCGGGGTGGGCGAGATACATTCGCGGCTTCTGTTTTGTTGTCGTTGAGGGAGTTGGCGCGGAGGTGAGGAAGCGGTGGGTCCAGGGGTAGGTGGAGGGCAGCGAGGCGGTCAGGGCGAGGATGTCAGTGAGGCGTTTGGAGGACTCGTAGGCTGTGGTCGAGGCGAGGCCTTGGATGTCTGCGGGCGAGAAGGTGTGCGCGTACGCTTCCAGGCTGGAGATCCAGATGATGCGGCCCGGGGTCGGGTGCGGAGTGGAGAGGAGCGGGGTGAGGTTGTGCGTTAGGAGGTAGTGGCCGAAGACGTTGGAGCAGAAGACTTCGCCGAGCGGAGGGGATTCGTCACGGTGGGGGATGCCGTTGGGTGGGGTTGGTGGGATTCCGTTGCTGAGTGGTTGAGTCGTTTCGAGCGTGCATTGCGGCTTGGTGATGAGCCCGACTCCAGAGACTTTGTAACTCGGCCATGTTACGGAGTGTTTCCAGTCCGTCAGAACCAACCAGACGGCGTATAGTAGCTTGACGCCGGTGAAGCCTCCGTATCCTGCGTTTAGAATCAAGACGTCGAGTTTGGGGAGGGATCGAAGTAGCTTTCTTGACAGCTGTTGAATAGAGACGAGAGATGTCAGGTCCAAGTGCTCAGCGCGAAACTCAATCCGCGCATTTGAAGGATATGTCGACTTGGCAGCTTTCTTGCGTGAATGGTTGCGCAGCTGCGAGATGGCATCATCGCTCTTCTTCTTCGTTCTGGTCGTGATGATTAGGGTCAATGAATGTGATAGGGGTCGAGTGTCGAGAAACTCGTCGACAAGGCGGCGGCATATCGCAAGACCTAATCCGCTGTTTAACGTCTACCGTCAGCAAACACACATATTACGGCTGCGTTCGGGTTTTCAAACCTGTTGGCGCCTGTAACTAACACATATATGTGGGAATCTACATTCTCCATTCTTCATCAATAATACTCTGGCAGAAGTTCCAATCGTCGGACAGGGGATCTCTCGGCAAGGAAGATTAATGATCCGTTCCATTGTTATGCTTCCTGATAGACGAGCAGCCCCATTGGTTAGGGTACAAGCTGCCACATGATAACGTTATCGTTCCTTTTTGTGCTATCAGTTTTCGAGTACCTCGAGTTCTATGATGCTCTCTGCCTTGGAATATTCGAAGGAAGCTTCATCATCAGAATATCATTATTAGTCAACCGTTCATTCCAGGTCAATGGATTACATGTTCGTCTTTCTGTTGCTACCTCGAGAGTATAGTAAGACTCCGAATGGGACACGTCTCGTGGACTTTCAACCCCAAGGGTAGTTTTTTCGAACAAACCTCACTTAGCCTCCCATCTTTAGCGTTCAAGCCGTCGATGTCCATCTTCGACTGGGTACTAATTCCCCGCTGTTCATCCCAGTTTTCAATAGCTGAGATTTTGCAAAGGGCTATTATAGGTCAATCTTTCCTCGGGACTGTGAGACAGGAACGCAGTCCAGCTGAAAAAAAGCTTATAGACTGGCGCGAGCGCCACGGATATTGCCACTGGCTATGCTACTCAGAACCTTCACTCGTCCCGGCGCAGTGAACGATTGGTCCTGCCTCGAGCGACATAGACTCCTGGGGCCTCATTGGCAGCTGAGTGTTACACAAACCAAGACATATTGTCCCAGGTATTTGGGACGAACTGGATGAGCTCAAGAGCTTATCAGTTCAGGACACTAAAGTTCAGCTTGGCGACCGTTTGACATGCGGTAGTGCGGAGTTTGTTCTTAGCGGTCTTGAGCTGCACTCAATAGTCCCCGTCAGCCGCTTGATTGAACGGTGGCGTCTACTTACTGTACAGTAGCTCGGCGACCTCCAGTATCTCCAGAAATTTGGGGCTAAAGGCGACGGCAGCAATCCGTTGAATTGTTAGCGCATTGGGCATCAACCGAGATCTTGATCGGAAATTGTGATGCTAAGTATTACTTGGTTCCTGGAAGAACAGGGTGGATTTGGACTTGTTTTCCAGTAACTTACTGGTACTCAGGACCAACGATCATCATCACGTTCAAGCTATGTGACGCCTTGCGATGTGTCCACGCCGGTTCCTCGAGATAACATTAATGATACCGAAGGGGACGACTTTACAGAAAGAGCTGCATCATCATTTCAGTCCACTCTACTTCGTATGAGTGGCTGAAGTCAAAACAATGCCTGCTTTGCCACGAGCTGGAATCCCCACTCATCGCTCATCGCTCCTCGCCCGTCATCTTACGCTTGAGGTGTGCTGCAGTGATCTGACTCGCTTACGATTGCCTTTGGTCCTTCCTCAGTACTGGCCAGTACGAGTTTTTCCAGTTTGCCCTATACCAAAGGGGCAAACACCCGCCGACTAACGTAGTACTGCGAGATTTATCCATTATACAGAGTAAAAGACAGGTCGAACCCCTATTATTCACTTGGGTCCCCTCAATTGGTATCAAGGCTCGCTATGAAGACTGAAAGGATATCTTAGTAGCTTTCTCCTTTTGCAGCGCTCCACTTCGGCTTATACCGGTATGTATTGAATCTCATACGACTTTCCTAAGGTAAACTTAGTTACTTAGAGCGTTATAGAAGGACCGGCGTCGGGCCAGTAGCCTCTAGGCCCCATCTCTGGGGAATCTCACGCACGTCCTGCCGCACGCTAAGAAGCTGTTGACCATACAGCACAGGCCATGTCGATCTGGCCGGGGAACTCGGGGAACTTCATACTCCGGGGCTGTGCCTGGGAAGCACGACGCCAAACAATAACGTTAATATCACTCTCCTACTTTGGATATTTTGCACCGCACTTCGTTGGGGCAAGGCTTGGCAAAAGAATTTACGAGGCACAAGGTAGCGGGTGATTGCGGAGGACTGCACTGAGGTATTTGACAGTTAACGTTGGGTGAGTTATAGAGCAGCAATTCTTGCATCAGTGGGAGAGCCCCGGTCCTACAAAAATTCCGCATCTCGGGTATACCTTGCTAAGGTAAAGTGACGAGCTCGACTGCGGAGATAATGTTTTGCGGGTGGAAGGATCAGGGATCACATGTAAGTCAGGTACTGTACAAAGTACCTTAAGTCGTAGTAAAGACGGTTTGTACCCTTTGTAAGGTATTTTTACATATTGTACAGTATGGTAAAGGTAAATACAAGGTTAAGGTACAGTACGCAGTACCTTCTGATCGTCGATGCTGCATGAACCTTAACAAGAAGTCGTCTGCGTTGCAGTCATGGCACGAATCATCATCGACCTCAGGAGCGGGAGGGCATCAATCATGATCCTGCCTTGTTCCCGGTTGCGGTCAAATCCAGAGGGAAAGAGCAAGTTTAAAGTCTGTAACTGCTCCGAAAGCTGCATCCATCTTTTCTAGAATGCCTCAAGACAGCTGGTAAGGGATGCGGGTAGGTAGGGTAGGGTATTTGCATTTCCATGCATATGGTTATCATTGTCATTACCTTATTATTTTGATATACATTCGATATTCGATTATATGTATATCAGGGGTTTTATTTCTCAGCAAACTTGGAACTTGCTCTCCTCGATACTCCGTAATTGATTCCTATCTCTAAATCATGTACGGCACAACCCAGGTGGTTGCGGAAGTATAACTGGAAAGTGGATCTCATCTATGATTCATGGGCCCACAAGGCCGTCAACAGACTTTGGGAAATTGGGAACAATAGCAACATACCAATGATATTATTGTTGTAAATAATATAGAAACGATGATACTGTAGGCATTGCACCTTTACTTTGCCTTACCCTACCTAACTCGATGGGTAAGGTACAGCAGCTGTAAGGTAAGGTAGATAAGATACATGTATCTGAGGTTGTAAGGTAAGTTTGATACATATCATCGGCGATGATGTATGAAGTATTTTTATCTCTTGGTCCCCGCTATATCTAAAGTAGCGTATGTACTATGGTACTCCGTACCTACTTATGTAAGGTCCACGCCGTCGCCATGAAACTAAGGTACCAAATACATGCCTTAGTGAGGAACCTTATCTACCAATCATACACAAAAGATACTCAGGGTGAGATTTATACATACATGTATTATACATGTATTATTATCTGAACTGATATACCTTACCTTCCATTCGTGTCTACGAAGTACCTCAAGGTATCTTATCTTGAATAATCAAATATATACCGTATGGTAATTTACTCTGTACTGAACAGCAACAAACTTACTTTGTATACCAGGTAGGTAACTACCTATATCATACCAAGATATCCACATCAATCACGCCAAAGTCTCCCTCCGGTCGAATCCGCCAGTTTCTTAAGCAGCAGTAGTAAGTAAGGTAGGTAGGTACTGTATCCGTAAAGCCTTCCAACCTACGAACACCTCCCTAACTACCTTACCTACCGTACCTTGCCAGCAATTAAGGTAGCCATTATTATTGCGGTTCCCAATTACCTTACCTTATCACTTTATATACCCTTCGTATACGCTCACATATGACCTCCAAAGCCTCCCCTCCCTTGCGCTTTCTACTTACCTACCTGACGCCGCTGGCTACCACCGACTTTAGAAGAACGTGCTCGCGGTGCTTGCGCGCGCCTACCCCGACGAAGGCTGGAGCTGCCGACGACCGGAAGCGGGTTTCCAGGCTCAAATCTTGATATCGTCGCGATTAGGTGTAGATATCTTTTTAGACTCCCTATCGTTCTTCTGGAAATCCCACTTCCAGTACTTCCAGTGTGGGATCACTGCCTCGCGAGTCCCTTCGGTTGAGATCGATCATCCCATCTGGCAGCGAGATCTTTTCGTACCACCACACCGCGGCACTGCATCACGATTACTACTCATCGGCCACCCCTCTTCACGACGCCCTCCTATAGCTTGACAGCTTCGACCGCCTCGACCGACCGATCATTCAGCGTCGTTCGATACCGGTGCCTAATTTACTCTGATCGAACGCATTCGAGTCCCGTCTTTTCCCAAATCGGCGCTTGGGCCGCTGCAGCGTACCACAAACCTCTGCATCCAGTCTTGAAGCAGCCTACACGCCGCCAGCGTTGCCGATTTGTACCACCTCGCGAAGTTTGGAGGATCGACGCACGAGGATTTGTACGGCTCTCTTTGACAACACGGCTACTTCGATGGATATCCTCGAAATCATAGACGACCGTGAGCCGCCCGCCAATGGCCAATCTGCTCGGCCGTTTTCCTGCCCTTGGTCGGAATGCGAGAAAGTAAGCGCCTCCAGATCTCCTCTTTCGAGGAGTGACGCTCATGTTCCGACGTACTTTGTACTTGTACCGGAGGCAACGGGCTGCTTGGCTGATTGACTTGCAGAGCTTCAATCGCAAATCGGATTTGCAGAGACATCATCGCATCCACACCAAGGAGAGACCGTACAGATGCAACCAGCAGGGTTGCGGGAAGAGCTTCATCCAGCGGAGCGCGCTGACGGTGCACATTCGCACCCATACCGGCGAGAAGCCTCACCATTGCGAACACCCGGGCTGCGGAAAGTCCTTCTCAGATGTCAGTACCGCTCCCGGTGCCTGGCTGTTCGACCATGCTGACCTGCTTCTTCTCTGCCAGTCATCGAGCCTGGCCAGGCATAGACGGATACACACGGGGAAACGGCCGTACAAGTGCTCCGTCGGTCAGTGTGACAAGAGGTAAGTCCTTCCTGTCGAGGTGCGAGGAACGAGGACGGCGGCTGACATGCATCAGCTTCTGCCGGAAGACCACTCTGACCAAGCATGCACGACGTGCGCATCGGATGAGCACCGACAATCAAGACTCCGAAGAGGACAGTTCCGAGTCAGAGAGCGAGGAGTCACCATTGACGGAGTCATATGGGACGCCACAATCGCGCTGGCCACATCCAGATCCATCGAGTACACGGCCGAATGAGCTGGCCAGGTATCCCACCGACAGCTCACAGTCCGTGATGCATTTCAAAGCGGAAGGCATGACGCCTTTCAGTTCCCAGGAGTCGCATTCGGCCACGAGCCGTTCCGGGATGGCGAACCCCTTTGACTTCAACACCAACCGTGTGATGCATGGCACCGACAACGGCCATGTCACCGTCACACAGCCTTTGCCGATTTCACAGAGTGCGGTCTATTCATCCCACCAGCAATGCGACGCGATCATGTCACCGGTAGCATCAATATCGACGCCTACAGCGCACGATTATGGTCCGACACCGTTGCTGCACCACTACCAGTCGGCCGGTCATCGGCTCGACTCTTCCGTAACACCGACTCCACAGCACATCAGTACGGCGGCACAGACTGTGCAGAGCAGTCCGGACAGCTTGTCTTGTGGCTCGTCGCAGCCGGAAAGTGCAAACTCACATGAGTTGTACTATGCACAAGTTCAAAGTATGCCGATCCAGCATTACCAGCTCCAGCCAACACCGTTGAATCACGACCCCTCCATTCAATATCAACATTACCAATCACATCCTTCCATGCCCGTCCCGCAGCAGTTCCAAACCATTCCTCAACAGCAAGGGCAGCCACAGCAGCAATCACTTCCGCCGCAGGTGTGGTACGATACCATGGCATATCATCCGCCGGTCATGATATCGGCACCTGAGCCAATCAACCAGACTCGGCTGTTCGCCCCAAGTCATGGCGTAGAAGACTGGTGGATCAAGCAAGAAGACAATGGGATGCTGCTGCCCAGCGCAAGGATTTCGAATCTCTAACCCCGTGTGTTTAGTTGTGCAAATTGCCAAAAGACCATATGCCATTCTATCGACAATTCCCTAATTCTGCTTCAGAGATGCATCCTTCCCTGTCTCCTTGGATTTCATTTGGGAACCCGGAAGCTGTGCACATGTTCTTCGGTGTGTCTTGGTAACAGCACGTTGTCGAGTGCGGTTCTTTCGCGTATATTATCGCCGTTTCGTTTGGGTATCATCACGACCTTCGGTGGTCACAACGTTATTTGATCTTGAATCATCCGCATATAGCGTGTTGTTCGACTCTGCCGATCGTACGGCTTTCACGCCTGTTTCCTCGGTTCAGCTACGAGTACAATGGCTGTGGGTTTCTCCAGCGGTTTTGAGCGACAGCGGTACGGCTACATGGCTTTGCTTTCATTCCACGCGTGTGGTGACCTCTTGGATGAATGGTGGAGGGTTTCAGTTAATGTGGATAGTCTAATCCGGTACACCTCGGTGGGGTCTCTCTCAATCAATACAACCTTCCTGCTACTACAAGTCTACGATTCCTATCAAGCAATCAAGCAAATGGTCTTTTCGAATAAGGAACTGCAGGGTGCAATTTCGCGAGGGTTCGGTTGTGGGGTAGGTGTAAATGGGGGTTGGAGTATATCAAGCTTGTACTATAAAGGAAGAGAGACAATCGATATCGGACACAGATGCTGAAGCCTCGTCGTCAAGACCCTTGACGGTATCGGTCTGTAAAGGATGGGATTGAAGTCACGCTCTTATCCATGTGGGCGATAACATGCCTATAAATCAGATGTAAATTGCCCTAGCGATTGAATTCGCTGGATCACTTTGCCTTCGGTACCTTACCTTCTGGTGTGCTTTTTCTTTGGCCTGGTTAAGGGTAAGGTAACGTTACGGTAGATTGTTAGGGTACGCTACTCTCCTACAGGCTAAAGCGGAGATGAGGCTCTGTGTTGAGTCGTTAGGCAGCCGAGTGTAGTAAGGCGTAGAATCGTGTGGTGATACCATCGCCTCCAGATCGTCACAAGGCAACAAATTCACTTTTGGGGCGCAAGGCCTCTTGCGACACTTTGTCCGCTGTCGACACCGATTCTCATCTGCTTCCTTTCTGAGTACACGTTTTTGCCTGCGTACACCTTTCGCCCTGCGGGCTTCCCTCTTAATCTTTCATGATGGCGTTTGAAGCACCAGTCTGCCTTTCGGTACGGTGAACAATCGGCTCGACACCTACTTGGTCTGTCAATATGTGGCTGATTTGAACCGATGCAGAATCTCACCACTGTGACTACGGAGTTATGGCCCTCGATGTCGTCTGTCCTTGCTTTCCCAAGCCGGACGCTACGCCACCATCTACCCACCGCGCAAACCCCACATGCTCAATTCAAAGAGCGCAGCAGACGTGATGCACAGGTGCCGCCTAAAGGAGAAATCTCAGTAAGTGATTGATGGCTATCCGATATTTGGGGGCCACGGCTCACCGAGTCAGCAAACACCTAGTCAAAGCCTACCGGAATGCCTTGACGCTGTGCCTCTGTCTGCGCTGAGACAGTCTTCGACCGCCGCAGTGCAGGTCCAATATGGACCTCAGGGCTTCTTTTCATCGAGTATGTGTCAATTCTCCCCTTCTGGACCACAGCTCTAACGGAAGTAGCAAACCGAAGTACTCTCCGATCCGCTAGCCCCTTTGCCACACACTTGATGGTAGCCACTGGAGTGACTCGATCATTTTCAACATTCCGAGTGGTGGGCGTTCGACGTGTGTATGCTATACCCAAGAGCAACAACCCCACAAACTCACAGAGGCGAACCCTCTTCGGCGCAAGCTCATCCCAGAACCTCCTTGCTCACATGGAACAAACTGCCAACAACAATCCCACCAGTGCGACAGCACAGAACGCAATCTACGCTGCTCTGCTGCGTGCAAATATGCCGGCTATAGTTGTCGAACGCTATCAGACAGGAAGGTTCGCTAGCAATCCGGCATGTGAAGCCACGTATCTCCGCGCGCTGGAAAGAATGGGACAGGCAGAGGGAGCTGCGGTGGGCGCGACAAACTCTCAGATGCTCGGGCAGACTGGCGGTTTGAACAACGAACAACTTCAAGCCATCGGTCAAGCGGTGGCAGCGCAATCTCGAGGTGGCAATATCGCCATGGCACGTGGTAAGTCGGGGTCTACCGGCACCGGCGCAAAGGAAAGCCCGCTTTACGTCGTCGTCGAAGAATCCATTGGCGGTGCGATCTTCAAGTGGGCCAAATTCCTCCTTTACTTCGGACTGGTCACGTACTTCTCACTGGTCATGATCACCGTCGCGGTCGAAACCACGGGGATTTTGAGGAAGGTTGGTGGACAACAGAGTAACGAAGCCCAGCCTCAGCATCAGACTGCTCGATTCAGCGATGTTCACGGATGTGATGAGGCCAAAGAGGAACTTCAAGAACTAGTCGAGTTTTTAAAGGCGCCGGAACGGTTCTCTAACCTCGGAGGTAAACTACCCAAGGGTGTTCTGCTGGTCGGTCCTCCTGGTACCGGCAAAACTTTGCTAGCTCGTGCTGTGGCTGGAGAGGCTGGTGTACCCTTCTTCTTCATGTCAGGGTCAGAGTTTGACGAAGTGTATGTTGGAGTTGGTGCCAAGCGGGTACGGGATCTCTTCAATGCTGCTCGAGCAAAGGCACCGGCGATTGTTTTCATTGATGAGTTGGACGCTATAGGAGGCAAGCGCAATGAACGAGACGCAGCTTACGTCAAGCAAACGCTGAACCAGCTTTTGACGGAGCTGGATGGTTTCTCGCAATCAAGTGGGGTCATCATTCTCGGCGCCACCAACTTTCCTCAGTTGCTCGACAAAGCTCTCACAAGACCGGGTCGATTCGACCGCAACGTTGTCGTGCCACTTCCGGACGTGCGGGGTCGTATGGAGATTCTTAAACATCATATGAAGAACGTGCAGGTAGGAACTGATGTGGATGAGTCAATCCTCGCAAGGCAAACACCCGGTTTCTCCGGCGCCGAGCTTGAGAATCTTGTGAACCAAGCAGCCGTACGGGCCAGTCGTCACCAGAAGAAGAAGGTGGGCATGCAAGAGTTTGAGTGGGCCAAAGACAAGATCTTGATGGGCGCGGAGAGACGGAGTGCTGTCATTCAACAAAAGGACAAAGTCATGACGGCTTATCACGAAGGAGGACACGCTCTTGTCGCTCTATACACCAAAGGTGCAGATCCACTCTACAAGGCTACCATCATGCCACGCGGCACGGCTCTGGGTATCACCTACCAAATGCCCGAAATGGACAAGGTATCAATGACCAAGAAGGAATGCCTCGCCCGCATCGACGTCTGCATGGGCGGCAAAGTCGCCGAAGAGCTCGTCTACGGCCCGGATAATGTCAGCACCGGCCCGGCATCCGTAAGTCCCCCCTCTCTTCCCTCCACATAAGCCCTCATAAATCCCCAACCCCAAACCACGCAACTCTACTCACACCCCCCCTCGCCAACAGGACATCCAACAAGCAACCTCAATGGCCTTCTCCATGGTAACCCAAATGGGCATGTCCGACGACCTCGGCAACGTCGACCTCAACACCGACTACACCCACCTCTCCTCCGAGACAAAGACCCGCATCGAGCGCGAGGTCCGCCGCCTCGTCGAGGACGGCCGCCAGCGCGCCACTAAGCTCCTCACTGAGAAGCGGAAGGAACTAGACCTCATCGCCGACGCCCTCGTTCAGTATGAGGTCCTCAATAAGGATGAGATGGAGAAGGTCGTCCGCGGTGAGAAGTTGCAGAAGATTAAGAGCCTGCCGAATGTGCCTATTAAGTTGCCGGAGATTGTGCTGCCGGCGGGTATGGGTGGGCCGTCGACGGGCGGGACGGGGGCTGGGGCGGGTGGGAGGAGGGGCGGGAGTGGGGGGAGTGGGCCGCCGTCGGCAACGCCGCCGTTGGGGGGTGGGGGGGATGGGGGGGCGAAGTTGTAGGGTCTGTGCGTTTGTGCTGTTGTGAACTTTGATTCGGGCCGTCTTTGCTCCGTCACGCGACGTCGATGGGGCTGTGCGTCCGTTGGGTTCGCGGGCTGCGGCGGACTGGCGGCGTTGTTGACGGCGCTGGGGTAGCTTCCCTCTAAGCCGTGTTTTCCTCATACTGTACCATCTCAAACCATTTCCTTTCAGCTGCGGTGGCTTGATGTTTTGCTCCGGCTTTCGTTCCACTACCTACCTACCGAAGGAGAAGAAAAGAGAAGAGATGAGGTCAGAGACTTGGGCCAATGGACATGCCAGATCGGGATTCGCACAATCTACCTTAACATCTTATGGTCCCGCTTGCCCGGCCTGTAGTGGTAGATTGATCCCAGCGTCGTGGCCGCTTGTCGCGTCGTGAGGCGTCGGCGTCGACGTCGGCGTTGGGGCTGAGACTGCTTGTAGCGTCATCATCATCATCATCACCTCTCACCGTAGTAGTCGCGTTCGTCTTCCTTTAGTTACAGTGCTGAGCTTCCCTGCAGTGAACACTACCTTCATTTTTCCCCGTCGGTGTGTATATCTATATAATCTACAGACGGTGGTAGGCAAGTGAGGAAAAGGTCCGCTCCTCGGTCGAGTCCGAGCACCCAGTTCTCATTCCCGAAGCAGGACACACGACTCGTGATTTGTACCTTGGCTGAAGCTAGAGTTGGCGCCATGCGGTGCAGTGCGGTGCGATACGGCGCAATGCGATGCAATGCACTGAGCGCAGTCAACGGCGTGGCCGAGTTTTATTTCCCGCTTTCCTTTCGCTTTCGGCTGTCCCATTTTGCTCGACGCTCCCATTTGGCTGCGGCCGAGAAGACGACACGAGACATGATCGTCGCTTCACATCGCATCGCATCGCATTGCATTGCCACAACACGTGTTTGCCACGCTCCGATCGATAACCCGTAATGTCTACAGCGGCATTGCACTCTAGTCTAACCCCCCTCCCCCACTCTCCCCACTTCGACTCTAC
>JAABUU010006945.1_pt1 | contig 11895 bp, 11 predicted proteins | sample 5559301 | NCBI WGS metagenome assembly JAABUU01 (sample SAMN10711884, study PRJNA513360) | rock metagenome | isolation source: Antarctica rocks | place: Antarctica: Victoria Land, Richard Nunatak white
CCTGCAACGCCTCCATTATCGCCACCTCCTGGGCTGGATTGAGCAGGAACTCCATGTCGGTGTCGATGCCGACACCCTCTACGATCGCTTGGTGGCATAACCGCCACGAAATGTGCAAAGATAGAGAAGTGAAGAGGTGCGAGAAGTAAGGGACATGGCACGTCGCATTGGGGCACTCTTAATGCTACAACCTATGCTCGATGTGAACTACCAAAGAGCCAAACAATGCGTATCATTACCTGATACAGACCATTGACCATGACCATGTTGCGATTCAGGACAGACGCAATGGAAGCAGGATAACTACAGCAAGCACGTAAGACCTGATTTGGTCAAAGCCGACCCACCAACGATTGGTTAGGTCCAGTTACATCGGTAGGACCCGCGATGCTCAGGTCGAGTGTCGCGGGTCTTTTTATGTGACGCAGGGACCCGCCATCTCCCAGCGGCATACGCTCGTATGTGTGTTACGTCATGGTCAATAGTGCCGCAGCGCCTGACCGCTGTCCCTTTCATCGAGTACAAGTAGATTAGTCTTGCTGCGATGCACGGAGTGAATGTTTCCCGCGTTCTCAACTGTTCCGCAAATGTTACGGCCGCGACATGTTAGGAACGCGGGATGCACATTGACGATGGCGCTGACCGTAGCCGTGTAGCATCGCCTGCATGCAGGTGCTACGACATCAGCGACGTAAATCGTCGCGTAAAAATGCACAAGCAAGTCGTGCGAGGGTATCGGCCTTCGACTTAGAGAAAATCTGGTGTAGGTTTCCGTCCTTTTCGATGCCTTGGCAGACCAGGACAAACCCCTTTAAGGTTCCTGTATAAGGCTTCACCACGATTGAACTGCCTTTACTGCGTCGGCTTTCTGCCTTACACGTTGCATATGCTGACCGCCCAGTGATCCGCACAACATAATTGCTTCGATCAAGCGTAACCATACAGGTCGGTTGTATAGCTCGGCCCATCACATGTACTTTTGCGCTAGGAGTGAGAGCTAGGCTTAGGATTGTAAGAAGTGCAAAAGGTGTGGATCGTCCCACTTTTCTATCCTTTTTAACAGTCACTGCATTCGGAGCTTGCATGGTGGTTTGTAGCACTATGGTTTGATGGGGACGACAATGGGCGCGTTGGACCCGTACGAAGGATCCCACTGGAGGATGTACTTCTGGCCGTTGTTCGGCACCTCGAAGGCATCGTCGCCTGCCACTGATTGACCCGGTGCAAGCCAGCCAGGTCAAAAAAGGTCTCCCAGTTGGCCCCACGTGCGGAACGCATGCTGGGCTAGGGCCACAGAGATCAATCGCTCGCCCGCGAAACGCTCGGCCTGCACCTCGATGGCCGACACCGTCAGGTCGTCACACCAGCAGTAGACCGTGGCGTAGCCTTGGTGTACGAGAAAGGCCGGATTAGTGTAGAGGCTGTCACCGTAACTCCAGACTAGCGAACGCGGGTGTGCCAGTCCCTCGCATCGCCTGTCAGTGAATGCACGTCGACTCACGCGTGCGCCTTCCCAGCCGACCATGAAGTCGTTGCGTCGCATCCTTTCGACGCGCGTTTGAGGTGCTTCGGTTCGACGCGCGTTTGAGGTGCTTCGGTGAAAGGCCTTCATGCCGGAGCACATGACACCGGGAGCGCTGTTTGGGCCCGGTTGTAAGCCAGCGTTACGCTGCATCATAGGCAACTGCTGATGGTGGGCAACGACGTCCATGTCTATTGCGTGCGCTGCGTCTCATGGGACGCTCGGAATACGCGGGTATGGTGGCGCCTCGACATCATGTTTCTTGCTGTCGATCATTGACTCTGCGTGGGTATTTCGGCTTCTCGAACACAGTTGATGTGCATAAGACTAATTGGCGTGTATGTTAACCTGCATGCCATCCTATGATCGGGCCGACCGTGCTCACAAGCCAAGGAGTAGTTCGGCGTCGGAGTAAGTCACGGCCACATGTTCATCCATAGACGCGTCCATCATGTTCCTGACGAGCGCATAGTGTCCGATGGGATGATGGACGACGACCCACGCGTACGTGGAGTCTCGCAGCGTATCCAAGGCGTCCATCGCGCGCAGGATCTCTACCCGCGACATGGCGCCGTCTAGCGAGGACTGACCGAGAGGTGCCGGCGCGGCGAGCAGCGCCGATGGATAACCCGCGATGAATGACGCCATGTGGCGGTAATAGGCATCAATGCCACGTACTCGGTCGCTAACCCACAGCGACCACGCATCGCCATCACCGGGCAGGTACAGGCATGACCAGAGTTCGAGACGGCCATCCGTGCGATCGATGAGGGACCAAACCGTTCGCAGATGCCCGTACGTCATTCAGCTCCCTCCCCCCCTATTTTCCTCTGCTATTCTGGACCCGATTATGGACGATGTACATCGCATCCGTGTCGTAGCCGTACACGCTGGGCGGCCTACCCGGATGAGCCATAACTGCGACACAACGTAAGCGGGAAACGCCGGAGGTCATAGGAAAATCCAGTTGTGGAATCATGCGCGAAGTCGGAATCGCTATAGGGGTTGGTGCTTCAAATCCAAAATTAGAATTGTTGACATGCGCTAAGTATGAGCTTGAAAGTTCTTGCACGACTCTCACGCCTGGCCGAGCGTGTCCCACAGGCGCTTTGGCATGCACGAACTTAGCAGCATCTACTTAGGCCATTTTTTGCCGCCCGAAGTCTTGTCCCGGCAGCACGTTGTAGATCTAGTTTGCTGTCTTGTTTCCTGAGAGGCAGGAGCGATGTGCGCACACTGAGAGCACCGGGTCCCGGCCGCGGGTTGGTCATGCCGCAAGCAAATAGATTGATGGAGCGTCCATCCTCTACCTGGACGCAATGGCGTCCCGGCTGCTATCCACCTAAGACATGGTTCAGCGCGCGCGTGGCGCGACTTGACAGTTTAAGCCTTTGACAGGCGCGACACTGTCAAGCCCGTTTGACCCATGTCTAACCGCGGCATGAACCACCAGGTCTCGTCTAGTCTAGAACGGCATGTCGACGTTGTCGACGGCTTCCGCAATTGCGCGCATGACTACGCCAGCATGATTCCGGGACGTGAAAACGATCCTTTCGGGCAGAACGCTACGATCGGACTTCAGGTGATAGATGTCATCATCGCGCGGGGATGTCGCATAGTACTCAGAGCCAGGGACGACGATGCGCGGCGTGGTGGTTGTCCCTATCTGGCGCGTCGTACGCGTCGAGACGCGCACGACGCGCCAGTATCCGCCTCGCGCGGCGTGCAGCGCCACCGCGTGGCCGACAGCTTCCTCCTCGCTGTCGAACTCGCCCACGATAATCGCCTCTTCTCCGTGTCCGGCGCGCTCGACCACCTCGACCGTCTTGTACGTTACCTCCAGCCTCCTCGTACGGCGCCAACGATCGGCCACGGTTAACGGGGCGGCTTCTGCCAACTGGTTCATGCTACAATTCCTCCTGCTGGTGATGAAGGCAATGACGTCTGTGGTTACGGTCTGGTGATGATCGGCGACACTATCCAGGGCAGCATCACCCGGTGATGTATATCGGCGCTAGCTTCCTTTAGCGAGGTGCAACAAGGGGTATAGCCCACCTCGTTAACGGTGATGTCCTCTCGTGTCGCGTCCACAAGGATGCCATGTCGGGAATAGTCGCGTGGTGCAACTCTGCTGTGATCGTTGGCATTCGTGGAATGTCGTGCGAGGAGAGTATGTGTTTGTCGCTGGTCACGGGTGTTAGTCCACCATGCGTCAGCGGACCCATGTCAAACCAACCATTTATCGTGGTTCAACCGGCATGGTTCATTTTGCGCGTGGGAATATGTTGACAGTTCGCGCGAGGTGGATCGAAAATTCGCGCGTGGCAGCCGCCTCGACCGCGCCTGAACTGTCACCAGGTATCTGAACCATGCCGTTCAACCGCATTGAATTCTCCGGACTCATCGGTATGCCGGTGCTGCGCAGGCCCGTTAGGTGACGACCTATGACGTGCGTTGATGTATGTCCGGCAGGATGCGCTTGGCGACGAGACCCATGGTGACGCTGCTATCGACAACTGTCCCCATCGGGATGTCGGTCGGGTTCATCGATGTCCCCCACCTGTTGCCGCCGGACCTTCATCAGACGAACCCAAAGATCATCGAGAAATTGTCGATTTGGCCTCTGGGTCTCGACATCCGCCTTACGGCGCATGAGTGGTCCGAGGTCGGCCAGTTCTCGGACGAATGTCTCATCGGACTGGCCATTATCCGTCTCCCACTCGCTGTGATCCGCCATGGTTTAGGCCATCCTCTTCCGTCCGCACACTACAGCGGAGCGCGATGATCGCGCGATACAACAATTGTCGTGTCGCCGGTAGGGTGCGGTCCATCAGTGTTGCAATTTCCGCGATAGAACAGTCCTCGTAGAAGCGCAATCGAATGACGCGCTGCTGGTCGGATCTCAGTCCTGCGATATGTGCCATGAGTTGGTCAGCGCGCTCCCATTGTTCCGTCAGACGGGCTGGATCCATCCCCCATTGGCCTACACCAGCACCTTCGCGCAGGCACGCATCATCTACTAAGATAGCACGTCCGTCGTGTCGGATGTGCGCGACGAGCGTGTTGGCGGCGATGCGCAGGAGCCAGTGGGAGAACGGGACCCCCCGATTCTCGTAGCGGCCGATTGTAGCGAGCGCGCGCTCGAACGTATCCGCGGTGAGGTCTTCGGCTTGTTGGCGATTTCCCGTATGCAGGAGGCAGAAGACGTAAATCCGATCCGCGTACTGCTGATAGATCGGCGCGAAAGCGGCAAGGTCATGCTGTGCTCGCGCGATCGATTCGGCGCTCACTTCCGTCCGCATCGCTCCTCCTATCCCAACCCGTGGTCGCCGGTCTCGTTCCGTCGATCCTGCTTCTCTCTCCTCTTTTGCATAACGTAAACTGTACCCGCTTTATAACGCTGGCCTCGGCGTTATAAAAGTCGCGACCGCAACGTTATGCTCATCGAGTAGACGACATGCCCTACCGTTAAGCCGGGTCGGTTCGCATTGGGGCACTCTACTCCTACGTACAATCGTCGACCGGGGCCGTCACAACGGCGAGATAGTCCGAAGTGTAAGTCCACTCCGTCAGTATGACTGACATAAGGGCCACCATAGCTCGGTGATAGACGGCGTACCGCCTTGAATACCTGCCTAGAAGGAATTGGAAGGGATATCATGCGCACCTGGAATGTCCTCCACCTTGCCCGCACGCTCATGACCGAACATCATGGGCGCGGCTGTCTGACCACGTCGATTACCCTTGAGGAGCGGGCCGGGCTCATCGAGGGCGGCGCCGTCTCCGCAGCGATCGTATCGGTCGAAGCGGGGCAGTCGCAGGTTCGCGTCCCATTCGACGCGCGACGGGACGCCGCCAAGAGCGACTTTCAGTTTTTCACAGATGGCCGCCAGATGACCGCCCTGATCGCGTGGCTCCCAGGGCTGAGCGACGACATACCGGTACATCTCTATACCGTGGGGGCGGCGGTCCTGGAACGATCGCGCCGTTTGTTGCGCCCATACGGCCGGCCCGTCATCGAGAGCGGCATTATCGTCGCCGAGTCGCTCGTCCGCGACCAGTCGATCCTGGATGAGTTCAGACGACGGGGGGTGCGGGTCATCGACGCCTGCGTGGATGGTCGGGGCCCCGACACAGCAACTTTGCGGCGAGCTGCTGTCGATAGGACGCGTACATGCCGCGAGGGTGTCGAACGGGCCGTGGTAGAAGCGTGGTACGCGGCCTCCGCGCACGACGGGTTCCTCGCCGTCGATGGCGCCCTCACGGACGTGCCCGATACCGTCGACCGGGCGCGGTGTGTCGGCATCGTGAAGAGTCACATGACACGCTACGTCGAGCCACATGCACACCGCGCCGCCTTCGCCCTGCCCGCAGGATATCGGTCTTGCCCCTTCCGCATAGGGGCCGTATCCACAGCATCGCGTGACCGGATCAGTTGGTATCTGCGCTTGCGCGGCGGGTCCCCCGCTGGCCGTGAGTTCGGACTCGTCCGGATCGAGATCGATGCGGATGCCTTCGGGGAGCATCCAGCGTTCTATGCCGACCTCTTCAGCCGCAGTGTGCTTGCCGAATCTCGCCCGACGTCGTACCCCGCGTCGCGTTGGGACAATCATCTCTACCCAATCTGGGCCTGTGAGCGCTATCTCGCGAGCGTCCTGCGCACATCAACGGCCGGATCTCGATGATGACGGCGATACATCGTCAAGACGAAAATCGGCAGCCGGTATCCCAGAACGGCTCGTCTCCATCCGCGATGACCCGATCAGTGGACCAGCTTGTCAACCTGGGCGTGGGGACGCTCGGCCGGACGGTCGCGACCGCCCACGAGCCGCACTCGTCACACACATTCCATTGCTGGCTGCGCGCCGATTCCGACGTGGCGGGAGAGATCGAGGTGGGCAGTATTATCGTGGCGGTGGCCGATGACGGTTCCGATGCGGTCTTCGGCGCCGTCAGCCGCTTCCGTGCCTACGACGACATCACTACGGTCGTGGCCGATATCTACGGCCACGACTTCGGTGACCCGGACCCGGACATCATGGCTCCGACCGATGCGCTGGAGGTACTCCTGGTGTCGTGCCAGGTTATGCGCTCTCTGACAGGCCTCGCCCGTCCGGTCCGCCATTCGCGCATCATGCTCCCGACGGCACGCGGATTACGTTTCGCGCTCGGTCAAATTGACGCCAGGGGCGCCAGCGCGTTCTCTGGCGGCGCGATCCCGGTCGGCGTGCTTCGTAACGTTGACGGAACGCTGGTCCCCGTCTGTATCGACGAGGATTACGTCATCGGTCCCGAGGCGGCGCACGTCAATATAGCAGGCGTCTCTGGTTTGGCGGCGAAGACGTCCGCTATCGTGTTCCTCTGCCGTTCGCTACTGGCTCACGGCCGTAAGCGCACTGCCATCGTACTCCTCAACGTGAAAGGGCAAGACTTCTTGTATCTCGATCAACCGAACCCTCGACTCCGCGGCGATGTCTGGTCGCGGGACGCCTACAACGCCATCGGGGTGCCGCCTGAGCCCTTCATCGACGCCCGATTCTTCGCGCCACGCTCACCTGAGGATGCGCGGCGGACGCAGAGCAGGCGTCGTCTGCCGACTGAGCCGCTTTCCTGGTCCCTGCCGATGGTGCTCGATGACCTGCCGACGCTCTTTGAGCAGAGCGATTGGGACGACAGGGTCGCTGGCGCTTGGTTGGTTGTAGCCGACGAGGTGCGGCGTGGGGCGCTCACGTCGTATCGGGCGATGCTCAACTGGATCGATGCTGAACTGGCCGCGTCGGGTCGCGACTCCTGGGTGCGAGGACATCATATCGCGACATGGAGTAAGCTCCGTGCACGGCTGCGCCACTTTCCTCAGGTGTATCGCGGGCTCCTCTCACCGGATGAACATGGGGTCGACGTCCCCTGGCACACACTCACGGGAGGCAGCGTGATCGTCATAGACGCGGCTATGCTCGACGACCGCGGCACGGGACTCGTGCTCGGGCGCACCATCGCTGCCCTGACCGACGCGCTCACGGCGCCCGGCGCCGCACTGGACGCCGCGATCGTGGTGGCGGACGAGCTATCCAAGTTGGCGCCCGCGTGGTCGCCGCAGCAGACACCCCTGGCCGCGCGCCTCGTGGACATCGCCGCGCGCGGCCGGAGTACCGGTCTTATCCTGTTCGGCGGGGAACAGTTCGCCTCGTCCGTCGATCAGCAAGTGATCGACAACGCCGCGACGCATCTACTAGGACGCACTGAGGACAGGGAACTCGCGCAGCCAGCCTACGCATTGCTCGGAGACGAAATCAAAGCGCGTTTGCGAGCCCTGCCGCAAGGCTCCCTCTACGTGCGGGCGCCCAAGCTCTCGCAGGGAGTCATCCTTCGATTCCCAATCCCTCCGTGTGCGTCGGATGATCGCCGTATCGAGCAATCACCCGATCCAGCGTCAACCAGCACGAACACCGGATCGCAAACGCCTCCTATCGCAACCCCGACGCGCACGGGTGCATCCACGGTGAACCGGGCGATGCCGGCCTCCCCCCATAGAGCGATAGAGGCGACATTCGATGCGATAGGAACCTCTCCAAATGGGGCTCGATCGACTGATGTGTGACGGGAGGATAATGCACGTTGTTTGTGCCTGAACCAATCAGGGTGCATCGGGTCAACTCAATACCGCTGTCCTGTGTGTACGTCACCACTGCGCTGTATAGCGATCACAAGATGACCTTATCGAAGGAGAGATCAATGACAGTGACCACCGCATCAATCACGCGTGCTTTTTAGTCCAGCTACCATGTCCTTGACTAAAGTGATCTTTTCGCTCAAGCGACCACTGTCGCGTACGGCCTCTTCGCGTCTAGCCAGGCGAAGGGCTGCCCTATAGCGATGTCTCGCTGATAGAAAGGCGTACTGAGCGAGCGCGTTATCGCCAGCAAGCTCTAGCAATGTTATTGCTTCCGTACGTGACGCGGGGTCGTCAGTTGTCGCTTGGAGTGCGTGATGGGCGGCGCGATCGACGTCTACACGCCGATAAATCTCGATGGCTTGGCGATGCAATATGACCCGTTCTGCCGCTTGCAGGCCTGCCTCGACCTCACGACGCACCCTGTCATGTACAAATTGATATTCGGACCCATCCTCAGAGATCAGGTGCACGCCCGTTGCGTTACGCAGAGCACGCGCAATCTCTGAGGACGTTTCAGCGTCGGTCAACTGGGCCATGATTGATGGTATAATATTTGACCCTAGAATAGCGGCCTGGCGCAGAATCGCGTTAGTAGCGTCGGAAAGAACATCGACTTGTTGACGGACGAAAGACCGAATGTCGTCACTTGAGTTGCCGCGCGTTGGTAGTCGCCGTATCCCACTAGCACGCGCACCGGCCCAACAGGTGAGATAGAGCGGCATGCCGGCGGCGCGTTCAGTGATCGATGCACGGACATGCGAAGAAACGCCGTCGTCTCCCGTGTCCGACGTCACGAGATTGGAGAGAAGGTCGTTCATATCCGTATCGGGCAACAGTGCGAGGATGTGGTGTATGACGTCTCCACGATTTAGGATGAGGTCGAGCGTCGGCTCCTTTCGTTCAAAGCTTTTCGCGCCGGTTTCGCAAGCCGACAAGACGATGAGCCTTTGTAGAGATAACTTCCCCGCGCGACGGTTGGCGGCCACGGCGGCGCCGATAAGAGCCAGGGCGTCATCACTCGCCCATTGCACATCGTCCAGGATGAGGAGCGTTCCCGATTCTCCCGCAATGTTGTCGAGATACCGTGTCAAATCCTCGTGTAATCCTGCGATCCTTTCATCGAGTGGGGGCAGAGAATCGGGTAGACGCGCAAGTCCTCGCGTAGCGAGTTGTGGGAGAAGCCGGACAAGCCAGGAACAGTTTTCTATATCACGTCGTCTCGATAAGCTGTCCTTCGTTCCCGCAAACGACGCTAAGGCTGCGACGATGGGCGCATATGGAGCTTGCCCCCCAGCTTGGTCGCAGCGACCAGACAATACGCGCCACCCGTCCTTTTCGGCTAGGAGGGCACACTGGTGGAGGAGAGAAGATTTACCGATCCCTTCAGGGCCGCTCACCACTACCCACGCGTCCTCGCTTCGGCTCAGTGTCGCTGTCAGCGCATCGAGATCGCCCTGACGACCGACGAATGGTGACGTGATCAACGCCGACGGAAAGCTCTGTGACGAGTAATCTTGCTCTAGAACCAGCACTGTTCGGACATATTCGGCGGGCACCGTCTGACCAAATGGGGTCCGACTGGCTGCCACGAATGACCAGCGGCGGTTATCCGTTAGGCGGAATGCAACGGCAATTAACTTCGCATTTGCATCATTTGGCCGATTTCTATTGCTCTCGATATTGTATATCGTTCGTGGTTCCACCCCTACGAGGCCGCCAAGATGTTCTTGGGTCCAATCCTCGTCGAGACGCAAACGCTTTACCAAGTGGCCGAAGGTCCTCGGTAATTCTTCAGGTGAGTAGACCATGTACGCCCTACATTCTCTAAGAGCGTGTCCACAAACCCACGGCCCTTCCACCTTACCTTCTGGTTGACCACGAGGTCCGTTGTTGCCAAAAAAGACGCGATCCTGCGTCCACCAGCGGTCGCCCGACGCGCCGCACTCGCCCGCGCGCAGTCTCCAAACGCCCGGGACGGCACGATGGCGGTGTGCGCGTCCTCCTGATGCCCAGGGAACCACCGATTGTGCCCCCGTTGGTTTGGAAACAATACCTTTTGAGCATGGAGGGTTTGTGGACACGCTCTAAGGCTTGGGCGCTATCCAAAGAGCGCCCCTCACAATAGGATAACCTTTTCCGGTCGTTTCATGGAATCTGGGCCACGGAGCATGCTCGATTTTTTCTATTGTTGCGCGCTTGGCCGTCGGCGATGCTGATGTCAGGCGAGCAGGCGCCCGCGTCGAGCATCGGTAGGTGCGGCAGTACAGGATATTGTAGGCGTTCATTCGGCACAGCAGCATAGGAGGTCTTGCTATGGAGATCGACGAAACTCTGAGTCCGTTGCCACACTGGATAGAACAGATCGGAGGCCCGCCAGCTATCCTTGTCCTCGATGTAATACGCCTCGATCATGTCCCGTCCGTTGGTCGGGTGTGGTTGCATGGTGTGGCTGATCTTGACTCACGCGCCATGTTTGTAGCTGTTGGCGACAGCCCGACGCCTACCCTGGTGACATCGTTGCTCGGCAGTCATGTCCTGCCACACTACCACGCTCGCGGTCAGTCAATCGCTGCGTTAGTGACAACTAGTGGATGGCCCGACAAAACTCTCCGCAATTACCTCATCGTCCACCATATCGAGCTTCGTCACTACGCGGTGTGGTGCCCGGATACACGGGGGCGAGTTGAGCGGCTAGCCCACTATCTGTCCAACTCGACGTTGGACGTCGACACCATCGATGAACTGCAGGAGGTGTGCGATCTGATAGTCGTTGACCTATTCAGCAACCACACTGCGGGATAGTATGGACGTTTCTCGTGGCAGATACTGATATGACACGCATGCACGATCACCAGGAAAGGTACGCGGTCATGCCCACCCACCACGCAAACATAGATACTGATCCGACAGAGGAGGACGGCTTACCGTCCGACCGCTCGGTTGCAGTTCGTAGTGGGATTACCAAGGATGCGCCGCAGCTAATCGAAGCCAACCGCATCTCGCGTGACGGCGCGACAAGAGTGGATGCGACGGATACGAAGAGATGTACCAACGCTAACTCTATCGCGCTACCGGATGTTGGTCGGATCCGCAAGACTGAGGCTGAACGCCGGTTCAGTCTCCTCAGCGAGACGGTCGCGGTGCAGGCCTATAACAACGCAACGCATGATCAGTTGCGCGCACGTGCTCGACTTACGAAGGTGCCACTGAGAGTGCTTGTCTCCTGGAAACATGCTTATGACGCGAGGGGTATCGACGGGCTATTGCCAGACTGGGACGAACTGGACTCACAGACATGGGTTACTGTTACATCGATACACCAGCAACTTACTCCAGTCGCCGATGCCGTTGAAGTCACGGATGCGACCATCAATGATCTTGCACAACGCAACAAATGGTCCATGCAGAAGACGAAGCGCTGGCTGAAGCGTTACCGCACAGGGGGCCTACTGGCCCTTGCCCCTGATGGGGATCCAGACAAACAGTGGCGCTTACGGCGGACAGTCGTTCCGCGCTCTCGCCGACCACCCCGCAACCTTGCGGTTATCAAAGGCGCGGAATTAGAGGCGACACTATCAACTTATCGTTCGCGCAAATTGGAAGTCAGTTCGAGAGCGCCGCGACCACTACATGTAGCATTCGTAGCGGATACGCTACTACATATAGGAAGTGCCGCTGGTTGAGTTGAAGGGAGAGCAGA
>JAABUU010006946.1_pt1 | contig 11894 bp, 17 predicted proteins | sample 5559301 | NCBI WGS metagenome assembly JAABUU01 (sample SAMN10711884, study PRJNA513360) | rock metagenome | isolation source: Antarctica rocks | place: Antarctica: Victoria Land, Richard Nunatak white
TTTTGCACTCTCAAAGCGTTCCGCCGAATCGCGACGCGTTACGACAAGACTGACGTGAGCTTCGGTGCCATGATCCATCTCGCTGGCGCAGCTATCGCTCTCCACTGAATGTCAACACGCCCTAGACGAATGGAGGGAAGATGTCCGGACGCGGGGGCAGGAGACGGCGGAAGTAGCTCCGCCCCTCGTCCGAGATCGTGTTGCCGCTGGCAAAAAAGCTGTCGGGCATGTGCCGGGTGCGCCCCGCGACTTGGTCCAGCGGCACGAGCTTCGGCGCTGTCCGCTGGCCGTCGAAGTGGAGCGCCACCGAACCGCTCGTCGAGAACGCCGTTTCGGCCGCGAACGCTCCGGCCGCGAAGGCCTCGCGCTGGTCGGTTGGATCCACGAGGCCGAGAAAGCCGCGGGGCAGGTAGCCGAGCGTGTCGACCCGGGTCCGCGCCTTGGGAAAGCGCGCCTTCAGCACCCGCTGGATCTCCATGCCGAGACCGCCACTGGTCAGCTGCACGTTGCCGTGGGCGTCGCGCTCCAGCACGCCGCCGGCGGCGTTGGCGAGCGCCTCGACGAACGGGAGGCCGTTCTCGTCTTGCACGCCTTCCGATATCGAGACGATGCAGCGCCCGATCCGGTCGTGCACCGCCGCGACGTCGTCCAGGAATTGGGCGACGCTGAAATTCCTTTCCGGCGAGTAGATGAGGTGCGGGGCGTCGTTCGGCCCGGTCTGCCAGGCGGTGGGTGAGGCGGTCAGGAAACCGGCGTGGCGTCCCATGATGACGGCGCAGTAGATGCCCCCCAGCGCCTGGAAGTCCAGATCCACGCTCGCGAAGGCGTTGGCCACGAAGGCGCCGGCCGAGATGAAGCCAGGCGTGTGGTCGCTCTCCATCAGGTCGTTGTCGATGGTCTTGGGCGCATGCACGAAGTGGCGCCCGCCGGAGGCGCGGCTGCGCAGGAGTTCGAGCGTGCCGGCGGTGTCGTTGCCGCCGATATAGATGAAGGCGCGAGCCTCAAGGGCGTCTAGCGCGGTGAAGATCGCATCGCAGGCCTTCGCGTCGGGCTTGTCGCGGGTGGAGCCGAGCGATGAACTCGGCGTGTTGCCGAGCCGCAGGAGATCGCGCTCGCTCAGAGCCGTCAGATCGACGACATCCTTCGCGAGCAAGCCCCGCACGCCATGCCGCGCACCCAGGATGCGCAGGCTCGGATCACGCTGCCGGGCTGTACTGATCGCCCCGCACAATGTCTGGTTGATCACAGCGGTAGGTCCGCCACCCTGTGCGATGAGGATCGACGTCATGCAAGCTCCCCGTCCGGCTCGCCTGCCCAGCCTGCCCATTTGGGCGGCGGCGACTGCCCGACACAAGCAAGATTGCCGGGCGCTTACAAGCCCGATCTCCGTCGACGAACGGGCCCGGGATGCCCGGCGGCCGGTCAGGGCCGTGATCCTTTCGGTTGCAGGCACGGTCTTCGTCGAAGGCTGTAAAGGGCGGATTAAAATCAGGCCACGGGGCGGAGCAAATCCAGGCCACCTCGATCAACCTCCGTGAGGTATCAACTTCATCGAAAAAGACGGCCGTTTCAGACCTCAATGGTAGCGATCCGAAAGGCTGGCCTGCTGCCAAGCACCCCAAAGCATTACGTGACCAGGCACCTGCAGCAGGGGATCGAGAGCGATCACTTCCCGGTCAAGAAGAACATGCCGCGCGTCGGTGGCTTCCAATCCTTCAACACGGCACGGCGCACGATCCGGAGCTTCGAGGCCATGCTGTGGCTGCGCAAGGGCTTCGGGTTCGCCGGCGCCTGGACCGTTTGCGAGCAAAACCGCCTGCTCGCATTCTGCTTCGGGCTTCCAGAGGTTAACAAAGCCTGAAACCAGGGTCGGCCCAGCCAGTCCTGCCCCCTACGCAAGTTTGCGACAAGCCCCTCAATTGAGCATTGGAGCAAGCGGAGCAGGTGCGCGAACGAGCAGATCAGCCCAACAGTACCGCCGCAGAAGCAAATACGCTGGCGTTGGCGAGGTGGCGTTGGCGGGATAGCCTAATGTGATACCACATGCGGCGGGGGCTTGCTGCGCAGGCCAATACGGCGTCGTTCCGAACGCCGGAATGGAGACACACGTCGAGGGTGATCTCGCAGGATCTCAGTCCGACTCAACCCGCGCCGGTGTTATGGCGACACGTCAGGCGGGAGAGAGGCCAGGGGGTCGAGCGCCGACACGCCGGTCGGCACAAAATGGCGCAGATTATGGGTTAGCACGGTGAGGCCGTGCGCTTTCGCTGTGGCGGCAATGAGGAGGTCGAGGGCATCCAGCGTCGTGGGTCGGGCAGCTTCGGCCAGGCGGGCGGCCTCAAGGGCAATGGACGCGTCGATCGCCAGGACTCGCTCACCGAAATCTTCCAGGATGGCGCGGGCGAGCGTCGCCAACTCATCGGCGCGCTCCCGCTTGCCATCACGCCGAAGCTTCAGGATTCCGGCCTCCAGCTCCATGAAGGTGAGGGCGCTCAGGAACAGGCGAGCGCCATTGCGGGCGATCCAGCAGACGAGGGCCGGGGCGCTGCTGTGCCGGCGCGGGTCGAGCCGCGACACGATGTTGGTGTCGAGGAGATACACGGGACCCTACAGATCATCCGTGAAGTCGGCGCCGAGCGGTCGATTGGGGTTCGTCCAGGGGCGGTTGAAATCGTCCTCGCTGAATCCGGTATGTTCGGCAAAGTTCGCCAACAGTTCGCCCAATGTGGCGGCGCTCTTCGGGCGCTTCGCCCATTCGGCTTCGGAGACGATCACGACGGCTTCCCGGCCGTATCGTGTGACGCGCTGGGGCTCGCCGGCGAGGGCGCGGTCGACGAGCTTGGAGAACTCGGCGCGGGCTTCGTGCAGAGGATAGGTGCGCATCGGCTATCTCCACGGAGTGGCTGGTGTTGTGCAACATATCGGGTAGTCTGCACAAACCACAATGCGGGACGGTAGTGGGTCAGTTTGAAATTTCTTCCGCCAACTTTTTGTAAGAGCCGCGTTTGGCAGGCTTCGCGTCCGCAGCTTCCACGAGTGCCACGATATCGCTCACTTCCCATGACGCCGGCAACAACTCTGCCGTGGCATGGTTAGGCTATGGGCATCGGCCCGTCGACCAAAGGACGAAGGTCATGACCAGCCACCACATGCCGCCGGTTCCCCCGGCCAACCGAAGCCCCAAGGGTCCGGGAGACGATCCAAAGATCGAGCAGGACACGTCCATGCACCCTCCGAAGGCTGTCAAGTCTTCGGTTTTCCTGATCTCTTCCAGTGGTTTAGAAGCGGTTTGCGGGTTAACTCCGGGGCGTTGCAACCACATTGCAACCAAATGGCGGCCGGCGGTGTCTCTTCTGAGCGAAGTCGAGCGTCTTCGGGCGTAGACTGTCACGAGGGTGCTCGCTCCAGAGCTGCGCGCGGACGGTCGCCAGATCCATCAGTAGACGATGAAACGGGTTTCCGGGCAGAGCTGCTGGAGCAGGTCGTAATGATCCCTATCGCTCGTCAGCACCGCCAGCCCGGCCTTCGCGGCCGTTAAAAGGATCAGCGCATCGTTCAGCAGTTCCTTGCGCTGGTGGGGCTGGAAGCCTTGCGTTCGCGCGAGCGTGCCCGCCACGACGCCCGCGTCGGTCCAGATCTGTGCATCAGGAGTCAGCAGCCTGGTGGCGGGAATAGCGCCCAGAACCTCGGCGTAGAGGGCGCGCGTATCTTTCCATCCAGGACGCGTCGGGTCGCTGTTCGCCACACCCGTCGCGATTTCGCCCACGCAGACGGAGCAGTGAAACAGAATCGTTCGATCCAGGAGCTCCTCGACCGCAGGCGGAAGGCGCCCAGCCGCGTCGTGGATGTAGACGTTGGTGTCCGCCACGAGCGCGATCGCCCCAGAGGCGGATAAGTCGGCAACGGACGCGAGCTCGCCGTCTGGCCTGGTCGCCAACTGCCGCAGGCGCCTCTCCGGCTTGCGTCGCCGAATCGATGCGTCGAGATCAGTACTCAAGCTGATGGTCGGAGCCGAGACGCCCTCGCGTCCGCCGCATGGCGTTCACCACCGGGTCAGGCTGAGCAAGAAGCGCCAGGGCCAAGAGGCCAAGCTCCGTCGTAGATGTGAGGCCAGCCTCCCGCTTCGCCGCTTCGATCAGCGCTGGAGGGGCACGGAAGCTGACGTGCTCACTCTTCTCGCCCTCGAGCAGCCCCGCCGCGCGCGCCTCCTCGAGCACCGCAGCATGAGCGAACGCCTGGGACGGCGTCTTCAGCGCGACGCGCGCCAGCCGGCGCGCTCCCGCCTCAGGGCGCTTCACCGCTCCCGAATCGTTTGTCTTCGGTGCAGCCATGAATGTGCTCCTATTTGTGTGCGCAATGTAGGTCTCCCTGTCACACAAGTCGAGACACGACTGCGGTCGTCCCGCCCTTCCGCCCTGCCGCGAATGAGAAGGCGATGCTGAGCAAGATCATGTCAGGTCATCGATGGCCGGCGTTGACAATGTCAAATTGCTGCCTTACCGAAGCCGACATTGGAGGTGGCCATGAGTGACGGACCCCACAGAACTCTGCCGATGCGCCCTTCCTGGCGGAAGCTCGCAGAGCGTGCCGACAATGAAAGCTTCACCGCCGCGGAGGTGAGTGAGGCGGTCTGTCCCGCTTTGGCCAGCGACTGGCGAGCCGAGGTTTCTGACGTGACATTGAGGGCCGTCGCTACCTGCGTGGGCGATAGTCCGCAACTAGGTCTTTTCCCGAGCCAAACCGAGCTGCTTCGGTTGAGAGCGCAGTGTGGTTCCCCAATGGCTGCGCTTTTCGTGGACGCTGCCTGCGATGCAGTCGCCGATGGACTCGTTGGCCGTGAAGCCATCGAAAAGGGGCCTGTCGCAATCTTCCGGCGTTAACGGTTCGTTAGGCACGCCAACCGAATTTGCCGCCTCCCGTCCGGAGGTCGCCCCGTGATCCTGTCCGCCATCGCCGCCAAGCTGAAGAGCCGGTCGAAGGACGACTTCAAGGGCCGGCGCTTCGAGGCGGGGCTGATCGTCCAGGCGGTGTCGTGGTACCTGCGCTACCCATTGAGCTACCGCGACATCGAGGAGCTGCTGCTCGAACGCGGCCTCGAGGTCGACCACAGCACCGTGAACCGCTGGGTGCTGGCCTACGCGCCGCTGATCGAGCGTCGGCTGCGTCCGTTCCGCAAGCCTCATTGCGGGTCGGTGCGCGTCGATGAGACCTACGTCCGCATCCGGGGCGAGTGGCGCTACCTGTATCGCGCGATCGACAAGCACGGCGAGGCGGTCGACTTCCTGCTGACCGCCAGGCGCGATCTCGACGCCGCCAAGCGGTTCTTTCGCAAGATGCTGAAGGACGGTCCTCTGCTGTCACCCGACCGGATCGGCACGGACGGTGCCGGCACCTACCCGGGCGCCATCGCGGCGGCGCGGAAGGAGGGGCGGCTGGCGCGTGATCCCGTCCACCATGTGACCAAGCACCTCCAGCAGGGGATCGAGAGCGACCATTTCCGGCTGAAAAAGAACATGCCGCGGGTCGGCGGCTTCAGGAGCTTCAACACGGCACGACGATCCATCCAGGGGTTCGAGGCCATGCTGTGGATGCGCAAGGGCTTCGGCTTTGCCGGCCCGTGGACCGTCGTTGAGCAGAACCGGATGCTTGGGTTCTGCTTCGGAATTTCAAAGGTTAACGAAGCGTAAAACTGGGCCAGTCCAGGCCCAATCTACAACCTGATCGGGAATTTGCGACAAGCCCCAGCAAGGTACGCGCGGCGCTGGCGTTCTGGAACAAGGACGTACCGCCATCCAACGAACTGCGAGAATGGTTCGGGCATGACCCTGCCCGCTGGGCGGAGTTCAGCAAGAGGTATCGAGCAGAGCTGCAAACCAATCTCGACGCAGTCGAAGCTTTGCGCGCACTGGCGCGGCTAGGTCGAGTCACTCTAATTTTCGGCGCGCGGGACGAAGCTCACAACGAAGCTGTCGTGTTGCGGGAGGTTCTCCTGGGCCGTTGATGGCCGTAGCGATCCTGCCGCGATGACCGTTGTGGTCGGGCGTGGCTCAGAACAGGACCCGGCGTGCACGCCGCGTCAGGAAGGACAGTGTCCATGGCCTCTCCCGCCAGCGTGACCCCGCCCCATGATCCTTTGGCAGCAAAGCTCAGCGCTGCAGACGATCGCATCCTGCTGAGCCACTGGCTCCCGCCGCAGGAGGGTATTGTTCCCCGCATTCGTATCGGCCGGCGCTGGGTGAGCACGTTGTGGGCGCTGCCGATCGGCGCAGCGGTGCTCATCCTTCTTATCGCCGCCGCTCAGAGCCTGCGGGAGCTGCCGAGCGTCCAGGGCTTCATCAAGGAATACTCCGGCATCGCGCAGGCCGCGCCGTCCGTGGATTCCGGCTTCCCGTGGTGGCTCCGCGCGCAACACTTCCTGAACATGTTCTTCATGATGTTCATCATCCGCGCGGGTATTCAGATCCTGGCCGACCACCCGCGGCTATACTGGAAACGGGACTGCACGCCGGGCACGGACTGGTTCCGCTTCCAGCGTCCGGTCCCGACCGGGCGAATATGGACCGCTAAAGACGACTCGGTCACGCTGCCGAAGTGGCTGGGCATCCCGGGCCTGCGTCACTCCATCGGGCTGGCCCGCTGGTGGCACTTCTCGGTCAATCTGCTGTGGACGCTGAACGGGGTCGCCTTCTACGCGCTCATCTTCTCGACCGGCCAATGGCTTCGCCTAGTTCCTGTCACGTGGGACGTGTTCCCGAACGCGCTCTCGACCGCCATTCAGTATGCGTCGCTGAATTTCCCTGTGGACCACAGCTGGACCCGGTACAATTCTCTCCAGCAACTCAGCTATTTCATTACGGTGTTCGTGGCGGCACCCGTGTCCATCGCCACGGGCCTGCTGCAAAGTCCGGCAATCTCCAACCGGCTCGGCTGGACCGGGCGCGTGCTGAACCGGCAGGTGGCGCGGTCCATCCACTTCATCTCGTTCTCCTGGTTCGTGCTGTTCATCCTGGCGCACGGGGTCATGGTGTTCGTGACTAGCCTGCGGGCAAACACCAACCACATGTTCGCCGGGGTGGAGAGCAGCTCGTGGCCCGGGTTGCTGCCGTTCTTCCTTGCCATGGTGGTGGTTGCGGGTGCCTGGGCCGTGGCCTCGCCGATAACCATCCGGCACGCCCGCCTCGTGCAGCACACGGGCAAGTTCATGATCGGCTGGATCAAGGGCCTTGCCGAGTGGTGGGACCCGCGCTCCCAGCTTTCGGAGAAGGACATTTCGCAATATTTCTGGCCGAATGGGACTATGCCGCATTCGGCGGAGTTCGACGCCTTGGTCGGCGGCCAGTTCGAGCACTATCGGCTCCGGGTCGATGGACTGGTCGAGAACGCACAGGACTTCTCGCTCGCGGACCTGCGGGATATGCCGAAGCAGGAGCAGATCACGACCCATTTCTGCATCCAGGGGTGGTCCGGCGTCGCCAAATGGGGCGGCGTGCCGATGCGCCACATCCTCGATCTAGTGAAGCCGACAACCGAGGCGCGGTACGCCGTGTTTTACTCGCTGGCTGACGGAGGCGACGGGGGGCGCTATTACGACGTGCACAAGATGCACAACATGCGCCATGAGCTGACCATCCTAGCCTACGAGATGAACGGTGGGCCGGTGAGCGTCCTGCACGGGGCGCCGCTGAGGCTGCGCTGTGAGAACGAGCTGGGGTTCAAGATGGTCAAGTGGATTGCAGCGATCGAGTTCGTGCACGACTTTGCCGATCTCGGCGCCGGGCAAGGCGGCTACAACGAGGACCACGAGTTCTACGGCTACCGCATGCCGATCTGATGCACGGCCGCGCGGGGGCGGCGCTCGCCCGGCGGCAAACAAGGAGGGCAGCAATGCTTGCCGAGCGGATGCTACCCAGGGCGCGCGAGCGCCTAGTGACCATCAGCGGGTCCGCCCCCGTGAAAGACGCGGCCGCACTCATGGCCAAGCCGCACACAGACCTCGTCGTCGTGTGCGGCCAGGATGGCAGGATGGTGGGCGTGCTCACGAAAACCGACATTGTCGGGCAGATCACCCAGTGCGTCGGAAACGGCTGCACGGCCAGGGTGGACACGATCATGACGCGGCACGTGGCCTCCTGCCAGACTGGCGAACCTTTGCAGGACATCTGGTCGATGATGAAGGCTCGGGGGCTGCAGCGTATCCCGGTCGTCGATCAGATCGGGAAGCCGGTCGGGGTCATCGATGCGCGGGATGCCCTGCAAGCCTTGCTGGGCGAGGTCGAGAGTGACGAGACTCTCCTGCGCGACTATGTGATGAACGTCGGGTACCAGTGATCGAGGCGGACATGTCGATCCCGGCAGGGTATGTGGTGACCCGGCGGACACCGGAGTTCACGCAGGACACGGTGCCGCCGGCCCTTTTAAGCGCGCACGAAAGGAAGGGCGGCGCTTGGGCGTTGATCCATGTCCTTGAAGGCAAGCTGCGCTACTGCATCGAAGTCCCCGCATCGGAGAGCATTCTGGAGCCAGGCCAACCCGGTGTGATCCAGCCACAGGTCCCACACCACGTGGAGCCAATCGGACCGGTGCGCTTCTACCTGGAATTCCACCGCGCCCCGTAGCGTTCTTGGGGGAGCTGGTCCAAATGCCGTTCAAAGGAGGCGACCGCATGTCCGAACAAGGCTCCGATCCCTCCAACGCGGAACTGCTACGCCAACGGACCCTGTCCAGATGGAACAACAAGGGAGGTGCCGAGCCTGATGGCACCCAGACGGAAGCGGTGACGGCCGAAAATCAGGTTCCCATGCCCAGCAATGACGCTGCCGAGGTGGGGGCGCTGCACATCCGCATCATCGCGCTGGAGAACCTGGTGATTTCATTGCTGGTCACGGCGTCGGACCAGCAGCTCGAACAAGCCGGTGAGATGGCACGCTACATCTCTCCGAGGCCGGGTGCCACGCACCACCCACTGACGACGCATGCCGCCACCCACATGGTCGATCTTGGCGAGCGTGCATTCCGCTTTCGCAAGCCGTCCCCGCTCTGAAAGCCAGTCAGCTCTGCTGAAGTCGCCTTTAATGTGAAAAAGCGTCCAAGTGTGACCCCCAGTTTGATCAGATCTATCGTACTGGCAAGATTGAACAATCTTAATTCCCGGTGGGGTCACGATCGGCGCCGATCGTGACCCCACCGGAAGTTTGAATTCGTGATTGGTATCAAGGCGTTGACCTACGAATGGACAGGGGTCAGCCTTCGAAGCTCATTGACAGACCGCTGCCGGTAGAGCATTGCAGTCGCGGGTACTCGCGGATCCAGGCTCGTCGCGAGAGCGATCAGCGGTCTCGAATTACCCCACAATAATGTTCGCCAATTCCATCTACAACGAAGCAAGGAAATATAAGCTTACAATATATATAGTATAATATAACATACTAAGATCTATTCAAATACACGAGAGAGTGATTGGCTCCTCTGATTAGGAGCGGCCAGCAGAAGACGCGGCGTTTCTCACGCGCATGATGGTCTGTCGCGTTGTCTGGAATTCGCGCGCCAGAGCCGAAACCCCTGCTCCGGCTTCCAGCTTCTGCGAAACTTCCGAGCGCTGATCGGCTGTGAGGCTTGCGGGCCTACCGAGCGTCTTGCCTTCGGCCTTGGCACGATTAAGGCCGGCCTGAGTGCGCTCGATCAATAGGTCCCGCTCGAACTCGGCGACCGCGTTTATCACGTTCATCGTCAGCTTACCGGTCGAGCTTGCCAGATCGACGCCGCCGAGGGCAAGGCAGTGGACCCGGACGCCCAGATCGGCGAGCTTGGCCACAGTGCCGCCGACATCCATGGCGTTGCGGCCGAGCCGGTCAAGTTTGGTGACCACCAGCACGTCGCCGGTCTCGAGCCGATCAAGCAGGCGAACGAATCCTCGGCGCTGGCTTGTGGCGACGTTCCCGGAGATCGTCTCGTTGATCACGCGCCTCGGTTCGACCTTGAAGCCGGCAGCTTCGATTTCCTGCAACTGGTTATCCGTGGTTTGGCCGGTGGTGGACACGCGAACGTAAGCAAAAGTGCGTGCCATTGCCGAATGCCGTCCGAAAAGGGTGGACGAAACTATCGCTATGTCCGAAACCAAGTCAAGCTAATTTCCGGACGGGGTGTTGCGAGGCGTCCGGAAACGAACGATTCCGTACACCGCCAAAACTGCGGTTCACGTGCTCGAACAGGCATGTTGGGATGACCACGGTTCTTCTTCACTCATGCTCGTTCCAGTACCAAGCGTCATTTTGATACCGGAAAGCTCGTTGCCGTTTTCGGGTCGATCTGGTACCTACTGACGGTCACGTCATTTCATAAGGGGTCGTCATGACATCGCAGGCGGTGAAGATCGTAGACGGTGGGAAGCTCATAATTCCCGCCCAGTTCCGCCGTAAGCTGGGAATCAACACGGGCGATACCGTGGTCGTGGAGTTGGCCAGTGATGGACTTCATGTCCGCTCTCTGTCCGCCTCAGTGCGATTGGCACAGGGTATCGTGCGGGAGTTTACCCAGGACGGGGTCAGTCTGGCTGACGAACTGATTTCAGAACGAAGGGCCGAAGCCGACCATGAGTGAGGCCTTTGTACTGGATGCGTCAGCGGTGCTCTGTCTCCTCAAAGGTGAGAAAGGGACAGACCGGGTCATTGAAGTGCTACCGCGGTCATTCATCAGTGCGGTAAACCTGTTAGCACTTCACGCAAATTGATCCGCCGAGGACTTCCGACCGCGGCTGTCTTCGGCAAGAATGGTTCGACCGCCGACCATTCCTCATCCGTGAGGTCGCTCGGATAGCGCTTCGTCTTCTTCGCGATCTTGGCCATGCGGCCACGGCTTTCAGCTGTCCACATCCACAGCGTGAATCACGTCAAGCCGTCCTTGTCAAAGTTGTCAAACAGTCTCTTAGCTCTGGACGGGAACCGCGCTCTTTCTGGGTTATGCAGGATCTTTGGCAGGATGCGTTCTGTCACCTTTTCTGTTTGCATACTGGTTTGCAGCGCGTAGAACTAATGACGGGTTGCGTGACGGCAGGGGTGTCATGCCGAGCTGGTAAGTTCGTTTGTCACTTAATCGCTCGTATCCAAGCATCGCGGTTTGTGCGCTTGCCTAATGGAGCAGCACTTTCAAGGAACCCAAAGGTAACCATTGCGTTCAGCGAAGAAGCTCGACCCTGATATTGAGGGTTTCCTGTACTTCAGTCCAAATCCGATCTGTAGTCAGCGCAGTCGCATCTCTACGGCGCGCCAAGGCGAGACAGGCCCGGTCGCCCATTGACAGGCCGAGTGGCTTCGTAACCGGCCGCAGCATCCCGGCGTCTCTACACTGATCGTCATCAAAGGGCTCGACCTTGAGATGTAGCACGCCGACTGCGTGCGCTAATTGTTGTTCTGAACCACCGGCATCGGCGAGCTTCGCGTACACCTCGGAAACATGCCGTTGGTCATCAAGAGGGAGGGTAGCGCACTGACCGTCAATGGCGCGCACGTGATCGAGGGGCCGATGCAAGTTGCAAACGGCCTCATCTATGTCGTGGATGCAGTTATCGTACCGGCCATGCCGGTTCAGGCCCGGTATTGAGGATAGAAATAATGGCAACGCAAGCATTTATGACTAACAATCCCAGCCCGGCAAATCTAATGGCCTGTCGTGGTGTTCCGGTCAAAATCGGTCATTGGGCCTTAATCTATGCACTTGCGCTGGTTTTTCTCTGGTTCGGTGCTCTCAAGTTCACCGCATTCGAAGCTTCATGGGGGTAGTGACCTTTCTCATCACGCTCAGCTTCATGTTCACGACCCCCGGCGTGATACAGGCGGGCGCGGACAGCCCTTTCGCGCTCTCGCCCATGCCGGGTCAATTCCTCCTGAAGGACCTGGTTC
>JAABUU010006947.1_pt1 | contig 11893 bp, 18 predicted proteins | sample 5559301 | NCBI WGS metagenome assembly JAABUU01 (sample SAMN10711884, study PRJNA513360) | rock metagenome | isolation source: Antarctica rocks | place: Antarctica: Victoria Land, Richard Nunatak white
CTGGGGTGCAGTTGCCGCTCTCTGTGCTTTCATCACCTCTGCTGCCCAGTTCATGACATTACGGTTCCTACTGGGGATTGCTGAATGTGGAGCCTTTCCAGGTGTCTACCTGTATGTCTTGCCTTTGCAAGTCAACATGTATGGGCACTTGACAAGCGACTGTTGAACATTATTGCCATGTGCCTCATGCACCACACAGAATTGACCTTCTGCTTGCAATGGCCCAGCCAACATCTGCAGACTTGCTGCTCAGTAAGCAAGATCCAGTCTGTTTTGAACATTTGTCATTTTGGGATGCCATGTGCCTCATGCACCACACAGAATTGACCTTCTGCTTGCAATGGCCCAGCCAACATCTGCAGACTTGCTGCTCAGTAAGCAAGATCCAGTCTGTTTTGAACATTTGTCATTTTGGGATGCTGCCATCAAACATCCTTGATGCCTGGGCAGCCTTACCCTAGTCAGTGCGGTGTCAAATGGCAAGCTTGACTTGGCAGCATTTTGCAGACAACCATCTCTTCACAAACCTGTCTGATTTCATATGGGAGCATGTGTGGGTCTGCTTACGCTGGTCATCCATGCAGGCATGTGGTACCACCTGTCCTTGTTCCTGGATGCTGGCGAACTTGGGGTAGCCTACACCGGCATCACTACAGCTACAGCTTTGAGCCAAGCCATAGGAGGTCCCTTAGCTGCAGGATTGCTGCTGCTGGATGGTACCTTTGGTCTCCATGGCTGGCAATGGCTCTTCATTTGTGAAGGCATCCCTACCATCATCTTTGCTGTAATTCTTAAGGTAGGCTGACGCTGTGTTGTTTATGAATGCATGCTCTGCCACCATAGAATTAGTGGAACCACCCTGCATCTGCTGCTCTGCATGAATCAGGGGGTAATTTTCTATCGCTCTGGTGGTGCACAGGCTGTCACACGTTCTGACCACATCACCAGTGGCCACCTTGTAAGCGGACTCTTGCAATGAGAGCCATGACATCAGGAACCTATAGCTGCTTGCCAGATGCCTGCAACTGCACATCTTAAAGGCAAGTCTTGTGTGCAGGTCTACTTGGCCCCAACTCCAGCAACAGCTCAGTGCCTGACCACCCAGGAGCGTGTCTGGTTGCAAAAGCGCCAGGATGAGGCCATTGTGGCCAAAACTGCTTCAGCTTGCCACTCTTCTGTCAAAGGTGCGCATCAATACAGTTCATCAACCATATGACGTCCAGACATCACTGCAACACAACCGTAATCATTATTTGCTTCAGACGATGCTTTGCAGACATGCAGACATCACGTGTGACTACCCTGCAAAGTTCAAATAATCTGCAGACATGCAAGCCATGCTACAAGCCAAACACATCTGTGTTTGCTGCAATGACAGGCGGTCTTTTGAATTGGAGGGTATGGTACCTGGGTCTGGTGTGGCTCCTTATGGAAAGTGCATTATTTGGGATCATCTTCTGGTACGCCTGGTAGAAGCTTCTTGAGTGCTGTGAGTGTCATGTTACTTGTAATGCGTGCCTGCCATCCCTTTGCTAGCAGAGCACGATAGGCACTGACCTACTGTGAAAAGCCACTTGCCAGGGCATGATGCATGCAGGTGTCCACAGCTGATTGAGGCTGGCTTCTATGGAAGCCAGGATGAGAATACAAAGGCTGGGATAGCAGAAGGTCCTGCCCCTTGTCTGCTGTCAAGCATTGACTGCACTGCTTGCTTGTCTGCATGATGCCTGCATATCAACCTGAAACCTTGTCAGCCCATCTGTGCAATCATTCCTGCACGCTGCTGTATTGGTATGACGTCATCAAGAAAACAGCAACACCAACAACAATAATGTTGCTGTCACAGATGAGTCAACATGATCAAATATGACATGTTCCTTGTATGGGTGGGGTTTGATACAAAGCAGTTTTGTGGGTGCACAGGAGGGTGGCACGACAGCAAGGTGGCTCTACTGTCAGCAGCAGTCTTTGCACCGGCTGCTGTTGCCATGATGATCAATGCCAATCTGTCCAAGCATGCTCAGGAACGACACTGGCATGGCTGCCTCCCTGTCTTTGCTGCTGGTATCTGTCTAGAGTATGTTACCTTGGTTCTTTATTGCGCATTCATGCAATGATCACTACAACAGTACTGGTGGACTGGATCTTCAGTGCACCTGCTTGGACCCAAATGCCATGTTTGTGCTCACCATCTTTCCAAGGTCATGCAGTTGTGCTTGCGATTGCATACTTGTGCCATTCTACGTGTACACTGGCCACAGCATTTGCTACCTTTTGCTTGGTCTTATCAGTGAGTCCTGTCGCTGTTACTCATCACTTGTCTGGCCCAAATTGTGCTCCGCTATCTGTAAGTGATTTACAATTGTCACGGTGCTACCTCGCACTATCTTGTTTGCTTTTATTTTAATCTGGAACATTCAAGGCTCTGTGGGGTTTGTGCAGACTCATGCCGGTAGCTCAGGAGCTGTTTGGGTTCAGAGCCAGCTTTCTGCTGCTGATTTTTGGAGCCGCAGGAGCATGGTGCATTCACGGTCAGCATTTACTGTGCTATGTGTTGCACAGAGCCATGCCCATTAATTTCATACATTGGACCTAATCACAATTTGTATTGCACTCCAGTCAAATGGCCTGCTGACTTTCCAGTATTGCACACATCTATTTTCTCCACAATTCTAGCGTGAATCCATGCCCAGTGCTGACAGTGACTGATCTGCTGACGTCAAGCTCAACAACCAAGCCAGAGTTGAAATGCAGGCCCACTGCACTCATGGCCGGCCACCTTCCTGCAAGGCAATGCGGCAGCAGCAGGGACAGCCCTCATCAACTCCATGGGGGCCCTGGGAGGCTTTATTGGCCCCTCCCTCATTGGCTTCCTAGCAGATGACAATGATGAGGATGACTATGACGCAGCTATGATGGCTGTGGGCATCTTTATGATGTGCGCTGCTGTGCTGATGCTAGGTAAGAAAGTGGTGATGGTCTGCTCTGACCTCTCCAAACATGTTAGGGTATGAATTTTGTCAGCAGCTCCTGTGGCAATGCCTGTGCTGCCTTATAAGGTGTTATGGCCTGTCCTTAATGAAATTATGGAGTTACCTGTACTGTGGACAAAAGTGGTGAATAGCAACTGATTGGCAAGAACTTGGGCTTGGTGTATTTGCAGGCTTTCCAGAGCCTGCACTTTCTCAGACAGCTAGCACAAGTCAGGATTGTGAGTACAATGTAAACAAGACTGACCAAGAACTGGAAAGGCAGCCCATGTTAGAAGCTATTCCATGGGAACCACATTATGTAGACCATCGTCTCTGACAGTTCTTCCATTGCCCACCATTACAAGGATATGTCCCTCCTTCTCTGACTGAAATTTGCCTTATACTCTCGACATACATGCAACCAGGTATGTGCATGGCACATGCATTAGACTTTGCATTGTGCAATCAACTTCTTGCATGAGAATGAGACATGTCCACACGCAAGGCGTACTGAGCATTGCACACCGAGACATCAGTGGCTTGATCTGAATCAGGACACACACGTATGTACACGGTGTATATTACTGTAATTACACACCTCAATCAAGAGCAATGCTGGTACAACTCAGCTCCTTCATGTCAGTGGCTGCCTGCGATCTAACTCGCACCTTGGTAATTGCCAAATGACACTTCACAGCGACATTTAAGGGTCTTTCAAACACAAAGCATTCATAGTTTGCTGGAGGCAAGAGCTTCAGCGGAGGGTGGGGCAGGTTTGTGTTGCATGGCTGCTACCATTGCTTCTTTCAGCTTCAGCTTTGTGACCTTTCCAGAGGCATTCAAAGGCAGCGGCTTGTATTGAGCAGCAATGGCACGGGGAACCTTGAAAGATGACAACTTGGCTTCTTGACAGAATTTCTTAATGAAAGATGATGTCAAGGGAGCAGTAGGCCTTGAAAGTGGTGGAGGGCTCAGCAAAATCCCTGTCCAGGAGTACGTCTCGTTCAAGACAATGACAGCTGAGACCTGCTCTCCAAAACGCTCATCAGGCAACCCAAATACTGCAGCAGCCTGAATGGCCGGAATCTGAACAAGAGCCTTTTCAACCTCAACAGCATGCACTGACTCTCCGCCTGTGCGGATGACATCTTTCACACGCCCCTTTAACCAAACTTGACCCTGAGGATCTATCACTCCAATGTCTCCAGTCCTCAACCAGCCTCCAGGCAGCATGACACTCGCAGTCTCTGCTGGCTGGCGCCAGTATTGCATCATAACATGGGGTCCCCTGCTCAACAACTCTCCCTCACCACTCCTGTCAATACATGAGGCAACCTCATCTCCATGGCAGAGGAGTTGGCCTCCTGATGAGGTCAATACTGACATCTCAATGCCAGTTGGGGGCGAGCCCACATTGACCCCAGAACTTGGTGAGGCTTCCGGGCCTGCCTGATTTGTAAGCAAGCTCAGGGGTTTCATGCTATGCTTTGGGTCAAATAGCAGTCTGAATGTCATGGAGGAGCAGGCTTCTGTCATCCCATAAGCAGTGTGAACTGCAGTGTTGGGAAACACAGCCTGCACCTTGTGCTCAACCTCCCGGGACATGGCCCCAGCGCCTACTAGAACCCTCTGTACACTGGAAAACCGAGTGGTGCCTGTACCTGTCGCTGCTTCTGCTGCTGCTGCCAGATCAGCAATCATTGCAGGGACAGCAATGAATGCGGTGACCCTGTTGCTCTGGATGACATCCAGTGTGTTGCCAGCAGTAAAGCGTCCCATGAAGAGATGCGTACCACCCGCCATGAGGACAGCTACAGCTGATGACAGGCCTCCTATGTGGAAGAGGGGGGCAGCATGTAGATACACATCGTTGGCGTTGTAGCCAACAACCCTGGTTTTGGCCATAGCTTGCCAGTGAAGCGCTTCGTGGCTGATGAGCACGCCCTTTGGCTGCCCTGTCGTTCCACTGGAAAAGCATATAAGAGCAGCACCATTGGGTGATTGTTGCAGCCTGACAGGAGCTCCTTTGTGATGGTTGATAAGCTGCTCACTGTCATACTGGTTGTTAGCTGTTGCTGCTGTAGCTGGCTGCTCTGCTAGCAGGACTGCTCGCTGAAGGCAGCTGCAGCTGGGGTGGCCAACAAGTTGGAGGAATTGCTGGTTTGCTGTGTCCACCAAGATTGTGGTTGCTTGACAGAGATGAATGGCATTGGCAGCCTCTGTAATGCTCCAGCGCAGATTGATAGGAGCCGCTATGGCGCCGGTCGCTGTCACAGCAAGAAGGCTTTCCAGGAACCGGTCTGTGCTGTTGATAGCCAGTACGACAACATCACCTGGCTGTACTGCAGCATGTTCTCGGATGGCAGCAGCAAATGCTGCCACACGTGACAGGACTTGATTGGTTGTGAGTTGTCGGCCATCGCAGACTGTCAGGACCTTCTCTGGTGTCCTTCCTGCTGCTGCTGTCAGGTATTGGCATATGTGAGCCATCAGTAGCTGAGCACTCAGAAAATTTGAAAGGCTCCTGCAAAGCAACATAGTTCTGGTAACGACAGAATGCAGCTGTAGGCGATTGGCCAACCGTGGCCTGCATACACCTTAGTACCTTGGAGAATCTTGGCAGCAAGCAAATGTCTTTGCACCCTTTATCGCTACTGGCGTAGGCACTGATACTCTGAGACGTGCGTCACCCTGATGGTGAGCTCTCTACATCGCATCATGCGTTTTGTCTCTGCGACTGGCTAGTGATTAGCCGCTACACTGCCGATACGTATCCACCTTGCTCTGAAACCATCTGTGATCAAGGGTAATAAACAGGTAGGGCCAGTGATAATCAAGTAGAAGCTTTTGGCCTTGAGGGACATTGTAGTATTTCTCAAGGCCAAAAGCCTCCACTTCTATCCAGCACTGGCTACCCATGCAGGCACCATGACAGCAACAGGAAACTTCATAGCTGCCCTTGGCAGCTTATCTGGAGCCAAGGCAAGGCAATTTGAAGGCAATTTAACATGCTTTAAACTTACTGTACAACGGCCAGGCATGAACTAGGACGCCATCCATCCTCATTGCACACTTGATGTACAACCCAGGTTCACGTGCTGAGAAGTACCAGTGGTGGTGCGTGACTGCATGCAATTGTACTTTTGATGAATGCGCTCATGATTGAGGCTTGTTTCTAGACTGTGCAGATCAATTAGATGCTGGGGGAAACGACTAACAAGTCGCCCGAGAACGGAATAGCTGGGGGGAGACCTCAATTCAAGGCATGACTCATGTGATGGATACGGATGCAGGCTTATTTCATTTGCGAAACTTGCTTGCACAACTGCGACCGAACTGTGACAAGACAACAGCGCTAGAGCTCACGCGATCGAATTTGCGTGATTTCAGTAGATTGATTCATCTTTGCTAAATACAGAATCATGGATCTGGAAAAGGAGATCTTTGACGATGCTGAAGAAGCTTTGCCAGATGAGTTTCAAGGCATGACAGCAGACGACATACTGCGCAGGAATCGGTTGCTAGAAAATGAGATCCGCGTGTTGAAAGACGAGTCTCAGCGCTTGACTCTGGACCAACAATCGATGAAGGAGAAAATAAAGGAAAACAAGGAGAAGATCAAGCTGAACAACCAGTTACCATACCTTGTGGGGAATGTTGTCGAAATTCTGGATATCAAGCCTGAAGAGGAAGATGAGGAGGACGGTGCCAACATAGACCTAGACAGCCAACGAAAGGGGAAATGTGTGGTCCTGAAGACATCCACCAGGTAGGTCAAGTCAGCATACAAGGCCAGTGATCTGCGCAGCGAGAGGCATTGCTGCATCCCCTTGAGCAGCCTGAACTCTGTCCTTGTCACTCTGCAATTGGTGTTTGCATGCTCATGACCAACTTCCAGGTCCAAGGTTGGCTGAGGCTTGCTATGTGCTGCAACTTTTTATTAGGCAAACAATCTTCTTGCCAGTTGTTGGACTAGTCGATGCTGACTCAATGAAACCTGGAGACTTGGTTGGAGTAAACAAAGACAGCTATCTCATACTGGATACACTGCCATCAGAGTATGACAGCAGGGTCAAAGCTATGGAGGTGAGACTCACATTACACAAGTCTCGCTTGTACAACTGGTGTGACTTTGCTTTCCTGTGCATATGACTCAGCCCATCCAACCAGACCTGACAGGCGCATGATGTGCCTTTGTTGTGAAAATCAAACTCAACACTGTCACATTGTCAACTGGCTATTTGCAAGACTGCTATTAAACATGCATCTGTGAGCAGTAAGCGCATTTGCCCGCAGAACTTTGGTGTAGCTCATAGGGCTGCATGTTGCACACGACAAATCAGGGCATGACGCGTCAACTGCTTCCGGTATAGGTAGATGAGAAGTCCACAGAAGATTACAGTGATATAGGAGGCCTTGATAAGCAGATCCAAGAGCTGGTGGAAGCTGTTGTGCTGCCTGTCACCCACAAAGAAAGGTTTAAGAGCCTTGGCATCAAGCCTCCCAAGGGTGTCCTCTTGTATGGGCCGCCTGGCACAGGTGAAGTGACAAGCAGCATCAACAAGTTTTGCATTGTGTCTGCAGCCATGCTGTGAGCAAGACATGTCAGGATATGTGGCAGCCTTGCACCAGATGTTGACCAACATCTGTACTCATGTTCTGAAAACTTGGTCATTGTGTCAAAGCTGCTATCATGTATTTTCGGGTTGGCTCACTTGGTGCCTGTTGTTCAGTCAGAATGCTGCTGGCAATTTATGACTTGGCAGCATGCATGGCAAGCTGACGCAAGTGCAATTGTGCAGGCAAGACTCTGATAGCCCGAGCGTGTGCCGCACAAACAAATGCCACATTCCTGAAACTGGCAGGGCCTCAACTGGTACAGATGTTTATTGGTGATGGTGCCAAGCTTGTGCGAGATGCATTTGCGCTTGCCAAGGAGAAGTCACCCTGCATTATCTTCATTGATGAGATTGATGCCATTGGCACCAAGCGATTTGACAGTGAAGTAAGCGGTGACCGGGAAGTGCAGCGTACCATGCTGGAGCTGCTCAACCAGCTTGATGGTTTTAGCAGTGACGACAACATCAAGATTATTGCTGCCACCAACAGAGCAGACATTCTAGATCCTGCGCTGATGCGGTCTGGCCGGCTGGACAGGAAGATTGAGTTTCCTCACCCTACTGAGGATGCTAGAGCCAAGATTATACAGATTCATGCCAGGAAGATGAATGTCTCACCAGATGTCAACTTTGATGAGCTAGCCCGCAGCACAGATGACTTCAATGCTGCACAGCTAAAGGCTGTCTGTGTAGAGGCTGGCATGTTGGCGTTGCGAAGAGATGCTACAGAGGTGAACCACGAAGACTTCAATGAGGGTATCATAGCAGTTCAAGCCAAGAAGAAGGCAAATTTGAACTATTATGCCTGAAGTTCACTCCAAAACCTATGCTCTCTGTATGTGCCTGCCTTGCTCAATGGCATGAACGCACACAAATGCATGCTTTGTTCATTGATGCTGTGATGGTGCAGACCTGGTGTGCCATTGACAGCACTTCACATTGCTGTGCTCTGCATATTTTGTCATGGTTGGACCCACTGGTCCCTTCTGGAATCCACTTCGCAGCAGACAGGATGCTTGGCCTAAAAATCCCCTGGACACGTTTCTTGTGCTACACAGACATAAACGTTATTGCATAGTTCTGTCTGTGAAAACATGGGGCGTGCACTTGCTTGGTGCCATGCTGTCAGATACACGACTGATTTGAAAGCAAATACTGCAAGCAAAGGCGCTCTCCAGGTCTGCGAGTCTAGAGACACCACCACATTTACACGTGAAGATTTTGATTCGGTGTCACCTTGCCACAAGTCCAAAATTATTGTAAACAATTTCCGGAAGTTTGGCAGAAGGTTTTCATGGCAAAGTAGCTGGTCCTGCGGCAACCTTGTGTTGCTGGCATGCCTTGGCTATAAATTCTGGGTGAACACAGCCCAAAACGTGATTGTCAGCTCTGACTGTCTCAGCTGCAAGTCTGTGACCTGCCGCGTAAAAAGGATTGTGTAGACGAAGCACATTTGAATCAAGCTGTAATGCAGCAGCTGTCTGCAAGCTGATGACAAATATAAGTAGAGCGCGACAAGATACTGAGCCTGACATGCATACATGACTGTATACAAGGGATCTGAAGTGGACTGCAATGCCGTTGTGATCTTCTCAACAATTTGCGTATCTTCTCAAAGCGTCCCTGCTGCATCTTCTAATGAAATAAATCATATCTGGACATTTTCATGGCATCATTTGCTTGCTGCAGATGCAACTCATCTGATCTCAATCATCCACAGAAGAGATCATCAACCTGTCGGCATTGTTGCGTTTCATCCTTTGCAGGTCTCGCCACCTGCACACGTGCCAGAACATGTCAGAAATGGCTTAACAGGCAAACCGAATGTTACCTCAGCAGTGCACGAAGGTATGACATGCAAATGCACATTTGCAAATGAGGCGCAATAGCAGACAGATTCAAGGTCTGATCCAAAGGCATGGGCAGTGCAGCGATGGCTAAGCAATGGCAACAGGTGCAAACCTGCGAGCTGCGCGGGCAGCAGCAGAGGCTGTGTCTGCTATGGAGCCCCTGGGCACAGGGCCAGCCTCCTCTCGCCCTGCTTTGGCAGCATGGCCTGTGGCCACCCCTGTGGCGGCCCCCCACTTGGCCCACCGTGCCTGACTCTCAGCAACATGCCGTTTTGCTCTGATGCCTGCCTGCCTCTTCTCCCAAGCAATGCTGGCTTCCTGCAATGCACGAATAACTCTGTCTGGTGAACACAAGTTGCACGACTTTGCTAACGAGCTGTCCCATCAGCAAGGATGGATGTGCACAACAGCACAAGCAGCTGGGCAAACCTCAGGCTTCCTAAGGCATCATTGCACTCTGGGCGTGTGTCACAGCAGCAGTTAGCGTATGCAACGCATTGGCTGTGCAGCTATGCCCAAAGGAAACAATGTTCTCTCAGCTCACCAGGAAAACATTAACGCCCCCTCTATTGCCTCCATGAGTGTTGAGGAGGTGCACATTGGTGCGCTCAAGCTTGCTCATGGAGTTCTCCAGCAATGACAGCTGAGGCGCAGTCACCTGCGCACGCAAATGACAAATCCATTTGAGAATCCAGCAAAGACATGGTGACACGCACAGGATGACCAACACTTGCTCAGACACACCCAATGAATGCAGTCGACTGGACAGCAGTCCAATGACTCCTGCAGCATTTCATCATTGTCCACCTTCTGAGCCATGGCCCGGGCTCTGCCAAATTCTGGCTCCATGTGATAAGTGTTGGGACAAACATTGGTGCAATTGCGACAGCCAATGCATGTCAGCTCATCCACAAACACCTGCAAGGTAGAGAGCAATTCAGTGCACAGGCAGCAAGCCTTTTGCACACAGGCCCATGTGAAAGCATACATGCAAGCATGCAAGCACTGTGTTCCTTATTGTGATACCTGGTCCCGCTCAAAGGAAGTGTCTGTGAATGGGTTGATAGCGTCACCAGATATGCCAACAATGGCGTCGTATGCTGCTCGCCTGTCTGAGTGTTTCAGCGTCTGAACCAGCAAACATCTGATGAAAGCTATGCAGCTGTATGAACAAGACGTATGAGCTTAAAGCCATACCTCATAGATCTCATTAATGACAGTGGAAAACTCTAAAGACTCCTCATCTTGGCTGAGATCAGGATGACATTCTCGCATAATCGCATAATATGCCTTCTTTATTTGGGCTTCGTTTGCATTGTAAGACTGCATGCATGCAGCAAGAGGTCAAAGTTACTGCATTCATGCCCCAAGCAGATGTGAAAAGCATGCCGAAAAGAAGCGTACCACTCCGAGGATGCTATAGAAGTCCTCTTCCTCAGGCTCAGCAGTGTCTGTGCGCGCAAAGGCAATAGGTTCAGCTGCAGCCGCTGACATACACCGCTTCGCTTTGTCGTTATGACCGACGAGGCAGCGCTGTAGGCCAGCACTAGTCTGTTCTGGCGTTGTCCTGAATGTTGTACGGAGTCTGGGTGCAGGTGACAAATGTACGCTGAACCGCGAGGAGGCTTCTACACTGTGGCTACGGGTGATCACGCTCGCTCGGACGATTCCGCTTCGCGCAACCGTAGACACATGCTTTGGCATGACAGCAGGACGTTCACATGCAAGTGCTGCTCCAGGTCAGGTACTAAGATTTACGGCACGTCGAGTCAATCAATTTTGCGTCACAATTTTGACTGTCGCTGTGAGGCAATAATCGAGGCACGGGTGCACGTGATGCTGAAACGGGTTCGGGACTGCTTCATCCCCGAGGGAGTGTGTTTCAAAATTCCAAGTTCCATAGTGCGAAGCTTTCAGGTGTGTGCACTATTCCATGCTTGTATATTTTGCAAGTAGTCTTTAGAGCTTCTGTAGCTCTGTGTTAGCAAGGCCTGAACACAACATGCGAAGATCTTGTGCAATGCGCAATGCAACACCCTTCAACATACAATTTGCATGTTGTGTCCAGCCCGCAAGCCAGCACTGTTGCACAGGCAGCTGCCCTGCTGGACTGCCATATTGCATGTGAGCCACATCAGCTCGATTGCAGCCCGACTTGCCTACAGTCATAACGTTAGTCTCATTGCCTAGCCAGTAGTAACAAGACTTTAAGCGCCAATGCAAAACCACCATGCGGATCTGAGCGCCTCATATGATGCATCCGCTTATATATAGGCGCTAAACTTGACAGCTGATTTGCATCATACTGCTCTCACCCCAGCCGTTTGCGCTGCCCAGATGCTAACATGTTCAGGCTGTGAAGCCATGCATGCACAGCCAGTAGCGTCGCGCAGGCATAGCTTTGCAATCAAGACATGTACACGAACCTTGTTAGCTGCTGCATATGGACTTT
>JAABUU010006949.1_pt1 | contig 11893 bp, 12 predicted proteins | sample 5559301 | NCBI WGS metagenome assembly JAABUU01 (sample SAMN10711884, study PRJNA513360) | rock metagenome | isolation source: Antarctica rocks | place: Antarctica: Victoria Land, Richard Nunatak white
AGAGTGATGTGGCGTGGATGTTGAGGGGTGGGAGTGGTGGGGAGGGGGAGGTGGGAGGTTTTGTGGGGGGGATGGATGGGGAGGGGGGGATCAGTGAGAGGGCGTTGGGCGTGTTGATGAAGGCTATTGAGGCGTTGTGAGGCGGAGAGAGGGGACGAGGCAGAGTTGGGTGCGTCTTCGTCACTGAGCGCAGTGCTTCTTCCTTTCTCTCACCGAGGCTTTTCGTTCTTACGTTCTCTGGCGGTACGACCGCTTTAGCTGTTGATGTTTTTCTCTGCTAGACCGTTCCGTTTGCTGGGTTGGGCGGGCTTCAGCGGTTCGAGGTATACGTACGTTAGGTTTTCGCTACTTCAGTTTTCACAGCATGTGCGCTATACGGGCGCTAAGATGATATTTCCGAAAATATGCTTTTTATGCTAAGAACGGATCGCTTGCCCTGCAGAGGCTCGACAGCTTATCATGCATCTCGAAGATGAGTATGGACATGAGAAGAGAAATGGAAAGGACGGTCTCGAGAAAACTCCACTGCCAGGAACGAAGTCAGGTGTGACTGCGTAAACCAGCGTGAAGCACGGAGTCCAGATGATCGCCTCACCATCTCTCGGGGCGATCGATCGCCCAGGAGAGAAAGGGATACCGACACCGACAAGCAGAAAGTATCACGCCGATCACACCACATCCGCGTTCCCCAAGTCCTTCGCGCCCACGACCCCACCAACAGTCTCCGCGCCCGCAGCCGTACCACTCTCTAACACCTTCCCATTCTCACCCTGGCGCGACAGATCCACCACGGTCCCCAAAGGCACGAAATCACCGTCCCTCTGGACCGCCAAAGCCTCGTTCCCGTTCCCCAGGGACGTGATCATCGCCTTCTGGATCGCTTTTCTGAGCAGGTCCCTCGCCTTGCCTTTATCGTCATCGTCCTCCGCTTCGGTTTTGACGACCGTGGTCCGCTCCACTTCCTCCGCCTTAGCCTGGTCTTCTCCAGCGTTTGTCGTAGCCAGGGCATGATGGTCTCCATTGTTGTCGGGAGTGGGACCAGCACCGTGCTTGACGGCGCGCGCGTCGTCGTCGAACTTCAGCTGCATGTCTGCGGCGTTGGCGGCGGCTTCATCGGAGACGTAGGCGAGGACGTTTTGGAGGTCGAGTTCGTGGCCTGGCTCTTCGTCGTCTTCGGCGTCGTCGTCGGCGTCGAAGGCGTGGTCGTCGTCGTCGTCGTTGGTGGCAGGGTGGCGCTTTGTGGCGCTGGTGCTGCCTTTGCCACCTTTTCCTTTAGTGGGTTTGCTGGTAGTGGTCTTGGCTGACGTCTTGCGTTTCTTAGAAGCCGGCGCGGATGGCGCGGACTTGGGAGTCGTGCTGGAGCCGGTGGCGAGGGAGGAGGCGTTGGTGGCGACAGCGGCGCCGTTGAGGAATTTACGCTTGGCACCGTTGTAACATGTCTGGGCGGAACTGGCGTTCTTGAGGCCTGCGATACTGGCTAGTTTTTCGAAGTTTACCTGAGCGGAAAGTGTTAGTGAGAGTGGAAACTTTTGGGCTTGGGTTTGGGTGCGGGTTGAGTGAGGTTGCGGTGATGTGATATGAAGAGTGTTTGGACGATATCGGAGATTCGAGGTGAGCTTCAGGAGAATTTACCTTGGGAGGGCTCTCGAAGCATTTGAAACCTAGCTGGATGAGCTCGATATCCCTCTTGCTAAGTGACATGTTGGCGATAGATGAAGTGCTGATCTGAAGTGAGGCGTTTGAAAATTCAAAAGAGTTGAGAAGTCCTGGGTGGAAGGTGAACAGAAGTTGTGCAGGTGGTGGAACTCGAGTGAACGAAGACAAAGATTGTCGACTGCTTTCTAGAGTTGCTGGCAAAGGGTTGGAAATTTTGATTTGAAACTTGATGATTTGCTTTGGGCATGTATTCTGATTATTCAAAAGCCTTTGAGTCGGAGTGGCATGCAAAATAAGGGCCACAGTCGTTCTCAAGTTAGATTCAACATCAGAAACCCATCCTTTCAAAGAAGTGCTTCCTGGAAAATATAGCTGACACTTTCCACTCGCGATGCGGCGGTCTCTATATCGTTGTACTCATAATTCAACCCGTTCCCAATGATTTGACTGAGTCCCTCCTGGAGCAATCAACTGTGCATCACCAAGAACAAGGAGCCGTCAACTTGAGAGTACTTTGCGGTGGGATTGCGAGGATCAGACGAAGTTGACCGAGGCAGAGCTACTTCCCGTTGGATTCGTGGTGTATCCTTCTAGTATCGATGATGCGATCCACTTTCTAAGCCTACTCTGTATGTTCATCGCTGCGTAAAGACCTGTGGTACTTTCCCTCTCATAGTCAGGAGCTTTGCCTGATATGGCTTAGGATATTGTCCCACACTCCCTTTTCTCGGCTTCGACCGCGTTCAGTGCCGACATAGAACTTCCTAGGCGGCTTGCCCATCCACCAAGTCCGAGATGACACAGAAGTAGATGATGGAGGATCTCGGACAAGGTTTGCAACACTTAGCCAAGCTTTCATCGGCTTGAGCTCTGATACGAGCACACCGGTAACCCTCTGACGGCTGGAGAACTTCATCGTAGTCATATCAATTCTGGCATATGCTGGGAGGTTTTTCGAGTACCGCATAAGCGCCTCCCGCGAACGTCGTGCAAAGAGCGGTAGTCGCAAATGGATGTAGAAGACGAGCGGTGCAGTGGTAGATGCCACGAACAACATCGGTACAGCACCTCCAAGTATAGCTATGACCCCATTAGTACGAGTTGCAAATGGTAAGATTGGCCAGCAATCCGGAGATAGAAGAAGTATGACTGACAGGCAGCAGCCGCCCAATTGGGGTAGTCAGGGGCTTTGTAGAAGGCTGGGGCGACAATCAAGCAGGAGAACGAAAACAGAAAGATGGTAGTGAGCTTCAAACATCCGATGAAGACTGCCTTGCCGGTGCCTGCATTGTATATCAGGACTCGCTCAGGATAGGCTATCAAATCGTCAGAAACCATGCTCTACGCTAACCAAGGACAGTCACACACCTGATGTCTTGGGGCCCAAGTTCGTACTTGAGTTACGCTTGATCAAGGGATTTCGGGAGCACCTCTTCCACGAGTCTTTCCGCAATGCTCTCCTGAAAGGAGAGAGCTGACCAACGGAGATATTCAGAGCTCGACGACTTGCGAAACACTGCGGTAGGCTTGTATAGAGAGAACCCATCCTTAGAGACATGATTGATCACTCCTGTTTGTAGTTCAGAAAGGAATAATTCTGCTAGCCATGGCTTATCATAGCTGCTGATACTGCCATACCGTAGTATCTATCTGTTGAGCAAAGATCGACTGTCTGAGAAGCTACAAAGTACTTGATGCCCCTGAGTCGATCAATGACAGGGTTTCTACGCGCTAATAAGATCGCGCTAAACTTCGTATGGGAAGTTATGATCTTCAAGCGCACCGAACACAGACAGCAACAGCAACAGCAGGCATAACTTCCTCACCCTTGGTGCCGTCGTCGCTGACGCATGCTAAAGTTGGTGAGAGGTCATGTACATAATACTATGAAACGTTGCCTACGACATCCTCCCCACCCCCCGCCATGGCACCAATTCACATCATAACCACGCAGATCCTCGTCCTTCTCCTCTACATCTTCTTCTCCGTCTCAAGAGCATATACGACGCTCTCCAACGAGACCCTCCTTGCCCTCCCACACCCAGGCAACGACTTCGATATCCGAAATGGCGCTCTCCTCGCCCCGATCCTGCAGCCCCGAGTGCCAGGAACACCAGGTTCCACAGCGGTCCTCAACCACCTGGCCAATTTCTTCAAGACAACCCTACCCGAATGGAAACTCGAGTTCCAGAACTCCACTTCCACCACCCCCGCCACCGGCAACCAGCAAATCCCCTTCGTCAACCTAATCGCCACCCGCGACCCACCGTGGACCGAACCCGGCGAAGTAGGCCGCCTGGCCCTCGTCGCGCACTACGACAGCAAACTCACACCCGCCGGCTTCATCGGCGCGACCGACAGCGCCGCCCCGTGCGCCATGCTCCTACACGCCGCGCGCAGCGTCGACAGGGCACTGACAACGAAATGGACCGGGATGGCAGCCTCCGGCGCCGGGGCGGGCGACGGCTTCGGCGACATCGACGAGCACCAGGGCCTGCAGATCATCTTCCTCGACGGCGAGGAAGCGTTCGCGAGCTGGACGGACACGGACTCCATCTACGGCGCGCGCGCCCTCGCCGAAGCGTGGGAGCAGACGCCGCACCCGCCCCTCTCCACCTACCGCACCGCCCTGTCCGCCATCTCCCTCTTCCTCCTCCTCGACCTCCTCGGCGCCAGGGATCCGCACGTCCCGAGCTACTTCCAAACGACCCACTGGGCTTACCGCCATATGGCTGGGCTGGAGACCCGTTTGCGTGGCTTGCGCAGCTTTAAGTCGTCGCCGAATCACCCCTCTAAGCGCCGGCGCAATACGGCTTCGGGCAATAAATCGTCCCGCCAATCGAAGGCGAAGGCGAAACCGAAACCGAAACCGAACGCGCGCGCCGATAAGATCCTGCCCTCGCGAGAGGAACGCCTCTTCCTCCCCGAGGCCGGCAAGACGACGGATCGCTTCCAAGGCGGCATGGTGCTGGACGACCATGTGCCCTTCATGGCGCGCGGCGTCGACGTCCTGCATCTGATCCCGACGCCCTTTCCGCGCGTCTGGCACGAGCTCGACGACGACGGCGAGCATTTGGATTTGGATACGGTGGAGGACTGGGCGTTGTTGACGACGGCGTTCGTGGCTGAGTGGATGGATTTGGAGGGGTTCTTTGAGACGACGGCGGCGGAGGGCGGGGTGCGGCGGGGGGGAGAGGAGGAGCGGGCGGCGGGGGCGGGCGAGGGAATGGAGAGGCGGTGGGCTGTGACGAGCAAGACGGAGCTGTGAGCGCGGTCTCCCTGCGGCGTGAAGTTCGCATGGCTGGCTGGCGGGCTGGCTGGCTGACGGGTTCGGTGGGTTAGGTGCTCCTCCCGCGTAGGATGGAGTCATTGGGTTACGGCATCAGCGTTTGTATCATTACATCAAGTGGCGTTCACTGGCCTCATCGGCGTTCCGCATTGCTATAGATTTGTAGAAAAGACTCTTCGACGGAGTCATGTTGTTCATGCGCAATAAAAACCAGTACCAATTACCCGTCAGGACTCTGCCCCAAGTCCTCGAGAGCCGTCCGCTCCGCGCTAAACACCCACGTTGCGGGAGATCTTGCCTCGTAAAGAAAGGTCTCTGCCCTGGCCCAGCTACAATAGATGCAGAGCACGGTTACCAGGGTGAGAATGCGGTTACGGTAGATATTCACAATTACGGACTACCTGGGACAAGGGCCACGCAGAGGGAAGAACAAATTGGCGACGGATCTTCACTAGCGCTGAAAATGCATGCCTTTCTCAGCCCTTCCTGCGCTGTTTCCGAGGCCTGGACTCGGGTTCCGGCGACAATTTCCTAAACTCAGCCCTCATCTCTTCGTCCAATTGCAGCTTCGAGCTGGCCTCGTTCCCGGGGGAAAGCGTGATATTGTCGTCGTGCGAAAGTGATGCTTGATCGATTCCGTCCACGTCCTCGTCCTCGTCATCATCATCGTCATCGTCATCGTCAACGAGACCGTTACTGTCGTCGTCTGCTTCATCATGCGGACGTTGTACGTCGACGCCTCCATCTGAACCAGCGTCTTCAAAGCCTTCGAAATCGTCGCCAGCCACATCGACCTCAGCCTCGGGATTCGCATCCGATGCTACAGACACCTCTTTCGAGTCATTGGTCGGCGCATCGACGGTCGACAGCTCGTCCTCCCTCTTCCTCTTCCTGCCCATCTCGCCCAGCCGTCCCTCCCGCCCTTCCACGCCCTTCGCCTCCCCACCTTCAACCGCCGGCGGCGCCGTGAACCACGGAATCTTGCCTCGCAAAAAATCATTGAGGACCATCTTAGCGGCGCCATCGACATCTGCTTCCCCGCCCCTCAGCAACCGCCCACCTTTCCGCGCGAGCAGTTCGAGAAACTCCGTAGCGTTGCCGTAGCCCCTGATATCGTAAGTGCGCTCGATGTGCTGCGGTTTCGTCTTCCTCAGGACGGCGGCGATGTATTGCTCCGGGTTCTGAACGTTCTCGACGCGGACGACGCCGCGGAGCAAGATGTCTTCCTCGGAGTCGTTGTTGCTGGGCGGGACGACGCCGGGGCAGTCGATGAGGTAGATCCTCTTCATGAGAGTGATGTACTGCCAGATTTTGGTTTCGCCGGGGATGGGGGCGACGGTGCAGACTTTCTTTTTGCGCAGGGTGTTGATGATGGAGGATTTGCCGGTGTTGGGGTAGCCGATGAAGCCGACGGAGATCTGTTTGCGGTCCGAGTGGAGGGATGAGAACTGGCGGAGCAGTTGGATGAGGGAACCTTTGCCGAATGAGTTGGTTATGGAGGCGTGGAAGGCGAGAGTGGGATAGTCCTTTGAGAGATAGCGAACCCATGAAGCCTGTTGAACACTATTAGCTACTGTGAACAGTAGTGGCGGGAGCAAGCTGTATGAAACATTACTAAGAGGGCTGCCACAAGCCATGACGAAAGTCATGGAGGCGAGCCCTCAACTCAAACGAAACATCCCCAAACCCTTGATGACGAGCACTCCAAGACGGAGATAGGTCTACTTGAGGCTAAAATAGCCAAAAGCGGCGGGTCGGGATTAATATACCAAAGTTGTAACAGGCATACCTTCCATTGTCATGTTGCATGAGATGCAGGAAGGAGTCTTGACTTAACAGTGGGAAGCGAAGATTTCTAAAAAACTTGTGTAAGAATCAGATAAGACTTACAGCGACGCCTGTGGGTACCAGATCACACTTGTTCATCACAAATATCAGATGCTTGTGCGGTGCCTCTTCTCTGATATACTTCTCCACACTCCTACACCTCGTACCCAAAGGATCCCGAGCATCAAGAACATGTATGACCACATCCGAAGAGTCAATAACCTTGTACAATTCGTTCCATATTCTTTTGCTCTGTCGGGTCAGTATGATCAGCTCTCTGAATCTTGAAGACCATCATCGTTCATGGATAAGACGTACTTGACCCTTGGAAAATATCGGTTCCCGTGCCGTAGCGAGGGTGTCTTCCTCCGGAGCTGCTTCTCCAGCTTGCTCTTCTTGACCGGACGTCCCGCTAAGTAACTTCGCCTCCTCCAGCCGTTCTAAATACGTATCATGCATCTTGACGGATTCCCCAGCAAGATCTTCCAGCGAATCGACTCCGAGCTTGACCCGCTTCCTCTGCGCCTTCGGTCCAAACGTGGCGCCAAAGGGCGCAGCTTCCACCGCTATCTTGGCTTGATGCTGTTTGAGCCCGGTTTTGCCTTGCCCGTCCCTGATCAAGCTCATTGGTAATTTGTTACTCTTCAGAAGCACTTGGTAGGGATCGGAAGCCCGCTCTGCCATAGCTTCCCGAAATGAGTTCAGGGCATCCTGGGAGATGACTCGCGTATTTCCGAACCACTTTCGATTCGGCTCCACTCTTGCTTTGGGCAGTTCGCGAGACTGGTAGGAGGCTGCTTTAGTGACTTTGCCGGCTGCGTTTCGTTGCGCTTTGCCATCCTTGAACATGTTCAACGTCTTGACCTTCTTCGCACTCCTAAAACCATGTCAGCAACGATCTGGGACTGCTATAGTGATCTCAAGCGAGTAGAAGATAGAATCAGTAGCAGTTGCGTTTCATACCGATAGAAGTTCTCGCCCTTGGTTTTGACATTGCTCATGCCATCCCCAACCTTCCCTTGCCTCTCCTTGCGCGCTGCTTCCTTCTTACCGGTACCCATCTTGACGGCAGCGTCTCTAGGACGAATGTGTTGTGGATGGCACAAATTGAACGCTGGGACTGTTAGACGTTGTGTATTCGAAGCCTTATAGGTAGCCCACAACTTTTTTCGTGTGTCCGTTAGCGTGCCAAGATTTCCCACGCTAGTCTCGAACACCTCGTGAGCCAACCTGCTACTGCCATCACCTCCAAGTCGGGAGCATTCACAACTGCAACGAAAGATGCCTCTGCGATTGCAAGGCAGTGCGACAAAAGTCAAAGTACCTCTATGTCAATCATGTTGTGCTCTTACGGGAGCTGTGCGGGCCTTTTCCATGTCGTCTCCAACCTCATCCATTGGACCTGAGTCTCCGAAATTCATCGAAGTTCCACAGCCATTACAGACGCGATACCCACCAAAACGCCATCTCAAGGGCATTCTACCAGTCCCTCGAAATCTATTCCCACGCCGAAGTGCAGACAAAACTTCGCCCGAGTACCTTGCAACCGTGACGCCGGAGCCATCGTCCCCCAAGGATGCCTCGGTCTTGACGCGACAACCTACCGAGGCGGCAGAATTCATCGCCTGGAAAGAAAGAATGGCGGCTACACGACGTCGTAATCTACGCCATGGGTTGGTAGAGCTTCACCACCGAAAAGAGCGCATCGATCGCCAGGTCGCCGGACGCAGCGCTACCAAACGAGCGGAGCATGAGCGTCTGGTCCGCCGAGAGAAACGGGAGGACGAGCTCTTGACCGAGCCTACCATCCCGAGCCTCATGAAGCAGTTCCAGAAAGGCACGGTGCCAGATCCGGATCGGCTCGCTCGGATCGAGCAGAAGAGGGCCGTGGTCGAGGCGAAGAGGCTGGAGAAAGAAACCCAACGGCGTGACGCATTGCATACGCTCTACATGAACGCCGGGAACTTCATCACGACGGAGGAGCAGCTGCAGACTGTAATCGACCAGGCTTTCGCGCACAATCCGGCCTGGCACAATCCTGCCATTCCCGACGAGCTTAGTGTGTGGAGTATGGGCCCACCCGACACGGTGCAAGTGACTTTGAACAAAGCCAACAGGACGGGTATTAAGGCTATGGACTACAACAAAGGTTACGCCAAGCTGACGGGTGACCGGGTGAGGAAGATTGCAGAGGAGCTTACGGGAGGCAGAATGTAACTTGGATCTCGTTGGGTACAAGTAAGCGTTGTACGAAGTACAGTTGTACGGTGGTACGGTCAGGCATGGGACCTGTGGTGCAGTGATCGGATGTACATACCTTACATACCAATTGTCCGAGATCCGTCTTCTTAAACATACTCCTTCCATTGGGGTCTACTTCATATCTGTGTACGGAGAGTCTTGGAGGATAGGACTACTCACATGGCTAGGTCGGCCAGACCAGACAGACAGCATGGCAAGGGGGAGAAAGTACTCAAGTACTCCGTACCTCGAAGGTAGTTGTTCTAGCCGGGAGCGAAAACAACATGGCGTTCTTGGTGGCATCACTAACAATGTGCCTGTCCTCAAGCAGATGCCATCGGGCCACACCAAGAAAGCCTAAAGGGCAGCCCATACACTGTACAAGTAAGGTAGGTACTGTACATATACAATAATATACAGAGCATAGACATCTCTTTCTTCTAGCCGGTGTCGGATCACAATCCTCTTCACTTGGATTTTGTGTCGTTCTCTCCACGCCTCAATTACATGGAACGAAACTTCGACGAAGGTATGCAGTAACTAACAGTGGATGCCCCGTACACAGAGCACCGCAGTTGATCTTGTCCCCATACGCGGCTTTCTGGGAATCCGCAACTACCTTATCGAGTCGTGTCGTACCTTCCAGCTTAGTAGTACCCTACCTACCTACCGTACAGAGCCTTTTTTTAGCAGGACACTAGCCCTAGCACTACCACTAGCATTACCTAGTATCAGCACTATCATCAGCACTACCACCAGCACTAGTACATATCGAGTTAGGTAGCTTACTCGTATTTGAATCTGAGGTGGTGGTGGTGGCGAACGACAGTGACATTAATATTTCTTTCGCCTGCCCACCCACATCCTCCCTCATCCCGTGCATCCAAGCAATTAGCAGGCTCGAAGAGGAAACGTGAACTGCGTCGGGGATTTATGATCCCTGCAGTCAAGCTTTAAGGCCTTACCTGGAGGTATGCGTTGGCTGCATGGCGCCTTGCCTGCAGCACTCTCTACGGTAAACCGTTTCGGTGATGTTCAACAGCTGTCGCCACTCAACGTCGCCATACCCTAAAGTTACCTTACGGATCCTGCGGATCCTCCGGACACTTCAACTCACTCGATAAGTTACTGCACTCCGTACCCTTCTGGATGTGGCGAGACGACACATCCCTGACAACGCTCAGTAAGGTACAGTAGTACCGTACCTTAACCTTACTTGTTTCGCGAATTCTGGGATAACTTGTACCTAATAGAAACCGGTCTCGAGACGGGCTTTCGTTTGCCACATCCTCTTACGGTACCCTCATGCCCCCGTCGATGCACCACTCATCATTATTGATCTCAAAAGAGAGCCATACAAAGGAATCAGGGCTAAGGAGTCCCACTCGCCCCAAGCTCTTCCCCGCATTGACCTGCGAAAGGCGGAAGGCGAAAGGCAAAAGACAAAAGACAAGAAAAGAGAGCCCAGATCTGTGGGACACGGCGGTACCTTAGCTCTTGGGCGAACGCATGTACTCTGCATGATGCCGATTTCCGACCACCCGTTCAATAGCCGTTGGACGGCTTTTCAGAATGTTTACTTCGTATAAGGTCAAAATGGTGTCATACTATATACTGTCTAGTACAGTAAGGCACTTGGTTGTGGTCCTCTCGCCCCGGGGGCGTGGTACACTTGTGTTACTTGTACCTAGAGGTAGTGCGTGTGCGAATAGGAAAATCACGCAGGCTTGATCGGCAGTTCTACCTAGCAACGCACGGTCAAGAAGAAGAAAAAAAGAAAAAGATGGCAATCCGGAAATAGAATGATCTTCCCCGCCTCATTCGCCTGCTAACCCTAGCGTGGAGGCCCACATCGCGGACGGGCCTCTACCTCCGGGCTGCAAGCGACATATGGGTTTTGGTCAGGTAGTCGGTATCCTCAACATGCTCCTCTGTGACATGTCACCGTCATCTGTGCGGAGCACCTATGACGATGAATCGTCCCCGCTTCCGTCTTCCATAAGCGGATAGGTCAATGGGCTTGCTTCCAAGCCCATGGTTGTCTATAAGACTGCTCTTTCCCTCTTGTACCACTCTTCATCTGCTCCAAGTCCATCAAGAGCATCGTCCGCTTCTTTTCATTCAACGCTCGCTAGCCATTCGTGCTACTTCCATCGTTTATCTACCATCATGAAGACATTCGTTGCTGTTGCCCTAGCCTTTTCGGCAGGCACCAATGCCCTCGTTTCTCGCACCGGCACCTGTTGCTTCAGTTTGACAGCTGCGGGTGGTGCTTCAGGTACCGTCGGGCAGCTGATGGATGGGCAGAACAGGATTGGTGGCGGCCTGCCGGCCGGATCCTTTTGCATTGACTCCAATGGAGGCATCACCGATGGCTCTGGGCGAGGATGCATTCTGACCCGTTGAGTCGCCCCCACCGTGACTGGGTTTACCTTATATGCTGACCAGACTACGTAGCTCCCACCAGTCAGTTCCAGTGCGATATGGGCATGACCCCGGCTAAAGGGTTCGCGGTCGGGTGTGATGGCCGGCTCTCCTCCAACGGCAACTCGCAGTTCTACCAGTGCCCCACAGGAGACAACGGCGAGGCCAACATCTACATGAATGCGCCAGCTGGTCAGACAGGTTGTTCGGCCATCTACCTTATGGCGAGTACGTGCAAGCCAACCACCTGCCCATCTCCATCGCAGTCTCCGTCGCAGTCTCCGTCCCAGATGCAGTCGCAGTCTCCGTCCCAGATGCAGTCGCAGTCTCCGTCCCGGATGCAGTCGCAGACTCCGTCGCAAACGCAGATCAAGACACAGACCGAGGTCCAGACCCAGCAGCAGACCAAGACACAGACCGAGGTGCAGACCCAGCAGCAGACCAAAACTCAGACCG
>JAABUU010006953.1_pt1 | contig 11891 bp, 15 predicted proteins | sample 5559301 | NCBI WGS metagenome assembly JAABUU01 (sample SAMN10711884, study PRJNA513360) | rock metagenome | isolation source: Antarctica rocks | place: Antarctica: Victoria Land, Richard Nunatak white
ACGGCCCCGGTAGTTAGCTACCGGGGCCGTCGCTTGTCGTCTCGTCGCGCGGAGGGTGTGCCAGCACCAGCGAGCAGAACGGCGAGCCATTTCATAGCAAATGTGGACTCACTCCACATTTGGCGGGTGCCCCGCGCCCGCCAAATGTTCCGCTCGCTTCTGGGGCCATGGCTAGGTACGGCTACTGGGAAAAAGAATAGGGGAGCCGTTGGTCTACGTTGAGAGTCGCCTGCGCTGGCGGTACGCCTGGGCGCGCAGCGCGGCCTGCTCGTGCTTCACCTCGTCGCGGCACAGGTCACAGTAGATCGACGCTGGCCCCCGCTCCCCCCGCGTCACCGTCTCGCGCTCGCCACACCGGGCGCACTTGATGCGCTTTGCTTTGACCGCCATTTTTACCCCCTTTCAGACCGTCACGCAGGTATTATAGAAAACCTGCGTGACGGCTGTCAAGCGCCCCCTTTCTGCCCCTGAGGGGCGTGTATCGAGCCTGCATGGGGGGGTGCGCTGGCGGCACCCCCCCCCATCTACGGCGTGATGCTACCAGCCACTTTCTCCCGCCGTGGCGGTCCTGTGTGACCGCCGTGGAGGGCGCGGAGCAAGGCAGTGTCTGCGCTAGCGCTTGACAGGGGCCACCGGCGCTTCGCTTGGTGGCTCGACGACGGGACGAGTCAACGACGAGGCACGCGGGCACGCCCCCAACCAGGCCGCCGGTGGCGCGCCCCGTCAGCGACGGGACGCCCGCGACGCGCTCAGAGGCTACAGGAGCCACGGAGCGCAGCTTTGCCGCCGCGTCCCTGTACGGGCGCTCCCACACCTCCCAGGTGCCCCCTGCGTCCTCTGAGCCTGTCCTGACGGGCTCAAATTGCACAGCGTGGCTTTGTCTACCTGTGGCTGCACATAGTAACTAGCACACCCTCACAACAGCGCTGTCACAGCGCCAAGAGAAAGAGGTACGGTTCTTGGCTATGTGCAGTGGCGAGGGGATGACTGTACGCCGGCGACAAAAAGCGGTACACTCCGGGCAAGATTTGCGGGGAAGTGTCCTCGCAAAAAGAGCGACGCTCCACGCCGTGTGCCCATTTCTTTGCGGGATAAGCACACGACGCGGAGCGTCACAGTAGCGAGGTACTACCTGCTATGAGTCTATCGAGCGCGTCCGCGTCCGTCAATCCCTCTTTTGTGCCCGCCCGTCCCGTCGCTCAGGGGGTGAATCGCTACCCCCTCCCGGTCCTGGCCCACGGCTATACCCCCGCGCCCAACCTCGTGCGGCAGGCGTGGCCCGCACTCGGCGCGACCTACGCCGCCTACTTTCTCTACGAAACGATCATCTCCTATCAGCGCAGCGCCGCGCCGCCGGCGATCTACGTCGCCCAACTCGCCGCCGATCTGCGGATCGACCCGCGCCGCATCCGGGCGCTGACCGCGCAGCTCGTCGGCCTGGGCTTGCTCGCCGTCGGCCGCGCCCTCGACGGCCGCAACCTCTACGACTTCCGGCCGCTCTATGCCCACGTCGAAGCCTGGGCGCAGTCCACCGCAGGCGCCGAGGGCGCGGCCGACGACGCCCGAATGGCGGCGCCGCCTTCGCACCCCGGCGACACCAAGGCGGCGCTTTCCGTCCGGGCAAACGGACGGAAACCAGCCGCCTACGAAGAAGGGAACAATTCTCGTCTCGATTCGAGACCCCCTACCCCCTGTCATGAGCGCGGTGAGGAGCCCGACGACGCGGACCCCGCGCGCCAGGCCGTCGCCGCGGCCGTCACTGGCCTGGGGGTCGAGTTGGGCGACGTCGCCCCGCGTTCCAGCGCGACGCGGGCGCTCCGGGCCTTCGAGATCTCCGGCCTGACCGCCGCCGTGTTCGTGCAACTCGCCCACGAAGCCGGCCGCATCACCCAACGCCGCCGGCGCAAAGCGCCCCCGATCGCGCGCCCCATGGCCTACTGGTTCGACGTGTTGCGTGTCCTCCTCGACGACCAAGCCGCGCAGGACGCGTCGCCGCCGAGCTCACCCCCTGCACGACGGCCGCGCGGCTCCGACGCGTCGCTACTGCGGCCGTCCCCTGCGCCGGCGTCCCCCGCGCCAGAGCAGTCGGCCGACGCGTGGGGCGAGATCCGCGCCGAGATCGTGCGGGAGGTGACGCCGGAGAACTACGCGCGGTGGTTCGCCCCGACGCGGCAGCTCGCCCAGGCCGGCGACGTGCTCACCGTGGCGATCACCGGCGCGGAGACGCCCGCCTTTCATCAGCAGTGGCTTGACCGCCGTCTACGGAGCCTGATCGAGCGGTGCGCCGCGCGCGTGCGGCCAGGGCTACAGGTCCGGTTTATGGTGGAGGCGCTAGCGCCCCCTCTTGACCAGGCCCTATGAACGGAGGACACTACACCCATGACCGCATTACGAGATATCCCATCGGACCCCCTCGCGCCGTGGGCCGACATCGTGCCCGACGCGCCGTACCCTATGACCCTGCGGGAGTTTCTCGCCTACCCCAGCGGCGATGATGGGTACTGCTATGAGCTGGTCGAGGGGGTGCTTGTTCGCATGGTAGGCAGCAGGGATAGAGCCACGCGGCTGGCTGATCGTCTCTATCGGCGGCTGGGCGACTTTGTCGAGGTCCACGGCTTAGGTCAGACGCGGGGAGCCGATGCCGTCTATGACTTTGAGCACACCGGGCAGAAAGATACCGGCTTGTTGCCCGATATTAGTTTCTATGCGGTGGCGCGTGAGCCGTTGGTCGACCCTGATGCGGCCTACCCCTTTGCCCCTGATCTGGCCGTCGAAATCGCCTCGCCGACGCAGTACCGGCCCGGCATGAAGGCCAAAGCGGCGCGCTATCTCGCCGGAGGGACGGCCCTGGTGTGGGTGGTGTGGCCGAAGCGTCAGCAGGTCGACATCTGGCACCCCGGCGCTACGAAGCCGGTCACTCTCGGTCTGGGCGACGCGCTCGATGGAGAGGCCGTTATCCCTGGCTTTAGCTATCCCATTGCCAACTTGTTCGCCTAGTCCTTGCTCCCCCCTCACGGTGCCAGATAAAGGAGCACCCCCCATGCAGACACGACACACGCCCCCCCAGGGGGAGAAAGGGGGCGCTTGACAGCCGTCACGCATGTTTTCTATAATACTTGCGTGACGACCTGAAAGGATAAGCCTTTAACCTTCGCGACACAGGGACTAAGCGCGAACGGGATCATATGCCAGATGTAGGGGGGTATCTTTTTCCAAGTAGTGGACCCCGCGGCGCGCCGCGACCATCCCGCGTGAAAATAGGGCCGGGTAGGAGCGTCAGCGGCGGCTATTTTCAGACGAGTAACCGTTCGCGCAGCGAATGTGTAACTCACTACACTTTTTCGCTCGCTAGCGCTCCCTCAAAAGCTGCGCTCGGCCTGGCTGGACCGTCCCCGGTTTCGCAGAAACGGTAGTGAGCTACGGTCGACTACTTGGAAAAAGAAGGGACGGCGCACGGCCCCGGCGAGGGGTTGCAGAGCAAACCAGTAACCAGTACTCACTACGGGTTCTGCTCGCTGACGCTCGCAAACCCTGCGCTCGACGAGCGAGCAATCGCGTAGCGATTGTGTAGTGAGTACACGTCCCATGTCGCAAGATGAAGCGAAGACCTAACCCATCCACGCTCGATCAACGCGGCCCCCAGGGGGCGAAAAGGGGCGCTTGACAGCCGTCACGCAGGTTTTCTATAATACGTGCGTGACGGTCTAAAAGGGGGTAGCGATGGCGGTCAAAGCGAAGCGGATTAAGTGCGCCCGGTGTGGTGAGCGCGAGACAGTGATGAGGGGGGAACGCGGGCCGGCGTCGATCTACTGCGACCTCTGCCGCGATGAGGTGAAGCGCGAGCAGGCCACGCTACGGGCGCAAGCCTACCGGCAACGCCGGCACCTGGGAGGGTAGCCTTAGCGCCCTCGGCGACATGGGCTGCGGATTTCGTAGTGGTACCAAGCTTGGCGCAGGCCGCGCCGTCAAGTAGCAGCCGTAGGCTCACGACGGGTTTGTTATGCCGTAGGCTCACGACGGGTTTGTTATGTGGAATGGTTCGTGCAGACCCGGTTGTATGAGCGTGACCAGCACTATAGCTGGCACCATCGGAGGAGGAGATTCACCATGGCAGAAACACCGCATCCCGCCACTGAGCATCACGAGCAGGCTGCCGAACACCTCAAGGAAGCGGCCAAGCACCACGAGCAGGCCGCCGAACAGCACGGCCAGGGCGAGCCGGAGAAGGCTGCTGAGCAGGCCCACCACGCCCAGGGCCACGCCACCCAAGCTATGCAGCACGCCGAGGAGGCTGCCAAAGCGCACGCGACCGACGAGTCCACCAAGGAGTAGGCCACGTCGGACGACAAGCGACGGCCCCGGTAGTTAGCTACCGGGGCCGTCGCTTGTCGTCTCGTCGCGCGGAGGGTGTGCCAGCACCAGCGAGCAGAACGGCGAGCCATTTCATAGCAAATGTGGAACTCACTCCCCATTCGCCCTTCGTTCGTCCCTCACTCAGGTACGCGAATGGTCCGTTCGCTTCTGAGGCAAAGGCTAGGTACGACTACTTGGGAAAAGAATAGGTGCGCCGATGGGTGAGCGAGCGCAGGATTTTGCGGAGGCCCCTTAGGGCCGAGCGCGAAAACCTGGAGTGAGTCCAGATTGTATCCAGATTGTGTCCAGATTGTGCCAATCGGGCCGCACTACCCCGAGAGTCGCCGGCGCTGGCGGTACGCCTGGGCGCGCAGCGCGGCCTGCTCGCGCTTCACCTCGTCGCGGCACAGGTCACAGTAGATCGACACCGGCCCGCGCTCGCCCCGCGTCACCGTCTCGCGCTCGCCACACCGGGCGCACTTGATACGCTTCGCTTTAACCGCCATTTCTTCCTCCTTTCAGCCGATGCGTGTGGGCATGTCGCTCTGCCCGCACCTGGGGCAACGGTCACACACGTTCAGCCGCCCGTGGGAGTGACGAGCCCGCGCGTAAGCCTGCTCAACGTTGTACTGGTAGCCACAGTCGGCGCAGGCCCATGTCTGGACTTTGGGTAGCCAAAGTGGCGCAAGCGCGTTAATCCTCGGCCAGCGGCTCACGTTCATGATCCGTGGTTTCATTGGTATGCCCCCTCTTTTTCACCGTCACGCAGGTTTTATAGAAAACCTGCGTGACGGCTGTCAAGCGCCCCCTTTCTCCCCTTGGAGGGCCGCGTTGATCGAGCTTGTGGGGGGGGTGCGCCGGCGACACCCCTCTGCGCAGGAGACACCGCTCATCCCCAAAATTAAGAGCGCCGCAGGCTCCTTCCATCCATTAATCAAAAAGCGCCGCAGGCTCCTTCTAATACCCATAGGGGTTTACGGGCCAATTGTAAGTGTGTACACTGACAGTGTAAGCGTATACGCTGACAATCGGGGAGGAACGTAGATGGGTAGAACGTCTGAGCTTGCACCGCTTGGGAATGGGCGGGCCGTCGATACCAGTACCGGCGAGGTCCTGGACCTACGCGAGCGGCCGGGGATGTTTGTATACGTCCCTGACAAGCCGCGATGGGGAGAAGGGTGGTTTATGGCTATTCAAGAGGCGTTCGTCGCTCTGGCGAAGGATAAGAGCCTCTCAGGGCGTCCTATGCGGGTGCTGACCTACATGATGGGGCGTCTTGATTGGGATAACTACATCACGCTGAGCCAGGTCGAGATCGCGGGCGAGCTCGACCTACATCGCCAGGACGTGAGCGCGGCCATCAAGCTCCTCGTCGAGCGCGGGATCATCCAGGAGGGGCCGAAGATGGGGCGGTCCCACTCCTATCGGCTTAACAGTACCTACGGCTGGAAGGGTAAGACAATCAACCTACGGGAGCGCCGGAAGATCGAGGCTCTACCGGGAGGGACCACCACGGAAGGGTCGCCAGAGGATTAGTAAAGCAGGCCGGCAGGGTGTCGAAAGCACCCCACCGGCCCTAGTCACAGCGCAGGAGTGCTACGCCATGACAGCAGAAGGATACGACTACGAGTACGCGCTAACGACGAGCATCCACGACGAATGGGGCTACGGAAGCTATAGCTCTACGACTGGTACCTTCGCCATCGAGGTGACGGTGGACCCGCCGGCGTGGACATGCGGTTCATGTCGCAAGACAAAGGGGCAGGTCGACGAGCACACATCTGGCCCCCGGCATGAGCGGCCGCGCGTGGATTAGGACGCCCCAAAACGCGGCCGCTCATGTTACAGGGATAAGCGCCGCTGGACGCGATAAGCGGCCGTTGGCCAGGCGGCCGCGCACCTCGTCGGCGCGGAGCCTGGCCAGGGCGCGCACACGGACGGAAAGAGCCTGCGGCGCTCTTAGATTAGGGGAGGCCGAGGCGTTTCTTTTTTTTCCAAGTAGTAAAACGATCACGGGGCGATACGCCGATGGAACCAGGACTTTTGTGGGAGGCCCTCCAGGGCCGAGCGGCAAAAGTGTAGTGAGTACACTCTCGACGGGCCGCCGATTTCGTAGTGTTACTAAAACAGTCCACCTACTACAATCGCAGGAGTACTACCACTACAGCATTAGGCTACTTACGCTCATAGTTAGGAGAACCCATGGAATTGCAACGCTATTGGCAAGTCTTGGTGCGTCAGCGTACTGTCATACGCAACACCTTTCTGCTCGTCGCACTCCTCTCCTTCGTCACCGTCGCCTACGGGGCCTTTGGCTCCCAGTATCGCGGTGTCGTCGTGATCGGTGTGCAAGTGCGACCGAATTCCATCAAGAACGCCTCTATCGACCCTGACCAAGCTGCCAATGCTAATACCGGCGTCGTCGAGGACGACTTGATCACCTACGCAGGTACCATCGATTACTTCAAGGCTGTGAGCCAAAAGCTTCGGGACAGTTACCGCATCACTATAGGTTGGCGCGCCGTCGCCCAGGGCTTGCAAGTCTTCGAGTCAAGCGCCGGGCATAGCATCCGTATTGAACAAGTTGGCTCCAGTTCCACGCGCGTCGTCTCCATCGTGACCGCAGCAGCCGATCGCCTACGCGCCTATGTCCCCATCTATCACGCCAGATTCCACTCTCACTCGCCCCTCATCGACGCCAACTTTATCGAAACTCCCGCCGCCAAGCCCCAAGGTCTTGCTAAGCCCCTGACCGACTTCCTGCTCCGCCTCGCCCTCGGCCTTGTCGCCGGCATCGTCCTCACGTACCTCTTCGAGTATCTGGACCCCACCATCAGAGACGAGGCCGACGTCGCACACATTATGGGCCTTCCCACGCTCGCCGTCATTCCTGGCCCATCACAAGGACGACTGACGCGCAGATCGTAAAAGTTGCTCCTGATTGGCTTTCCGGATGCTGCATTGTTTGCCTGCCGGCGCTGGACACTGGGAAAGAGGATCGCGGTCAACCCATCTTTTTCCCAGTAGCCAGCCGTGCCTGCAAGGCGCTACACTGGGAGCGACGGCCGTTCCCAACGGCCATTGCGAGCGCAATGTGGACTCACTCCACATTTTGGCGGGCGCGGGGCGCCCGCCAAATGTTCCGCTCGCTTCTGCAGCAATGGCTAGGTACGACTACTGGGAAAAAGAATAGGGTGAGCCGTTGGTCTACGTGGAGAGCCGCCGGCGCTGGCGGTACGCCTGGGCGCGCTGCGCGGCCTGCTCGCGCTTCACCTCGTCGCGGCAGAGGTCACAGTAGATCGACGCTGGCCCCCGCTCCCCCCGCATCACCGTCTCACGCTCGCCACAGCGGGCGCACTTGATACGCTTTGCTTTGACCGCCATCGCTACCCCCTTCTAGACCGTCACGCAAGTATTATAGAAAACCTGCGTGACGGCTATCAAGCGCCCCCTTTTTCCCCTTGGGGGGCGTGTGTTGAGTCTGTATCGGGGGGGTGCGCTGACGGCACCCCCGCCATCCAGGACGGGACGCTAGCAGCCATTTTCTCCCGCCCTGGCGGCCCGGTGTGACCCCCGTGGAGGGCGCGGAGCAAGGCATCTTTTGCTTTAGGCGAAAATACCGGCTTGGGGGGAGAGCAAGGTGTGTTTTGCCCTGGGCAAAACCCCGCACTCGCTGCGCTCGGCAGCTCCGGGGACTCCTGCGGCGCTGAGAGCGCCTGTGAGGCATTCTGCAGGATGATAGAGGGCGTTCCCTGCACGCGCTCCACCACGGGCCATAGACGCCCCTTGAGCCGCGCGACGTACGTCCAGTAGGGCACGTCAATGCGCTCCCACGCCGTGACCAGCTCCCCTGTCTGCTCGTCGACCTCGGTGCGCTCGGCCTTGGCCCGGAATGGCTCAAACGCGATATTCTGTGACTTGCCGAAATTGTGCTTGTGGCGCAGGTCCGCCCACGCGGCCTGGCGGCGAATCGTGGCCTGCTCAGTGCAGTACTTGGCGATGTAGTTGGCCGCGTTGCCCTCGTCGCGGATCGGCTCGTCGTCCGTCACCCAACTGTCTCCCGTTGCGCGCATCCAGACGGCGGAGAGCACCGAGCGACCCGGATCGTAGTTAGTCAGCAGGTGCAGATGCGGCATGCCGGCCTTCGTCGTCTCAATCACCCACACATACTTGAGCTCGACCCCCTCGCGCTTGGCTCGCCGCGAGAGCGCCAGCCGCGCGCGGTTCCAGCACGCTTGGATGCGCTCGAACTGCGCCACGCTCTCGGCCGGCGTTAGGGCCTCGTCGCCGTAGCGCCGGAGGGTGAGCGTCCAGAAGTGGGTAAGTCCCTCGCCCTCGACCGTGCGCGTGATCTGGCGCTTGAGCCAGGCCGCGCGGCGCGGGCCACATAGCGCGCAGGACCAGCGATCGCACAGGACAGGGCGCACCGTCGTCTGGTCCCCGTCGCGGCGCACGATGACGCCGGCGCCGCAGGAACTGCCCGATTCGCCCCACCCATCACGGCGGGCGGCGTGTAGGTACTGCTCGTGGTAGTAGCCGCGGGGGCGCGGCCGCTCACTCGACCACTGGGGATGGTCGAGTGTTGAGATATTCTCAACTGGGTCAAGCGGGGCGGGGAGGCTAGCCGCTGACATTGGGACCGTTAGGGGGTCCCACGTGCGCCCAGCCTTGGCTATACTGGGGGTATCGCATTCGTGTTGACCTTGAAGCGGACGAGTGCGCAACGCCGGCGAGCTTCCACCCTCGCCGGCATCACCTATTTTTGACGTTGAGGTTAGGCTACCACGTTAACCGACGCCGGCGCATGGACAACGCGGCCGAGCACCTCATCACACAACTCATCCCCGAGCACCTGACTCAGGTCAACCCACGCGGCCGAGCACGCTAAAGCTAGCGTGAGCAGCCATCGGTGGCCGTCACACAGGTCCGGGTCTTCCCCATCGAACCCGTCCCGCGCCTCATAGACCCGCGAGCGCACCCAGGCCCACAGCTCCGGGTCGTAGCTCACGATCCGCACGAAGGCCCACCAATCGCGGTCTTCAGACACGTCACGGTCAAACATCGCCCTCATGCCCTCCGCTATCCTATGGGTAAGCTCATACATCCTTTATAGCAAAACATAGCATAACTTAGCAAACTATACTGATAGGAGGACGCCCCGACGTGTCAGACGACGAAGACAGCACCCAGCTCACCTGGCGCGCTATGGTGCGCCTTCCTACCGAACAGGGCGAATGGATCGAGGCCCGCGCTCGACGCTTGGGCCTACGCCCTGGCGAGGTGCTACGCATGATCTTGATGGATCGCTGGCACGACGAGCAGTCCAAACAGATTAAAGAACCACATGAAGAGGTACGTTAGGAGACTTTGTATGAACGCACCAAACCTACAGGACGCCATCAACAATGCCCAAATCTGGGCTGAAGCGACGAGTGCTGATGTTAACAACTGCCGGACCACATACATACAGGCCACCAAAGGTAAAGCTTTAGAACCGGTAGGTGGCATCCAGCCTATACGAACTGCCCTTCTCACTGCCCTCGACCTACATACACGCGCACAAGACTCACTAAAGAAAGCAACAAGTGCCCTACAAGCAAATGAAGCCGGCTGATAGTCTCTTATTCTTTTCCAAGTAGCAAAGCGTAACTCACTACGGGTTTTGTTCGCTGCCGCTCACGAAAACCCTACGCTCGCGCGACGAACGCAGGTTTTAAGCGAGCGCCAGCGAGTGAGAAACCGTAGTGAGCTACGGTTGCTACTTGACGGCCTAGCCTACCCCAAAGCTGGTTGCAGGCAACGGCTGACTACTTGGAAAAGAATGGGACGAGGCGCGGCTCCCCGAGCGCGGTTGTAAGCAACCTGTACTCACTACGGGTTCTGCTCGCTGGCGCTCGCAAACCCTGCGCTCGACGAGCGAGCAATCGCGTAGCGATTGTGTAGTGAGTACACTCTCGACGGGCCGCCGATTTCGTAGGGATACCAAGGGGTGGAAACGGCAATAGAATTACTACGGGAGGTTTGCTCATGGCTACACAATTCCAGGTCACGTTCGACAGCGCCGGGCCCAACAAGCTGGCCGACTTCTGGGCCGCAGCCCTCAGCTACATCAAGCAACCACCACCAGAAGGCTACGCCGACTGGCCTACGTTTCTTAAGGCGCAGGGCATCGAAGTCGACGTTGACGACGCCTCCGCTATCGTCGATCCCTCCGGCGTCCGTCCGCGCGTCTACTTCCAGAAGGTACCCGAGCCTAAGACAGCCAAGAATCGTATGCACCTAGACCTCAATGTGTCGGACATTCGGCGCGTGGGCCAAGAAGAGGGGCGCAGACGCGTCGATACGGAAGCACAACGTCTGGTCGGACTGGGCGCGACCCACATCCGTGTGGCCGACGAGCGTGGGGAGTACTGGACCGTCATGGCCGATCCCGAAGGCAACGAGTTCTGCATACAGTAAGACACACAGACCTAGGCTACCGGGAAAAAGAATCGCGCCCGGCCCCTTCTTTTCCCGGTAGCTCGCGCCGGTGGGAGGCGCTACACTGGGGGCGACGGCCGCGGTCCCGGCGTGCATTGCTGAGGCAATGTGGACTCACTACACAATCGCTACGCGATTGCTCGCTCGCCGAGCGCAGGGTTTGCGAGCGGCAGCGAGCAAAACCCGTAGTAAACTATGGTTCTACGGTTGGCTATTGACGGCCCAACCTACCCCAAGCTCGGCTAGAGACAACGGCTGACTACTTGGAAAAAGAATGGACGGCACGCGGCCCCGGCGAGCAGTTGCGCAGCAAACGGTACTCACTACGGGTTTTGTTCGCTGGCGCTCACGAAAACCCTACGCTCGACGAGCGACGAGGGACAAGCGCGCAGCGGTTGTGTCCTGCGTTACACCTGTGCCGAGCAAGGACGTTCCGACGGGGGTCGGGCCTGCTAGCATGGTGGTATGGACACGACTGAAACTCCACCATCACCGGAACACCCGCCCCGCACCGTCAACGAGATCACCACCGAGATCACCGCCCAACTCGGGGAGACCGAGCCGACCCCACGTCAAGCGCTCAAGCGCGCCGTGCGTATCCTGGGACCCGCACAGGTGCAGGCGCTCCTCGACCGGACGCTGGACATCGAGCGCTCCGGCGGCCTGATGCTGCCCGACGGCAGCCGCCGCCGGACCCCTGGCGGCGTGTTCTTCTACCTGATTCGCACGACGGTTGCGCCCAAAGAAGCCTACAAGATTTTGCGCCCCCAGCCCTCCCCCGCTCCGGCACAACCACAGGAGGAGACACAGGAGCCCGCGCCCGTCCCCGAAGCAAACGGATAACCCTCACGCGCCCGGGCCGCGGATTTCGTAGGGGTACCAAGCTTGGGGCAGGCCGCGCCGTCAAGTAGCAGCCGTAGGCTCACGACGAGTTTGTTATGTGGAATGGTTCGTGCAGACCCGGTTGTATGAGCGTGACCAGCACTATAGCTGGCACCATCGGAGGAGGAGATTCACCATGGCAGAAACACCGCATCCCGCCACTGAGCATCACGAGC
>JAABUU010006956.1_pt1 | contig 11890 bp, 20 predicted proteins | sample 5559301 | NCBI WGS metagenome assembly JAABUU01 (sample SAMN10711884, study PRJNA513360) | rock metagenome | isolation source: Antarctica rocks | place: Antarctica: Victoria Land, Richard Nunatak white
CTGCCAGTGAACCAAACAAAAACAGCACATCACTTGCCTTGACTACCTGCATGAACACAGTGACATTAGCTGTGCCGGACTATTCATTTAGGGGTCAGGTTTTGCCTGAACAAATGTAGACTGTTCTGCTAACCCTCAGCTTGAGCTGATACACATTCAGCTCATATGCTTTTGTCAGCCACGCACAATCAGTATCATGTTCTAAAATAACATAGTATGTGATGGGTTTGCAAGTAGCAGATGCTGCAAGTGCATGTAACTCCCAAGAACGGATCAGCAGCATGACAGGCTACCACAATTGAGAGCATTGTATGAGCAGCTATAAGATGGCCAACACTCATGTTGCTGGCAAGTTGAAGCTTTGAACGCTCTGCAGCACCATGCTCTTCAACTTGAAAGGTGTGAACAGAACATGCGCCATCTGGAAAGATCAGGAAAACAAGCAAGGGCATAACAGGTGCGGTTTGCCTTATATCTGTGACTGATTTCTACTTTTAAATGCATGGAACACTGTGCAGGCTAGAGGTGAAATCCAGTATGACCAACTAAACGAAAATCCAATACTGAAGCCTGCTGCATGAGCTTGTCCTGCAAACACTTTGTCATGTGCGATGACCGCGTCAACAAATGCAGACCATGATGAACACCACTCTCAGAATGCTATTCAGGAAGCAAAGCCCTTACCTCGGCAGCACTAGGCGCATCATGTAATCCTAGCTTCTCAACAGCTGCATCTGCCTTGGGCGCGTGGTACTTGATCTCATCTGGCTTCATCACCACTCCGTGATGCACAAAGGCATCTGTCATGCGCTCGGCCTGACCATCGGCTCCTAGGAATCCAATCTTCTTCTTGAAGGCCTCCTTGGTGCTGCAGCATGCTTTGTTTGCTCAGTCAATGCATCATGTGCATCATGTGGTAATCCTTTTGGCCAGAAGTTTTGACTTCGGTGTGTTGTCAGGGAGACGATCTATGCATTTTGAGGCTGACAACAATGCGGTCAAATTGAGCCTGCCAGCTATGCTGCATAGAGATGCTTGTAAGTTTCCTCTGCGGCCATGCATCTGTTACCATCCACGCAACAAAAGGCCAAGTCTGCAACAAATTTTGCGACCATATCATCTGAACAGGGTATACAGGGTGTATAGGTTTTACAAGGTGTGAAACAGCAGGCACTACTGACTCCCTAGCATGAACAGAGGCAGCAGATTTCAGCATCAAGCAGCATCACACATCAGTGCGTAGCCAGACAAGACATTCTCATGACATTGGGACACAGCTCAGAAACAGTACAACAAAAACATGACATGCATGCAGGGTCAAGTGACAACTCACCCAACGTAGTAATGTCTGATGGGCTTCAGGTTGTCATCTAGCTCATAGATCAGGGGCACCCCTGTGGGGATTTCTAGGCTGGGAATATCCTCATCTGACACATTGTCCAAGTACTTCACCAGCGCCTGGGACAGCAAGAACTTGACTCAACAAACAGCACCATGAACTCTGCTGGGATCCTGTGCGTCAAATAAGGCCTGATATGCACTGAGTCAACTTTTGAAAGACCACATTTGATGCTCTGTGTATGCATACTCGCGTCAAAGCTGGCATTCTTGCAGCCCAAGGATTGTGCGGTATTGGAGGCTTAGTGTCTGCAGCCTTGCATGCAAGATCAACTAGGCGCTTTGCAAAAGCAAGAAAAGGGTTTGCTGCATGCTGCTCAGGTGTCAACCAGCTTAACATGCTGAGTCTATATCAAACAGCTAGTACCCATGCAAATAGCCCTCTTCTCAGCTGCTTTACCATGGCTCATGATTGCTTGGCTTACGCAGTGCATGATGTTATGCGCTGCAGCAGCCTCATGGCAGCGCATAACATCATGCATGCATGCATGCATGCATGCATGCAGGCGTTGCTGTTGCAGTTGTGCAATGCATGGCAGCCTATGGTGACCTGACTTTGGACATACCCGCAAACTGTTGCCGTGAGCTGCAATGATGACATTCTTGCCAGACTTGACAGCAGGTGCTATGGTGTCCGTCCACAGGGGCATGAACCGCTCTACAGTGGTCTTCAGGGACTCAGTAACAGGCAGATCCTCTGGTTTGTTGTGGGCATACCGCCTGTCACTGCCTGGGAAGCGTGGGTCATCTTTGCCACCTTCCAATTCTGCGACAAGGTTGAGAGCTTAGCATCTCAAGCGCTGTTGGACAGCATGATGGTGAGTGTTACACACAGCGGTCAGAGCAAGAGTTGCTGCTTGTCAGTCCTGAATCTTGAGACTCTGTCCGGGATGCTGTGCCATGTGCTGAGTTGAGGTACACACCAACGTAAAAGAGATTAACAATGTAACCCAGAAACTGCATCACGGGCTGCTTTCACTTGACAGACGCTTGGCAAGCGTGTGTTAGCACCGTACTACAAGTCTCATCGTAAGCATGTGGCAATGCATGCCAGGTGTGCAAAGTTGCATAGTGCTTGGGTCCCTTGTGTTGACCTGGAAAGCGTTAGGGACCGCGAGCAATGTAGCAGCTGTCTCTGGAGCGTCTGGACAGATTTTAAGGCTGAGTGCACTTACATACTTGCAGGTGACTAACCAAGTGCATGCTACAGAAGCCTGACCTGCTGGTGGGACGTCGTAGCTCCGTCTCCAGATGTGCACCTGCTTGTCACCAAATTTCTTTGCTGTATCGGCCTTGTTCCTGCCCTGCAGGTCGCCGTAGTGCCTCTCGTTCAACCTCCAGCTCTTCTCAACAGGCACCCATAGCTGGTCAAGCTCTTCTAGAACGTTTTGAAGCGTTTTGATGGCGCGCTTGAGGACGGATGTGTACGCCAGATCAAATTTGAACCCCTCAGTCCTGAGAAGCTTGCCTGCCTGCAAAATGCGTGCCATCGACGCTTGCCAGTGAACCAATGTCACCCTGCAGCCGGCTAGGGTCTCAAATCACCTGAATGGCCTCTTTCTTGCCGGTGGCAGAAATATCTACATCGGTCCACCCTGTGAAGATGTTTTCCAGATTCCACACGGACTCCCCATGGCGGATGAGTGCGATGCGGTGCACCATAGCGGTTTGTCGGCTGACTTGCTTACTACAAACGGCAGCACAAGCGGCAGCGCAAACGGCAGCACAAATCAACCGTCGTGAGACCTAGAACGAGCGATATGCTATGAAGTTGACACCGCCTGTGTCAACGCTGCCCAGACCGTTGCTGCAAGCACCGAAGGTAGCGAGTTCAGATTCCTACTGCAGATGCCTGCAAAGGGCACCTTTGGGCACAAAGTGCAGCCAGGCTTGTAGGCATGTCCACTCCCGATTGATCAGTTGCATACTCACAAGCCAATCGCCATGAGGTCAAGGCAACATTCCGCGCATGCAGCGTCAGAGCGGCAAGCTCTTCAGAAGTGATGCCTAAGCTCGCCCTTGTAGACTTATCCACAACGGAATACAATGGACAAGTAGCTATACTGCGTCTATGTTATCAGCTAATGTTCATCACCAAGTCTCCATGTATTGACTCGAACAGCATGCTGAACTCGTGATCACCCACTACACGTTGCTTCGATCACGCAAGCTCTATTCTTCCCTTCAAAGGCAGGTGTTCACTGGTAACGCGCAATCCTTCTCGAACATATGGCTGACCTATAACTCGCTGTTGAGACCTGAAGAACATGAATCACATAGACTGCATCAGCTAATGCTGGACGTTTGAGCCAGAACCTCAACAAACAGAGCTGCAAGATCTGCTTGTCTGATCACCCTGCTATATGTTTATGTGGAATGATTATAGCATCAGGTCTTTGACTACAGCACGAGACGTTTGACTACAGCCGGGAAGTTTTGTAAGATTGCTGCTTGCCCGTCTGGGTCAGTGCAAATATGGACTGACAAGGGTGACAGGCTGCTCTTGACATATGTATTTGCTTCCAAAATAGATATCCTTGACTTTGACAACATCAGACAGGGCAGCTGGCACATGGACTGGCTCAGCTCAATCTGCCGTTGTACTGTCTGTTGTACTGTCTGTTGTGCTGTTTCGAGGGCTCTAGGCTGCTCAACATGCTGATTCAGGAGTCGCTAAAGGCAGTGAGTGTCTCAGCCACTTGCTGACTGTCAGACACCGCCACACTGTCTCAGCCACAGCTCTTCTGCACACATGGATGCAAAACACAATGATAAGTTTGATCTGCCAGCTAGCCACTCGCAATTTAGCAACATTTGGCCTTTTTGCAGCTCAAACAGTCACTGACTATATTTTGCCCAACTTAGTCATACACAAACTTGAACAATACTTTGAGCCAAGCATAGTGTTTACAGGTTGCTTCTACATCTAGACTGTGCATTGTGCACTCCATACTGATCGAGGACCTCAGTGCAAGCACAACACAGTAGCTGACACGACTGACTGACACTTGGAGTGTGCACTAACTGACTGAGTGTGCACAGCAACACAGGCAAACAGACACGGCACACAATGCATCATTTTGTGTATGCCTGATCAGTGGTCTGACTGCAATGTACTAGTTTCAAGAACAATATAACTGGCAGGAAACAGACAACAATCACAAACTGCGCCAAAGATGGCAATCAGAAAATCTTTGACTTTGAAGCCAGGCTTGTGTTGTGCTTTCCCTTCATGGTGCTTCTTAACGATCGAAACAACAGCAAGCCAAGGAACTTAATCACAACACCCAAGATTAGCAACACTGCAATGAAGAGAATTGTCAGGAATAGCTTCACATCAAGTAAGGACATTTGCCACCATGTCAGCTTATGCTGTTGAGTTTCAAGGTACCGGTCTCCTCCTGTTGCTAAGGCTTGCTCTACAACGTCTGCTGCTAACTGGACTGGCTTCCGAGGCTTGTTCAACAGCCTCTTGGACACTTTGATTGCATTCTCCTGCAAGTGAACAACATGGGGTTCAGCATGATCAGACCAAGCAATTTGCTGTTGTCAAAAATGCATGCTGTCATTCCAAAAGTTTCTTGCAGGCAATTGTGTGCAGCAGCTGCATGACCTGATGTGTTAAAGTTGTAAAATCGTTTCTCAACCAGTGCAACAAAGCAGTTTTGTGCTGTAATAGTTGCAGCCTTACTGTTGCTATGCCTGGCAGGAAGGACACTTGCACTGTCAGTACGCCGGTGTTGTGCGCATGCACCACCAAAGGTGTGCAGTGCCAATACTGTTCTGCTTCAATCACATGCAAACGCAGTCACAACACTGCTGCCTTACTGCAGCAGTGTTCCACCACTGAATCCCAGCTTGACTAGAATACAACTTGTGCAGCAAGCATCACCAGCAGTGGACTGCAGCGTTTTGAGTTCTTACAGTATAGCTGGGCTTGGCTAAAATTTGGGTCACAGCAGCATGCAGTGCTTCCCCCTTGGTGGAGACCAGCGTCTCTGCTTGCACAGTCAAGCCAAAGCCATGGTAAGACGCCTGCAGCCATGCAGCTTCATTGCTACCACACAACACTTACATTGGCAGCAGACAGGGTTTACAAGGATGCTGCACACGATGTGAAAGGCATCGTTGTGTATGTAGCACTTTACTGAAATGCAACATTGTCAATTGCTGCAACCCTAAAATAAATCGGTGAAACATGTTTCACATTACCAAAAGCCTCATTGACAGTATGAGCTTGTCCCCACGTATGATGTTGTGTGACAGTGGTCATTACCTTGGCTGCATTGTCTACTTGATCAGTCACCAGAGGTATTGAGACAACAGGCATGGCATGGTATGCTGCTTCGTAGAGGCTGTTGATGCCAGCTTGCATGACAAAAGCCTTCACAGCGGGGTGACCCAGGATGTCATTTTGGGGCGCCCACGGCAGTGTTTTGATGTTTGTGCCCAGATTCAATGAAGCTATTGTCACATTGTCTGCATGTAGCACATAGCACTGAGTCAATGATGTATGCAGGCGATACGAAGCAGCATTGCATGGAAAGGATTACGCCACTTGTGCAGCGGCGTTACACACGGGGGACAAGCACAGACTGCCACCATGACCCTGAGGGCCTCAGCTGACAGAGTCGGTCACATGAGTTTGTCAGGTCAATGTGTCACACAGTCTTGCCCTCTTACAAGGATTTGCCAGCTTTCTTAGCACTGCTTACATAAGCCCTATAGGGTGCAGCCCTGTAGCTACAGGCAGTGCTGCAGCGGATTACCAGGCAGTGAACCCAGGGAATCACGCAGACACAACCTATCTGCCCTACATTTAGCCTGATACTAGTGGGTGGGTTTGACCCTGGTAATACCTGGTAAATGCCGTGGGTCCAGTTTCCACAGCACTGGGTTGGGCAGTCTGGAGAGGGCTGACGCCATGCTGGTCAGCTCCTCCAGACTCAGCCTGGCCAGAGTGCCCATAGACACAAAGATAGCAGCATGCCCATCTTGCAGCCCTTGGTTTAGGAAGGCTGCCAGGTCTGCAGTCACAGGCTTGGCGTCTTCTGCAAGTACTGGCCCCACAAACTGCACCAGCACACTCGAAATTTGAGCTGAACAGAGCTGACAGCATATGAGTGCTGACCTACATACAACGACCCACAGATTGCACCAAGACTTTACAATTTTGTGCACAGGATCAGGCTCACTGTGTCACATTTGCAAGTGCCCCAAGTACAAGATAAGCCAGAACCAGCAAAGACAGAATAGCATGACAGGAAGTCACGACAATCAGAGGCATTTGTCTTGCTGACATGTATTCTGGGTGATACGGGTTGAGGAAACTCCAGAGCCCAGTCAACCGGCGCTATAATGGCAACAGATGTAGACACCCCCTCATCATAGAAGCGCAAATGTTGTCCTGTCTCTCTGGTAAATGCAGCCACATCAGCCAAAGCTGATCGTTGCATCTGCTGCAAAAGCTGCCGCTGGATGTAATTCCGAATACGCTGCCAGAAATTCTGCAACAGCACATCAGACCAATTTGCTTTGGCTTGTGCTTATCATGTGCAGAAGACTGTAGGCACAAGCTGCTCAATCTGCATGCACATGTGATGCATGATAGCTGTAACTGGCATGTATGCCATGGCCAGCCATGCATGCACATATACATACGCAATCATTGACAGCAAATTTGAAGACTTGGTCAGTACCATTTGGACAGTGTAGCCCAGACCCATCTGAGGTGCATATGCCAGCGGGTTGGGAAATGACATTTCATACTCCTTGTGTGTCATGATTGGCAGTGGCAAAACTTCCACAATGGGGATATCCAACAGCTCCCCCAGTAGAGCACCAGGCCAGAACACAGTGTCTTGCAGAATCAGATCGAAGCCTGGGTTGCACACAATGGGACTGCTCAGCACGAAAGATAAAAGTCAGCCAGAATGCAAAAGATATGGCATACATGACATATTGTGAATGCACACATTGCCCAGGCAAGGGATATATAAGTATACATGGAAATATATTGCCCAGGCAAGGGATATATAAGTATACATGGAAATATATGGATACATTCATGGGTATGTGATGGGTAAATGTGAACGGCTTGGCTGATTTTTGCAAAACGCATATGAGGGACCAGTGATAGGTCAGCAAGCTAGTTGACTGGCAACTTTTTATACCTTGCTGCCTGAGTTCATGCACAGTGGCATTGTCTGAGTACAGCGCACGTGCTGTGAGTCCATAGTCACGCAGAAACTGCTCTATCGTCTGCAACACACACGCGGCATGAGCCGACAAACTTGTGCACGACTATTAGGTACGCATGAGTCGAGAATTTAAGCATGACGCGGCCGCTGCAGGTATCACAGCTCGTCCGCGACCTACCTTTTGTGGGTCCCTTGAGAAGTTGGACGCCCAGGCTTCTGTCCCAATGCCAGGAGGCCCATCGAATGTGATTACATGGAGCCCGGAGAATGTTCTGGCATCCAAAGTTTCGGCGCCGATTGTGTCAAATTGGCTGATCAGCATAGAGAAAGTGTGGCCTCTTTCGGCAAGGTCACGTCCGATTCGGACGAGGTTCATGGTGTGCGACCTTGCGCCTATTGTGGCAACTCCGAGGATTTTGCTTGCGTTGCAAAGCATCGCGCATGTCGTAAGCAAGGAAAAAATTTGCAGTCGAGACACGTTGAGATCCATCTGCAGGTGTTGTGAAGGCACGTGTGCCAATAGTCAACGCTGGCCGAGGCAACTGACTGCAAGCTGTGCAGGAGGCCATCAATGCTCTTGGTTTTGGCATGTCGCGCCTTGTGTGCTCCATGCAGGAAGAAGCGAGCCTTACATTACGGCCTACTGGTCAGCCGCCGCTCCACCGGGAAACTGTTGGGTACCATACGTAGTTAAAGCAGCTTTATCAGTAACTTTGATCGGGTGGCCACCGCTCCAAAATTGTCTAAGCTTTCAGAATCACGGATGAGTAATGTACCAGTCATCAGTATGGACGGCGATGTGATCAGTCATCAATACGGCGTCAGAATCACATTACACTCCTGCCTGCTCACAGCTGATTGTGATCAGCTTGTGAAATGTCGAGTCTACCGATGAACCATCGCGCATACGAATACAAACAGCTAGTTGGCGCAGACATGTCTGACGGAGCAGTGTTGGCTCAATGGTCACCACAGGCTGCCGAATCACCTGTGCCATCAGGTCACGCACCTCCGTGAAACGCGACAGCCAGCGCTAAACCAGCGTGTAACATGGATACGCTAGACATGGAGCAAAGCCGCGCACTTGCACAGCCTTTGCAGCAGAGTGATTGGGACATGTTCAACTTGCTTTACAGCAACCCGGACGGTGACATACAACTCCCACCTGCTTCTGAAACAGGAGACGGCACTTTAGGATCCGGCACTGATGTGACATCTCAACAAAGCTATGCAGCGCAAGAACAGGTTCGTATTAGCACTGCGGCTTTAGCCAACAAGTCAGCTGCAGCACTGCTGTGGTCTGCACAAAGCCCTCTGATTTTGCACATAGTCAGAATATGATGTGCATGGTCCTGTGTCTGCATTCAATTGAGCTGATGTATGCTTGTTTAGGAGCATTTCGAGAATGTCGAACTACAACTTGCAAATACCATGGCAGAGCTTGCACAGCTACGGCTTCGTGAGCAACAGCTGCAAGCCAAGAATCACTTGCTTGAGAAAGTCGCGCTCCTGAATAGCAAGCAAAAAGCTTCACGCGCAAGCTCTCTGGTGAGCAACATATGTATTTTATTTCATGGAGTTTATGCCCAATTTCATGCGTTCAACTGCTGAATCACGATGTTGGCATCTGTGTTGCAAATGGAGGATCATCGGCATGATAAGAAGCATTCCTAAACGTACATAGCATGTCTTGCATCATGTATGTCAGCATGCAGGGTTGGTTCAACTGCACAGACCAAGCTTGTTTGGTGAGCATACATAGGAGCAAGAAGTCTCATAGTTGGCAAATCTCACATACATATTTTGACAGGCCAGTTGGCATGCTTTGAATGGAGGTGCTGATGCTGCATGCTTCTTACAGATCATACGTGTTAATAGGTCAAGGTCTGCAATTGCTGAGCACTGCATCATGTGCCATCCATGCAACCTCAGTAGTTGCATCATGCTTGGCGTACATCTTCCCTGATAGAAGCATGTGCAAGTATGGCTGGGTTGCATGTTGAGCTTTGTCCGGACTGGGCTCAATACGCCTTCAGACAGAACTCCCTGTGGCCCTCCATTGCTTCAAATTCATGATGGTCATGGTGACTTGTGACATGAAACAACACCATGGTTGTGTCTGAGTTGTAGGATCCAAGCTGTGAAGAGATGTTTGCTCCTTACCACCCAACCGCCTCTGAACCAAACTTGACAGTCTCCCTGTGGGGTCAAAAGCACAGCGTCAGCGTTCAGGATATAAGTCAACTCACCCTTGCGCAATTCTCATCTATTTGGACGGTGAGCCTCTGCCATAACCTGGCTTTAGTTTGGTACGTACTTGTCAGCTTCTGCTACCTCGACAGTCTGTGCGATTGTGCGAATGCTGTCAGTTCATTCTGCAGCACTTTGCTGCTTGCTGCTGTGCAACCTGGCTGCTTGAGTTGTTTTGACCTCAGTATCAAGACATACGTGTTATATGGGAACTCATGAGCACTTGCAGTTGGTAGAAACTCACTTGCTATGTATCAGTTGCAGAGCATGTACCTATTGTTATGTGTGTGTATGTAACATGCTGTTTACCCAGACATATGCATGCTGCTGTGCCACGTTGACAATATATTGTGCTTCTATAATCTAAAACAAACTTAAGACAAAACTTTAACAGAAAAGGGGATAATATGATATTTACTTATAAAAAAGAGGTACTTTACTTTTGAAATCTGAGCGTCATGTGAGCACACTGGTCCCTGCGCCTGACAGCCAGAACTTGCTTGATCAGCTGCATGCCTACAACCTTGCTGTATCACTTTTTGCTCAGAGCCAACAAAAACATTTCATGTGCATGACATCACATTGCATGACCACTACATGCAAGAGCAGCTTTGTCAAGCATAGCACTGTTACCAGCAGCCTTATATCATGTTGCACCTCTCTGGTGTACAAATGAGGCTGAGATGGCATTTCAGCTTCTGTGCATCAGTCTTGCTCTTGATGTAGTCATTTTCCTGCACCTTGGCATAGGAGCTTCGTGTGCCCACATTCGAAAAGTCCCACGTATGCCTGGCAACCCACGTGGGCCTCACACGCACTTCACTTGGGGTGAAATGCATGGGCTTGACATGAGGACCATTACCTACAGGAATACATGCGTGAAGTTGGTGGACACTTGTTGCATCTCAGAGACGAGCAAAAGATGTGTGCCTTGGCAGTGGAGGGTGTCAAGTTTCTGTGCTGTGTGTGCGTGGTCAACCCTGCAGCCTTGCTGGCAGGCATGCAAGGCTTGGTAGACAAGGACCTAGCTGAGATGCAACCCATTGATGCTGCTTACTACCAAAAATGCCTGGTGGGTTATACCTCATGCAGTGGTGATCAGTAGTCTAGCTGCTGCTAGTTTTGTCTACGCTGCAGACAAATGCATGTGTCACTCTTGTCTACGTGTGTGGATGCCCTTGTGACATAAGTGGCAGGTTTGCTGACGCTGTTAGCATGCCACTCATGTGTTGTAGCGTCTGACAAGATGTCTGTGCAGCATCACATACATCTTTTGCAGATCAGCATGGCATATGCAGTGTCTATGAGCTCTACCAGCTGTAAAGCACGCTACTGGCAATCTGGCTATGAGATTGCCACAAGATACACATACATACTTGACAGCTAGTAGACGCCAGCGCACAAAACTAGGTTTAGTCACACCAAGTGGGTACCTAGCAAAAATCAGCTAGCACACCTGTAACTACTATTGCTATTACTTGACAGCTGTCACAAAAGCAACGTCAATACCACCATTAAGCATGACTTTGGCAATCCAAGTCTTGCTGCAGTGTTTGACTGCAAAGCGTATACACTTTCAAGTGCACTCGTAAGCTTGCTATAGTGTCTGTCTGCAAAGCGTACAAAGCGTACACTGGACAACTGCAGAAGCAGGCAGACCTATCAGAGCATCAGGTAGAAGACCTATTGTACCTACGGCGGCTGTACATTCACCGCCGGGGGGCACTAAGCCTGAAGCGACAGGCCCTGGTGAGCAAACCATATCCAAGCGGCAGTGCTCTTCATCCACAGCAGGAGCTGGACCATGTGGCTGAGCTGGCAGCCGGCCTGAAAGAAGTGGCCATGCAGGACGGCAAGGCCTATCACCTGGTGTCACATGCAATGTGCCGAGGGGTGAGTCATCTGTCTGTATGAGGTGTGCGTGAGGCCCTGATGTCCTTGTACGTGTGTTCACATGTACTAATCAGTGGCTAAAGGTTGCATAAGCAAAGACAGTCATGTGTACTTGCAATGTCTATCAGCTGGCTTGAAATGCCTTGTGG
>JAABUU010006960.1_pt1 | contig 11883 bp, 8 predicted proteins | sample 5559301 | NCBI WGS metagenome assembly JAABUU01 (sample SAMN10711884, study PRJNA513360) | rock metagenome | isolation source: Antarctica rocks | place: Antarctica: Victoria Land, Richard Nunatak white
CTGATGATCGTGGAGGGGACGAGCGAGATCCACCGCCTGATCATCAGTCGCGCGCTCAATGACGGCCTGCTCGATTGGGGCTATGATGTCGAGGCGGCGGGGGGCCTGCCGCACGGCGCCCGCGACCGCGCCCGCCGTCAGGAGGCGATCGCCGCCGCGCGCGGCTGACCGTCAGCACGGTTTGTCCATGCTGCCCACAAGGATTCGTTCGCGCCGCGCAAGTGCGTCTCATCGTCAAAAGGGCGTTCCCAACAGCACGGAGGTGCGTGATGGACGAGCGGCGGCGACAACGACGACACGATCAGCGACCCACAAGGCCATTCGACATGGCGCTCAAGGCACTGCTGACCGATCCAGCCCTGGCGACCCGCACGAGCGTGGCGTTCGTCGCGCCGCTCGTCGCCGGGAGGACGGTTGGCGGACTCGCGTTGCTTGTGCTGGCGGGACTGACGGGCGGCGCAGAGGTTGGCGGGTGGCTCATCGGCGTGGGGGTCTTGCTGGGCCTCGGACTCGGCGCACTCGCGCTCGGCCTGCGCCGGGATCGCGCTGAGGCGGCGCGCGCAGCCTGGCGGGTCAACATCGCGTTAGGCGCACTGGCGTTGGGCGCGGGCGCACTCGCCGCGCGCGTATTGCCAATAATCAATGCCCTCGCGCTAACATTAGTGGCAGTGATCGTACTCCTGGTAGTCCTCTGCGGGTTGTGGGTGGCAGGACGTGTCGAGCGGGCGATTCGCACGCTGGCGCGGGAACGGCGTGCGGCGTGGCACGCGCAGATCCGCGCCTCGCGCCTCACGCGCCGGATGATCGGCTACCGCGCCTATCAACAGTTGCGACGCGATGGCGCGCTGCCGGTGGACAGCACCATCCATCCGGGTCGGCGTTACCTCGTCCCGATCCGCACCACCCCATCCGGCGCGCGCATCCTCGTCCTCGACGGCGAGCGCCCGGTCGGCGGGCTCTGCTTGCGCCCGCGTCAGCCGTTGCCCGACCCCGAGGAGGCGCTGACGCACATCCTGGCGATCCGCACCGACGAGCGCGCCTGGCTCGCGCGGGCCAACTTCTTCCCGCAGGATCGCGCGCTGACCCCGCAGGCGCGCGGCCTCGCGCCCGGTCGACCGGGGAATTACGAACGGTAACGGCTAACGCGCTACCGGCGCAGAGCATGAAGCTCGCATCGGTATACGAGTTATGTCGTGCGCTGCGCCGCGATCCCCGGCAGCGTCCCTTCGACTGCGGCGATGTATCGCTCCGCCGAGCGCGCCACCGCCCCTTCGGCGTCCTCCGCGATGATCCGATCCCAACCATGCACCATAAATACGCGCGTAGCGATATGGTGCGACCGCCCTCACGATCCGCCGTATCGCCGTCGCTGGCAGGGGGATCAGGTTCGGGTAGCTGTACATGAAGCTGACGTAGCGGCGGTCGGAGACGACCTGGATGATGTCGCCGGTCAGGAGCGCCCCCGCCCCCGCCGCGCCTGCCGACCAGTGCAGAACCTGCCCGCCCGCATAGTGTCCCCCGCAGCGGATCAGCGTCGCACCGTCGCCGAGGGCGTGGGTTTCTCCTTCCCAGAAACGGACCGCCGGATCGGGGCGCATGACCCACCGCCGCTCGTCGGCGTGCAGGTAGATCGGCGCGTCGAAGGCGTGCGCCCACTCGATCATCGCCGCGTAGTAGTGCGGGTGTGAGATGGCGATCGCGGCGATGCCACCGCGTGCGCGCACCGCCGCGATCGTCGCGTCATCGAGCAGCGAGAGACAATCCCAGAGGATGTTGCCGCCCGGCGTCTCGACTAGCAGCGCCCGCTGCCCGATCGCGAAGCTCGGCGTCGTCCCGATGCCAAGCAGTCCCGGTTCGACCTCGCGGAACTCGTTGTGGCGCGCGGCGCGCAGTTCCGCGAGCGTCGTCCAGCGCTGCCCATCATGGCCGATGTACTGCCGCTCGTCGTCGCAGATCGGGCAGTTCGCTGGGGAAGTATCGGTCGCGGCGAATTGCGTCCCGCAGGTCACGCAGATGAAATGCGTCACGGTATCCTCCTCCTTGCCGGTGCTGAGCCTGTCAAAGCGAAGAGCGTCCCCAGCGCACCACTGAACCGCCGACAGCACCTGCGGTCAATCGAGCATCGTCACCAGCGCGCGGCGCTGCGGGAAGGGCGCATCGAGGAGCGCGGCGATACGGCATGACGATGGGGCGCAGATGGTGAGCCAGCCTACCACGGTGCGGGTTATACCGCCTCCGCCACCCGATGCTCGCCCGGCAAGGTCCGCCAGAGGAGGCGGATCGCGATGGCGGCGAGGACGTAACAGCCCGCGCCGAGCGCGAAGGCGGGGCCGAAGCCGTAGTGGACCTGGAGCCAACCGCTGGCGAGCGGGCCGAGCGAGAAGCCGGTCGCATAGGTCACGTTGTACATCCCGGCGAGCGTGCCGCGTCGTTCCGGGGCGACGCGGCTGATCGCGAATGGGGCGTAGATCGGGTCGATCGTGCCGCGTAGCGCGGCGCGAAATCCCTCGAAGAGGATCGCCGCGAGCAGGAATGGCATGGCGACCGTCAGCGCGATACAGGCCGCGATCCCGACCATCAGGCCACCGATCGTCCGCATATTGCCGAGTCGGCGGACCAGGGTGGGGGCACCGAGGGCCGAGACGCCGCCCAGCACGCCGGTGACGGTGAAGATCCAGCCGAGCGTCGCCGGTTCGGCCCCGAAGCGCAGGGCGAAGAAGAGGGGCAGGAAGCCGATGACCGCGCCCGAGCCGCACGCCTGCAAGGCATCGGGGATCAGCAGCCGCCCGAAGAGGTGGAGGTCGGCCAGACGGAGCGGCACGCGCCCCGCCACGCCATCACCCGCCGAGGTGAACGTGCGGATCCGCCAGAGCGGCAGGCCACCGAGCAGGATCAGGAGCGCGTTAAAGATCAGCGCGGTGCGGAGCGCGACCGTATCGCCCTGCCCCACGCCGAGGGCGCGCGCCGCCCCGACGGTGACGAAGCCGCCGAGCACGCTCCCGAACGCCCCGATGCCCCACAAGAAGAAGGAGTTGATCGAGAAGACGCGGACCCGCCGTTCCTCCGGGACCGCCCCGATCAGCAGCGGACTCGTCGCGCTCCAATACACGACCGAAACGGCGTTCTGCGCCAGGATCCAGACGACCAGGGCCGGCAGCGACGAGGAAAGGGCGATGCCGAGCAGTGCCAGCGGCGAGAGGAGGGCGCTGATCGTCAGCAGCCGCGCACGCCCGATCCGGTCGGCCAGCATCCCGAGCGGCACGCTACAGATCAGGACCATCAGCGCGCCGGTCGCGTTCAGCCGCCCGATCGTCTCCTGGTTGTAGCCGAGGCTATAGGCGTAGAGCGGGAAGATCAGGTTGTAGAGGGTTAGTTGCAGTCCCTTGGCGAGGGTGTAGCCGAGCAGCGTATTGGCGACCAGCCCGAAGCCGAACGATCGCTTCGGCGCACCCGGTGCGCTCCGCCCCACGCGCGGTTCCTGCGATACCTCGGTCGTTACCGTCGCCATCGTTCGTCCATCCCGCTCTCTTTGTGGTCGCGTTGTGGGGCGACACCGTCGCCACCCCTTCTCGGCATCGTCATCAGCATAGGGCATCGCGGGAGCCGCGCGGATCGGCCTTGCGTGCAGTCCGCGCCTGGACATCCCGCCAGGGGTGCGCCGGTCAGCGCGGCGGCAGGATCGGCGACGACATAGCAGGCGCGGCGTCCGCTCCGGCGAGCGCGGCGAGGAGGGTGGCGAGCGCCGCGTGCTCGGCGGCGACGAGGGCCGGCATCGGGGCGCGGGGCAGGCCACCGGGCAGACCGAGGATGGTCAGCGCCGCCTTCGCAACCGCTACCGCGCGCCCTTCGTCGGTGAGGAGGGCGCGCAGCGGACGCAGCGCCTCCCACCGCGCGGGGGCATCTGCGGCGCGGTGTGCCGCGACGGTCGCGCGCGGCAGGATCCCGGCCAGCGCGGAGACGAGCCCCACGCCCTCCGCCGGATCGGTCGCGTTCGCATCCCCGGCCAGCACCGCTGCACGCCCCGCGATGAGGCCGCGCGTCTCGGCGAGCACCGGCGCGTCGTATCCATCCTGCGCGAGCGCGGCGATCCCTGGTTCCTCGGCCAGTGCGGCGAGGGTCGCCGGGGTCAGTTCGTTGCCCAGGCGGGTCGGGGCGTTGTGCGGCACGATCGGCAAGCGCCCACGCCGCACGATCGCGCGGTAATGGGCGAGCAACGCCTCTTGCGAAAGGGGATAGTAGGCCGGGGCGACCACGAACGCGGCGGCCACCCCCGCATTCCCGGCATCCCAGGTCAGCGCCAGGGTTTCCTCGCCGCCCGCCGCGCCTGTCCCGGCGTAGAGCGGCACCCGCCCGGCGGCGGCCTCGCGCGCGGCCTCGATCACGAAGAGCCGCTCGCCGCGACTGAGGTGCGGGGCCTCGCCGATCGGGGCGTTGACGAGCAGGCCAGCGACACCGCCCGCGATGGCGCGCTCGGTCAGCCGCCCCACGCCGTCGGTGTCGATGCCGCCGTATCCATTGTATGGCGTGATCAGCGCCGCGATAATCCCGCGCACAATTCCCCTGGGGAATGACGGATGACGAATGACGAGTGACGAATGGGAACGGGGTCGCCTCAGAGGCGCAGAGACACAGAGAACGACGGGTGAAAGGGACGGAACAGGAGGCGCAGAGGCACGGAGGACGGAAGGGAGAGATGGGATGGTGCTCGCCCATTCCCTGTATCCTCTCTGTCGACCGCCGACCGCCGACCGCCGACCGCCGACTCAGGAAACTAGCGCAGGATGATGATCCGGCTCCCTTCGCGCCGCTCGATCGATTGCAGGTTCGCCATCAGCACCATCAGTTTGGGCGATGGCGAGAGGGGCATCAGGTCGCGCAGGATCTCGCTGGCGATCGTGCTTGCACCGTCGCCGGTGAAGGTCGCCACGAGCTGCCCATCCGGGATCCGGCGGGCGAGGATCGCTTCTGTATCGGGTGGCGGGGCTTCATCCCAGACTGTGCCGCCCCGCAGGGTCACTAATGTCAATCGCACCGTCGTTCCTCCCCGCTGTCGGCGGTCCGCCCATCATCAGGGGCTATTATCGTCGGCAAGAGGCCGGACTGTCACCCCGGAGCGCCGTTCAATCGTATTTCGCGATTAACGACGCGGGTGGCAGCCGGTCGCGGCGTCGCGGATCCTGCGCCGCCCAGCCGAGCTGGATGATCGCGTGCGGGACCAATCCGGCGGCGAGGCCGAGCGCATCGCGCACGATCTCCGGGCAGAAGAGGGGCGCGCACATCCAGCCGGTATCGAGTCCCCGGTCGGCGGCGGCGAGGAGGAGGTTCTGCACCGCCGCCCCGAGGCTCTGCACCGCCATCGTCTCCTCGGCCACCTGCCGCGCCGGATCGGGATAGGCATCCAGATCGCCGATGTAGAGACAGGGGACGATCAGCACCGGCGTCGTCAGTAAGCGCCGCCGCGATCCTTCGAGGCGCGCGGCGATCGTCGCGCTGTCCTGCCCATCGAGCGAGAGTTGCGCGATCCAGGTCTCGCCCATCGCGTCCGCCAGCGCCAACTTCGTCTCCTGCCGCGTCACGACCGCGAAGCGCCACGGTTGTCGCCCGTGCGGCGAGGGTGCCCAGCCCGCCGATTCGATCAGCGCCTCCACGACCGCGCGCGACGGCGGTTCGGGACGGAAGCGCCGCACCGAGCGCCGCGCGATCCGCAAACGCTCGAACGGGATGCCGAGCGGCGCACCGAGGGTCGCATCCGGCACGGTGGCCGCCGCCGCCCAACCGCTGACCTCGGTCGGCGTGATGCGGATGATCGGACGACCATCGAGCGCCATCGCGCGGTACTGCGGGTACTTCGCGCGGAGGGCCGCGACCGCCGGGGCGTGCGCCGGATCGCCCGGTTCGAGGAGCGTGGCGTGACCATCGACCCGCAGGAAGGCGAGCCGATCCCAGTCGCCATCATCGTAGCGATCGACCAGGAGCGCGACCGCCGGGTTCGCCAGCAGATTCCGCACGCGCCGCAGGGCGTGCGGCGCAACCCCCTTCGGCTTCTCGTCGAGGGCGATGTCGAGCGCCGTCACGCCGGTCGTATCGAGTGTCGCGTGATAGCAGACCGGGACGAGATGGGGCACGCCACCCGGCCCGACCGTCGCGAAACGGGCCACCCGCTCGTCGCGCAGGAAGGTCGCTTGCGTCCCTGTCAGCGCGACCCTCGTCGCGTCGTGCTCGTCCCCACGCCCCGCCTCGACCGCCATCGCCCTCGCCCTATCGCTCTCGTCACGTCGGATGCCGCGCCCAGCACCCGTGGGCAAGGATACCGCGCCTACGCCTTGTTCTCGTCTTCACCCTCGCCGGATTCGTCATCGTCGGAGAGGAAACCGGGCGGGGTATCGGGGAAGACGATCACTTCCAGGGCGGCGGGGATGACTTCCAGCGTGACGGGAGTCTCGCCGATGTCCTCGCCATCGGCCTGGACCCGCAGCGGGCGCGTCGTATCGACAGTAGTGATCGTAACCCGCTGGACCTTCCGATAATCGATATGGTCGTCTTGCCGTTGGCGGCGCAATGCGACGGAGACGAAACGTCGGGCGAGATCGAACGGTCCCTGACCGGTCAGCACGCAGAGATCGAGGGAACCATCGTCCGCGTGGGCCTGATAGGTGATCTGCGCGATGCCGCCATAGAGGCGTGTATTGCCGACGATCACCATCAACGCCCGGCGGCGCACGGCTCGACCATCGATCTGCAGCAGCAACCTTCGACCCCGAAAGGTGCGTAGCGTCTGCACCGCCGCCAGCGCATAGGCCAGCGGCCCGACCCGGCGCTTCATCTGCTTAAGTTCGGGGGTGTCGGAGACGAGCGCGCTCGTCTCGGCATCGAACCCGGCGCTCGCCATCATCATGAAGTAGCGGTCGTTGACCCGCCCGATGTCGATCCGCCGCCGCCGCCCGGCCACGATGCGCGCCGCGATGTCCTCCTGCCCGTCGCCGCTGCCGAGCTCGGTCGCCCAGACGTTGACGGTGCCGCCCGGCAGGACCGCCAGCGCCGTGTGCGTCTGCTCGGCCAGCCCTTGCAACGCCTCGTTCACGGTGCCATCGCCCCCGGCGACGACAACGATGTCCCGGCCCTCCGCAACCGCCTCTTTGGCAAACTGGGTCGCATCCCCCTGGCCGGTCGTCTCGCGCAGCGTGATCTCCCATCCGGCATGCTGAAACGTCTCCAATGCCGCGCGAATCTGCTCCTGCCAGTCGCCTTGCCCGGCGGTCGGATTCTGGATCAATATCGCGCGCGTCGGCATCCTTGCTCGCCTCCATCGTCATCGCGCGGCGTATTCGGCCCACGCGGGGTTGCTCACGTCCGACCATTCGGGGTGTGGGAAGTGCATCAACTGGATGTTCCCTGGCAGGGAAACGCAATTCGCGCACCACAACTGCCGATACGTGGCGCGGTCAGACTGCGGCGGAGTGGCACGATCGCACGCTGCTCACGATACTTGCGCGGAGCTGAACGGACAGCAATGATAGTATGATAGTCTCGGCGTGTCGCAACCTGTTCGTGAATGTGTGCGTTACACTACCGAAGCCGGAAGAGACCGGTAGCAAAGTACCGCAGCGCGTGGTGCGCTACGGACTGATAAAGATGGATGGAGCAATCCACACCGTGAGGTATCTTGTGCGTCGAATTCCGTCGTTCGTGCTGGCGACGCTGCTCTTGATCAATCTCCTGGGTACGACAACCCTGACGACCGTGGCCGCGAATCAGCAGACAACGCAGGCGGCGGAGACGGCCACCGCCGGGAGTACCATCGCGCTCGACGCGACCGGGTTCGCGCCCGGCGAGGCGCTGACGACCCGCGCGCAAACACCATACGGCCAGACCCTCTCCCTCCATTCGCTCGGCGGCGATCCGGCGATCCTCGTCGTGGGGAGCGCCGGGGCCGAGATGACCGCCAACGAGAGCGGCAAGGCCACATTCGTCTTCAACACCGCCGAGAACTATCAGACCGGAACCTGGACGATCATCGTGCGCGGACAGGAATCGGCGCGCGAGCAACTCACCACCGTCACCCTGAGCGCCGCCGCCACGCCGGTCGCGACCTTCGCGGCGACCCCGGCGGCGAGCGCCGCCCCCGCCTCGCCGCGCGGGGGTGCCGCAGCAGCGGAAGTCACATCGACCGCCGGAGCGACGGCGACAGCGCCACTCGCGACGGTCGCACCGGCAACCGCCGTGCCATCGTCGGTCCCCTCGCCATCGTCGGTCCCTTCGGCGTCCCCGACCGCCAGCAGCGCGCCGACGACGAGCGCCGCGCCGTCCGCCGCACCCGCGACGGCCACAGCCACGGCCACTGCGAGTCCGAACGCCAGCCCGAGCGCGGCACCTTCGGTCAGCCCCGATCCTTCGGCGAGTACCGGTCCGGCCCCCTCGGCAAGCCCACGCCCCTCGGCGAGCGCCAGCGTGGCACCGGGCGCCAGCGTGGCACCGGGCGCCAGCGTGGCACCGGGCGCCAGCGCGGCACCGGGCGCCAGCGCGGCACCGGGCGCCAGCGCCACCCCGAGCACGTCCGCGTCCCCCGCACCAGCGACCACCGCTACCGCCACCGCAGCCCCCACGGCCCTCGTCGCGGGCGGCTACGCACTGGTAAACTCGCCGACCGGGAGCGCGGCGGTGCGGGAGCAGCCGAGCAACGCGGCCACGGTTGTGCGCGCGCTCTCGAATGGCACCATCCTCGCGGTCGCCGGCGCGAGCCGCGAGGCCGAAGGGTTGGTCTGGTGGCCGATCGCGGGCGACGGCTTCAGCGGCTGGCTGTTGGCCGGGGTGCTGCTGCCGACAAGCGCGCCAGCGCCGAGCGCGAGCCTGAGTCCTGCGGCTTCGCCCGCCCCGTCGGCATCGCCCTCGCCAAGCCCGGCACCGTCGTCCAGCCCCGATCCGGGCGTACCGGGCTACTCGTCGCCGGGCACGAATCCGCCCACGAACAGCAATCCCGGCGTGCCACCGCCAGCCGAAGGTCCGGCGCTCGCCCCCTCGCAACTCTTGCCGATCTTCGAGCGTGCGGCGAGCCTGACCGGCGTGCCGAAGGAGATCCTGCTGGCGATCGCCCGCGTCGAGTCGAACTTCACCCCGACCGCGATCGGCCCCTACATCCCGCAGCTCGCCGGGACCGAGAACGAGCACGCCCTTGGTATGATGCAGTTCCTCCCCGGCACCTACCGACTGCTGCTGGCGCGCGTGGACACGACCACCGGCAAGAACCTGGGGATGCAGGGGATCTGGGATCCCGAATCGTCGATCTACGCCGCCGCCTTCTATCTGAAGGATAGCGGCGCACCGGGCGACATCCGCAAAGCCCTCTACTCCTATAACAATGCCGATTGGTACGTCAATCTGATCATCTCCTGGGCCAATACCTACGCCGGGGGGATCGTCGCCGACCCGAACCTGCTGAACAACACCGGTCCCAACCCGACCGGTAGCCTCGCCACGCCGCAGAATCCGCTGCTCCCGAGCAATTCGCGGCACATCGACATGCCCTCCCCGATCCAGCTCTACGCCCCCTGGACCGCCGGGGAGACCTGGCACGCCGGGGGCGATGGCTCGTTCTACGGCGATGGCTTCCACACCGACGCCTACGGCAACTACTACGCGGTCGATTTTAACAAGGGTGCCTGGCCGAATAGTCAAGAGGACGACGGCGAGCCGATCCTCGCCGCCGCCGACGGGATCGTCAACAACGTCTATCAGGATAGCGCCGGAGCCTGGGTGGTCGAGCTGTATCACGTCGCGCCGGATGGCTCGCAGCTACGCACCCTCTACGTCCATCTCAAGACCGATCCGCGCGTCAATCCGGGGATCAAGGTCAATCAGGCGGTGCTGCACGGCACGCCGCTCGGCCTCACCGGCAGCACCGGCGAATCGACCGGCTCGCACCTCCACTTCGGTCTCTGGCTGCTGAAGAACGGGCAGTGGGTCTCGATCCGCGCCGAGCCGCTGGACGGGCAGGCGCTCGCGAATGGGGCGAGCATCACCAGCACCAATCGCCCGGTCGCGGCGGATACCACCGACCGGAAGCTCGAATTCGGCTTCACCCCGAATAGCCCCTCCAACGCCGACACGGTGACGATCCAGGCCAAGGGGAGCGCGAACGGCCTGCCGGTCGCCAAGATCGAGATCTACGCTAACACGGCGAAGGATGGCAGCATCCGGGGCCAGTGGCAGCCGGTCGGGGCGTTCGCCGGCGGCAGCGGGCAGGTGGACTGGAACGCCGCGCCGCTCGCCGAAGGCACCTACCGCCTCCTGTTGGTGCAGACCGACGCGGCGGGGAACCGCGCTTTCCACGGCCTGACCGACGATACGGCGGTGCGCTACACGATCCGCCGTGGGGAGCCACGCGGTTCGGTCGTCGCCAACCCGCGCGCCGATCTCGCCTTGCTGGCCCCGCTCGATGGCGCGGCGCTCGCCACGCTCGGCGGGCGCGGCGCCGTCGTCAGCGGCCCCCTGCGCTTCGAGCAAGTGCCGGGTGCCACAACTACCGGTATGGCACCACTGGGCGCGGCGGCGGCGGTGGCCGCGACCGGCGCACCGAATAGCGGGAAGATTCGCGACGCAACGGGGCTGCTCGTCGAAGAAGGGACGACCAATCTGCTCACCGACCCGAGCTTCGAGCGCGGAGCCGAAGGATGGTCCACGACGGGCACGGCGGACAACGGCTTCGTCATGACCCCGGTCGAGAGCGCGCTCTTCGGCAAGCGCAGCCTGCGCCTCGACAACAGTAAGGGCACCGCGCCCGCGATCCTCGCCACCAGGGCCGGCGACGGCACCATGGCGACGTGGTCGGTCTACGCCCGCGCGATCGCGGTCGAGGGGGCCGGGACGACGGTGCCGAGCACGGCCTTCAGCCTGGGCATGGCCGGACAGGCCGCGCAGGCGTACCACCTCGGCGCGACCTGGCAACGCTTCACGTATACCGGCACGAGCGGCGGGACGAGCACCGAGGCGCAGATCGTCGTCCCGGCGGGCGCGATCATCGAGGTCGATGGGGCGCAACTCGAAGCGAAGCCGTACGCCACCAGCTATGCGGATGGCTCGCTTGGCGCGGGTTACGGCTGGGCGGGCGTGGCGGACGCCTCGGCCTCCGGGCGGCTGGCGACGGTTGCCACCCTGCCGCTCGATGGGCTCGTCAGCGCGGAGCGGGGGGCGCTCTCCTTCTGGCTGACCCCCACCGGCCCGCTCGCCGAAGGCGCGACCCTCTTCGCGTTCGGGGAGCACCTCACCCTCGCCGTCGCCGGGACCAACGCCATCCTGCGCTGGGACAATCAGACCCTCGCCACGGTGCCCTGGACGCCGGGGACGACGCAGCAGTACGCGCTCACCTGGCAGGGCAACGCGCTGACCTTCTTGCAGGGCGGCAAGGTCGCGGGGCAGGGCACGATCGCCGGCTTCGCGCTCCCGGCGGGGATGCAACTCGCGCTGGGCTCCACCGTGGCGGGGAGTAACGTGGCGAATGTGACCGTCCAGGATCTCGCGGTCTGGCACGGTGCGCCGGACGCCGACATCTTCGCCACTCTCGCCGGGGCCGGGCAGTTCCTCCGCCCCGGCGTCACCGAGACGATCACGCTCGATACCGGCCTCACCCTCGCGGCGCAGGGGTTGGCACCGGGCGGCATCCAGATGCAGTTCAGCTTCGATGGCGTCACCTGGACGGACCCGGAACCCTTCGCCGCCAGCAAGACATTAAGCCTCCCGACCGGCGCGGGCGAGGTACGGATCTACGTCCGCCTGACCGATGAGGACGGGCGCACGATCGTCAGCACCGACCGCATCCAGGTGGTCACCCCGGCCAAACCGGCGACCGAAGCGACGGACGGCGGGCGCTAAGTACAGCGCGCTCGGTAT
>JAABUU010006969.1_pt1 | contig 11866 bp, 7 predicted proteins | sample 5559301 | NCBI WGS metagenome assembly JAABUU01 (sample SAMN10711884, study PRJNA513360) | rock metagenome | isolation source: Antarctica rocks | place: Antarctica: Victoria Land, Richard Nunatak white
GGGCCACCTTCCTGACCGCGCTGCTGGCGCGGTGTCCGGAAGTCGCCGCGGCACAGGCGTTGGCGCGCGACTTCCTCGCCCTGCTGCGGGGGCGTGACCGGGCGGCGTTCGACGGCTGGCTGGACCGGGCGGCCGCAGGCGACGTGCCGGAATTCCGCGGACTGGCGGCAGGGCTGGCACAGGATCGCCCGGCGGTGGAGGCGGCCCTCAGTTCGGAATGGAGCAACGGCCAGGTCGAGGGGCACGTCAACAAGCTGAAGCTGGTGAAGCGCGCCATGTTCGGGCGCGCTGGCTTCCCGCTCCTCCGGAGGCGTGTCCTCGGCGCGGCGTGAGCGGCCGACAACCCGCTGCCGCGCCCCAACCGGGACGCGGCGGGTGTACGAAGCGCGCCGCCTGCGGCACCGGCGTGGAGACGGCGATAGTGCCATGCGCCGGGGTGGCCGGGAGTATAGCCGGGGCCGCGCCGCCAGCACCGACTTCGCGGGAGAGCCGGAACACCGTCGGATGCTGCGTCAACCACACCGAACGCCCGATCATTTCCCCTCCCGCCGTTTCGACCACCGCTACGGCGACGAGTATCCTGCCGCCAACGTTATTGCGACGCTACTCTATTGAAGAGCTGTATGGGGATGACACACTCACACCGATCTGCGGGTGGAACGCACGAAGGACCACCGTTCGTTGGACATTGTGACCGTCGCGCTGTGCTCGGTGCGCTGCGGGGCCGAGGGCCACTCAATAATCACCGGCCAATTCTGCCGCCTTTAATAACATGCCACATAGTATACCCTGCGCTGACTTATGCTTATCCAACCGTATCCCCGCTGCGGTAGCTACCATCCGAAACCCCGAGCTCCAGCGCGGCGTCGGGCCGACCGCCGAATAGCATCGGCAGGCGCTCCTGTCGATGCGGCCTGGCCAGGGTCGCCTCGATGACCGCCGTGAATTGGGCGCGGATCACCTCCCGGCTGTGCAGGGTGACGATCCGCTCCCGGCCCCGCGCCGCGAGACGCTCCCAGAGCGACGCATCGGTCAGCAGCCGGGTCACAGCCGCTGCGAAGGCTGGTGGGTCATCGGCCAATAGCAGATGCTCGCCTGCTTGCAACGGCAACCCTTCGACTCCAACCGACGTAGAGACAGTCGGAGTACCTGCCATCAACGCCTGGATCAGCTTCCGCTTGGTCCCCGCGCCAGTGCGGAGCGGCACGACCGTCAGCCGTGCCCGCGCGAGGTACGGTGCCACGGCGGGAACCCAGCCCACCAGTTGAACGTATCGCGAGTCGCTGGCGAACTCGTCGGCGATCCAGTCGAGCGCGTTGCCCACAATGCTGACCGGGTGCGCGGCCAGCAGGGCCGGGTCGATCAAGGGGAGGATTTCGCGGCACAGGTATCTGATAGCGTCGACGTTCGGCGGGTGGCGAAAGTTGCCGACGAAAAGGCAGCCGCGCCGGGCATCGAACGGCGGCGGTGCCAGCGCGGGTTCCTCAATATCCGGGACAGCGTGGGCCAGCGCGATATCCGCCACCAGATCGTTGATCAGGTCGGCCTCGCGCTGCGACACCGTCAGCACCGCGTCAGCCGCCGCGTAGGTGTTCATCTCGCGGATCATCTTATCGCCGTAGTCGTCGTCCAGCCCATCGGCCTCCTGATCGGCCATCCGGCGGAAGATGGTGCGGGCATTGCGGAGGAAGTGGAGGTCGATCGAGTCGACGATGACCCGAGTCGCGGGCGAGAGGGCGCGTAGCGGTTGTAAGAAGGCCTCTGCCGTCTCCCAGAAGCAGAGCAGCGCCAGATCGAAGCGACCGATGGCGATCAACCGTTCGGGCGTGATGAGATACTCGTCGCCGACACCTTGCAGCTCCCAGCCGACGTATACGGCCACGCCGCGCTGCCGCAGCATCCTGGCATAGCGTTCATCGCCATTAGGGTTGCGGCAGATAAAAGTGACGGCCCAGCCGGTCTCCAGCAGCAGTTCGATCAGGTGCAGAATCCGGCGTGATCCTCCTTCGCGGTCGAACTCGGGCAGATGGGGGGCACAGACGAGCGCACGGCGGATCTTCATGCCCCCTCCCCCTCTCCCGTCCCGTACTCATCGCGGACGGCCAGCCGTTGCAAGGCGGCGAAGTCGAGGCGCGCGAGCGGCGCGGGCTGGCACCGCAAGGCGTCTTGCCATTTCTCCACGAACCTGGCCTGGTTGACGACCTGATAGCGCTTGGCACCGGTCTCCAGGTCCGTACCGGAGGTGCCCCCCTCGACGTGGACGACGACACTTTCCGGCTGGTAATACACGCGGTAGCCCGCCTCGCGCACGCCGAAACAATAGTCCGTATCCTCGTAATACGCCGGCGCGAAGCGGGTGTCGAAGCCACCGAGCCGCTCGAAGAGTGTGCGTCGCGTCGCCAGCAGGGCACCGGAACAGTAGTCGACCTCCCGCAGATAATTGTACAGCGGAGCATCGACCGCCAGATCATGTTTGCCGAAGTTGCAGCCGCTGCCATCCGCGAAGATGACGCCGCCAGCTTCCTGCAATGTGCCGTCAGGGTAGAGGAGTTTACCGCCGACCGCCCCGGCGTCTGGATGGTCGTGGAAGACCCGCAATAGCGGCGACAACCACCCCGGTTGCGGCAGCGTGTCGTTGTTGAGGAAGACGATCACCTCGCCCCTGGCCGCCGCCGCACCGTGGTTGCTGGTGTGCAGGAAGCCAAGGTTCTGGGAATTGTGCAGGATACGGATGCGCGCGTCCGTAGCGGACCAGCGCGCGAGCAGGGCGGGGGTATCGTCGCTGGAGGCGTCGTCCACGACGATGATCTCACCCGTGAAGCGCGCGGGGAGCGTGGCGACAAGTTGGGCGAGGCAAGCCCCGGTGTGCGCGGCCTGATTGTGGACCGGGATAACGATCGAGACGCTCGGCAGGGCCAGGGCCACCGCCTCGTCCACATCCGTCGCATCCCGCCGCCAGATCGCCGTCAGGTGACGCGCTATTGGGGCTCTATCTCCCCCCACAGGCTCACGAGGGGCGTCGGGCACGGACCCCGCCCCCACCCGGAGGACCAGCACTGCGGCGACGCGCGACGCCTCGGCGAGGCGATCCGCGCCCGCATCGGCGCGCACAACCACGATATCGATGCTGCGATCGAGGTAGGGCAACAGCGGGGTATCGTCGGTTGTGAGGGGGGCGAAGATCGTCGGCTCCGGGAAAACTTCCGCGAGCCCCGGTGCGGCGTGCCAGTCCAGGATCGTCGGCTCGCGCTCCATCCGGCGGGAGAACTCCGCCAGCGCCTCGGAAAACTCGGCCCAGAATCCCGCGCCGCCCGCCTCGGCAGGGTCGGCGCTGAAGGCGACGGGCGTGTCGAGGCGGCAGCGATACCCGGTGGCATCGACAAGTTCGACCGCGACTTCGTACCCCCCCTCCGCCCGCGTCGACTCGCGCGGCGGCGTGAACGGTTGGCGCAATCGGAAGCCGCTGCGGACGGCGGCGGCGTAGTGGGGGAAGCGCCGCCCGATATCCGGGCGGAAGCGCTTGATGCGCGTCTCGCCTACGAGTTGCTCGTCAACGAAGACACGCGCTTGCTGCGGGGGGGTGCTCGCAGGCCAGACGGCCCAACCCTCCACGTCGAGGACATGCCGCTCCCAGGTCACGCGCTCGATCGCGGTCACCGGCTCGTCCAACCTGACGAGTTGCACCGCGATAGCCTGCTCGATGCTCGCGCCCAACGTGTCGGTGGCGCGGACCAGCAAGGTATTCAGGCCGACGGCATTCGTCGGGAGCTCGACGTAGCCCTGGAATCCGCAGCGGGCGGGCGGGAAATGGGCGAAGGCGGCTTTCACATCCAATCGCACGAGCCCGTAGGGGATTTGCCCCAGCACCTGCCCGTTCAGCAGCACGTCGATCGCGGCGATCGGGGCGAGCGAACTGAAGCTCCAGCCGCGCAGCAGCACGGCGCTCGCGGTCATCGCCTCGGGGTGCGGCTCGTCGATCTGCAACTGCACCCGCGACACGGGCGCGTGGTCAGGGCGTTCCGGCGCGGGCGGCTCATCGGCGGGGAGCGGGGGTTCCGGCGCTACCGACTCGTCCACCTCGTCCACAAGAATGGGACGAGTGACCTCGGCGGTGCGCCCCCACTCGTCGGTGGCGCGCACGACGAGGGTGTGCGCCCCCGCCGCCACCCCGGCAAGGGGGATCACCCCGGCGTAGCCGCTAGCGACAGCGTCCGGTCGCCCGAGGTGCAGGGTTACATCCGGGCGGGCGTGCCCATGATCGAGCGGCACCGGCGACACACCATCGAGCAGCGCCTCCACCCGCGTCACCGGCGCATCGAGCGAGAAGGCCCAGCCGCCGATCACGAGCGTCCCGGTATGCCGACTGTCGGACGCTGGCGTATCGAGATCGAGATGGAGCGGCGATCCGGCGGCGGTCACCTCGGCAGGCTCGCTGCCAGCCGCCGGATCGGGGGGCGCAGGTTGCTGCGGTGATCGGGAGGCCGTCGCTCGCCGCCAGAAGTTCGACCCCTTCATACCCCTCTCGTCAACGCCTCTGTGCCCACCCACGCCGTTCCCTCGCTTATCGGGCGCTCTCCACACCCCGGTGGCCCCCCTACGGGTGCCGCGCCACAGGGCGGGGGAAACACAATGTTCACGGGGAATCCTCGCGATGCCATAGAGGGTCGCTGCACGGCGTAGTCGCCGCCGATCGCGGGTAATGATACTCCGGGTGCCGAGCGGTTGTCCAAGAGAACCTAGCGCTCACACATGTCCCCGCCGCACCATACGCCAGGCCAGCCGCAGGCGGCGGACGAGATCGGCCTCCGATGCCGCCCCCTCCGGCGGGGCCGCAGATACGAAGGCCGACTCGGGCGATGGCAGGATGGGTGGCTCGGGCGCGGAGGCCGGTCGCAAGTGGGGATAGCGCCCCCACAACGCCTGCATATCCGCTTCGAGGTGCGCGTCCGCCGCATCCGCCGCCGTATACGCACGATTCACCCGACCACAAGCCGCGCAGGTCCAATCCTGGCCGGGGAAGATCGGCACCGTCGGGCCGGTACCGCAATAGCCACAGCCCGCGATGATCTGTTGCCGCCCGATCCCCTGCCCTTGCTGGAAGACGAAGAGGTAGTTGCTGCGCGCCCGGATATCGATGCCCAACGACTCGCGACAAGCTTCGATCACCCGCGCGGTCAGGGCACGCAAACCGTCGCGATCTTGCAGGAACGTGAAACCCGCCGGGTACTCGGCGTAGGAGAGGAGCTTCAGCGCCGTCCGAGCATAGACCGTGCCGACCACCGATTCGAATGTGTGGCGCTGGAGGTGTCCGCCCCCGGCATAGAGACCCCGGTAGAGCGCATCTTCCAAACTCCGCGCATTGGGCACCGCCATATAGAAAGAGCCGTGCGGGGCGAGGACGCGCGCGATCTCGTCGATGGCAGCATCAAAGTCGCCGACATGTTCCAGGACGAAATTACTGATGATGAGATCGAAAACGTGGTCTTCATAGGGGAGTTGTTCTGCGCGACCTTGCTGGTAGCGTACCTGGGGGGGGAAGGCTGCACCGGGCGGCTGGGGTAACTCATCGAGCGCATCGAAGGCGAGGTCGGGGAAGTCCGCATACGAGATACTGCCCGTGCCGCAGCCAAGATCGAGCACACGCGCCCCTTTCGGCAGCAGTTGCAGCAGTTCTCGCATGGTGGTCGGCGCGTATGCCTGGGTTGGGGGAGTCATCCAGTCTCGCCTCCTCTCTCGTGGGGCACCACCCGCTCCCGACCCCGGCGGAGATCGGCGAGCCCGATGCCGACGAGCAGGAGCGCCGCCGACAGCGCGAGAGCGAGCCCGAGGCGGAAGGACGCGGGGCGGAAGACCAATGCGACGGTGTGGGTTCCCGCCGGCACGGCCACGCCGAGCAACTCGCCATCGACCTCCACGACCGGGGCGGCCACGCCGTCGACCGTCGCCTGCCAGCCGGGGTACATCGCCCCGCCGTAGACGAGGACACCCGGCGCGGCGCTCGCCGTCCGCAGCACGGCATAGCGCGCGTCCTCGCCGACGAGCGCGACATCCCCTACGGCGGCGTCGGGTGCCGCCTCGGGGAGCGGGAGCGCCGTCGTCGCGAGGGCCACGGCGCGCGGGTCGAAGGCCGGGTCGGCGAGCGCGGTTAGCACCGCCTCGCGCGAGTGTAAACGAGGCCGTGAAGTGAGCCCATCTGCGAGGGAGCAGCGCTGAAATTTGAGCCCACCGGAGCGACATCCCGCTACCCTTGCCGTGTGTGCGGCGAGCGGCGGGAGGGAAGGATGCTGACGGTGGAGCAGATCGAAGCGATCCGACGGGCCTACTACCACGAACACAAGAGCGTGCGGGCGATCGCCCGCGAGCAGCAGCACGGGCGGCGGGTGGTGCGCGAGGCCATCGCCGGCGACCGCCCCGCGCCCCGCCGCTACCGCCTGACGCGGCGCAAGGCGCGCCCGGTCCTCGACCCGGTGGTGGCGATCATCGACCAGCCAGGCGCGCGCGGTGCGCGCAAACACCACCATCGTCAGCGTCTCCCGCCGCGCTCTTTGTGCATCACCGGATGCGCCGCCACCGCCCTCAAGCTGACACTTCCCCAGGGTGTTCCCCCATCGGACACGACCGCGCCGACACTATCGGATTCGAGCGGACCCCGCCCCCGGTCACCGCCGCGCCGTGTCGCGCAGCCGCGCGAGCGACCGCACCGGCGCGGGCAGCGGCTTCGGCTGCGCGCCGGGCCAGGTCGTCTCGGGTTCGCCCTCCACGAGCCAGTTGACCGCCTCAACCCCCTGCATCACCGAATGGTCCATGTTCCCGATCTCGTACATCCAGGCCCCGAAGCGCCCGCGCGAGACGATGCCCTGCCCCGCCAGCCAGGGCTGGATGACGGCGAGGGCCGGGTCACGGCGCAGCGTCGGCACCGGATAGGAGTGGTCGACATGGTAGAGCCAGCGCGAGGCAAGCACGTCATCGTCGCGCAGCAAGGTCGTGGCCCGCATCCCCCGCTCGACGTCGGCCACGATCGTCGCCGGATCCTCGCGCTTATACGGCGAGTAGGAGACCTCGGCGAGGAGCGAGTAGTGTCCCGGTGGCGCGATATAGGGGGAGTAGTTCGAAAGATAGGTTACGCGATAGAAGGGGCTGGTGTCCTCGGGGAAATACATCCAGCTCTTGCTGCTCGGGTTCTCCCCTGCGACGCCGATACCGACGAAGTAGGAGCCGGAATAGTCCAGTTGCCTCGTCGCCTCGCGCACCTCGGTGGGAGCAGCGGGCATCAGCGCGACCGCCTGATCGAGGGCGAGGGTCGAGATCAGCACATCGTAGTCGGTGGTCGTGCCGTCGGCGAAGGTGACGCGCTTACGACGCGGATCGATGCTGGTGGCGCGCGCGTTCAGGTGCAGCCGGTCGGCGATGTAGGGGACAAACGCACTGTAGAGGCCGCCGGTGCCGCCCTTGAGCGGGAACTTGAAGGTATTGTTCGGTCCCCAGCTCACGTTATCCTCTTCCAGGATGATGCTGCGGAGCACCTTCTGCAGATCGACCATGCTGACGCGCTCGCCGATCCACCCGTAATCCATCAATTCGAGCGGGTGCGCCCAGACCTTGAAGTTATACGGTGCCATGAAATGCTTGACGATCCCCCGGCCCATCTTCTGCTGATTCATCTCAAGGAAGTTGGCCGGCCTGGCGAACTGCGACTGATCCTGGATCTCCAGGAGACCCTGCACGCATTCCCAGATGACCTCTTTGGGGAGGTAGCGGATATTATTCTGGAAAGGGTAGGGCAGGAAGCGATCGAGCATGTAGACCCAGGCTTCGCGCAGCTTGACCGTGTGTTCGTCGCCGAGCAGCCGATCCACCAGCCGGTCGAAGTAGGCGTAATGGGAGAACATGACGTGGCCGCCGAGATCCCAGGTGAAGCCCGCGTCGTCCACGTAGCTGGAGGCCAGCCCGCCGACGTGATCGTCCGCCTCGTAGATGTCCCAGTCCCGATACCCCAGCTCTTCGAGCCGGTAGGCCGCGCCGAGCCCCGTCGGCCCCGCCCCAAGAATCACGATCCGTCCGTCGGTCATCGCGCTCGCCTCCTCTATGTTCCGCTTTATCATCAACGCCCGGCCCCACGCATCGCCGCGGCCAGGGCAGACCGGAGCCACTCATCATGTAACTATCTATCCGTCGCCTAACGGGTACTCTTCGCCCCCACCCTCCTGCTTTAGGGGCGGGGTCCAGCCGCCCCTGTCGGCGACTCACGGGCAGTGGCGACTCTTCACCAGGCAGAAGGCCCGCTCGTCGCCCTCCGCGCCCGCCGGGTCCGAGGCGGTGGTGTTCCCGAGGGTCAAGAGCTGACACACGTCCCAGCCCGCGAGTTCGGTGCGCTTGTCGGGGGCGAATCTGGTGATGCGGGTGCTGATGAAGCAACAGCTGGCCGATTTCGCCAGCGCTTCGAGCGCATAGTACGGATTCTTCAGATGGTAGAGAATTCCCAGGAAAAAGACCAGGTTGTAGCGCTCGTGCGGCAGGGAGAACTGGGCGTCGAGATCGACCTCGTAGATGCCCAGCGACGACCCGGGCGCGCCTTTCAGCAGCCGCACCCCGCGCATCGTCTTGTAATTGGTGGGGCCATAGTCGACGACCTGCATCGTGTTCCCCAACTGTTCCAGCAAGAAGGCCAGGTCGCCATCGGCACAGCCGATGTCCAGCACGGTTCCCCCGCCGATCAGGTCCGCCAGCGTGCGCCCCTCGCGGCGCAGGAGCTCGGTGAGCGGGCCGAAGTTGTGGATCGTCCCGTAGGGATACCACGGGAAGTCGGCGGGGGCAGCTTCGCGCTTCTTCGCGGCCAGGACTTGCTCGAACGCCAGCGCTTTGCCGGGGGGCTCGCTGTCGTCCACGATGTTTCCGCCGCCCGGTGAGCTTCAGGAGATCCGTGAAGCGGCACCGCGTTGCGCTGCCGATCCAGGCGCTTGAGCACGCGCCTGGTGAAGCGAGTGATGCCGCTCACGTTGCGCTCTCCCCCATGCAGGAAAACACCCTCCTACCGTCCCTTGAAACCGAGGACAACCGGAATCGTCTTGAGCAAGATGTGCAGATCGAGCAGCACGCTCTGATGTTTGACATAGTACAAGTCGTGTTGCAGCTTGATCACGCTGTCCTGCAAGCTTGCCCCGTAGCGGTACATCACCTGGCCCCAGCCTGTCAGCCCCGGCTTCACCGCGTGGCGCACGCGGTAGAACGGCATCTGCCGGGTCAATTGCTCGACAAAGTAGGGCCGTTCGGGCCGTGGTCCGACCACGCTCATATCGCCCTTCAATACTGTCCAGAACTGCGGGATTTCATCGAGCCTCGTCCCGCGCAAGAACCGACCGACGGGGGTGATCCGAGGATCATTCTCGGCAGCGAACATCGGCCCGGACTCTTTCTCGGCATCCACCGCCATCGACCGGAACTTGAGGATGGAGAAGGGGCACCCGCCCTTGCCTATCCGCACCTGCGAGTAGAAGAGCGGACCGGGTGAGCCGAGCCGATTCGCCAACCATAAAGGCGGGATCACGACCAACAACAGCAGACACCCGCAGAAACCGATACCGATGTCCAGCAGTCGCTTGAACACCAGATAGAACCGGTGTGTCGCTGGCTGGCTGAGCGGCATCGCCACATAGAGCGCGCGTCCGGCATGTTCGATCGGCACGCGACCGGTCAACCGCTCGTAAAGAGTCGCCATCGTCGTGATCGAGAAACCCATCTCGTGGCAAGCGAGCAGCGCCTCGAACAGCTCGCCGTGTATCTGATCCGTGTGGGTGATCGCCAGGATCAACTCATTCGGTTGCAGGCGCTGCGTGAGCTCCACCAGATCGTGGCGGCTACCTAACACCGGCACCTCCGCCACCAGCGCGCTCTGCTTGGCCGGATCATCGTCGATGAAACCGAGGATCTGGTAGCCGATGTTCTGCCGCGCCGCGCGCTTACTCCAGCCCATCTGCTGGATCGCCTCGACGAGCGTCTGCCCGGCCGCACCGGCACCGACGACCAGCGCGCGCTGCTGGAAATTCGGCTGCGCCAGCACCGTCGCATACACCATCCGCCAGGCGACGACGCCGATCAGGCCGAGCAACGGGAACGAGAAGATGTCCAGCCGGGAGGTCGGGAGTACCGGGGTGACGTGGGGGATCAGCAGATAGATCAGCGACGTGAGCGAGACAGCACCGCTGAGACGCCCCAACGAATCACGCAGACTCCCGGAGCGGACCAGATTGTAGCAATCGAGCATCAGCGCGCAACCGAACCACACCGGGGTAAGGATCACGAACCAGGACCACTGCTCCACCACGAGCTGTGACAGCGCCGTCCAATTCCACCGCAGCGCGAGCAACTGGACGATATCTTGCCAGGAATCGGATGATCCGACGCGCACAGGTAGCGGGCGTAGCGTAAGCGCAAAGAAAAGGGCGAGATTGATCAGAATGCCGTCCAAGATTCCCAGGAGGAGCTTACGTTCGGAGAAGTGGAGCCAGAGCGGCTGGACTCTGCCGCCGGTAATCGGTTTCGCCTCCTGCCCCGCACGAGGTGGCGCGGCGTCCGGCACGGCCATCCAACACTCTCCATACCGAATGGCGATGTGGCACATCGCGTGCCCGCACAAGTGGGCAGTTGACTCCCGCCAGGCGCGTCCTTAAGCCCCCCCTGGTCACCCAGCACCGGGCGCACTACCACCGCCGGTGTACGCGAGAACGGCAGCGTCTAAAGCTATTGCCACCATTCGTTCGAAGTGCGCCAAGTATACATCAAGTAACAATACCCAGGCGAATCACTATCCAGGCATCGTGGGGCACCTGCATGGTCTTTCTCTCGTATCAACGGGCAATCATCCCTCTGGTTGCGCCGCGTCGGCCAAGGCATCTCGGACTCAGCCGCGCCCCAAAACATCCCGGTACACCGCCTCGGATCGCGCCAGCATTCGTTCCAGCGTGAAACTGGCATGGAACTTTCGGTGCCCCGCTTCTCCCAGCCGGGAGCGTAGCTCGGGCGCGTGGATCAGCGTGCGCAGGGCTGTCGCGAGCGCGGCCACATCGCCGTGCGGTACGAGCAAACCGGTCTCGCCATCGCTCACCTCTTCGGGGATGCCGCTCACAGCGGTTGCAATTACTGGTAACCCGGCGCGCATCGCCTCCAGGATACTGATCGGCAACCCCTCGTAGTGCGTGCTCAAAACGAAGCCTTGCCCCAGGGCCAGCAGTTCCGGCACGTCCTGCCGGTCGCCGAGGAACGCCACCCGGTCGGTGACACCGAGCGTCGCCGCCAGCGCCCGGCAATGGTCCAGTGCCGGGCCGCTACCGATGAACTCAAGCGTCGCGTCGGCCACCTCGGCGGGGACGAGCCGTGCGAACGCGCGCAGCAGCGTCTCCTGATCTTTCTGCTCATTGAAACGTGCGACCATGATGAAACGCGGCGGCTGCGTCGCCGGGGAAGCCGCTCCGCCTTCCTCCCGACCAATGCCATAATTGACGACCGTCAGGACCCGTGCCGTGCCGATACCGTCCCGCAGAGCCAGTCGGCGATCGCTCTCCGACACGCAGATGATCCGCGCGCTTAGGGGGGCAACCACACGCTCGCCCAGCCAGGCAACGCAGCGGCGCAACGGTGGCGCTCCCGGGCTGAAGCCCCACCCGTGCGCGGTGAAAACGACCGGGACACCGGTCAGCAGCCCGGCGATCCGGGCGATGACCCCAGCCTTGCTGCTGTGCGCGTGGATGAGATCCGGCTTGATCCGACGGATGAGCGCCGCGCATTCCCACACCGCCGCCAGATCGGACAGCGGATTGATCCGGCGTACGAGGCGCGGGAGCAAGTAGACCGGCATCCCGAGGGCGCGCAC
>JAABUU010006974.1_pt1 | contig 11854 bp, 15 predicted proteins | sample 5559301 | NCBI WGS metagenome assembly JAABUU01 (sample SAMN10711884, study PRJNA513360) | rock metagenome | isolation source: Antarctica rocks | place: Antarctica: Victoria Land, Richard Nunatak white
CACCCAGCCCCCAACCCCGCCCCTTCCCCCCTCCCCACAACCCTCTCCGCCACAAACCCACTCAACAACCCACACCTCTCCCCCACCACACAAGCCAACAAATGCTTACAAACCGGCCCCACCTCCTCTCCCACCGCCCACAACGAACTCAAGCCCCCAAACACCCAATCCCCACCCTTCTCTCCCCCACCTATCTCTCCCTCCCCTCCCCATCGATCCTCAACCCACCCCCTACCATCCACCCTCTCCACCCTGCCCTCGTCACCGTCCACCTCCCCAGCACCACCACGCGCCGAACTAAGAGAAGGAGCAGCCGCCGTCCCAAAAGCGGAGAACGTGAAGGCCGGACACGAACAGTTCCACGCCCGCAGGCGCACTTCGTAGCTCTTGCTCTCCAGCCCGGCGCTCCGAATGCGGCCTGCCCGTCGCGCGCTGCTGGTGCTGGTGGCGGCGGAGCGCACGTAGTAGACTACGTTCTGCGCCCTCTCCGCCTGGGCCGCCGTGGCGTCGTCGTCGTCGCCCGGCGGATCCGGATGCGGGCGCCCGGTGTTGGCGCTGGCCTCGTGGTTACGACGTCCTGAGTCTTGCGCGGTAGCTGCTGCGGCTGTTGCGTCGTCGCTTGCTCCTTCTATGGTCGAGCGGTGTTCGCTTTCTAGGCTGCGGTTCGGAAGGGAGGGTGTCTGGTCCGGCACTTGTTCTTCCTCCGCCTGCTGCTCGTGCTCGTACTCGTGCTCCTGCGCCTGCGCCTGCGCCTGCTCCTGTTCCTGCTGCTCCTGTTGCTGCTGCCCCTGAATGACAACACGAGTGACGAGTCCTCGATCAAGCAAGTCGAGGGCCGGGAGGAATTCGTTGGGGAAGAGGGCGTGCAGGGTTAGGAAGAGGGATTGTGTGGAAGGAGGGGCGGAGAGGAGGGGGTTGGAGGGTAGGGGTCCTGTACGCGGTGCAGGTGGGAGGGATGTCAAGAGGGAGGTTAGGAGTGCTGTTGGACTGGGCAGCGTGGACATTTCGGTGGGGTTGGTTATGGTGTGGTGGATGGGGTGGAGTTGAGGGTGGAGCTGGGCGGCCGAGAGTTGACTGGAGTTCAATGATGCGACAGGCTTTCAAGGTATCGATCGTAGGCGGACGGCCCGTACGAAGAAGGCTGGTACTTCTAATTCCCGACGATAATCTGACGAAGTCTGGAGACTGATACTATCAAATCTTTTTCACGTTGGAAGACGCATTATAAATACTACCTTACCTGCTGCACGTATCAAAAAGTTCCTGTGAAGAACACCGTCTCGCCTTAGGGCTAGAACTCGCGAAAATAAAACCACGACTCAACATTCACTGAACGAGCGACGCCAGCATCCCAGCACCAATGCAGCGTTTTCGATGGCAGAAATAGCCCTAGGTGAGAGAGGGGATGAAGCACAATTGCCAAAAACAAAAGATCAGCGACGCGGATGGGACTCGAACCCACAGTCTTTGCCACCGGAAAGCAACGCGTTACCATTACGCCACCACGCCAAGCATGAAGTTAGAGATGTCTTATTCTGTAACAGTAATTGGTAGGTGATGTTCCTGGGCGATCGGCATTAATGGAGAGATACGAGTGTGCATCCCACTGCAGAGCAGATTCGCTCATACTGCGCACAATCTTTTGAATGGTGGTGGGTTCTGTTTTCAGGAGGAGGTCAGATCTGGCCGCTGTGCTACTGAAGACTGGACGGAAGTCGAGTGCGGCCCAGAAAGACTAGATGCCCGCGCACTTCAAGAGTTAGGGCTTGGCCGCAAAGTGGATGGTTGGCCTAATACGACGAGGCTTCACTTCGCCGTTGATGATCCCAATACTGCCTGTGCTTTCTAGACTGTTCCTCTCAGGATAAGAGTGTTAGTGACCCCGCAGCCTACGAGTAGGTCTGTACACTTATTGCTTAGGAACGGTGAGCGTTGGCATGCTTCTAGCAAGATTCTTCGTCTAGTCTATAGGGTATTATGATTCATTATTTCAACTTTGACTCCGGCATACCCAGCGACTCCAGCGGAACCAGGACTCCCCTTTCCAACTGCCGTTGACGCCGTACATGGAGCAAGCCCCGAAGTGCCCCTATGACCTCGCTGCCTTACGCCTTGTTCGGTCCGCTTTCCTTCGTATACGTGAGAATGTACGCCTGGAATCCCTGATAAGCTAATGCCGTCCACCTCTCAATGTTCGACACCCGCTGATCGTTCAGTTCCCTCCAAACATTGTCGGGTCCTCGGGCAACACTGATGTAGTGTCCACCACTGAGGGTGCCACTGTGGTAGACAATGGACGAGAGACGGTACAGCAGCTGTTCGCCTATTTGCTGCTTCGGATGGCCGTGGAACTTGCTGAGGTCGAGGGATTCGGGGAATGCGATCCTGGTAGTGACTTTGAACGTGTCGAAGTTTCTCCTCCTTGGGTTCCACTTCCCTTCAAATCGCTTAAGTGGGCAGATCAAGACCTCGGGGGCGAGCGTGATGAACTGCCGGGTCGTCTTGTCGCCTTTGTCGCCGCATTGGGGGTTCTCGCACCTCGCCTCACGTTGGGTGTAGAAGTTGCGCCGAATGATGTTGATCAATTGATCCCCTGCTTGGGTACCCACAAGGTCGGTGAATAAATTGAACTCAGGGTTCTTTGTTACGTCTTTTGGAGCCAGGAAGCGGCTGGTCTTGCAGTTCGCACATTCGATTTCTTCGTCCGAGACGAACGAGAATATTGCATCCAAGATCTCGGTTTGACTGATGCGGCTGGTAAGTAAGAGCACGGAAAGACTTCGACAACAACATGGGTATGCTTACTTCTGTGGCAGTTGCGCCCTTATGGTCATAAGTATCCAAAGGAGAAACTCTCGAGAATCATGTTGCAGGCCTTCGGGTTCTTTCCAGCCCACTGGTACAGAAACTTTAGAAAGGTTGGAAGAGTGACAACCGAGAGGACTTACTGGGTCTGAGGTTTCGATTGAGTTTATTAGTTGCCTTCCTGACAGCTGCAGTACGCTGTGCGGCACCGGAATAACGCGCCCAGAACGCAACCTTCATGTGTCTCAGGTGGCACGCCATGCACGGTCCCCGTATCTTGCCTGATATAATGAATTAGTTTTCTGCCTTTTAAGTTCTGGAGCAGTAGTCGTCGTAACTTACAGTCATCAGGATGGTGATAATCTTCCAGCCAATTTAGGAAGATTGGTAAGTGCATCAACACCTGGATAGATGCGTTACGGTAGCAAGTCTGCCCAGTGTTGAACAGTCCGAAAGAACGAATGGCCTGTAACACAATGTACGGTTCCCAGGCTTTATTGAGGTGCCTCATCTGATGGCGGAGGTAAGCCTCGAAGGTCGAATGCTGGAGATTGGCACCTACCACAAGCCTACGGCGCTTCTCCCTTCTGTCTCTATCAGACTTCCACTTCATTATTCGATCCCCGACCGAATTTGCCATCTTGTGTCTGTCGGATTTGGTCCGCTCCGTGGCCGGAGTGAATTTGATGGGATTTCGAAGCAATGCCTCTAGGGCACGTACATGGGCGGTATTATCAGGTCGGAGAACCGACGAGAGTTTGCATAGGTGGTTCAAAGAGACAACGGTCTTTGAGCTTCCGATCTTGCGTCTCTCCATCATGATTGTCATCTTGTCGCGAACAAAGCCAGGTCTTGTAGATCTGAATTCGGATTTTGGTCAAGGATAGACAATAAAGGATCGAGATATCCTATTGTATTGTCCGGAAGCGGAAATTCATTGGAGTCCGCTTCCGGAATTTGCTCTCTCACAATGCTGAGCCCCCAGGAAGAGGGACCTGGGAGAGATGACTCCGAAAAGTATCAAAGAGACACAAGTTTAGGATCTGCGACAGATCTGATAGAAATCTGGAACGACTTTACGCTGCAGCAAAAAAACCGGGAGGGCGCTACTGAGTTGTCGGGAGGAGTTTTGAAGCCACCCAAGATAGTGACAGAGGTTCAAGGGTCTATACTTCTTTGCCCAAACTCAATAATGAACAATCGAGACAATGATATTGGGTGGTTGGTCTGATCGCGATGCTCACCACTTGGAGTTCGTTGTGGGTGGTTGATTAATGGAATCTTGGGAAAGGCAATTTTTCCCGAGGCCATGACACTAATCCGGATCTGTACCTACCTGCATGCGGCGCGGGCAGGGCAAGCACCTCAACGTAGCTCGACCTCCAGATGGGACCCGCATTGGCATTCGTTGGGGATGCATACCGAGAGTTGTCCAGATCATCACCTGGAGGATAGTCAATGGAAAGAGGAAGACAGCTCAGAAGTCAAAGTCAGGGAATATGAAGAAGAGCACGTCCATGGTGTCTATCAACAGATTGCATCTCACTTTTCGTCCACTAGATACAAGGTGTGCGCTCCCGAGACGTAGAGCATCCTGACGCAAGGAAAGAAAGCTAACAACTGCTTCTAAGCCATGGCCTATCGTTGAAAGCTTTCTGAACGGTCTTCCGGACGGGTCTATAGGTCTCGATGTGGGGTGTGGAAACGGTAAATACTTGGGTGTCAACCCAAACCTGTTCATTGTTGCTTCAGATAGGTTAGCATAAGTCAAGAAAAGAGCTGAACACCATATCAATCTCATTGACCTTCATTGGCTTTGGCTTTGGCTTTGGCTAATACTGGTGTGCAGATCTGAAGCACTGGTAAAGATTGCCGCGAAACATGAGCCTCACACTGCACTTGTTGCCGACATTCTGACACTGCCACATCCACCTTCGTCCTTCGACTTCGCAATCTCCATTGCGGTCGTACATCACCTGTCCACTACCACCCGGCGGGTGCAAGCTATTGCCACTATACTGGAAACCTTACGACTTGCTCCCGGAAGCAGCGGCAAGGCGCTCATATACGTTTGGGCCCTGGAGCAGCAACAGAGCCGTCGGGGCTGGAGTGAGAAAGATGAGCAAGATGTCATGGTGCCGTGGGTGATGAAGGGAGCTTCCGACGTTGACACGAAGACGTTCCATCGATACTACCACCTGTACCGATCCGGGGAGTTGGAACGGGATATTACCGCAGCGGGCGGCACGGTCCTCGAGGCAGGATACGAGAAAGACAACTGGTGGGCTATCGCGACCAAAGAGAGCGACAATACTTTACATGGGTGAACAGCGCCTCCGCCTCAATGATAACCATGCGACAAGAAGAAAACAATCTAATATCAGACTTGGGAAAAGCGGCAGAAGACGAATGCGAAACACCACACCAGCATCAAGCTAGTACTCTAGACAGGATATCCTAACCCACGCTAAATGCAACATTACCACCGCCCACTAACGCTGTACAAAAGGTCGTCACTTCTTCTGCCTCGAAGATTCCGTATAGGGCCCGGGTGGGGACCGTCGCTGTGGTTCCTGTACGCTCGCAAATGGCGAAACATATGCCGGCATACCCGCCGTTAACTCCCCGACGGAGGCTAACTGCGTCGGTCCAGACCTCGTCGATGATTCTCTTCTCGACCGTGAGCTGGTGGCACTCCCTCTCCGACCTTTCGGTAGTGTCTCAACGGCGGTGCTGGACAAGGAGAAAGGTACGACACCTGCTCGACGGGCCATCTCTTGCTCACCGAGTTGCCAGTGCATAGCTTCCGCTGCACGCCACGGTATGGCCATCTCCTCTGCTATCTTCGACCACATCTCTGGCTTGAACCTGCGTGTTGTTAGCAATTTGAGGGGCATCGTCAACTTCACTACCAGAAGGGGAATTGCTTGCCTTTCGTACAGTCTTGCCAGCTTATTCTTCCTCTCCTCGTCCCACTCACTCCGTCTCTCGAGGTAGTTTTGATAATGCAGCCGGCAGCTGATGGCACTCCGACCTGGCAGTCGCTTGCTGATCTCTTCCCATTTCATCCCACTACCACGAAGCTCGATGATGAGCGCGTCTTCGTCGGCCGACCACTTGGACTGCTTCTTCGCCGGCGACTCCGACGGATGGGCCGGCTGTCCGCGCTTGGTCGCAACCGAGGGATGTGCGGGAGCCGTGGCCTGGGTCGTCGGCGCCTGCACCGACGAAGATTCGCTCAAGGGGGGAGGTGAAGACTCATCCTGCTCCTTGGGCATGAGAAGGAGTGAGATATCCACTTTGGCGAAGGTGCAGGCACTCGGTGCGCAAAGCATATGAGCGACCGTAGAGCTATCAGGTAACAGATCGTGGCGGTGATGATGGTAACAGCGGTGGCGGTGGCGACACGGCTTTCTGACGCGTTCAGTGAGCGTAACGTTTATCGGTTACGGGCTCGTGATGTCGTGAGAAGCTCAGCTGCTAATAAGCTTATTCGGCTGGGCTGCAGAGACTCTTTGGGTAGATTGCGCGGGGGGAGGGTGAAAGAGGAAGAAGCGTCTACAAACAGGTCTCCGAGAAAGACGGTCTGGGAGACTCGTTTCGGAGGTTAGCCAATGGCAATGGAAAGGAAGGGAGGCGAAGCCAAGAGCCAATAGCGAGGTCGACTATCATCGGCCATCCCCTGAAGCAGATCATCACATTTGAACCGGAGACCAGCCTGCCGGCCTTGGAATCAAGTCGTTCCGTGGTTTCAGGCATGAACCGGAATGGTGGACAAACAAAATGCAGAACAGTACGACGCCAGGCGGAGGTGCAGAGAGTAGTCGATGTGTGATGTAGGTTGGGTGCGCGAACAAGGATCATGGTATCAGAAAAGTGACGTGCTCGAAAGAGATCCTAAGCCTTTTCTGATGAGAGAGGTGGGATGTAGGATGTGGGATGTGTTGTCAGCCATGAGCTACCCTACCTACCTTACTCTGTACCTGATGTGTAAGGTACAGTAGAAGCAGTTCGCATGAAGTTGGGAGACTTAGTACGGCGGTAGATTTTTAGATACCCGGTACCTTACGGTAGTCTCCAAGCTCGGCTCCGAGTCTAAATCGGGCCACATTGGAGGGCATCAACCTGAGGGTGCCAGCTCGGCAAAGAAATTCCACTACTATCAACGGATCAATATTTAGGAGCCTGAGCTGTTCTCTGACCCGGGAGAATCACTTTTTGATACAGCAGGTTTTCAAGTCATGCAGGAGAAAGTTCAACATGAACCAACTCAGTGTCATGCTTGAGGTATCGTCCTCGCTTTCCCACTGACTGATCTCCTAAGCTGAGCTTGAGCCCAGCCACGTAGTTATAGGGCAGAAGCGCCTCACGAACGATGATCTGCAGGCAGCCAGCTAGGATGCTGTCCTTGCAAGACGCATGCACCATCTCGAAGTCACTTTCTCTACGAAATACTCGTCAAGGTATTGTCCATACACTTTTTGACTCGAGGTAAGCAGACTGCTGACAGTCTTAGTCGTGTCCTCCGTCTCTGTCTCCTTTTGTTCCTTTGGGCGTATACGATCACTCGTATCTCACCTCAGGCACCACGACACATTACTCGAGTACCCTACGGCGCCATCCCACACCTACTGTACCTTACCTACTCGACACGTATCTCGCCCGGGACACGAACAAGTCAACAGTGCTAGGAACGAGGGACTAACCTAGCGTCTTCTTCACCGCCTTCCGCTCCATGCACCACCAACATCATCACCATCGTCATGGTCATGGTCATCATCATCGCCAGCGTCAGCTACCACGATGGCTGCCTCATCAAGGCCCGAAAACTTTCAGTTTAGTATCGAGTAACATAGACAGAATGATATTATATGCACCTATACACCAACGTCAGTGCCTAGGCTCAGTCACTCACGCTGTCACTGCACCTATCCACCCATCCACCCATCCATCCGCCAACATGAACAAACAGGGCTCTTACGCTCCAACGTTCAAGATTCAGTAGCATAGATAGGGTAAACAACAATCTGTTTGGGATGGGATGGGATACAACAATGGACTTGTCTAGACCTTACGAGACAGACCTCATCCACGGCTCTGCGCCAGTGGATTAGCCAGCCAACAGCAGCAAGCGAGCGAATCACAGGGCGAGAGTAAAGGTCCGAGGTTCGCCAAAAAGTAAACAATCAGCTATGAGGAAAGCTTGAGGGACCGTCAAGCTCCGGCCAACGAACACGTTGGGGTCGCCTGTGGAGGAGAGAAGAAAGAGAAGCTGAGAGGGAAGTTGCGGTGACCACACCGCTCTATCTTTCATCCATTCATTCATCCTTCCATCCATTGATCGACTTGACCAGCTGCTTGACCAGCATTTTCCCCAGTATTACTATGCCGCGCCCAAGACATCGGGTATCGGGGCCCCGAACCTTCCGTAACTAACTAACGTACATACCTACAGTGCCATCTTCGGTCTCCCTACATTCAGACAATTCACAACTACCTTACAGAGGTATACCTTACAGAGGTAAACCGTACACGGATAAGGTGTGTAACATGGGTCGCGAGAGACAGAGGAAGACTTTTTCCGACGTCAATGCACTAAATGTCCCATGCCATGCCATGCCATGCCATGCACGGGGAAGGGCCATTGCATACGCGCGAGCCGAGGCGGAAAGATGCGTGATCGAGGCAGGCACCTACCCGGCAGTTCTCCACACCCACACACGGGAAGGGAAAGGCGTTGGTGAGGAACTGGGGACGAACAGCGAACAACGGGACGAGCACGGTAACGGCTACGGCTATGGCTACGGCTACGGCAGCGGGAAGACGGGTACGGGATTTGACAATGACAATTCTCCAATAAGACGATCCTCGACTAGCAGTCCGTTTGTCTGGCCTTGTCCTCATTGTCCAACTGTTTGCAGGCGTCAGGAATCTCCGCCCGGGACTCGAGCGATGGATGTGATCATATGTGTGTAAGCCTAAGGTACGAGTACTGATGTGAGCGAAGCCGAGTGAAAGATGGGATGCATATCAAAGAGCGGTCAGTGCTCTGCCTGATGCTGCTCCGTCGTGATGGATCTGGGTGCTGCTTGGAAGCGGTCAAGCTGAATTATGGTTGGCTGGGGCTGGTCGGAGTGAAGTCGAATGAAAGGATTACGATCGGGTCCTGGGGCCGTTGCCCTAACACTGTGATGCAGCACAGTATAAATACATTGATGACTATCATAACTTACCCAACTACCTTGATCTTCCGAACGCCATTTCCAGATATCAAGATATCAAGATCGAAGCTGCACGACTGACACCAAAATACTATCTTGGATTATTCGGGATCAGATCTAACCAATCCACTCATCGGATTGCTTGACCGTGGCTAATCGCATTGTGCTGCGGCCTGTTCTCACTCTCAACACGGGGCAACTCCACTCGCCCTGCATGAAGACACGACGACCATCTACATATCCGCCACATGCATGTCCATGTCTCAAGTTCTTGGTACAGTTATCTGTACCTATACTGAAACCCTCCGGCGTGTGCCAGTGTAACAGACGCACCGCAAGCTTGAACTGGGACGTTGAGACACCTCGGGGGAGAGCCGATCAAGCCATTGTGGTACCGCATCAGCCACAACGGTCGCACAACTGTCGGGAAACTCCATGCTCACGATTCTGCATACTACACTACGGATGGATATGTAGGTAGGTAGGGTTACCTCTTCGCGAAGTGGGGCCTACCACAGCTACCTCAGTTCGACTTTCGGCAGAAGACTCCAAGATTCCATGCCACGTTTGTAGATAGACTCGTGCGCATAGGCACAGGCATAGGCATAGGCATAGGCACAGGAGAAGGTAACTGGAGAAGGTATCATTGGAAACAAGGTTGCATTCGTGCAGAGGAGATTCATTCATGCCGCATGTGCCCCTTCTTTCATCCCGTCATGAAGCTTCCACCCAAAATCCCCCGATTGCAGATCTCCCGCAGCAAGCGACCCGCGGACCCTCGTCTCAGCCCTATCACCCCCACCCCACCTCCGAACCCAGCCTACCACAAAACCCGTCCACCATTTTGAAAAGAAAAGTCTCAGCTGCACACTCCACCCCCACTTCACTGTTCAAGCCCGAAACAACAATGACAACGCTCCAAACCGCACACGATATTCCCCTCCAAATCAGCTCCGAAAACGCCTCGGCCGAACGTCGCATCACGCCATCATGGAGCGTTGCTCAGCTGAAAACCAAACTCGAGCCGGTGACGGGTATCCCTCCCTCATCGCAGCGGTTAACCCTGAAGTTGCCGGGTCAGGAGGGTGTGCCAATCGAGGCGGAGGATGAGGAGCGCGTGCAGCTGGGGAGGTGGCCGTTGCAGCCTTATGCTGAGATCCAGGTGCGTCTTCGAGAAGGGGGCATCGTAGCTTTCGGTTCCAGTCGGAAGATCAATCTTTTGATGGCCGACTCTTCCCCTTGCTCCCTGCGAATTTGCAGAAGTAACCTCACCGGAGGATCGCATATTCTTGCCTTTCCCAGCAACCCCGATGTTACCCTTGATGATCGAAGATCTGACTGCTACAGGTAATAGACACACGGCCTGCCACCACACGCCTCCACCTGCCCGATCCGACCTCGGTGCCTAAATACACGATGCCCACGTCCCAGTATGCCACACGGTCGGACTCGGTCCTGGCATGGAAGAAGGCGAACAAACTAGGCCGCTTCGATCCGCATGCTGCCGAGGTGGAAGCTGCGAAGAAGGAGGTGGCGGAGAGGGAGATCAGGGAGAGAGGTCAGTTACTATCTCCCTTTCGTTCCAATTACCATTCCCATAGTGTTTCGCTACCTTTGCACCCTCGGGTGTCTGCATGCTTCGTCGTCTATCGTACGAGCTACCTCAACCAACCATTCCTCCTACTCCCTTCACACCTCTCGCATCTGCAGAATTCGAAGCAAAGGCCAGCTCCAGATGTACACCGGCGATCAGAATCCACTTCTAACCACCACCACCAACCAGGCATCGCCCTCCACAAACGCTGCATCCTCCTCCCACCCCCACCCCCCACCTCCCTACCCTCCTCCCACCCCTCCGAAAGGGACACATCCCGCCGCGGCACAATCCTCTACATTGGGCCCCTCCCCTCCCGAACCCAACCCCAAAATCCGTCTTCTTCCACCCCCGACACCGACCCTGACTCCGCTCCCAAACCACCGCAAACCCAAATCCCCTGGATCGGCATCGCCCTCGACGAGCCCCAAGGCCGCAACGACGGCACGTTGAACGGAGAGAGGCACTTTGAGTGTAAGGCCGGGCACGGGGTTTTCGTCAGGCCGGAGAGGGTCGAGGTGGGGGATTGGGGGGTTCTGGATCTGGAGGCGGATGAGGGGTTGGATGATGAGGGGGACGGGGATATGGAGGAGATCTGAAGGGGGCGTAGAGGTTTGGTACATGGAGGGGGCGAAGGAGGTTGAGGAGGGATGATGGGATGTACGATTGAAAGATAGAGATACCCGTGCATGCAGTTACCTCCTAGCTGGCTGACTTGCTTACTGCTATTCGAAGTTGAATTACCTCCAATCTCCCCTGACTGGCTCGTACTCAACTCTGAAATCACCCACAACTTACGCCTGATCGTGAACGTTATAAGCAAAACAAACTGGGCCAAACGGACGCGAACCGGAACCCCCAATCAGATCAGAATCAGACCCTGCAAACCCCACCACCCATCCATTCAGCACACTCCAACCGCCTTGATCTCCACTCCCCTCTCGACCCATCTCTCCCACCCGCCTCCACCAGCTATCCATACACACACCACCAAAACAATCCCTCCACACCCTCGACTCGACTCCCACGTTCGCCACGTTCCACACCCCTTCCTTCATCGACCCCCAACGCAGCATCTCCTCACCCTCCCTTCCTCCCTTCCTCCCATTCAGTCCAATCCATTCAGCTCGCCCCTCCAAAATATCCCCGCCTTCCCACCCCACCCAGCACATCCCTCTTTTTTTATTTTCACACTCACCACGACAAGCCCGCCAAGGGAGCCGGCCGTGAACCG
>JAABUU010006976.1_pt1 | contig 11851 bp, 13 predicted proteins | sample 5559301 | NCBI WGS metagenome assembly JAABUU01 (sample SAMN10711884, study PRJNA513360) | rock metagenome | isolation source: Antarctica rocks | place: Antarctica: Victoria Land, Richard Nunatak white
GGCTTCTTCGCAAACGGGCGACCGTAGCCAGTCCGATCGAGGGCGATCAACGCCCGCTCGATCGACTCACCCCCCCACGCCTCACACAAATCCCCCCGCAGACGAGACGCCGCCCCTAGCGGCGCACGACCCTCAAGCTCGCCCGCCAACAGCTTCGCCAAATGACGCGTCGAGAAATCCAGCTCCTGCCCATGCAGACGCCGGTCAATTCTCAACCGGCGCTACAGGGTCAATTCTCAACCGGCCTTGACAGTCCATATGGCATTTGACGCTAAGGCACGTCGCCCAGAGCGCAAGTCTGGCCTTAGACGCGCGCTCTGGCCCCAGGCGCGCGTTTCTCTGGCCTTAGACGCGCGGGGGTCTGGCCTTAGACGCGCGTTTGAAATCAGCCGTGATTTGCCTCTCGCCGCACCGGCGGTCGAACAGCCTCCCGCAGATGTGCAGGCGCACATGCGGAGTCTGGCCCTAGGCACGCGGGGGTCTGGCCTTAGACGCGCGCACGGTCGATGGCGTCCGGTCCGCTCCCTACGATCGCGCGGCAAGATGCCCGATCTCGAGGCGCGCCCGTGCACCGTCAGCCCTCCCCCTGACCTTCGGCTCGACGATCCCGACTCAGTTGGGTACCTCGAGCGCTCGCTCGCGTCGAGCCCGCTCTGGCAGATGGGGGGCTCAAAAGTGCTCCGTCGCGAGCTGGTTCGCCGCGATCCCCGCCTGCTCGACTTCCTGGCGAGCGCCAAGAAGGCTCCCCTCGGCGAGCTGGAGTTCGACGTGCTCACCTGGACGATCACCCGCTGGTATCAGACCGGGCGCCCGACGGACGGTCGTGTACGAGCCACCTTCGGCGACATTGCCCACGCCCTCTACGGGCGCCGCAAGGGCGGTAAGCAGTACGTCGACGTTCGGGAGGCGCTCGATCACCTCTACAACGTCAGCCTGGACCTGACGATCCTCTCGATCGAGCACGACACGGAGCGATGGCAGACCCGCCGCCGCCGCCGCATCATCCAGGAGCTCAACATCCGCGAGGAACTGGTCTCCGGAACCGAGCGCGACGCGAATACGATCGAGCTGCAGCTGAGTTCCTGGCTGGTCGATCAGCTCGACGCCTACACGGTCTCCGCGATCGCTTGGCAGGTGCTGCGCAGGCTGAGCGGGATCGCCAAGCGGCTGGCGATCTACCTGGTCGCCCACGGTGCGGACTTCGAGCCGATCACGCGTCACACGGAGCGCTTCACCGTAGAACTAACCGACGAGTTCTACGAAGAGCTGGGAGTCACCGCCGCGCGCGAACGCCAGCGCCGGCAGTCGGTTGCACGCGCCGCGGACAGGATCGCCGAGCAGGACCAGCGCTATACCCGTCTGGCGGTCGAGCCCGCCGGCGGCAGCGCCTATCGTGCTCACCGCGAATCCGCGCGATCATCGCCTGCGGTGGCTGGCCCGGTGTTTGCGCTTGTGTTTCTGGGGGCGCCGGTGAGTCACCGCCGTGGACGCGGATGCCCGCCAACCAAGACGGATCGGCGCCCCGACGCGGCCGGCGCATACGGATAGTCGCCCACCGGCAAGGAAGCGATCTGGAACCAAAAGCTCTTGAAGATGCCCGCATAGCCGGCGCCGAACGTGTACGTCGTCGTGAAGCGCCCGTTGCCGTCACGTGCTCCTGCACACCGTAGGTCTGATAGCTCGGCCCGTGTTCGATCCGTAACCGCACCAGCGCGCCGCTGGGCGGCAAATACCCGCCGATCAGCTGGCCAGTGATCCGCACAGTCCCGCCCCATGGCACCCGCGACGGCCAGACGCTCAGCAGCTTGACCTTCGCCGGAACGATCACGTGTACCTGCCCGGACATACTCGGCTCGAGCGTCGGAGCGCCGTCGTACGCGCCTTCAACGAGACGTGACGGGCCTGCCGGCACATGCGCCCTCCAAGTGCCATCCGCGCGCGTTGTGGCCACCGCCGCCTGCGAAAAATGGCCCAGCCCGTTGTCAGGTGCGGTGAGCACACGGACGGTCTGGCCGCCGAGGCGGTCCCGTTCGGCATGCCGAGCCATCCACTCACGACGGTCGACTTGCCGTGGGCTATGCGCTTCGCGGTGTGGGTCACAACGTGAGGGAGCACGACGACCCGAATCCGCTTCGCGCGCCGGACACGCACGATTTTGCCGCGGCTCACCCACCGAGGTTCACGTCCCTGCCGGTGTGGGCTCGCACGCGGTCCACGGCATCCGAGACGGCCAGCACGTGGTCGGTCAGCGTGCGCTCGAGGCCCCCCTCCTCACGCTCGGGCGCGCCAAAGTCGACCACCCAGGGATCGACCCCGTTCCTCTTGAGGACCGTGACCGCGCTGGTGCTCGGTGAGACGTCGTAGACCTCGGCGGCCAGCATCATCGGCGGCACCAGCAGGACGGGCGGGCCGGACGGCTCCTCGCCGGCCAGGTAGTGGCGCAGCCGGTAGACCCGCTGCTCACTGACCACCTCGTAGCGCGAGGGCTCCTCGTCGGTAGTCAGTCCACCGGTGGAGAACGGCTATTGTCCGGGCGCCACGACTGGAAAGCGCCCCACGGAGGCTGACACACACGATGCTGAGCCTGGACCTGCAGACGGTGGAGCTGAAGATCGCCGAAGGCGTGGCGTGGGTCGTGCTCGACCGTCCCGACGCCCTGAACGCGTGGACCAGGCAGCTCGGGGAGGAGCTGCTCCACGCCTTGAACCATGCGGCGCAGGACTCCGAGGTGCGCGCCGTCGTCCTCACCGGCGCCGGGCGGGCCTTCTCCTCGGGCGCTGACCTCAAGGGTGGCTTCGAGCCGGGCGAAGGCGGTGGTCCGGATGTGCTGACCCCGCTGCGCGAGGTCTACAACCCGGTGATCCTCCAGATCCGCACCCTGCCCAAGCCGGTGATCGCGGCGGTCAACGGCCCCGCGGTGGGAATCGGCTGCTCCCTGGCGCTGGCCTGCGACCTGATCGTGGCTGCGGAGTCCGCCTACTTCCTGCTGGCCTTCGTGAACATCGGACTGGGCCTCGACGGCGGTGCCTCCCAGACCCTGGCCGCGCGGCTGGGACAGGCGCGCGCCTTTGAGATGGCCTGCCTGGGCGAGCGCCTGCCTGCCGGCCGCGCGCTGGAATGGGGTCTGGTCAACGACGTCGTGGGTGACGACGAGCTGGAGCGCGCCGCCACGGAGCTGGCCGTCCGCCTGGCGGCCGGACCTCCGGGCTCCTACGCCGCGATCAAGCGCACGATCAACGAGCGGATGTACTCCGGCTTCGCCGAGCTGCTTGACCTGGAGGCGGTCGTGCAGCAGGAGCGGGCCAACTCCAAGGACTTCGTCGAGGGGGTCCTGGCGTTCATGCAGAAGCGACCGGCGCAGTTCACCGGGGCCTGAGCGTTAGTGGGTCCCACCGGACCGCTCGGCCAGAATGTTCCAATGGGACCCACTAGGCTTGCCGGTCGATGAACCTCGCCACGCTTCTCACCGACTCCGCGCAGCGCGACCCCGACCATGTCGCGATCAAGCTCGACGACGTCGAGCTGACCTACGCCCAGCTCGACGAGGCCTCCGCCCGCGTAGCCGGGCTGCTGGCAGAGCGCGGGGTGGGCCGCGGGGACCGGGTCGGCGTGATGCTCCCCAATGTCCCCTACTTCCCCGTCTGCTACTTCGGGATCCTGCGCGCCGGCGCCACGGTGGTGCCGATGAACGTGCTGCTGCGCCGCCGCGAGGTGGCCTTCTACCTACAGGACCCTGGCGCGAAGCTGCTGTTCGCCTGGGAGGGGTTCGCCGACGACGCCAAGGCGGGCGCGGAGGAGGCCGGTGCGGAATGCGTGCTGGTGGAGCGGGGGAAGTTCGAGGAGCTGCTGGAATCGGTGGAGCCGGCGCGGGAGGTGGCCGATACCGACGGTGAGGACACCGCGGTCATCCTCTACACCTCCGGGACCACGGGCACGCCGAAGGGGGCGGAGCTGACCCACAGCAACCTGGCCCGCAACGCCGAGGTGACCCGCTCGCTGTTCGACTTCGACGCCAGCACCGTCACGCTCGGTGCGCTGCCGCTGTTTCACTCCTTTGGCCAGACCTGCGGGCTGAACGCCACGATCGCCGGGGGCGGCACGCTCACGCTGATCCCGCGCTTCGAGCCGGGCAAGGCGCTGGAGATCGTCGGCCGCGACCAGGTCAACGTGTTCCAGGGCGTCCCCACCATGTACGGGGCGATCCTGCACCATCCCGAGCACCAGGGGTTCGACACCAGCACACTGCGGCTGTGCGCGTCCGGCGGGGCGGCGCTTCCCGTGGAGCTCCTGCGAGCCTTCGAGCAGGAGTTCGGCTGCAAGGTGCTGGAGGGCTACGGGCTGTCGGAGACCTCCCCGGTGGCGTCGTTCAACCATCCCGATCGGGAGCGCAAGCCCGGCTCCATCGGCACGCCGGTTGAGGGAGTGGAGATGAAGGTCGTCGACGATGACGGCGGCGAGGTCGCCCAGGGCGAGGTCGGCGAGATCGTGATCCGGGGCCACAACGTGATGAAGGGCTACTGGAACCGACCCGATGCCACCGCCGAGACGATCCGCGACGGCTGGTTTCACAGCGGCGACATGGCCAAGATCGACGAGGATGGCTACTTCTTCATCGTCGACCGCAAGAAGGACATGATCATCCGCGGCGGCTACAACGTCTATCCCCGGGAGATCGAGGAGGTGCTCTACGAGCATCCGGCGGTCCGCGAGGCGGCGGTGCTGGGAGTTCCCCACGACGAGTACGGCGAGGAGGTTGCCGCCGCCGTGGCCCTCAAGGACGGGGAGAGCGTCAGCGCCGAGGAGCTGCGCGACTTCGTCAAGGACCAGGTGGCGGCTTACAAGTACCCCCGCCGCGTGTGGTTCGTCGACGAGCTGCCCAAGGGCCCGACGGGGAAGATCCTCAAGCGGGAGATCGAGGATCCCTCGCAGGACGGTTGAGCGCCCGCGTTCGGATCCGGCCGGCGGAGCGGCGGGACGTCGCCTGTGCGTCACGACCTTCCACGAATGGCAGGCCTTCCGGCTGGAGGGCCCGGCGCTCAGCGCCCTGATAGAGGAATAGGGAGGCCCCGCCGGAGCGGGACCTCCCGGTAGCAGGCCTGTAAGCCGGATCCTGTCGAGAGCAGCCATCCATCTCTGCGGCCTACCCGGACCTTGGCGGGCCACCTGCGAGCGGTCCTGCTTGGCCTAGCATCGGGTGGGGTTTGCCGGGCCGCCGCGTCACCGCGACGCCGGTGCGCTCTTACCGCACCATTTCACCCTTACCGGCCTGAGGCGCGACGCGGCCCAGGCTTAGGCGGTGTCTTTTCTGTGGCACTTTCCCGCGGGTTTCCCCGGGTCGGCGTTACCGACCACCCTGCCCTGTGATGTCCGGACTTTCCTCGAAGGCTCATGACCTCCGCGGCTGCTCAGCCTGCACTTCCGAGCATAGCGCCGGCCACCAGGGCATCCCCGTATGCTGTCCGGCGCATCCTGCCTGGATTATCGGACGGTGCACTAACGCAGCGTCGACCCGCAGCCCGCGCAGGCACCCCCGAGCGGCAGCGCGTGGGCTCCGTACTCCGGCTTCATCTCCGCGCCGCACACCAGACATTCCACGACCCGGTGATCGGCTAGCCCCTCCCAGGCGCCGGCCAGGGCTTCCTCCAGCGTAGGCTCCCCGCCCACCGGAACGAACAGCGAGGGCGGACACGTGGCGAGTACGACGCTCATGATCCCATCCCCCTCACGACAGGCTCCGCATCAGCCCGACCACCTTTCCGAGCACGCGCACGTCGCGGCTGCGAATCGGCTCCATCGCCTCGTTCTCCGGCTGCAGGCGGACGTGGTCGGTCTCCTGGAAGAAGCGCTTCACCGTCGCCTCCTCGCCCACCAGGGCGACGATGATCTCGCCTTCCCGGGCGACCTCCTGGGGCCGCACGACGACGATGTCCCCCTCGAGGATGCCGACGTCCTTCATCGAGTCCCCGCGCACGCGCAGCAGGTACTCGCCCTCCTCGCCCCCGGCGAAGCCCGGCACCTGTAGATAGTCCTCGATGTTCTCCTCGGCCAGGATCGGCTGTCCCGCCGCGACCTGCCCCACCAGCGGCAGCCCGGGCCGGACCAGGCTGCGCACCCCCGCGGCGGCCCGATCGAGCAGCTCGATCGCCCGTGGCTTGGTGGGATCGCGGCGCAGGAGCCCGATGCGCTCGAGATTGGCCAGGTGGGCGTGGACCGTGGAGGAGGAGGCCAGGCCCACCGCCTTGCCGATATCCCTGACCGTGGGCGGGTAGCCGTAGTTCGCCGAATATCGCTTGATGAAGTCGAAAATCTCCTGCTGGCGCTTGGTGAGATCCATCGTCACTCCTTGCTCGCGTTGTTCCGGGATCCCCGTGGGTCGAACGTGTGTTCGTAAATCTAGCGCCCCCCCAGGACGGACCGCAAGTAGGTGGCGCTGAGGTCCTGCTCGCCATGCTCGGCAACCCCCTCCTCCAGCCGCCGGCGGATCGTGGCGACGAGGGGCAGGTCAAGGCCGTGATCCTCCGCTGACTGCTCCACCAGCCCTGCATCCTTGGCGGCGAGCGAGAGCTTGAACGAGGGCTCGAACTCCCGCTCGATCATCGCCTTGCCCTTCATCTGCAGGTAGGGAAGGTCCAGCGGGCCGCCCTGCACCGCATCCAGGACCAGTTGCGGATCGAGTCCCATCCCCTGCGCCAGCGCCAGCGTTTCGGCGCAGCCCTCTACCACCGTCACGATCCAGCTGTTGGTGGCGACCTTCAGGCGAGATCCCGCACCGGCCTCACCCACCCACATCGTCCGCTTTCCCACGGCGGCGAACAGCGGCTCCAGTCGCTCCCGGCAACGCTCCGGGCCGGAGGCCAGCACCACGAGCTCACCCTGCTCGGCGGGCTCCTTGGTCCCCAGCACCGGCGCATCGACGAGCTCCACGCCGCGCTCGCGAGCGAGATCGGCGCAACGCTTGGTGCTCCGCTCGCCGATCGTGCTCATCTGCAGCCACAGGACCTCCTCTGCGGCCGGCTGAGGCAGGGCCTCGCCGGCCGCCGCCAGCACTGCCTCGCCGTCACCCAGCATCGTCAGGATCACATCCGCCCCCTGGGCCGCCTCGGCGGCCGAATCGGTGACCTCTGCCCCATCCCGGCTCAGCGGCTCGGCCTTCTCCCGGGTGCGGTTCCAGGCTCGCACCGTGAACCCGGCGCGCGCCAGATTGCGGGCCATCGCGAACCCCATGGTTCCCCCCGCTCCCAGCACGGCGACCTCGTCATCCTTGGACATCTAACGCACCTCCGCTTCGGGATCAGAGCCTGCTGATCTACCCGGTGCGGAGCCGATCCTGCGCATGCTCCTGCGTCTCGACGCCTGAGGGCGCGTCAGCCGCGGGTGAGCGCGCGGAACCCCATACTGGCACCGGCGCCGTAGACCAGGTGATAGGAGAGCTCCATCGCCTCATCGCGGACCGGGTACTTCCACGGCAGCTCGTAGAGGCCCATCGACACCAGCTGCACATAGGACATCACCCACACCCCCGCGCCGAACACAAGCCCCGCCGGCAGCGACCTCGCCCGCTCGTCCGAGCCGGCGAGGATGCCGTAGACCAGACCCCAGCCCGTGCCGTAGCCCCAGTGCATCGCGTGGGTCAGGACCGGGATGAGGTCGCTGGAGACCTCCTGCTGGAACACGCCCTCGCCGATGCGCTTGGCGACCTTGGCAGGGGCGGAGGCCTGCTCCCAGGGATCGGCGCTCTCCTCCTGCGCGCCCCCGCCCCCTCCTCCGCCCGAGGACTGCAGCCTGGCCGAGAGCTCCTGCGCGACGGTCATCGCGGCGGTCCCGATCACTCCGGCGATCAGGCCGCGGGTGACGGCGGCCAGCGGGGTCAGCTTTCGGTGTGGGGCCATCGGTGCCTCCGTGTATACCCGAGGCACGTGCTGCGAGCGCCGCTCAGCGCCAGCCGTGGAGCCAAGTCGTGTTGCACGCAGCCGGAACGTTGGCGTCGTTGGTGAACACCGAGGCCATAACGCTGCCGGGCTTGAGGCTGTGCTTGTACCCGAGGAGATGACCCATCTCGTGGATGGTCGTGAGGCAGAACATGCCCCAGTCGCTCTCCATATCGGTCCAGGACCCCCATTGCCAGTGGGCGAGGAAGATGGTGCAGTTGGTGTAGGTGGCAGGCGGCGCGCCGAGGTTGTTCGCTCCAAGCGACGAGCCGAACGTGACCCAGCCGTCGGCGCCGGGATCGAGTCCTGCCGCGAGCGGGCTGTTGGCGACGACCTTGATCTGCCCTCCGCATGGCGCGCCGCCCCAGAAGCGCTTGGCGATGGCGGTGGCGGTGGTGACCGGGTTGCGGCTGTCGACCGGCGCCAACGTCGTGGAGGATGCGCGAGCCCGGCGAGGGGGGCGGGCGTGATGGGTCTTGGCACTCGCCGGGGCAGGCCGGGAAGCCGCGGTGGCGGTGGAAACCGGCGCGAGCACGGCGGCGGTGAGGAGAGTGAGGGTTACCAGTCGGGCCATGTACACAGCCTGGGGCACCGGACCGTGTTTCTCGTCCCCCCCGGGGGGCGATCTTTGGGGGTACCGGGGTACACGAACGGGTGAAGCCGGGCTCACCCTCAGGGCCGGGCTTGCCGATACGAAGGTGTACGCCGCCCGCGTGCCAAGCCCCGTATGCCTGCCTCCGCGCCCATCACGCTCGCCCTCGCCCGGTTTGAGGATCTCCTCGCCCGCGGCCTGCGGGGAGTGATCGAGAGCGACCCGAGCCTGGAGATCGTCGCTGACGACTTCGAGCACGATCGCGTCGGGGTGATCCTGCGCGCCCACCGCCCGCGCGTGGCGATCCTTGACGTCGACGCCCTGGCGAACCTGGCGGAGATCCGAGAGCTGAGCCGCCATCATCCGCGCACCCGGCTGGTGCTGCTCGCCAGCCACCCCTCGACGGCAGAGTGCGCTCAGCTGCTCGCCTTTGGCGCGAGCGCCTGTCTGGGGCGGGACACGCAGGCGCGCGACGTCCTGACCGCTATCCACCTCGCCTCACGCGGGCTCCAGCTCATACCCCACGGCAGCCGCGACCCGGGGCCCGGACCGCCGGCGGGATCGCAGCTGCTCACCCAGCGCGAGGCCGAGGTGCTGCCGATGCTCCAGCGCGGCAGCTCCAACGCCCAGATCGCCGCCGCCCTGAACGTCAGCGTGGAGACGGTCCGAACCCACGCGCGCAACATCTACCGCAAGCTGGGCGTCTCCTCACGCCGTGACCTCGCCCCCCTGTCCCCCCGGGCCCCGGGGGACGATGCTGACGGCGCTGATGACCGGGCCGCCACCCATCCGTCGCGCCGGGGGTTCACGCCCGCGCGGAACAGGCAACGGCGTTCGGGGTCATCTCGTCGGTAACGGCACCTGACCGGCGGCACTCTGCGTTTTCGGCGCAACGAACGTCCAGACTCGGGCTGGTTGCTCGTCGCCCCCAGGGACAGGGCCGATGGCGTAGACATAACACATGGGTAGAACCACTTAACAAGCACTCCCGTCGCGAGGCGGGTTCGCAAAGCCACGGGACTCCGCCGGAGTCAGCCGGGCTGCCGTCGGAAGACTCAACGCTTGTAGTCCGAGCGCGTGAGCAACCGTCGAAGGCAGGCTGCTCGTATTTGCTGGGAGGAATCTCATGGCTTATTCAGTCAACCCCTCGCCGGGAGACCGGCTCGGGGGTACGCGTTCCGGTTCGCGGGTCGGCGTCTGGACAACGGGGCTTTTGGTGGTGGTGATGCTGATGGCGGCTGCGTTCGCCTCGAGCGCCCAAGCCGCCTCGGGGCCGTTGGGCACCGCCGACACGTTCGCGGTGCTCGGGGGCAGCACGGTGACCAACACCGGACCGAGCGTCATCAGCGGTGATCTCGGCCTGAGCCCGGGCTCGGCGGTGACCGGGTTTCCGCCGGGACTCGTAACCAACGGGACGATTCACACCGATGCCGTCGCCGCACAGGCTCAGGCTGACCTCACCACCGCCTACAACGACTTCGCGGGGCGGCCCCCGAGTGCGACGATCTCCGCTGACCTCGCCGGTCAGACGCTGACCAAGGGGGTTTACACCTCCTCGACCTCAACGCCCGGGATCGGCCTCAGCGGCAATCTCACACTCGACGCCCAAGGCGATCCCAACGCCGTGTTCGTCTTCCAGGCCAAATCGACGCTGACCGTCGGATCCGGCAGCCATGTGACTCTGATCAACGGCGCGCAGCCGTGCAACGTCTACTGGCAGGTCGGCAGCTCCGCGACGATCGGCAGCGGCAGCCAGTTCGTCGGCAACATCCTGGCCCTGACCTCGATCTCACTGACCACCGGGGCCACGCTGAACGGCAGCGCGCTGGCGCGCAACGGCGCCGTCACGCTGGACACCAACCTGATCACCAAGGCACCATGCTCGACCACGTCCCCGACGCCAGTGGGCACGCCGCCGAGCTCGACCACGTCCCCGACGCCAGTGGGCACGCCGCCGACTCCGGTGGTCATGCCGACACCGGTCACGACGACCCATCCCGCGGTGCCCCCGGCCTCGACCTCCAAGAACAAGGCCGAGGCTCAGCGTAAGGCCAAGGCCCGGGCGAGGGCGAAGGCCGAGGCCAAGCGCAAGGCGAAGGTCCGGGCCGCAGCCAGACGGAGGGCAGCGGCCAGGCGGGCAGCCGCCCGGCGCAGGGCCCATCCCACGCACCCGACGAAGTCCTACGGCTTCACCGGCTGAAGGCCACCAGGGCGGGCGTCCACGGGCGCCCGCCCTCCCCTGGCAACGTCAACCGCAGCCACCGAGGCAGCAAGTCATGAACCACGCCACCCGCTTCACCGTCGCAGTCCTGGCCGCGCTGCTGCTCGGCGCGACCGGATCGGCCACGGCAGCACCCCAGTGGCCGAACACTGCCAAGGGGGAACAGCAGCTCGCCATCCTCAAGCACGCCACCGAGGCCTACGCGAGACCGAGCCGCGCCTCCAGGGGAATCCAACACGTGACCAGGACGCGACCGATCACCGGCGAGCGGACCGCGCTTCCGGTGATCGCTCATGCCACTGCCAACGGCACCCTCTGGCTACGAGTGCTGCTTCCCGGGAGGCCAAACAGCCACGCGGGTTGGATCACCGCTGGCGAAGCCACACCGGGGATCACCTACTGGCGGATCACCGTTCACACCTCCAGGCGTGAGGTAACAGTCCAATTTGACGGCAGGGTGCGGCGCACCTTCAAAGCCGTCGTCGGCAAGCCCTCCACCCCCACCCCCCACGGGCAGTTCTTTGTCGAGGAGAGCGTGGCCCTGTATCCACAGGAGGTTGGCGCCCCCTACGCGCTGGCGCTCAGCGCCCGCTCCAACGTACTCCAGGAATTTGATGGCGGCCCCGGGCAGATCGCACTCCACGGCACCGACAACGTCGGTGGCATCCCCGGCACTGCCGCCTCCCACGGATGCATGCGCCTGTCCACGGCGGATATCACCTGGCTTGCGGACCGCATCCCGCCCGGCACCCCCGTCACCATCACCGGCTAGACCACCCACCAGACAATGCAACACCCTCGTCAGACAGCGTCGAAGGTGGCCGTCCTGTGCGGAGCCCTCTCGGCGCTGGCCGGAGCGGTGGTGCTCGTGATCGGGTGGGCTATCGACGTGCCGGTCGTGCGGAGTTTGCTGCCAGGCCCCATCTCCACCAAGGCCAGCACCGGTGCCATGTTCGTCCTGTGTGGCGCCGGCGTCGCGCTGCTAGCCGGAAGTTTTGAGGGTTTGAGGCCCGATTCGCCTGTGTTTACGGGCGGTCGGGCTTTTGTTGGCGGTGGGGTGTAGACACTAAAGAGCTTGACGTGCGGCTTGGTATGTGGGATAATTCGGTT
>JAABUU010006977.1_pt1 | contig 11850 bp, 7 predicted proteins | sample 5559301 | NCBI WGS metagenome assembly JAABUU01 (sample SAMN10711884, study PRJNA513360) | rock metagenome | isolation source: Antarctica rocks | place: Antarctica: Victoria Land, Richard Nunatak white
AGACCGAGGGGTTCGTGAACAAGCTCAAGATGCTCAAGCGCCACATGTTCGGCCGTGCGGGCCTCGCCCTGCTCCGCGAGCGGATGCTGGACGGGGGGTAAAGCGTCATCAAATGTGTGCATGACCCCGTTTCTCAGTGCCGAATACAGTGGACAACCGAATACCCGTTCGGGGCGCCCAAATCCGTCAATGTCGGCGCGATTGGCGGGGCAATAGGAGTGGCGCAACCGATCCTGGACATGGTTTTCAAGACGCCGCGACAAGGGACGCTGCTGACCGTCACGGGCCTCCTTGACACCCAGGATGGCGGTAAGTCCTGGCACGCCGTGCCTCGCTTACAGGGTGAGGGTGATCCCTTCGTGGTCGGCTACCGACCTGACGGCACACGCTACGCGGTCGCCCCCATCGCGGCGCAGCTTCTCCCCGGCGAAGGGGTGGGCGCGGCCTTCCTCGATGAGCAATCCATGCCTCAGCCGAACACGCCTATCACCGTCAGCGCCCAGGTCGTGCGGGCAGCTGTCCGACGTGGTGATGCCGCACTGATACAGGTCCGTGCGAGTCCTGGCGCACAGATCTACATAAGCGGCTATTTCTCGACGCTCTACGTGAGTATGGAGCAGCAGGAGCCAGGGCGTTGGCGGATAATGTTGCGTGTGCCCGCTCAACTACCCGGCTCCTACGTCGGCCGTATGGTGCGTATTCGCATCGACGCTAGGCGGGGGACACAGCAGGCTAGCACCATGGGGACATTCCAGATAGAGTGACGCAGCCACGATATCACTAGCTTTGTTAGACGCATCGTGTTTAAAGCTCAAAGAGAAGGAGAGCATTGTCAATGGGACGACAACAATGGTGGCATACAATCATGGCTCCTGTACTCGTGCTACCTCTCGTCTATAGTCTATCCCTGACACCGCCCTATAGAACGCAGGCTGCAATCCTTCACCCGGCGCTCGCCGCGTTTCTCCTTCCCGCTCGTGATGTGGGCAGGTATGGGCCATATACCGACTCCCTCACTGGTACGAGAGAGGCCGCGTATGGAAGTGATAGAGGATTGGTCCAGGGCGTGTCTCGCACGATGTACTTCTATCATGTGACCCCAAAGGGATTACTGGTACGCGTCCCGAGGGGACCTGGAAAGTGTGGATTGATCCTACCGCAACAGTCGCGATGGGGGATAGCCGCAGGCTTCGTGATAGCTCCACAGGCGGCCCACCCCCGAATGTGACCGGTGCCGTTCCGCCCGGTCAATCAGTCGGGGTCGGTAATTGGCTACAAGTTGTGTCAGATAGGGGGCAGTGCGGCGCATTCGCGGGTTTTTCTGTTGCAAACGTGACGATCTATGTTGAGGCTGCGGAAGACGCACACGCCTCAGATACACGACATTGCCACCCAGAGGAAGAGTGGGTTCTGCACACCGAGCATCTCTTGTACCACGCCATCGCTCACTCCACGTAAACAAGGGCCATAAACACCCCTTAAGACCTTTACCACCTTCTCATCCCACTCCTGAACGGGGGGCCGGAGCTTTACGCGCATCCGCTCATGGCCCGCCCCGCTAGCTGTCCATCCCCATAATGCCATCGATGGGCCGAGGCTCTGGTAGACCCGGCGCCCGTTCCCCGATCGCCATCGCCAGCACACTCGCGGCGAACAGGTTGACGCTGACGCCCTCGGCCGCCTCCGCGAACGCGCGGTGCACGCGTCGGGGCACGCGCAGCGTAAACTTGCCGCTGTAGCCAACGGCGCCAGCGGGCTCGGGGACGGGTCGTCCATTCTCCAGCATCACCTCTATCCACCCGCGCTGCGCATCGCGGATCATCTCCATGGCCTCCTCAACGGTATCGCCCTGACTGACGCAGCCGGGCAGGTCGGGGAGACGCACGACATAGCCGCCCTCGACCGAGGGGATCAACTCGACGCGGTAGGGGAGCGCCATGTAGCGCTCCACCGTGCGCTCTATAGTGGCCGCGTCCATCTGTGTCGTCATGCCTCCTCCTTGTCATCGCTGTCCCAGTTCGGGGCTGCCTCATCTAACAGGTCCAACGCCTGCTCCACGTATTCGGACTTAAATTGACGTGCGCTACACGGCGGTCGGGTAAGGGCTCTGGCCGCCGTGTAGCGCACGCCAGTTGGCTACAAAGAGATCGCCTGTGCTTCCCTGGCTATCACGACATGGTCGTCGTTGCCGAAGTCGTCCAGGATCTCGTTGTGGTACGCGATCATATGGACAGCCGGCAGCGTATCAGTGTCGGTTGTCGTATGCGCGTCGGCGACGAGTGTCACGTCGTAGCCGAGGCTCACGGCGCGGCGGCTTGTCGTGTCGACACACGTCTCCGTTTTCATCCCCGTCACAATCAGGCGCGTGATGCGCCGCGCGTCCAACTCCTGCTGTAAGGGTGTCTCGTAGAAGGAGTCTGACGAACGCTTGTGCACGACGGGGTCCGCGCCCTGAGGGGCGAGCGCTGGATGGATCCGCCAGCCGGGCGTCCCGATCGCGAGGAGGTCGCCGGCCTCATCGCTGTCGTGCTGGACGTAGATGATCGGGGCGCCTGCGGTCCGGGCTTTGGCGATGAGGTCGGCGATGCGCGCCACGACCTCGTCGCGGCGATACGCCTTGTCTAACAGGCCCACTTGGGCGTCGATAACCAGCAGTGCGGTGTGTATACTCATTGAGAGGTACCCCCTTAACTCTAAAATGGCGGGTCGTTTCACGCCTATGTCTATGCAGACAGCGTGGCGCCGCGCGAGGCGAGGCGACAGCCGTCTGCCGAGTAGGCGTCCCAGAGATGGTCGTGGGAGAAACGCTACAGCACCAAGGGAAGGTACCTCAATCGGCGTAGCACATGGTTGATGGGTGGCACGAAAAGATGTGAACGACCGGCATGTGCTAAAACAAGCATAGCACGAACATAACGCCACGCATCAAGAGTTGTGCGAGCAGGTCATCGTTCTTGCCCCAGGCTCATGGCGGCGTCATGGCGTCCTTGTCGTAGATCACCACAATGCCTCTGAACGACGTCCGCGCCATGCGCTCCATAAACCACTCTTTGCGCATAGGGTGTGTCTTGGCATGCTTGAAATGGATGGGAGTTTTGGCAGTTTCAAGATACGGACGGCATGTTGCATGACATGAATGTACTTCGCCAGCGGTACGTCAGTAGCGGGGGAAGGTGGTATTTGCAGTGCGTTCGGTAGAGGGCATGGTTCGTTGCGCGCTTGGGCGTATGGTGACGGTTCCAGCCCGTTTGAACGGGCTTGAACCGTCACCATGTATCTGAACCTTGCCTCTCCTGAATATCCAGGAAATACAGCCAACCCTGAATTTACGGCTGCGCGGCCAGTGTTTGTACCTCCGTCGCGGTCAGCGCGCGGTTGTAGATGCGCACGTTGTCGACGCTGCCTTTGAGGTATTTAGCGCCGCCCGTCCAGCGCCCGAATTCGAGCTTGGTTGGCGCGGCGCTCTGTGGGGCTGGCGTCGCGCTGGCGGCTAGCAACCCATCGACGTAGAGACAGTGGGCCGTACCGTCGAATGTGTACGCGTAGTGACGCCAGCCGCCCGCGGGGGCTGGCGTCGCGGAGACCAACCACGCGCCACCGAATTTCCAGACGCCGATCCGCCCGTCGCGGAAGCCGGCCTGTACCGCCGAGCCGGCGCCATCGTTGGTGAGCGATAGGACGTTCTGTACGCCGTTCGGGATGGCCAGGACGTTGAGCCACCAGGAGATAGACTGGGGCGCGTTGGCGGCGGGCAGGTTGTGGACGCCCGCTGATACATATCCGCTCGCGCCGTCGAAGCTCAAAGCATCCCCGAAACGGCCGGCCGTCCACGCCATCCCGCCGGCCAGCGCGCCGGTATTACCGCTGCCGGAGGCGTCAGCCGTCGTGGCGCCCGCGCCTTCATCGTTCTGCCAGTAGCCTACCAGCCCCGCGTCGAGGTTGGTGGCGGGCCGGACCTCGACGCCGCTGCTCTTGGCGTTGTCGACGACCGTGCTGTATGCGATAGTGATCCGGCCGTAGGCGTCGGCCGTCGCCGGGAACTGCCTGACGGTGGCGATGTTCTGGCCGCCGGTCGCGGCGTAGATGTCGAAGTTGCTCAGGACCCGCGCGCCGTTGATCGCGACGTTGAAGACGCGCTTGCCGGCGGCGTTCCAGTAGATCTCGGCGAAGTGCAGGCGCACCACATAGGGGGCGCCGGGCGTGAGGTTGGGCACGGTATACGTGAAGTTGCCGAAGCGCTCGCTCTGATAAACCGCTTGCGGGGCCGGGTTGGTCACGCGGTTGGTCGCGACGGCCCCGCTGCTTGTGTAGGTGGCGCCACCGCTATAATCGGCGTCGGCGGCAAAAGGAGCCGCTGCGCCGCCCCCTGAGTTGATCGCTATGGTAGGAGCCGTTGTCGGAGTTTGGCTGGGCGCGGCGGCTGTGTTGGTGGCGGTCGGCTGCGGCGTATTGGTAGCAGTAGGTTGTGACGTGTTAGTCGCCGTAGATTGTGGCGTGTTAATCGCCGTTGGCGCGGGAGGTGTGTTGGTCGCCGTTGGCGCGGGAGGTGTGTTGGTTGGCGTGGCCGGCGCGGCGGGGAGCGCGTAGGCGCTCAGGGCCGCGTTGTTGTCGGTGATGTAGAGCACGCCGTTGGCGACAATGGGGCTTTTCCAGTGGATGCCGCCGATGCCGCCGTCATGCCAGAGTTGCTGGCCGGTCGTGGGGTCGAGCGCTTCGACGCCGCCGCTCCCCGCGTCGTAGAGCACGCCGTTGGCGACGATCGGCGAGGTGCGCTGGCCCGTGTGCTTCCAGACCGTCTGGAGGCTCGGCGCCCCGTTGCTGACGCTGAGCTTCAGGGCCGAGAGACCGTTGTCATTGGCGACGAAGACCCAGGTGGCGCCTTGCGAATCGACCCAGACGGCCGGCGCGGTCAGCACTTCGCCGCCTTGCGGCACGCCGATGATCGGGCCTACCTCACCGCCGAGGTGGCGCGGGGCGCCCCGTCCGCTCAGATTGTCCAGGTTGAGCAGGCGCAGGTTGGCGTCTTTGCCCGCCTGCACGGCCAGATGCTGGACCGTGCTTGAAGCGGGGACCGGCAGGATCGCCGGTGCGGTGCTCCCGATGTCGGCGTCGGCGTTTTGCAGATCCTGGTAGTTGTTCGGTGTGTAGCTATCGAGTGGATCGCCGTTCACGCCGGTCCCCGTGCCGTCGGGATGCAGCGCGAAGACGGTGTCGCCCCAGTCGTGGTTGGGGGCCGTCGCGCTCGACGCGTCGAAGGGTCCGTTGCCCGTCGCCATATAAATCTTATCGGTAGCGCCGTCGTAGGCGACGCCCTCGCGCGCCCAGATGGCCGTCTGGCGCTGGGCGCAGTCGTTTTGGCCGCCGCCGCTAGTGGCGCCCTTCTCGACAAAGTGGATGGTTAAATCGCTGCAGTTGGCGTTGAAGACGTGCTGCGTCCCATCGCCAAGGTTGATGGCGGTGACATGGCCCTGGTAGTCGCCGTTGTCGCCAGGGTAGCCGCCGTGCGTGACGTAGAGGTAGTTCGCGCCGCTCTTGGCGGTGACGACAGTGAGGGCGGACGAGCCCTTCTCATCGACGCCCTTGAGTGTAGTGAGTTCCGGCCATCCGCCGGTCCTGACCTCCGCGCCATCGCCTACGTTATATTTGTGCGCGTATCCGTGCGAGTCCGTAGCTGTACACGTACTGCCGGCTGGGGTCGATCGCGGGGGACGAGGTGGTGTAGCAGGGGGTCGAGCCGCCGTTGATGCCGCAGCCGCCCGGCGCCGGATTATGCTGTATCCACACCTGCTGTCCACTATGCGCGTCGAGGGCCACGAGGTCGCCGGCGCGCGTGGTGACATAGGCGAGGTCGCGAGCGCCACCGGGCGCGCTGACCGCGCTGAGATACGCCGGCGCTCCGTCGGCCGTGTCCGGCAGCCCCACATGGAAGAGACGCGTCAACCCGGATACGTTAGTCGTGTTCAGCGTCGACTCAGCCGTGTTATCGCCGCTGTGCGCGGCGTTCCCGTCGAACTGCGGCCAATCGTACGCAGATGCTGCTCTGCCCGTTCCCCTTGGGAGCGAGAGCAGCAACAGCCCCCCGATCAACGCGCCGGATAACACGCGTTTCTTCAATGGTACAGGGGTCAAGCGTAGCGATGTATGCGGCATGTCCTGCTCCTTTATTGCTTCTATATCTGTGGTGTCCCTCGCTACCATTGCGCTGATGCATTAATTGTGCCAGATGATAACCAAAGATGCGTCGAGCGGACGGCCGCGACACACTAAATAGTAGGAGTGCGGTACGATAGTGCGCGGAGAGCGCAAGTGTGCAAGCCCTCGTCGACGCGTGGTAAGGGATCGCTCACCTGATCCACTATGTCGAGGTAGACATATGTGAGGGAGAGGAACTTGTAGCCTGCTATGTTGATGGTCGTATAGTTTTACGCGACGTCGTCTTCCGAGTCAAGCGCGGCGAACGGGTCGACGTAGCCGCGCGAGAGCGGCGCGTCGAGTATCATGTCCTGCTCGATAACGGGGGCGGGAGCCGCAGGCGGCGCGACGGACACGATCTCGACGGCGTCAGGTCCAACGCCGGGCAGTGCACGCAGGCGTTCCAGCAACTCGGGGCAGCAACAACTCGTGCCGTCGGGCAGCGGGATCGGTACGCGGCGTCCAGCTCTGTCGGTCAGGATCTGGACCTTGTCCTTGCCGGGGAACTCGCGCAGCAGCAGGTAGACGTCCTGCACCAGCGCCAGATCCCGCTCGTCGTCGCCGCTGCGCCGGCAGTAGACGCTGAAGCGCTCCACGCCGCTGCTGACCTTGCCCTCGAAGATGGACACCTCGTCGATGATGAGTTGTAGGCGGTCGTTGCGCATGTCGACCGTCCCGGCGACGAGCAGGATGGCCGAGTCCGTGAACAGCTCTTTGAAGCGGGCGTAGGTGCGTGGGAAGGCCACGGCCTCGATGGTCCCCTCCAGGTCCTCCAACTCCAGCGCCATCATGGTTTCGCTTTTCTTGGTCAGGATCTGGCGCATCGTGGTGATCTGAGCCCCTAACTTGACTTTCTTCGTCGCGTACGATGGCCCTAGCGCGGCGATAGAGACCACGCCGAGGAGCCGGCCCTGCTCCTGAAAGGCCGTGAGCGGGTGCTCGGAGATGTAGAGGCCCAGCATCTCTTTCTCCCAGGCCAACAGTTGCTTGGTCGGCACGTCGGGCACGGTGGTGAGGATGAGCGAAGGCAGCGCCAACGCCTCGAGGTCGGCCACGTCGGCGAAGAGCGAAACCTGGCCGGAGGCGGCGTCGCGCTCGGCGCGCTGCCCCTGCGACACGATGCGGTCCAGGTTGCCGAGCAGCAGGGCGCGGTCGCCTAGCGAATCAAGCGCGCCGGCTTTGATCAGGCTCTCCAGGGCGCGTTTGTTCATCGCCTTCCAGTCAACGCGGCGGCTGAAGTCATCGACGTCCTTGAAAGGGCCGTCCTTCTCGCGCGACGTCACGATGGAGCGGATGGCGTTGACGCCGACGTTCTTGATAGCCTGCAACGCGTAGCGCACGCTGTCGCCCTCAACCGCGAAGTCCAGGTCGCTGTGGTTGACGTCGGGCGGTAATATGGTGATGCCCAGGCGGCGGCACTCGCCGAGCACCACGGCCATGCGATCGGGGCTGCCCGTCTCGATGGAGAGGCAGGCCGCCATGTACTCGACCTTGTATTTGGCCTTCAGGTAGGCCGTCTGGCAAGCCAGTTGGGCGTAGGCGGCGGCGTGGCTGTTGTGCGAGACGACCTCGTTGGCGATGAAGTTGAGCGGCCCATTGGGGGCCATCTCGATGTCGTAGGTCTGCCCCTCACCGGCCGGCTCGATGGATATGATAGGGTCACCGTTCTCGGCGTGCTCAAGCGCCAGGTGATGCTCGACGACGAACTTGTAGTCCTCCGGCGTGACCACAACGTAGGGAAGGTCGCCGTATTTCTCGGCGAAGTAGGCCGGCGCGCGGTCCATGCCGTCCATCTCCCAGTAGACGCCGGCGAAGTAGAAATCACAGATGCGCGCGTTGGGCAGGACTTTGTGCATCGCGAAGTCAATGCCCTGGACGATCAGCCACTCACACATATCGCGCTCGTTCTGGCTCGCGCACCACATACCGTTCGAGGCGATTGAGCAGCGGCCATAACCCGGCCCGGTATCGTAGCAGTCGCGCACGTTAGCAAGGCTTGCCGCCACAATCTTCGCCTTCCAGGCCGGATCGTTGGCATAGAGCCACTTTAGACGCTCATGCATCGCCGCCGCCGCGGTTCGCATCCCCCCGGGAGTGCGCGCTTCGCGAGCGCGTCGTGTGTAGACCGCGAATTCCTCCTCGGTCATAGCCGCGATGCGCCTGGATAGACGCTCGCTAGCCCGCGCGCGCTGATCGTGGCTGCGATTAAGTGATATCATGCTCTCGCGGCGCGCCCGCCGCTGATTGTCGGTTGCCTCATGTGGGACGGTCATGAGTTCCATGCCCAGACGCATCTCGTCGATGCGCTTGTATCCCTCGGTCGTAAGCAAACGGTGCTCAGGCGTTGCCACAATCACCTTGCCGGTACGCGTCGTGACCTTGACCAGCGCCTTACGCCCCGTCTTGACGATGCGCTGAACTTTATGCGGCCTGACCTGGCCGTCGGGCCACATCGCCATGATCTCCGCCGGTGGGTTCTTGTAAGCCGCCGAGATGTGCGTTTTAGTCCCGTTAGCTAATCTAATATTTGTTGTTGCTAACAAACATTTATTAAATCCGTATCCCGCGAATGTCTCCATGAGCGGCCACAACTCATGGGCAAGCTTCACTGGATAGGCGGGTTTGGGGACCTCGACGGCGGTCGGCGCACCCGTCTCGTCCTGCTGATACACCCATTTGGTCGTCTTGGCAAACCCCTCGTCGAAGTGGGCCTGCTGCTTTTTCATCTCGTCGATAAGCTTCTTGCCCATCGCTTTGCGCAGCTTGTCGGCCTCTCCCCAGGTAAAACCGGCGAACTCGATGGCGATCCTCAAGACCTGGTCCTGATAGACGATGACCCCGTAGCTCTCGCGCAGGATCGGCTCCAGGTCCTCATGGAGGTAAGTCACCTTTTCGGAGCCGTTCTTGCGCGCGATGTACTGCGGGATAAAGTTCATCGGGCCGGGACGGTACAGCGCGACGACGGCCACGATGTCGGTGAAGCGGTCGGGCTTCATGTCGCGCAGCACCTTGCGCATGGCCCCGCTCTCCAGCTGGAAGATGCCGGCCGTCTCGCCGCTGGTCAGCAACTCGTAGATACGCGGATCGTCGAGCGGTATCTCGTCGGGCTCGACCAGGACGCCGCGCGAGATCTCGATGTTGCGGACCGTGCGCTGGATCAAGGTCAGCGTAGTCAAGCCCAAGATGTCCATCTTGAGCAGGCCGATCTTGTCGAGGATGCCCGCCTCGTACTGCGACGCCTGCCCTTGCTCGCCCTCTTTGCCCACACGGATCAGCGGCGTTACGTTGACCAGCGGGTCGTGCGAGATGACCACGCCGGCCGCGTGCGTCGAGGCATGGCGCTTGACGTGCTCCAGGGCCATTGCCATGTCGAGGTGGCGCTTCACCTCGTCGTTGTTGTTGTAGAGGTCGGCCAACTCGGAGACCGCGTCGATCGACTCCCTGATCGTGATCTTGAGTGGCATCGGCGGGATCAGCTTACACAGGCGGTCGACGTCGCCGTAGGGGATAGCAAGGGCACGGCCCACGTCCTTGATCGCCGCTTTCGCCGCCATCGTTCCGAAGGTCGAGATTTGCGCCACACAGTCGGCGCCGAAGCGCTCGGTGATGTAGCGGATTACCTCGTCGCGCCGGTCATCGGCGAAGTCGGTGTCGATGTCGGGCATGCTCAATCTATCAGGATTCAGGAACCTTTCAAAGAGCAGGTCGAACTGGAGTGGGTCAACGTTTGTTATACCTAAGCAATAGGATGCCAAACTACCTACAGCCGACCCCCTCCCCGGGCCGACCATGATGCCCTCGCGACGCGCGTGGCCGATGATATCGTCGAGCAGCAGGAAATAGGCGGCGAAGCCGGTCTTCTTGATGACGGAGAGTTCGTAGTCGAGCCGCTCCTTCATGTCGTCGCGCACCTCATCGTAGCGCACAGCGAGGCGGTCGTGGCACACTTCGGCGAGGTATGTATCGACGCTGTGACCCGCCGGGACCGGCATCTCGGGCAGCTGCACGCGGCCGAACTCGAGGTTGAGGTTACAGCGCTCGGCGATCTCCATCGTATTCTTGAGCGCCTGGGGGAACTCATCCCCAAAGGTATGCCACATCTCGTCCGCGCTCTTGAGGTAGAACTCATGCGAGTCCATCTTCATGCGCTTGGGATCGTCCATCGTCGTGCCGGTCTGCACGCATAACAGGATCTCCTGCGCCTGAGCGTGCTCCTTGGCGATGTAGTGCACGTCGTTGGTGACGACGAGCGGGAGGCTGAGGCGCTTGGCCATCGCCGCGATGTGCCGGTTCACGGTGCGCTGCTCGGCGATACCGTGGTCTTGCACCTCCAAGTAGAAGCGATTCTCGAACACCTCGGCGTACCACTTGGCCGCTTTCTCCGCCGCCTGGATATCGTCCTTCACCAGATGGCGCGCTACTTCGGAGGAGAGGCAGGCCGAGAGGGCGATCAGGCCGTCGCTGTGTTTGGCGAGCAGTTCTTTGTCGACGCGCGGCTTGTAGTAGTAGCCGCGCAACTGCGCCTCGCTGGCCAGCGTCAGCAGATTCTGGTAGCCGGTCTCGTTCTCGGCCAGCAGCACGAAGTGGTAACCCGAGGCGTCCTGCTTACCCTCGCGCAGGTGCATCGCGCGCGGAGCCACATACGCTTCCATACCGATGATGGGCTTGATGCCCCGCTTCTTGGCTTCGCCGTAGAACTCAACGGCGCCGAACATTACGCCGTGGTCAGTCAGCGCCAGGCTGGTCATACCCTGCTTCTGGGCGGCGTCCATCAGCGGCCCGACACGCGCCAGGCCGTCGAGCAGCGAATATTCGGTGTGGCAGTGCAGGTGGGTGAAATCTCGTGAAGGCACCCGCTAATGGTAATAAAATGCGCTGACGAGGGCAAGGGACTATCCACATCAGGGTGCGAACCTTCCACATCATGGAAAGGGTTCTAATGGCATCATCCCATTGCCGATGGGGACCGTTTATAATGCGGGTATGTTGTCTAACGCGAGAATGAGGCGAAGACTATGGCCGTTGCATCACTCAACCTGGAGGTCCCAATAGGCCGCGTAGATACGACGCTCACCATCACCAATAATGTCGATCAAATACGCGCCGAGGCCAACGAGATCGACGCCGTTACTGTTCGCTCCGTTGTCCTGGAAGGCGTGTTGGTAGATACGGGCGCCACTCACTTATGTCTGCCGTCCGACGTGATCGCGCGCCTTGGGCTACGCCCGTCACGAGAAGTGAATATCCGGACCGCGACCGGTACGGGGCGCGTCCGCCTCTTCCGGGACGCGTTGTTAGAGGTCATGGGGCGGGAAGACACCTTTTCCTGCATCGAATTACCCGTAGGGACACAACCGCTGCTTGGGGTAGTCCCGATGGAAGTCCTCGGGCTACAGCCGAACGTCATCAACAGGCGCTTGGAACTCCTCCCCGATGGGCCAAACGACACGTATATCACTGTCCTTTGACGCTCCACACCTTAAAAGGATTAGCACACATGGCACAAGCACAATTCGACCTGAGGGCCGCGCGCGCGGCCTTGTGGCCACCGGATGACAGCGAGGAGAGCATCGTGGGCTCGGAGTACCATCAGCATGTCATCGACGCGGCGCGCGACGGCCTGCGCATGGCCGCGCGGAGCAACGGCGCGTCCTGGCG
>JAABUU010006978.1_pt1 | contig 11849 bp, 14 predicted proteins | sample 5559301 | NCBI WGS metagenome assembly JAABUU01 (sample SAMN10711884, study PRJNA513360) | rock metagenome | isolation source: Antarctica rocks | place: Antarctica: Victoria Land, Richard Nunatak white
ACTTCGCTAGAATCACCTGTGGAGACCGTCAGACAAGGGGGCAAGCTGGCTGCCAAACTGAGCGGTCGCACGCCTGCTTCCGGGTCGCTAGCGCGGCCTAAGGGGACAAGTAACGTTGTAGTACTAAAGCCGTGGGCTTTCTCGGCGAGATTCTGTAATGGCCTTCTGCTCCTCCCAGGAGCGGCGGATGCTCTGGATGGTGGCGGGCAGCACGGTTGTGTAGGCGTGGGACACACGGACCACCTACTCCAATGGCGTCAGGACACGTCGGACGGCACGGACGAGGCATGAGCACCGCCTCTAGCCATCTGCGGGCACATGTACCGCCGCCTTGACGGTCACGGCAGCCAACTCTCGACCCGCAGCGTCGGCACCGGCATAAAGTCGCCATCGATTGTTAACAGCGTCAGGTCATAGCGCAGGGCAACCGTGGCGATGAGGGCGTCCACCGTGGCGAGCTGCCGTCCCTGGCGGCGCAGTGCGACCTGGAGCGCCGCTGCCTCACGTGCATCCGTTTCGTCGCGCGGACGCAGGATGAGGGACGGGCGGATCGTGTGCCATTCCGTCCAATTGCGGGCTGCGCGCGGGAGGATACTGAATCCAGACACTGCCTCCGTGATGAGGGACACAATAAGGGAGAACGTATCGCCCGCTCCAAGGCCAGCGACGAACCGTGCCCGCACGGGATGTCCGGGGTCGATCAACCGATTCAGATGGTTCGTATCGATGAGGTAGGCTGCCACCCCGGCTACAACAGTCCCTCAGCGCGGTCATTAGCCTGCTCACGACGACGCATCTCGTCCTCGACCTCCCGCCAGAGGCGCTCATGCTCGGCAAGGTCGGCGTCGCTGAGCGGGTCCTCGCCCTGGAGGTGCGCGATCACAGAGGCGGGGGCGTCGGCTGATGGCGTGGACACGGGCAGCGCTCCGTTCGTCGCGCGAATGCGAGCGACCACACGAGCAAGCTCGTCGTCGTGGTTCTCAGGTGTGGTGACGATCCGTGCGTCCATTATTAGTCCTCCTGTCGCACCAGACGACCCGATGAGACCACGCGACGCAGGGCCACCGTCCTCGTCTCATGTCGCATCACTACAACAAGTATAGCAACAGACAGAGAGGAGAGCGCTATACTCCGTACATAGACAGAAGCAGTACTCATCCCCCTGTGCTCTTCGAGGGCAGTATCGTGGCCAAAGCCTCGACATCGGTCAGATGACAATGGACGACAGGAGGGCATGCATTACATCAACGGACCACAATGACCGACGTTGACTATAAGCGGCCCTTGCCGCCCAGACGTTCGGCCTCCAACTCAAGGACTGTATGTTTATTCATGGTCGTGGTGGAGTTTCGTTACTGGTTCGCCCGAATGATGAGTGCGGCAACCTGTCCTTTTCACCTGTACCGTGCGACGACTGTGAGGCGCGCACAGCTTGTTTTTCACTGGCATGACGGGTTCTCCACGAGCCGGTGCCAGCGCGGTCATTCCGTCAGGCTAGAATGGGGCGGGGACGCGCCGTGCGCTAGCCGGCCTCGGCGCGCTCGTCTGTAGCGCGACCGTCTTGTACGCCCTGATCGTGCGCGCGCTCGGGCCTCCAACTCGCGCCAGCAGGGTGAGGTGCCCCCTGCCCGTGTGTACCATACCGATTGCGACCAAGGCGATCATCGGTCCGACGCGTTACTCTCGCCTCGAAGGGTTGCGTCCACTCAACCGCGGTCGTGCGTCGCGACGGCCCAGGCAGATTGTGCCTGCAGCCCGCTAGCCATAGCGGTCATCCGACTGACCAGAGGTCGATGCCGCTGACGCTGAGATCCTGCGTGGATCGTCGGCAGCGTGCCCGTTGTACCGTGCCGCCCTGATTATCGTGACCTCCTATGAGGTGGACACCGATGGGGACGGGCGGCGGGTACACTTCGTGCGTATGTCTCAACGCGATACATCTAGATAGATCGAGGTGCTGCCATGTTCAACGCGCTGTCCCTACCCCTCCTGCTCGCCCTCTTCGTCGCCGCCGCCGCCGCCGTCTGGGTTGCGGGGACCCAGCTCTCCGATACGACCGACATCCTCTCGTCGCGCTTCGGCCTGGGCCAGGCACTCGGGGGGCTGCTCATCCTCTCCATCGCCACCAACCTGCCCGAGATCGCCATCACGGTCAGCGCCGCGCTCAGCCACAACCTCGGCATCGCCATCGGCAACATCCTGGGCGGCATCGCGGTCCAGACCGTGGTGTTGGTCATCCTCGACCAGTTCGGCGTGCGCCAGAAGCACCCCTTGAGCTACATGGCCGCCTCGCTGCTGCTCGTGCTTGAAGGCGTGCTGGTGGTCGCCGTGCTCACCGTCGCCGTCATGGGCAACCAACTCCCCGCGTCGCTGGTCTTCGCTCACGTCGCGCCCGGCGGCCTCCTCATCCTGGTGCTCTGGCTCGTCGGCGTCTGGCTGCTGGGCAAGGCGCGCACCGACCTGCCCTGGCAGGCCAAAGGCGACGCACCCGGCGGCCAGGAGCCCGGCGACACGGCCAAAGCCCAGCAAAAGAAGGGCGACGCGCATAAGGGGAAGAGTACGGCGCGCGAGGTCATCGTCTTCCTCGTGGCGGCCGCAGTGACGCTCGTCGCCGGCGTCGTGCTGGAGGAGAGCGGCAACGCCATCGCCGGCCACATCGGCATGACCGGCGTGCTCTTCGGCGCGACCTTCCTGGCGGCCTCGACCTCGATCCCTGAGGTCTCGACCGGGCTGGCCTCGGTCAAGCTCGGCGACTACCGGCTCGCGTTCAGCGACATTTTCGGCGGCAACGCCTTCCTGCCGGTCCTATTTCTAGTGGCGAGTCTGCTCTCCGGCCAGGCCGTCTTACCGCGGGCGCAGCGCACCGACATCTATCTGGCCGGGTTGGGCATCCTACTCACCACGGTCTATCTCTACGGCCTGATCTTCCGGCCGCAGCGTCAGGTGTTGAATATGGGCCTTGACTCGGTCGTCGTCCTCGTGCTGTACGTCCTCGGCCTCGTCGGCCTCGTGGCCGTCGCCCATGGATAAGCGTCGGCGTGGAGGCGCGTGGGCGTCTCGGTCACACAGATGAGCGCTTTGGGGCGGCACCCGCTGGACGGTCCCACGACTATGCGCTGTTTACTGCCTTCCCGACAGGTACCAGACGTTGTCATCCAACGGCTCTTGGGTGCTTTTGATGATGCTGTTCAAGAAAGATGTTTGCACCAGTAGGAGTAAAAACCAAGACCCTTGTCTCTATGAGTGACGGCGGCTACTGGTTAAACAACCAAAACGATCGATCGGTCTTGCACTATTCCGACCTGGGCATTCGGCGACGAAGCCCGACAACACAACGAGTGGTCGTGAGCTGCGAGAATTCAACAACTCCTATTCCTGATTGATCATGTGCCGTATCGATTCGACGTCACCCACCGCCCACCCCCATGCCTTCTCGTCGTCACCGCCGTACATCGACGCCACAGCGGCATCATCAAAAGAGCCCATCCAACACCGGCAGAAATATCTACGCCGTTTTGCTTGCCTTGCGCGGTGAATGACATTGGGGCCAGTCTTGCACGGTTTGTACTCACACTCCTGTCGGGGTCGTCGCTCTCACCGGCTGTTGTCGTGCGGCGAGGGGGCAACTAGGATAGTCGCGCCCTCGCCGCACCGGGCGAACAGCGTGTCATCACGGTCAGGATGCCACCACAACCGCGTCCCGCCCTGTTGGCACTCCGCTAGATGCTCTGCGGTGTGATGACGCAGAGATATGCCTTGTCATCGATATCGATCGGCATAAAGCCCACGACGTCGGCCTCGACGTCGTGCATGGCGTCGAGGCGATAGGCGTGCCCCGGTGCCGCCTCCTGCTCGTGATCGTCTCCGATCACCCGAAACAGGGTGATGTGGTGCGGCACGCCGTTGACCAGGCACGCGCCAATATACTGGTCGTTGTCGTACTCCGGCATCGTCGTGATGTGGATCTCCAGCGGCAGCGGCGTGCCAACCGGAACGGTCATGTTCTCACCTTCTCTCCCTCGTCGTGCCGCGCGATCTGTCGCATGCGCATCACCTCATCCGTGAAGGCAACGTGCGTGTACGCGTGCCCGTTCGTACGGGTCAGGATGGGGTGGCCATCCTGGGACAGGGTTGTCTGCGTGTCCAGGTCGTTGCCCGCCCACTCCTCGACGGCTCCATCGGGGCTGACGCTCCAGCGGCAGTCCAGTGCGTTGATCGTGTTGACTGGCTCACCGTCACACGCCGGGCACGGGAACATACGTAGCGTGATCGGGACCAGCACCAGTGGTAGCCCGATCATGCTGCCCCCCCCTCATCGTCGATCAACCTGTCGTCGGCCAGGTCCTCGTCATCCTCGTCACGCGTGGCTAGTGACACATCGTCCGCAGGGGCGAGGGAGGGAACCGCCTGCCCAGGCAGGTACAGCGCCAAGACCGGGTCGGCGCGCGTGCGGCCGGGATCATAGTCGCGGGCGCGCATCGCTTGGGTCAGCAACAACGCCTCCAGCGTGTACCGCACCAGTTCCACGCCGTCGAAGGAGCGTAGCCGCTCGATCATCGCCCGTCCCGGCGTCGAGGCTGGGCGGGGGAAACCCTTCTTGAGGGCGTGCCGTGTGATGACCTGTTCCACCGCCTTACTGTCTACATGGTCGGTCGTGAGCGTATAGGCGCAGAGGACCGCGACATCGACGGTATCGACGGCGGGAATCATGTCGATGGCACGCTCAATGGCCTGCACGGTAGGGTAGTACCCTGCCTTCTGGTCTTTGTGGCGTTGCCGGGTCTTTTTTCCCTTCTCTGCCGCCGTTTCGACCGGGGCGGACTGCCAGCTCCTGGTCGGTGTGGTAGCGGTACCCGTGGCCTCGGCGTCGGCTGCCTGGGCCGCTTGAGCGGCGTCGTACTTCTCTATGCCTTTGCGTTGTAACTCCTTGTAGTGGAGCGGCATCAGACAGTAGCCGACGCCGTCGTAATAACCGGGGCGATACGCGGCGAAGGGGCACTTGATGCAGATAGAACGCGTGTCGACGTAGTTCCCACCCCAGCGACCGCCACCGTCGTGGTAGGCGTGCTGGATAGGGATGGCCAGGTCGGGCGTCGTCCCGGCGATCACCGTCAGACCGCCGTTAGGATTGGACCCCTCGGCCATCCCCTTGGCGAGCGCCACGATCAATGCCGGGAAGCCCTTGTTATCCCGGCCGCCGTGGGTATAGTCGTGCAGACTGAGCGCCTGCTGGAGCGTCATGCGCTCCGCGCGCCGGTAGAGGTCCTGCGCCTCCTTGGGCAGGTCGCAGAGTTTCAGGCGCTCCTTGACCCAGTCCTCGCGGCACCCCAAGCGCTTCGCCACGTCTTTGACGCTCGTGCCCTGGATGCGCAGGATCGCGATGCCCCGCGCTGCGTCCATCGGGTGCAGGTCGCGCCGCTGAAGGTTCTCAACCACCGTGGCGGCTGAGGCGTCCTCCCCAGCCATCTCGTCATCCACCAGCACGGTGATGGTGTCGCGCTTGAGAATGTCGCGGACGGCACGCAGGCGCCGCTCGCCGTACACCAGGACAAAGTTACAGCGGACGATAGAGTTGGCCAATAGCGCGACTGCTTCGTCCGCGCTGGTTTTGTTGGAGTCGTCTTCTTCGGTGGCGGCTGGAGTGCGTTGGAGTGCGTTGGAGTCTTGCGGCGAGTTTTGAGGGGGCCTCGTCGTTGTGATCGAGCAAGAAGATGTCCTCGGCAGCTGTCCAGACGGTTCGTGTATCGATTCGTGTCTGGATGTACGCGATGCAGTCTTCGGCACGCTGGCGCTTGACCCGCAGATAGGGCATGCAGGTAGTGAGGAGATGATAGACTTCACGTCTTGCCCCAACGTGCCAGTAGTATTGGTGGTGGCGTCGTCCACTGAATCCCTCCGGTTCTTGGACCGACGTTGTGCCGAGTTGCCATGTATCTCGGAGCCATCGCGTGAGGTTATCTCCGTCGTTTGCAACTCCTTGGGTGATATTGACGACGAAACGTCCGCCTGCGCCTCTGGTGCCTTTTTGTCGGGTTTCCGACCAGGCGATAGTTCCCTCTCCATCAAGGAGTCCCGCCGTGTATCCGATGATGCCTTCTGGTGGTCGTACAAAATGTTCCATACTTCTATCTCCTTTACTTCGACGTTATGCCCGCATGGGTAGACGTAGCTCGGTCGCACCTTGGGCGGTTGCTGGAGCCCCAGCTCGCGGATAGAGGCGGCCAGTTCGTCGAGCGCGATCTTATCCTCCTTGTCCTTGCGATCAAACAAACGCGTATTGTCCGGCGACGGGGCGATCTGGGCGACGGGAATTGTTTGTAGCTGTGCCATGGTGTCCTCCTATAGGGTGGTCATCCTCGCGCCGCAACACGGCGCGTATGTCGTCGATCATGCGGGTGAGGACTGTGTCCGTCTCGAGCCTGTGGACAATCACATCCGTGTCGTGACGCACGGTTGAGTGGTCGCGTTTCATGAGCGTCGCGACCCGTACGCATTGGAACGGGATATCCCGGCCTGGTTCGGGCCACCGGAGATCGGTGCGTAGCAGATACATGCACACCTGCCGCGCCTCCGCAATCTCCTGCGCGCGGCTGGCGCCGTGGATCTGTTCCACGGTTATCCCGTAGGCCCAAGCCACGACGCGGATGATGCGCCGCGCCTCGGTCATTTGTCGCCGTCGTAGGCGCGCCAACGCCTGCTCCTGGTCGGTCGTGAGGGGGTACACTTTTAGTACTCCTCAGGCAACAACACGGTCGATTCCCCGTGTCCGGCCTCGGTGATAATCCAGATGACGCCGCCCGGGGTCTCGTAGCGCGAGAGTATCCGGTCGCCGGTGGCCAGCGCCCGATTGTTCGCCGCGCGGTCCTCCGCGTCCATCTCGCCCCAATCGCCGGTCAGGTGCCGGACGATGTACGGCGCGAGGTCGACCCCTGCATCGTCGACGAGGGCCATGACGCCCCCGGTGATAGCAAGGGTGCCGATCGAGATGCGCAGTGGCCGCCTCGGTGGGTCCTGTGTCTCGTATGGGTGCCGGGTCCGTCTCATGGTGATCTCCTTTCCGGCGGCGCGGTGTCCATCCACGACACCGCGCCGCCACACGACGGGGCACGGACGCGCCGTACCCCGTCCCAGTCCCGTTCTACGCCGCTGCCTCCGCCGGTTCGCTCGCGCGCTCGACCGCGCGCAAGATGCGTTGAACGCCGACCGCGATAGCCTGGGCGTTCTTCCGCAACTCGTCCCGCCCGATGTGGTACAGGGCCAGATAGGTGGGGGAGTTGGGCGTCTCCATGCCGAGAGCCTGCGCGCAACAGTACGCGACGGCTTCCGCCTGACACTCCACCTGCTGCCGCGTAAATCCGGCGTGCTCCCGCACCGCGCTCGGATGGAGGGTCTCGTGCGCCATCTCGTGCAGGAGTGTCAGCGTACGCTCTCCCATGCCCTCCTGCGCGCGTAGCCGGATCTGTCCCTTCCCGGTCGAGCTGCCCTTAATCTCCTCAGGGAGATCGGGGTCAAGGGTGACGGTGATCGTCAGGCGGTGACAGGTCTCCAGGAGCAGCGCGTAGAGCGCCTCATGGTCGCCGCTGAGGGTTTGCCAGGGGGCCACCAGCGGCTGCGCGTTCGGCCCTGCCACCATGTCGGCCACATCGTAGATGTAGCCTGTTGAGAAGTGGGTCAGGACCTGCGTCTCTTCACCCGTCTGCCGGTCGCGCTCTTTCCGAAAGTGGGGGCACAGGATGCCGATACCCTGTTTCCATGCGCCCTTTTGGACGGTGTAGCCCAGCCCGTCCCAGCGCTTCCGACTGTTGACGTGCGTCGCCGTGGGGCGCTGCATGTAGATCAGCTGGCTATTGGCCTGGCTGTACCGCCAAAAGCGAGACATGGCCGTGAGGTAGGCGGTGAAGGCCGCCGCCTTGCGCGCCAGGTCGGTCTCGTGCGCCAAGGCGTCCAGCCAGTCATCGATGCGCTGACGGTTGGTGGTCGTGAGGGACGGCGTGCCGCCGTCGTCGGTGTGGTGCGTGGACTCTCGTGGTGTCATCATGCTCATCCTTTCGTCATAAGGGGCGCGGGCACATCCGGCTGGACGTGCCCGCGCTGTGTCGTCACGCCCTCTGGCGCGTTAGGTTGGAGGCTATCCCGCCCGCGCCGCGACCCGCGCGGCACGCTCCGTCCACAGCTGTTGGCGTCGCTCGTAGCGGTGCCAGTAGTACACGGCGCGACAGAAGTCGAGGTGCCAACACTCGACGTCGCGTTGGCCCGCCTCGCAGCTGCACGCCCCGTCGGGGACATGGACGGTGTGGGTCAGGCCCACCCGCGTGCGGCTCGCGATCAGGAAACCGCCGTCCGTGCCGTCCAGGCAGGTGACGTGCGGGTCAGGGGTGATCCGATCCTGTATCATGCGTGTTCTCCTCTACCGGCCCCAGCCGTACCACGGCACGGGCAAGGGTGTGGGCGGCAGCGACCCAGTATCGCCGTCCTCCGCGTCTATAAACGCGTTACGATAGACCACGAGCCGCGCGATCGCGGCGTCGACGAGCTGCAGGAGCAGGCCGTCGCCCCGAGGCTCGGGGTCGATCACGACCTCGGTCAGCCCGTGCGGGTCAACGGTCTTGAATGTGACGTGCACCGTCACGTCGTGCCACGGATCGAGAACGTCTATACTAGAAGGAGCGGTGCGGATAATCATCTGAGGTGTCCTTTCCGTTATCACGGTGGTCAGGAGGTTGCGTCTCCTGGCCACCTTTTTTGTGTTCTGATGATCGCCTGGGCATGGCCCAGGGGCGGGGGCCGGGCCCGCCGCCCGCCAACGAGGCGCGGGGGCAGGTGGGTAGGGCTGCGTCTGTCTTCGGGTCATCACGCGTCTCCTCTCTGGTTCTCGTGGGCCACCTGCTCGCGCCACAGGGTGTTCATCCAGGTGGCCACTTTCTCGGCTGCGGCTAGGGTCAGGTGGCGGTGGGAGGTCCACCGGCGCACCTGCGTGTCAGCGATCTGCCACCGGGCGTGGCCGGCGTGGTAGCGGACCTCGTAGCGTTCGCGGTCCCGGAGATACGCGGTGCCCGTGCGCTCACGACCACAAGGCCGGGCCGTGGCTGGTCGCGGTTGGGGGTGTCGTGCCCTGTAGGCCGCGACGGCGCGGTCGGCGCATATCTGGCAGAAGGCCTTGCCGCTCTTGGAGCGGCGCGTGAACGCCTCGCCCAGGAGGACGCCACAGGTGCAACAGGTCTCGGCTGTACGGCCCGTCGTGGCCGCGCGACGAGCGCGCACGGCATCGTCCCCTGGGTCGGTCGGACCGACCAGCGGGCGCGGGCGGCGGTCGGCTATCAGGCGGGATGGCGTCTCGACGTCGGTCAGTAGGCAGCTTGTTCCAGGCAGGGTGCTCATCGTTTGTCTCCTTCGGTGGTTCTCACATGTGGCGTTCCATCGTCCGCCATGCCCCACGCACGAGACGGCCCCCAGCGGGCAGGTGCAACACAGTGCCGCACCCCGTGCGGGTCTTGGGGGTGTTGCACCTGATCCGGGGGTCGGCTACAGTGAGGGCCTGGCGCGACTGGGACGCCCTGTGAGGTCCCACGACGACGGAGACCACGAGAGCTTCCAGTACAGGAACACGAGCGGCCGGACCGACCAGAGAGGGTCGCCGGCGTGCGGAGCCGTCCGCGTCGGCTCCTTGGGGGTGCGGAGGCGCTAGCGGGCAATGACGCGCTGGATGTCTGGGTGCCATGCGACCGTATCCAGGCGCAGGGCCCGCAGCTCCCCCTCAGGGCGGCCGGTTAGGCGGCGCGCCACGTGCTAGACTGCGGCTGTCAAGAGACGGCTGAGGAAGCGGTGCAGGGGGAAAACGTATGGACCAGGGAACACGCGTCGCGGTCATCCTATCGGCCGCTGAGATGGAACGGCTGCGGCTCCTTGCTGAGGAACTGGGGACGACGCCACGGGACGCGTTACGCCAACTGGCCGCTCACGGGCGGCAGGGGTGGCTCTGGCTCCTCTGGCTGGATCTGCGGCACCAGGCGCGGACCCTCTGTATGCAGAAACTGCGGCCCCGTGGACGACGTATCGGATTCCGGTTACCGCGCCACGATGATGATAGCCCGTCGGGGTAGAGGAGAGACGGACATGCGTATCATCCACATCGTCCTACCGTTTAATGGTCAATCGGCACCTGAATAACGGCGCGCCAGGCGGCTGTGTCGAGGCGGATGCTGCGGACGTGTCCACCTTGACGCGTCGCGATGCGTCGCGCCTCCGCTAAAGCTTCGCGCACATGGTCGCGGTGTGGGAACGTCTCTAGCAGCGCGACGGTGCTTGCATACGCCACGTCATCGCGGTCGATGTCGATGCGGTAATGGACCGCCGGCAAGGGATGTTTGCCGGTCAGCGCGTCGCGCAGACGGCGTTTCTCGCCAATGAGCGCGACGTTCTTCGTGGCGAGGCGGCGGATTGACGTGCCGTAGTGCACGGCTTCGTGCTGCTGCTGGGTCACCAGCGTTTCGACCTGGTCAGCACGGTGGGTCTGCTGGGCGATTTGCGTCTCCAGGTCCACGATGCGTTGCCCGAGTTGCCGCGCATGCACCCGCGCGTGTGCAGCGTGCTGATCGTGCTCTGCTGTGATCTGGCGGAGGTACGTCAGATGGACATGCGTCGCGTCTCCTTCGGCGGCCGCCACGAGGCGCTCGCCCACGAGCCCCTTCTTCAGTCTGACGAAGGTGGCTGGATCACTCTCGGGTCGCCGAGCGTCGGACGCCATCGCGCGCCTCCTTACCGCAAGTAATGCCGCGTCATGATATCGACGCGGGCATGGCCCAGAGCGTGACTGACGTAGAGCGCACGTGCCTGGTCAATGCTGCCTGGGGCAAGGCGTCCCTCCGGTGCCGGGAGCGGACGGGTTGTGCCTGCGCAGTAGAGTGCTTGCGCGTACTCTCGGCGATAGGAATGAATATCGAGGCGCACGGGCACGCGCGGGAAGATTGTCTCAGGAGCACCCCGGCCCTTGGTGACGTGGTGCACACTGTCCTCCTGTCCTGGTAGGACTGGAACATCCCGTTCCTTGCCGCCCTTGCCGTTCCGCACCCGGACGATGAGGCCACTGTTGCGGTCCGACACATCGGCCACGACCAAGGCGGCAAGTTCCCGACGCCGGCCGCCGGTCGCGCGACAGAAGGCGATGATCGCGTGGTAGCGCTCAACGACGATCTCCCGGTCCATGGCAACGTCGTGACGGCTTCGGGTGATGTTTTCGCGGCGGCGCAGCGGAAGGGCAACGTCGGCACCGAGATGTCGCACCGCATCTTCACGATCCTGCACCGTGTACGCAGGTCGGTAAAACATACGGAGCGCCGAGCGCGTCGTCTTGAGGGAATAGGGGCTATCACCGGCGTCTACACGGGCACGCAGGTAGCCTGTGACGAGCAGGGAGGCTCGCGCGTCAAGCTCGCCGATGGAGCGCACACCATAGGTGGCGCGTGCCCAATGGGCGTAGCGCAAGGCAATTCCTTTGTATGTCTCCAGCGTCTTGTCCGCATGAATGCGTCCGGTGGAGAGTGCGACGACCGGCCGCGTCTCGCCACGCGCGTCGCTGTCCGCACGCAGGCGACGTTTCTCGCTGTGTCGGGACAGGCCTATAGCTTTGAGTCCGTCGAAGCGAAGACACACCGCATAGATAAGACTTGGCCGGTGACTCACACGTCCTCCTCTTTTTGTTTTTGTTGAACACGCCCGAGCCCTGGCGCTAGATGTCTTGAACAGGGACATATCGTGCGATTGCGTCAAGTTTAGGCGGCAAGTTTGGCCTGGTCGATCCAGCGGTCAAGGGCTCCCTCCAATCTGTTGAAATAGGGCTGCAGCGCCGTATC
>JAABUU010006980.1_pt1 | contig 11848 bp, 9 predicted proteins | sample 5559301 | NCBI WGS metagenome assembly JAABUU01 (sample SAMN10711884, study PRJNA513360) | rock metagenome | isolation source: Antarctica rocks | place: Antarctica: Victoria Land, Richard Nunatak white
GAGAACGCGAAGCTCAAGGCGCAGCTCGCCGAAGCTCATCGCGCATTGGACACACACCACAAGAGGGTCGGACGGCGACTGAGTCGAACACAGGATTTGAAGAGCACCTACGCTGAGCATGTCGAGAGGCTCAAATCAGATCTCCCCGTCGACGAAGCGATGAAGAAAGCGATCAGCGGAGATTTCGGGGGTGATTTCGACGTGGTCGGCCGCATCGAGCTCGCGGTCCTCCGCCATTGCGGATTGTTACCGACGGGTCACGTCATCGACGTCGGTTGCGGGTCTGGCCGCCTCGCAGTGCCATTGTCATCCTACCTGACCGGCACCTATTCCGGCTTCGACGTGGTTGACGATCTCATCGATTTTGCGCGTGGCATCGTGAAGCGACCGGATTGGCGGTTCGAGGTGATCGATCACATCGGTATTCCAGAACCCGACAAATGTGCCGATATGGTCTGCTTCTTTTCGGTCATGACGCATTTGTTGCACGAGCAGAGTTACTGGTATCTCGAGGAGGCTAAGCGTGTTCTGAAACCGGAGGGGACGATCGTCATCTCGTTTCTCGAGTTCAACGAACCGATCCACTGGCCGGTCTTCAGAAAAACTCTCGAACACGCAAAAGGACCGCAGGTCGTCGATTCTCTCAATGTCTTCATCGAGCGTAGCGTATTACGAGTTTGGGCTGAAAGTCTCGATCTCGAAATCATGGAGATGCGAGATGGCACCGATGAGATCGGCGCCGACGGACCACTCGGACAGTCACTTTGTGTCATGCGGCGGAGGGCGTGAAGCAAGTGGGGGGACGGTCGGTGCTTCCGTGCGTAGGCCGCTGACGACACCGAGCCTTGTCCCCAACGGACTTCGCCGACCTTCAGGCCATGAGCCGATACCGACACGTGGATCCAGCATAGACCGCCAGTGCCGGTTCCCGTGTCAAAGCACGACTCGGGCGGTTCCTTCACTTCGGGTGCGCCTGTGAACTATCGTCGGTCCGGTCTCACCTCAGCAGCCCGACGATGCCCTTCACGTCCCCCATCGTGGTCTCCGCGATGACCCTGGCCCGCTCGGCGCCGTGCTGGAGCACGCCGTCGATGTAACCGGGATCCGCCTGGAGCCGGCGCATCTCGCCCGCGATGGGCGACAGCGTCTCGACCGCGAGGTCGCTCAAGGCCGCCTTGAAGGTCGAGAACTGGCTGCCGCCGTAGACCCGCAGCACCGCTTCCTTGGTCTGCTCCGACAGTCCAGCGAAAATGCCGACGAGGTTGTCGGCCTCGGGCCGCCTCGCCAAACCCTCCACCTCGGAAGGCAGGGCGTCCGGGTCGGTCTTGGCGCGGCGGATCTTGCCCGCAATCGCGTCGGCGTCGTCGGTGAGGTTGATGCGGGAATTGTCGGAGGGGTCGGTCTTCGACATCTTCTTCGACCCGTCGCGCAGGCTCATGACGCGCGTGGCCGGCCCCTGGATCAGGGGTTCGGGCAACTTGAAGTAGCCGTCCCGGCCGGTCCGCTCGGCGATCCGGGCCGCGAAATCGGTATTGAATTTCTGCGCGATGTCGCGGGTCAGCTCCAGGTGCTGCTTCTGGTCGTCGCCAACCGGAACGGCGTCGGCGTGATAAAGCAGGATGTCGGCCGCCATCAGCACGGGATAGTCGTAGAGGCCCACGGACGCGTTCTCGCGGTCCTTGCCGGCTTTTTCCTTGAACTGGGTCATGCGGCTCAGCCAGCCGAGCCGCGCCACGCAGTTGAACACCCAGGCGAGTTCCGCATGGGCGGCGACGCGGCTCTGGTTGAAGATGGCGTGGCGCACGGGGTCGATGCCGGCCGCGATGAAGGCTGCCGTCACCTCGCGGGTAGTGGCTTCGAGCTGCGCCGGGTCGGGCGCCACCGTGAGAGCATGGAGGTCGACCACGCAATAGAGACAGTCGTGGTCGGCCTGCAGCGTCACGAAGCGCGTGATGGCGCCGAGGTAGTTGCCGAGGTGGAGGTTGCCGGTCGGCTGCACGCCGGACAGGATGCGGGGTCTTGCGGTCATCGGGTGAGGCTTCGCCGGGAACTCGTGAGGTGGGGGCTCTGGTGGTCCGACCCAAACGGATCATTCATCCGCCTGGGTCGGACCACAGGTTTAGAGGCGGTGTACCGACTCAGACGATAGGTGTACCTTTCGTCTGAGTCGGTGCACCAGCGCATGTCATGCTGCCGGTGACATAGGCCAGCGAAAAAGGCGAGCCTGCTCACCGACTGACGACGAAGCAGGCTTCGCGTTAGTCTGACGGGCGCTCGCCCGGCGGGTCGCCCCTGCAAGGCGGCGAGCCCCGCTCAGGGCTTGGTGGAGAGGCGCTCGAGGCGCTTCTGCATCTCGTCCATGTCGCGCCTGATGGTCTCGAGATCGTCGGGCTTCGGCGTGGCGGCCTTGGGCTCGGGCGCGGTGCCGGCACCTAGCGGCGGCGTCAGCACGCCCGTGAAGGGATTGAACATGGTGAGAGCCTGGGAGAACATTTTCATGTTCTTGCGGGTCTGGTCCTCAAGCTGGTCGAACATCTGGCTGCGGATGGCCTGACCCGGTATCAGCTTGGCTCCGAAGGCGTTCTCGATCTGCTCGCGAAAGTTGTGCTGATCGTTGGTCAGCTTATCGAGCGTGAACTCGAGGTAGCTCGGAACCAGCATCTGCATGCTGTCGCCGTAGAAGCGGATCAACTGGCGGAGGAACGCGACGGGCAACAGGCTCTGGCCGCTCTTGCCTTCCTGGTCGAAGATGATCTGGGCCAGGACCGAGCGCGTGATCTCGTCGCCGGTCTTGGCGTCGAAGACGCAGAAGTCCTCGCCCCGCTTCACCATGCCGGCGAGATCCTCGAGCGTCACGTAGGTGCTGGTTTCCGTGTTGTAGAGCCGGCGGTTTGCATATTTCTTGACCGTGATCGGCTGTTTGGCTTCCACCGTCATCGCATCGCTCGCCCGTCCCGCCGCCATCGCTCTGCACGGCAGGATAGAAGGAATGCGCTGGACAGGGAATATCAATTTCGAGGTTGCGGCCCGGTCCGCGATTTTCCACATAGAGGGGTGAGCGCGGTGGGTCACCGGAGCGATTGCTCATGTTTTGCGCAGGCGCGTGTCGCCGGTGCGGACACAAGGCAGGTTCCCCGCGAGGCTGTCCGCACCCGCCAGGCAGGCGCCGGAACGAAAACAATCGAGGGAGTCCCGCATGTCGACCGATATCGTCATCGTCAGTGCCGCCAGAACGCCCGTGGGCGCTTTCAACGGCGCTTTCGCCAATACGCCCGCCCATGAACTCGGCGCCGAGGCCGTCAAGGCCGCGATGTCGCGCGCCCATGTCGACCCCGAGGATGTCGACGAGGTGATCCTGGGCCAGGTGTTGACGGCCGGCCAGGGACAGAACCCGGCCCGCATCGCCGCCATGGCGGCCGGCGTCCCCAAGGAGAAGACCGCCTGGGGTCTGAACCAGCTCTGCGGTTCGGGACTTCGGGCCGTGGCGCTCGGGCTCCAGCAGATCGCCAATGGCGACGCCAAGATTATCGTGGCTGGTGGGCAGGAGTCCATGAGCCTCGCGCCGCACGCGGCCTATCTCCGGTCCGGCCAGAAGATGGGCGACTTCAAATTCGTCGACACCATGCTGAAGGATGGCCTGCTCGACGCTTTTCAAGGCTACCACATGGGCACCACGGCCGAGAACATCGCCGGCAAGTGGCAGCTGAACCGCGAGGAGCAGGACAAGTTCGCGGCCGGTTCGCAGAACAAGGCCGAGGCCGCCCAGAAGGAGGGCCGGTTCAAGGACGAGATCGTGCCGATCACGGTCAAGAGTCGCAAGGGCGACATCGTGGTCGATCAGGACGAGTACATCCGTCCGGGCACGACCGTCGAGGCCTTGGCGAAGCTGAAGCCGGCCTTTTCCAAGGAGGGTTCGGTGACGGCCGGCAATGCATCGGGCATCAACGACGGCGCCGCCGCCGTGGTGCTGATGACGGCCGAGGAAGCGGAGCGTCGCGGCCTCAAGCCGTTGGCCAGGATCGCCTCCTGGGCCACGGCCGGCGTCGACCCGGCCATGATGGGCTCGGGGCCGATCCCGGCCTCGCGGAAGGCGCTGGAGAAGGCCGGCTGGAAGGTCAAGGACGTCGAACTCATCGAGGCCAACGAGGCCTTCGCGGCGCAAGCGCTGGCGGTCAACAAGGACATGGGCTGGGATCCGACCATCGTGAACGTCAATGGCGGCGCGATCGCGCTCGGACATCCCATCGGCGCCTCGGGTGCTCGCGTGCTCACCACGCTGCTCTACGAGATGCAGCGCCGCGACGTCCACAAGGGTCTGGCGACGCTGTGCATCGGGGGCGGCATGGGCATCGCCATGTGCCTGGAGCGCTGAGCGCCGCCATCGCCATCGAGGATCGGATCGATGAGCGTGGCCGGGATCGGCCCGATGGAGGATGGGCTTCGGCCGCGCCCGTCTGCGTTCCGGCAGGTCTTCCGGTCCCGGTTCGCCCGCGCGGCATGGCCGCAGGCGGAACCACGACACGTCCCTCCGGTTGTCACGGGAGATCAACGTTCGATGGGGGTGATCGTCGTGGCATCAGCCGGAAAGCCGAAAGGCACGAGCGAAGAGGGCAAGGTCTCGAAGGCCGACAAGCACAATACCGCTTCGAAGGGCATGGCCGAGACCACGAGGGGCGCCGGCGGCACGGGTGATCCGGAAGCGCCCGACGATGTCGACTATGTTCGTCCCGTGGGGGAGGGCGATGTCGAACTCGGCCGCTCGCACGGCGAGCACAGGGCTTTTCGCGACCGCAGCGATACCTGAGACATCAGGCGGAGCAGGCGGGTGAGCCGGAATACCGTCGGCCATCCGCGCCGGAGTCGCATCATGCGCTTGAGCACTGTCCGGTCCGGCCGATCGACCCTGGTCACCGCCCTCGCCGTTGCGATGTTGGCCGCTCTCGCTCCGGTCGGCAATGCGGCAGGAGGCGGTGGCCGAACCGGCGGTGTCGGTGGCCATGGGGGCGAGATGGGCGGCGTCCGGGGTGGCTCCGACGTCGTCCGCGTTCACGGCGGTCTCTCCGGGGGCGCCGGACAACCGACGCGGGGTGGACGCGAGGGCAGCCCCGCCCGGGACCGCATTGCGGTGTCAGGAAGAACCGAGGCGGGCGAGGTCCGTGGTGGCAGGTCCGCGACCGGGCGGAGTGCCTTCACGCCTGGTGCGGGCAGCCGCACGAGTCGCGCAGCCGATAAGCGAGCCGTCATCAGGCGGCGGCGCGAGCTTCTGCGGCAGCTCGCGGCCTTCCGGCTCCGGGAAACGCACCGATGCTCGCGCAGCCTCGACGAACGCAGAGCCGGCAGCGCGGGGTGTCGGGGTACCGGGTGGCCACGGCGGCGCTGAAAGCCTTCGCAGAAGCGAACTGCAGCCCATAGGCCAAGGTTGAACCTGGCCCGGCTTCAGCCCTCGACCGAAGATCCATAGAGGCTGAGCAGTTTGGCCCGCGAGCTCCAGACCGGGCGGCGTTCACGAATCATCTTTTCACGCTTCAACGCCTCTGGATTGTGGGTCCACACCAGGGCGCTGATCAGGATGTTCTCCAATGCGTCGTGGACGTGGGTCCGCAAGGTCCCCGATCCTTCGTCGACGTCCTCGAATCCGAGCCGGGAGATGATCCGCGTGACACTTTCGTTCGAACACCCCTGGCCCACGAAGTTGACCTTGGCCCGACAGGCCCGGGCGTCCTTGAGGGCGGGTTGGACGACCAGCTCATGGGTGAGCAACCGGAGTGAATATTTCAGCCGGACCGACACCTGCTGTGCCCAGGCCAGGTCGGCACCGCCCTTCGGCATGGACGGAATGCGCTCGTTCCAGCAATGGACATCCACCACGAGATCGCCGGGCCTGATCTCGGCGCCGTCCGACAGCCGCGTCGCACAGGCTGCCGGCATGAGCGCGATGCGGAGGATGCACCTTTCGTCGTCGCTGAAAGGGGCAACGCCGTGCTGCTGGCTGAGGTAGCCGTCCAGACTGCTGATGGCGCGACGAAGCAGGCCGGTGCCAAGCAGCGGCTTCGAAGGTGCGCTCGTCGTCAGGGCCAAGGGAACGTTCTCCTGGGTCGTGCCTCGGCTCGATGGGGGACGGATCCGCCGCCAGCCCTCGTCCAGGCACAAACTGAGGATCCATCCTTGCCCGTTCCCTTCTGCGGCAACTTGTCCAACCCTCTTCAATTCCAGGGCTTCGTTCAGTCTTCGCCGCAGAACGGCATCGTTGCGGTCGAGACAGACGGCCGAATGTCTCACCATATCGGGCGGGAACGCTGACAGGAAGGTGCGTCGGCATGGCGCGACGCCCGTGAGACCCACGCAGTGGCCGACCGGCTTGTTTCCGCCGTGATGGCCGGTGCAATGAGCGAGGCCGCCCATGAGCGACGGCCGGTCGCGGCCCGACGAGGTTCGAGATGAAAGCGCTGGTCAAGAGCAAGCCGGAACCCGGCCTGTGGCTCGGCGACGAGCCGGTGCCGGCGATCGGCCCGGATGAGGTGCTGGTGCGGGTCAACAAGACCGGCATCTGCGGCACCGACATGCACATCTACGCCTGGGACGAATGGGCCAGCCGCACCGTGCCGGTCCCCATGGTGGTGGGGCACGAATATGCCGGCGAGATCGCCGAGGTCGGCTCCGCCGTGCGCGGCCTCGCGGTGGGCCAGCGCGTGTCGGGCGAGGGCCACGTCATCGGCACGAAGAGCCGGGCTGCGCGGGGCGGCCGCTTCCATCTGGACCCCGAGACGCAAGGGATCGGGGTCCAGATCCCGGGCGCCTTCGCCGAATACGTCAAGGTGCCGGGCTTCAATATCGTGCCGCTGCCCGACGACATCGACGACGAACTCGGCGCCATCCTGGATCCGCTCGGCAATGCCGTGCACACCGCCCTGTCGTTCGACCTCGTCGGCGAGGACGTGCTGATCGCCGGGGCCGGGCCGATCGGCATCATGGCGGCCGCGGTGGCGCGGCACGTGGGAGCCCGCCACGTCGTCATCACGGACGTCAACCCGGTCCGGCTCGCGCTGGCCGCCAGAGTGGCCGATGTGGTGCCGGTCGACGTGGCGCGCGAGGACCTGCGGGCCGTAATGGCCCGGCTCGGGTTGCGCGAAGGCTTCGATGTCGGGCTGGAGATGAGCGGCGCTCCCGGGGCCTTCTCCCAGATGCTCGACAGCCTGGTGATGGGCGGCAAGATCGCCATGCTGGGCATCCCGTCCCATCCTTTCGCGGTCGACTGGACCCGCGTCGTTTTCCGCATGCTGACCATCAAGGGCATCTACGGGCGCGAGATGTTCGAGACCTGGTACAAGATGCTGGCCATGCTGCAGTCGGGCCTTGATGTTCGCGGAGTGATCACGCACCGGTTCGGCGTCGACGATTTCGCGCAGGGCTTCGAGGCCATGCAGCGGGGCGAATGCGGCAAGGTGGTGCTCGACTGGCGCCAGGGTCAGCCCGGTTCGTAGGAGGCCTCTCCGCAGCTCGGTCCGGACCCACTGCTCCCGCCCCGCCGAGTGTCATCGGCGTGACACAAACCCGTAATCAATGTTTCTTGACGGCGAATTAGGGTCAGCCCGATGGCAGACTACCTGGAAGGGCTGATGGGACAATGGCTTTCTCAAGGCTTCTCAAGAGCACAACGGCCTTAGTCGGCACGTTACTTATTCTTGCGAATAGTGCAGCTTCGTTGGCGCAGGCAAGTCCTGGTGAATATGAGGGAAAACAGGATCGAAGCACCTCCGGAAGAGTGAACTTGGCGCTCGAGAGGAAGATCAATCTACTCCGCCAGAAAGTGAAATATGTGTTCGTGATTTACCACGAGAACGAGTCATTCGACCATTACTTCGGCACTTACCCAGGCGCCAACGGTCTTTTCAACGCTCCGGACGGCACCCCGTCCGCCTCCGCCACGTCCAGCTTCGTGCAGCAATATGTCGATACGTCACTGAAGACCATCACCATATCGCCCTTCCTGATGCCGCAAGCCGTAAAGACATCGGCCGGACAGATCGTGCCGATCTACCCTGCCGATGAGATTTCGGTCGATCATAGTCATCAGGGCATGTCGAACAGTCTGGATATCGACCCGAACACCGGCATCGCGGCGAACGATCGGTACGCCATGGACCAAGAAGGACTGACGACCGACGGATCCGGCAACATGGTGACGGCAAAGGGCGTGGCGGCGACCGCGATCTCGCTCGCGCAAAAGCAGAAAGCCGAGGCGGACGTCGGCCATATCGACTGCGACACGATCCCGTTCATGTGGCATTGGGCGAAGAACTTCGTTCTCTTCGACAATTTTCGCCAGACGATCGTCGGACCTTCGACCCCGAACGCCATAGCGATCATCGCCGGCCAATCCGGTCAGACCCAGTGGGCTCTCCATCCCAATGAAGGTGCGACGGTCACTTACGCGAATTCAGCCTTTCCCACCCCGATCGGCGCCAGCTACGGCTCGAACGTCATGCCGTCCACCAGCAATGCCTTCGTCCCGGTCGTTAACGATCCCGGCCCGTTCCCGGGCTCGAACCTGGACCAAAGTCCGGTCAAGCCCCCGTTCAACTTCGACGAGAATCCGGCCAACCCGACCCTGAATCTGACGTTCGCCACCCTGCCGCTATCGTTCATGGGTGCGAATATCGGGAAGATCATCGCGTCGGATCCCAACCCCAGCGCGGATCTTCGGGACGTCCAGCAGGACATCAGGATCATCGGCGCTCTCAACCCCTCGGTCAGTTGGGGTTGGTTTCAGCAGGGCTTCAACGCCAATGATGTGCCCGACCCTTATGAGCCGCAGAACTCGACCACGCCGAATCCGACCAATGACCCGGGCCTTAATACCGGTTACATATTGCACCACAATGGTCCACAATACTTCGGCTATCTCGCCGACAACCCTCACGTGCTGAACACCAACCTGCACGGCGCCAACGACTTCTTCCAGGCCGTGGAAAACAGGACGCTGCCCCGTGGTGGCGGCGTGTTCTACCTGCGCGGCGGCTACGACAACAACGATGGACTGGTGCCGGTCGATCCGACGCCGGCCATCCAGCACGCGTTCATCGGCAATGACGACCACCCGGCCTATTCGGATCAGCAGATCTCCGAAGCCTTTGCCGCAAGGGCGATCAACGACATCGCCAGCAGCCCTTACTGGCCGGAAAGCGCGATCATCATCACCTACGACGAGACCGATGGGTTCTACGACCATGTCTCGCCGCAACGGCGCAGCACCTTCGCCGATGGCACGCAGCTGGCGGCCGGTCCACGCATCCCAACGATCCTGATCTCGCCCTATGCGGCGTCCGGCACGATCTCACACCGCTACAGTGAGCACGGCTCGGTGATCAAATTCATCAACGAACTGTTCGACCTGACGCCGCTCGCCATGCTGCCGGACGAAAGGCATGCCCGGCAGCTTGGCAACGTGACGGTGGGCCAGCCGAACTTGGGTCCGTCGGACCATCCGGACAACGACCTCGGCGATCTGACGGAAGCGTTCGATTACGACATCCTGCAGGGAAACACACCGCCCATCAAGGCTTCGAAAGCATCGTTCCCGCCGAGTGTGGTGAACTCGCTGCCCCACCTCGCCAAGCCGGACTATTCACCGAACGGCTACACCAATGGCGCATGCGCGGCGATCGGCATCTTGCCGACCGACTTTCCGTCCAAGCGTGCCTATGAGGCGGGTCGGCCGATCGACCCCTATCCGGTCGATGTGAACCCCCGTCCGACCCAGTCGCCCGGCACACCCACGTCCGGCACCTGGACGCCTTGAGGGAATTCCGGCCTGCGCAGATCGCGTCTGGGCGGGAGGCGATGTGCAAAGGCCTGTCGATGCGTTGCTTTCTTCCAGGCCTCGTGCTCGGCGTTCTGCTCGCGTACGGCAACGTCGCCCACGCTCAATCTCTCGCGGCGATTCGTGCCGCGCACCACTTCGAGTGCGGCACCGTCCAGGGTGCCGACGATTGGAACGTAGAGAACGTCCACGGCAATCTCTCGGCCCTGGAGGCCGAGATTTGCCGCGCCGTCGCGGTCGCGATCCTCGGCGACGCGGGCCGTCTTAACGTCCAAGTGTTCCCGGCCGAGCCGGAGGCCTTGGCTGCGTTGAAGGCGGGTACACTGCAACTCGCGATCGGCATCTCACCCTCGGCATCCTCTGCCATGCATTTCGGTGTAGGGTTCGGACCGCCTATCTTCTATGATTCCCAGCGTCTGATGGTCTCGAAGCAGAGCGGTATCACGACGCTGGCGAGCCTGCGCGATGCCTTGATCTGTGCAATGGACATGAGCCCGCCCGAGCGAATGCTTCGGGACGAGATGACGGCGCGTGGAATCCCTTACGCTCTGATGTCGCACTCCGAACAGGGCGAGATGGACGCGGCTGTTGCGGTCCGTCGTTGCGTGGCGGGCACGGCCTTGGAGTCGCGTCTCGTCCAGTCGCGCGCCAACTTCCACGCTCTGACCAGCGATTTCACGTTTCTGCCGGAGCGCTTCGGCATAAACCCCATCGTTCCCGCCTACCTCTATGGCGATCAGGCCTTCGGATTGATCGTGGACTGGACCCTGAGTGCGCTGATCGAGGCGGAGGCGTTGGGGATCACACAGGCCAACGTGACAGCCGCGATGCATCGGGAAGACATGCGAGCCGAGGAGTTGCTCGGCCATGATTTCGCGACCGCTCAAGCGCTCGGACTGGCGCATGACTGGGCCGCCAAGGTCATTGCCGAAACCGGCAATTACGGCGAGATCTTCCAGCGGACAACGGGCAAACCCTATCGTCTCAAGCGGGGCCTCAATGGGCTTTGGACCGAGGGGGGCCTGATGCGCCCGCTGCCGATGCGATGATCGACCGACGCTGCCTTCTGCCGGCCATCGGCTCGCGCGCGTCAAGCCGATGCGCGAGAGACGCCAGTTCTCAAGACCGGGCCCTGGCGCCACTCGGTCGCGTAATAGAGCAGCGCCAGAGCCGGAAGGGCGATGCCGATCCACGATGTCGGCGCCCAGCCGGCACGCGCGAAGGCCCAACCGCCAAGGGCGGAGCCCAGGGCGCCGCCGCCGAAGAAGAATGCCATGAATAGGCCATTGAGCCGGCTGCGGTATTCGGCCCCGAGTGCGAAGATGGCGCGCTGGCCCAGCACCAGATTGGCCGTGACGCCGAAATCGAGCAGGATGGCGGCCGCGACCAGTGATCCCAGAGCCAGGGACGAGCCGGGCGCACCGAGATGAGTGAGGCCGAAGCTCAGTCCCACCAGCAGCATGGCGGCCCCGGAAGCGGGTCGGCTCCAGCCACGGTCCGCCACTCGGCCGGCGATCGGCGCCGCCACGGCGCCCGCCACGCCGGCGAGTGCGAAGAGCGCGATGCCGGCCTGGGACAGACCATAGAGCGGCCCGGCCAGCAGGAGCGGTGTCGTGGTCCAGAACAGGCTGAAGGCCGCGAACAGGCAGGCCTGGTAGAGGGCGCGCCGCCGAAGGATCGGCGTCGTGCGGACGAGGTGTCCCATGGAGGCCAGAAGGGCGCCGTAGCCCAGGCGATGCACCGGCCTGCGCACCGGGAGCGCCCGATGCAGCACGACCGACAACACCACCATGATGCCGGCCGAGCCGAGGAACACCACGTGCCAGGACGAGACCTGCGTGACGAAGCTCGCGACCGGGCGCGACAGCATGATGCCGAGCATGAGACCGCTCATCACGTTGCCCACCACCTGGCCGCGCCGGGCCTCGGGCGCGAGATGGGCCGCGAAGGGGACGAGGATCTGAACCGCGACCGAACCGAGGCCGATGAGCAGTGCCGCGGCCAGGAAGGCGAGCGGCCCCGGCGCTA
>JAABUU010006983.1_pt1 | contig 11846 bp, 10 predicted proteins | sample 5559301 | NCBI WGS metagenome assembly JAABUU01 (sample SAMN10711884, study PRJNA513360) | rock metagenome | isolation source: Antarctica rocks | place: Antarctica: Victoria Land, Richard Nunatak white
CGACCCATTCGCGATAGAGTACGGCATCCCGCCCTACGTGTCAGCCACATTCCAAGTCTTTGCCCGCAGGACTATAGCAATCACCGTATTACTATAGAGCGCACAGAGCGTATAGAGGATTTACGAAAGGAGGCCAAGAAAGCGGAGGAAGCTGTCCCTGGCGCGGGGATCCGGGGTTAAACCCCCGGCTAAGGGCGGCGTCGCCGCCACAAAGTCCCCCTCCGGGGACTGGGTTATCCTTGCTGCACCCCTATTCTCATACCGTTTTCCTATTCCATCCTTTTCTCTCGTCTCTGCCTGCGTCTCCGCGTCTCTGCGGTGATCATTCTTCTCTCTCCCTCGTCTCTCTGTGTCTCTGTGTCTCCTGTTTCGCCCTCTACTCAGCGGTCGAGCGTTTCGCTCCAACCACCCGCCTGCGCGACCAGATCGGGGCGCAGTTTGCGCGCGTCACGGAGGTAGATGTGCCGGATCTCCTTGGCGGTGCGCTCGGTGTTGACGTGGAGGAGGATGCGGATGCAGCGCGGGAGCGCGCCCGGCACCGCCATCTCGTGCGCGTTGAGCAGGGCGATATCGGTCCAGCCCAACGCGCGCGCGGCGACCGCCGGGAAGGCGGCGTTCAGGTCCATCGTCGTGGTGAAGAGGATGCTGGCGACGCGATCGTACTCGATGTCGTTCGCCTCGACCAACGCTTGCAGGAGTTCGGCGGTCGCCTCACAGATCGTCTCGGCGGTATTCGTCTCGACCGTTGTCGCGCCGCGCACCCCACGGCAGAGCAGTTGCCCCATGATTCCCTCCCACCATCATCGTCCAATGGGGAGATCATGGCGGCAGCGGGGCGATTTGGCAAGCCCAGCGGGGGGGACGTGGGCCTCAGAGACGCAGAAACGCAGAGAGAGATGGGAGAAGATAGGCTTGGCGATGGTCCAGTCCGCGAAGGCGGACTTCGTGGCCGCAGGCCATTTAGTCGGGGCTTTAGCCCAACGGCCCTCCCACGCTAGAGGATAGCCTTCAACCCGGCTCACAATTGCTCGCCACCCGCCGCTCTGGGAGAGGGGAACGCTGAGTGACGCTGCGGCGTGGGAAGGCAATTCCAGTCCCCAGAGGGGACTTTGTGGCGCAGCCCATAGCCGGGATTTCAATCCCGGACTCACGTAGGCTGTGGCGCTGCTTACACCCTCACCCCCGGCACCCTGTGGGTGCCACCCCCTCTCCCCATCCGAGGAGAGGGGCCATCGCCATTACCAGCGCGGCGGCGCTTGCCCCGTCTATAGGCGCTGCCTGCGTGATGGCATCGCCACTTCAACCCGCCCTTCTTCCTTTCGTCCTCTGTGTCCCTGTGGCTCCTGTTCCGTCCCCTTTCTTTCTCCCGTCCCTCTCTGTGTCTCTGTGCCTCCTGTTAACCGTTCCTTCGCTCCCTCTCCCTCACCCCTTACCCCCGCACCTCGCGGATGTAGTCGGCGACGGCGGCGACGCGCTCGGGTAGGGGGCGGTCCTCGACCGTGCCGAGGCGGGTGAGGACCGCCGCACCGATGATCGCCCCCTCAGCCATCTGCCCGACCTGGGCCACATGCTCGGCCTTGGAGATGCCGAAGCCGACGCAGAGCGGCAGATCGGTGTAGGTGCGGATCCGCGCCAGGTAGTCGGCGAGGCCGTCTTGCAGCGCCGCGCGCGCCCCGGTGACGCCGGTGAGGGAGATGCAGTAGATGAAGCCGCTGGCCCGCGCCGCGACCTCCTTGATCCGCGACTCCGGGCTGGTCGGCGCGACGAAGAGGATGAAGTCGCGCTCGTGGCGGCGGCACGCCTCCACCACCGCGTCGCTCTCCTCGGGCGGCAGATCGGGGATGATCAGCCCGTCGATCCCGGCGGCGGCGCAGTCGGCGACGAAGCGCTCGATGCCATAGCGCAGGATCGGGTTGAAGTAGCCCATCGCGATCAGCGGTGCCTCGACCCCCTCTGCGCGCAGTTGCCGCGCCACATCGAGGGTCGTGGTGGTGTTGACACCCTGTTCGAGGGCGTGCTGATTCGTGCGCTGGATCGTGACCCCATCGGCCAGCGGATCGGAGAAGGCCATCCCCAGTTCGAGGAGATCGGCCCCCGCCTCCACCATCGCCGGGACCGCCGCTAGTGTCGTCGCCACGTCGGGGTAGCCGACTGTCAGGTAAGGCATCAGCGCCGTGCGTCCCTCCGCCTTCAGGCGCGCGAAGGTCGCGGCGATCCGGCTCGGCTGCGGCGCAGTCTCTCCGCCTGGTTGGCTCTCGATCGTCTGTGTCATCGTGTGTCGCTCCTTTCTAGACGCGCGGCGTGGTAGCCAGCGGGGTTTCAGGGCCTCAGCGCTTGCATCACCGTACAGGGGTCACAGCCCCAACGCCGCCATCACCGTATCGAGATCCTTGTCGCCGCGCCCGGAGAGATTGATCAGGATGATCTCCTCCTGCGGGCGCCCCACCGCCAGCTTCGCCGCGTAGGCGACCGCGTGGGCCGATTCGAGCGCCGGGATGATCCCTTCGGTGCGGCAGAGGAGTTGGAAGCCTTCGAGCGCCTCATCGTCGGTGATCGAGACGTACTCGGCACGCCCCATATCCTTGAGGTAGGAGTGCTCGGGGCCGACGCCGGGATAGTCGAGCCCGGCGGAGATCGAGTGCGCCTCCAGCACCTGCCCGTGCTCGTCCTGCAAGAGGTAGGAGCGCGAGCCATGCAACACCCCCACCTGCCCGGCGGTCAGCGAGGCCGAGTGCTGGCCGCTGGCGAGGCCGTGCCCCGCCGCCTCCACGCCGATCAGGCGCACCGACTCGTCGCCGAGGAAGGGGTGGAAGATGCCGATCGCGTTCGAGCCGCCACCGACGCAGGCGACGATATGATCCGGCAACCGCCCCAATTGTTCCAGCGACTGCCGCCGCGACTCGTGGCCGATGATCGCCTGGAAGTCGCGCACCATGCGCGGATAGGGGTGCATCCCGACGACCGAGCCGATGATGTAGTAGGTGTTCGTGATGTTGGTGACCCAGTCGCGGATCGCCTCGTTGGTGGCGTCCTTCAGCGTGCGGCTGCCGGACGACACCGGGCGCACCTCCGCGCCGAGCAGCTTCATCCGCGCCACGTTCGGAGCCTGCCGGGCGATGTCAACCTCGCCCATGTAGACGACACAATCCATGCCCAGCATCGCGCAGACGGTGGCCGTGGCGACCCCGTGCTGCCCCGCGCCGGTCTCCGCGATGATCCGCTGCTTCCCCATCCGCGCCGCGAGCAGCCCCTGACCGAGCGCGTTGTTGATCTTGTGCGCGCCGGTGTGGGCCAGATCCTCGCGCTTGAGGTAGAGCTGCGCGCCGCCGATCCGTTTCGACAGCGCCGCCGCGTGATAGAGGGGGGTCGGGCGACCGACGTACTCCGCCTCCAGGCGGGCGAACTCGGCCAGGAAAGCCGGATCCTGGCGCGCGGCATCGTAGGCCGCTTCCAGCTCGTCCAGCGCGCCCATCACCGTCTCCGGCGCGTACTTGCCGCCGAACTGCCCGAAACGCCCGCGCGCATCCGGCTCGGAGGTGAAGGGCGACTGCGCGGCTGCTGGCGTATCGAGGGACGCCTCGACCGCCGCGCGTTCTTCGTTGACTGTCTGCGACTGTGTCATGCCTGACTCCTGTCTTGCCCGGCGCGGCGAAATGTATACTTCGCCGCACCCAACATATCCGCTATGGCTATCAATGACGCCCCCCCCCATTCGTCACTCGTCATTCGTCGGTGGCTCCCACCCATGAAGGGCGCAATGCCTCCGGGGGATTCGTCATTATCCCAGTCCGACCGCCGTCTTCGCGCGCTTCAACGTCGCCTGCGCGATCGGCTCGACGCGCGCCGCGCCCCCGCGCAGCAACTCGTCCAGGTGGTCGGGGTTGGCGAGCAGTTCGACATAACGCTCCTGGATCGGGCGCAACGACTCGACCACCAGTTCGGCCAGCGCCTTCTTCAGATCGCCGTAGCCCTTCCCCGCGAAGCGCGCCTCGATCGCCGCGCGCGACTCGTCGGAGAGGAGATGATAGATCTCCAGGAGATTGTAGAGGCCGGGGCGGCTCTCGTCGAAGCGGACCTCACGCCCGGAGTCGGTCACCGCGCGCATGATCTTCTTGCGGTTCACCTCCGGCGGGGCGAGGAGGGCCAGCGTGCCGTCCGGCTCGCTCTTCGACATCTTGCGGGTCGGCTCGGTCAGCGACATGATCCGCGCGCCCTCCGCGCTGATGCTCGGCGCGGGGAGGACGAAGACCTCCCCGAAGCGGGTGTTGATCCGCTCCGCGACGTCGCGCGTCAACTCGATGTGCTGCTTCTGATCCTCGCCGACCGGCACGAGATTCGTGTCGTAGAGGAGGATGTCGGCGGCCATCAGCGCCGGGTAGGTGAAGAGGCCGGCGGAGGCGCGCTCCGTCCCCTCGCGCGCCGCCTTGTCCTTGAACTGGGTCATCCGTTCGAGCCAGCCCATCGGCGTGAAGCAGTTGAGGATCCAGGCCAACTCGGCGTGCGCGCTGATGTGCGACTGCACGAAGAGGGCCATGTGGGCCGGATCCAGCCCGGCGGCGAAGAGCCCCGCCGCGAGTTCGCGCGTGGAGTCGCGCAGCGCCACCGGGTCTTGCGGCACGGTGATCGCGTGCATGTCAACGATACAGAAGATCGAGTCGGCCTCGTGCTGCTGCACGACCCAGCGCTTGATCGCGCCGAGATAGTTGCCGATATGCAGCGCCCCGCTCGGCTGGATGCCGGAGAAGATGCGCGGCTTCGCGCCGGTCTTCGCGGGGTTCGCCGGGGCGGTCATGGTGGCGGTGGTCATCGTCCTCGTGCTCCTCTCTGATCAGTCGTGAGTCGTGAGTCGTGAGTCGTAAGTCGTGAGTCGTCGGTGGATAGTCGCTGTGCTTCGGGTGGCGTCGCCAATGGGGGTGCCAGCGTGCGCCGGTCGGGCGATCGTCGCGCCCGTGGTGGTGGGGGTGGCCGCGTGCGCCGTTCATGTCGCCGCCTCCCGCTCGCGATCCGCCGCACGCACCGCCGCGATGAACGCCCGCACCTTCGCGGGGTCCTTAAGCTTGTCGGTCTCCACGCCGCTGCTCACATCGACGCCGAACGGGCGGACCGCGCGGATCGCCGCGCCGACGTTCTCCGGCGTCAGTCCACCGGCCAGGAAGAGGGGACGGCGCGCGGCCAGCGCGGCGGCGACCTCCCAGTCGGCCCGCGCGCCGGTGCCGCCGTATGCCCCCGGTACATGCGCGTCGAGCAGGGGCAGCAGCGGGTGGCCGAGCGGTCCGCCGTCGCGACCGGCGAGGCGTGCGTCGGCATCGGCTAGGGGTGCATCGAGCGCGTCGGCGTCGGCCCCCGCCGCCACCCGCACCGCACGCAGCGCCGGGCGATTGATCGCGATCAGGTCGGCGGACGATTCGGTGCCACTCAATTGGATCAGATCGAGCCCGATCTCGTCCGCGATCGCGTTGATCCAGCTCGGAGCCTCGTTGACGAAGAGGCCCGCGACCGGGAGCGTGTGACCCGCCGCGCGCAGGGCGCGGACGATAGTCAGCGCGGCGGTCGGTGAGACGGTGCGGTGGCTCTGGCGGTAGAAGACCAGGCCGAGCAGATCGGCCCCCGCCGCCGCCGCCGCGAGCGCATTTTCCGGCGTGCTGACGCCACAGATCTTCACGAGCGTCATGCGCGTCCCAGTAACGCGCGGATCGCCGCGCCCCGGTCGGCGGCCTTGACCAGCGATTCGCCGACGAGGATCGCGTCGGTCCCCGCCGCCGCCAGCCGGGCCACATCCTCCGCCGTCCCGATCCCGCTCTCCCCGACGATCGTCGTGCCAGCGGGGAGGGTCGGCGCGATCCGCTCGGTGGTCGCCAGATCGACGCGGAACGAGTGGAGATCGCGATTGTTGACGCCGATCAGGGTCGCACCCGCCGCGACCGCGCGCGCCGCCTCCGCCTCATTGTGGACTTCCACCAGCGCCGTCAGTCCCCATTCGCGCGCGGCGGCGTGGAGCTCGCGCAACAGTGCATCGTCGAGCATCGCCACGATCAGCAGGATCGCGTCGGCCCCGGCGGCGCGCGCCTCGGCGATCTGGTAGCGATCGAGGACGAAGTCCTTGCGGATGACCGGTCGCGGCGGCATGGCGGCGTGGGCCAGCGCCGCGACCGCGCGCAGATGATCGAGGCTGCCGCCGAAGAACGCCTCGTCGGTCAGGACCGAGAGGGCGTCCGCGCCCGCCGCCAGGTAGTCGCGCGCGATCGCCCCCGGCTCGAACGGGTCAATTAACACCCCTTTGGACGGGGACTTGCCCTTCACCTCCGCGATCAGCCGCATCTCCGGCACCGCGAGCGCCGCCGCGAAGTCCAGCGCGGGGGACTGCGCCGCCGCCTCGCGCACGACCTCCGCATAGGGGCGTTCTTGCGCTCGCGTCATGACCTCGCGCTCCTTGTGCGCGACGATCCGTTCCAGAAAAGTGCCGACATTTGTCGTCTGGGTCATCGTCTCCTCCGTCGTGGGTCGCGCCGCTCAGGCGCGCGGGACGAGGTGCAGGCCGCCCCGCTCCGTTGGTGTACTCGGTGCCTTCGTGGTCGGCGTCTCTTCCCCGAAGCTCTGCGTCAGGGCCACCAACTCAGCCAGCTTGCGTTGCGCCCCGCCGGAGACGAGCGCCTCCCGTGCCAGCGCGATCCCCGCGCCCCAGGTCGGCGCGACCCCGGCCACGTAGAGGACGGCGGCGGCGTTGAGGAGGACGACCCCCTGGCGCGGCCCGTTGCCGCCCGCGAAGATCTCGTTGATGATCCGCACGTTGTCCTCGACCGTGCCGCCGGTGATGTCGGCGGCGACCCCGCGCGTCAGCCCGAACTCCTCCGGTGTGACCTCGTAGGTTCTGATCGATCCCTCATCGCCGCGAACCTCGCAAACGAGCGTGGGGCCGCAGACGGAGACCTCATCGAGCCCTTCCAGGCCGTGGACGAGGAGCGCGTGTCCTGTCCCCATCAGCGCCAGCGAGCGCCCGAGACGTTCCACCAGCGCCCGTTCCGGCACGCCGATCAGTTGCGCCTGCGCGCCAGCCGGGTTGGTCAGCGGGCCGAGCAGGTTGAAGACGGTGCGGATGCCGATCTCGCGGCGGGGCGGCCCGGCGAAGCGCATCGCGGGGTGGAAGGAGGGGGCGTACATGAAGCCGATCCCGATCTCCTCCACACAGCGCGCGACCTCCCCTGGCGTCGCCTCGATCCGCACGCCGAGCCCTTCGAGGACATCGGCGCTGCCGCAGCGACTCGACGCCGAGCGGTTGCCGTGCTTCGCCAGCCGCGCCCCCGCCGCCGCCGCGACGATCGCCGCCGCCGTGGAAATGTTGAAGGAGTTGCTGCTGTCGCCGCCGGTGCCGCAGCAATCGACGACCCGCATCTCGGGCGGCAGCGGGACATGAAGCGCCTTGTCACGCATCACCTCCGCAAAGCCCGCGATCTCCTCGTCGGTCTCGCCGCGCATCCGCAGCGCCGTGACGAGCGCGCCGAACTGCGCGCCGGTCGCGCCGCCGGTCATGATCTCGTCCATCACTCCGCGCGCTTCCTCGCGGCTCAGATTCCCACCCTCGATGATCGTCCGCAGCGCCTCTTTGATCATTGCTATGCCCTTTCAGGGAGTAGTCAGTAGCCAGTGGTCTGTAGTCAGAAAAGGGCGCTGACGGACACCGCCTGTGCCCAATCCCAGTAGCCACCGATTACTGGCTACTGGCTACTGAACGAAGTTCCTGAGCATCTCCCGACCATGCTCGGTCAGGATCGCCTCCGGGTGGAACTGGACCCCTTCCACGTCGTAGTCGCGGTGGCGCAGGCCCATGATGATGCCATCGCTCGTCTCGGCGGTGATTTCCAGGCAGTCGGGCAGCGTCTCGCGCTCCACGATCAGGGAGTGGTAGCGGGTCGCGGTGAAACCCTGCGGCACATCCGCGAAGACCCCCCGCCCGTCATGGTGGATCGCCGAGAGCTTGCCGTGCATCACGACCGGGGCGCGGACGACCGCGCCACCGAACGCCGCGCCGATCGCCTGATGCCCGAGGCAGACCCCGAGGATCGGCGTCTTGCCGGCGAACTCGCGGATCACCTCCACCGAGATCCCCGCTTCCTGCGGTGTGCAGGGGCCGGGCGAGATCACGATCCGCTCCGGCGCGAGCGCGGCGATCTCCGCCGTGGTGATCGTGTCGTTGCGGCGCACCTCCACCGCCGCGCCCAACTCGCAGAGATATTGGTAGAGGTTGTAGGTGAAGGAGTCGTAGTTATCGATCAGCAGAATCACAGCACGCCCCGCGAAATGACGAATAACGAATGACGGGCGACGAATGGGCTACGTTCCTACTTGCCTACTCGCCTACTTCGGCCACTCCGCCCACTCACTCGTCGTTGACCAACTCCTCGGCCAACTCGACCGCGCGCAGGGAGCCACCGAGCTTGTGGAAGCACTCGGCGTACTCGCGCGCGGGCTCGCTGTCCGCCACGACGCCCCCGCCCGCCTGCATCGAGACGATGCCATCCTTGATCACCATCGTCCGCAGGGTGATCGCCGTGTCGAGCGCGCCATCGAAGCCGATGTAGCCGACCGCCCCGGAGTAGGGGCCGCGCCGGTCGCGCTCCAACTCCCCGATGATCTCCATCGCGCGGATCTTCGGCGCACCGGAGACGGTCCCGGCGGGGAAGCAGGCGCGCAGGGCATCGACGCCGCTGAGTTCGGGGCGCAACGTCCCCTCCACATTCGACACGAGGTGCATGACGTGGGAATAACGCTCCACCGTCAGTAGCTTCGGGACGCGCACCGTGCCGGGGACCGCCACGCGCCCGACATCGTTGCGCCCGAGATCGACGAGCATGATGTGCTCGGCGCGCTCCTTCTCGTCGGCCAGCAGTCGCGCCTCCAACGCCCGGTCCTCCGCCTCGTCCGCCCCACGCGGATAGGTCCCGGCGATCGGATGGTTCGTCACCGTGCCATCCTCCAGGCGCACCAGCAGCTCCGGCGACGCCCCGACGATCTGGAAGTCGCCGAACTGGAGGAAGTACATGTAGGGGGAGGGATTCACGGCGCGCAACGCGCGGTAGATGGTGAAGGGATCGGCGGCGGTCGGGCGATCAAGTCGCTGCGAGAGGACAACCTGGAAAATATCCCCCGCCGCGATGTACTCCTGCGCCCGGCGTACCTTCGCCTCGTACTCGGTCTGGGTGGTATTGTGGCGCGGCGTGGCGTCGAAATATTCGGGGTGCTGGTTGGCGAGCGCGGGTGGCGCGAGCGGCGCGCGCAGGCGGGCGATCAGCGCCGCGATCTTCTCCTCGGCGCGCGCGTAGGCCGCCGCGACGTCGCCCCCGGTGCCGTCCGGCAGGACGTGGGCGACGACCTTGACGCGGCGCTGGACGTGATCGAAGACGAGTAGCGAATCGGCAAGGAGGAAGGTGCCATCGGGCAGACCGAGCGCGTCGTTGGCCGGGACCGGCAGGCGCTCGAAGTAGCGCACCGCCTCGTAGCCGAGATAGCCGACCGCGCCGCCGCTGAAGCGGGGCAATCCGGCGATCGGGGCGGGGCGATACGCCGCCAATTCCTCGGCCAGGGCAGTAAGCGGATCGGCGAAGGGGCGGCTTGTCGTCGTCCCATCCGCGTCGCGGCGGGCGAGGGTGCCATCGTGCAGGCGGAGGGTGCAGAGGGGATCGGCCCCGATGAAGGAGAAGCGCGCCACGCGCTCGCCCCCCTCGACGCTTTCCAAGAGGAAACCCTGGCGATCCGGGCCGACGACCTTGAGGTAGGCGGAGACGGGGGTCTCCAGATCGGCGAGGATCTCGCGGTAGATCGGGATGCAGTTCGCCCCGCGCGCCGCGATCAGCGCCTCGACCTCGGTGAGGCTCGGCTTCAGCGCGCCCTGTCCCGTCGGTGTCCCGCGTCGTTCGACCATAACCGCCATCGCCAGCCCTCCTGACCGGGCCGCGCGAGCCGGTAGAATGGCCGCGCGGCGGGCAACAAAAAACCCTCGTCCGCCAGGGACGAGGGAATCGCTTCCACCCGTGGTACCACCCTTTTCGTGACGCTCTCGCGATGCGCCACACTCTACAGGTACGGGCTAGATCGTGATCTGCCGATACCCGGCTCCCTGATAACGGTGGAGTGTCCGGCGACGCCTACTTGCGGGAACCATAAGCAGCTGCTCTGGCTCGACCAACGTTCGGGTCGCGACTCGCGGAGCCATTCACCACTCGCGCCAGTATCGGCTTGCACCAACCGCCGACTCGCTGTACCGCGCTTGAGGGGCTACTCGTTCCGTTCCGTGTCGTTCGTCTCTATTCATCTGGTGCCAAGTCTAGCACGCGCGCACGAAGGCGTCAAGGTGCGTTATTCGCGGCGCATAAGTTTGTAGGGCGATGGAAGCACGATGAAGCGGTAAGGCCCCCCGTGCTGTGAGACGCGAGAGGGGGGGGGCAATTGCCCCGCCCCCTCTTTGATCGTGTGTGCTGCGCGCGATTAGTGAATCCAGACCGGGGTGCCGACCGAGGCCCAATCGTAGATCCACTTCGCCGCCCAGACCGGGGCACCGACACAGCCGTGGCTGCTCGCCACCCTGCCGAAGTTGTTGTTCCAGTAGTTGCCGTGGATCGCGTCGCCATTGTTATCGAAGTACATCACCCACGGCACATCCGGCTGGAAGTAATACTGCGGGCTCCCCTTCGGTCCGCCCCCCTCCATGTCCTGCAACTCAAGGAAGGTGTGGATGTGGAAGGTTCCCTTCGGCGTCTCCCAATCGGGGCGCCCGCTGCTGACCAGCACATCGAAGATCACCGCACCATTTTCCCAGACGTAGAGGTGCTGCTGATCGATGTTCACCTCGATGTAGGCGTTGCCGAGATCGGGGCGCGGCGCCTGTGCCCTCGGAGCCGGGGTGGCCGTCGGTGGAACCGGGGTGGCCGTCGGCGGGAGCGGGGTCGGCGTGGCGAAGAGCGCCTCGTCATAGCTCGGCACGTTCGCTGGCTGCGGGAGCGCCGCCGTGTTCAGCTTCTTCTCCTGGGCCATCTGCGAGCCGAGGAGGCCGAGCAGGACGTTGTATGGTGCCGCGTTCTCGGGGTGCAGCTCGAAGCGATTGCGCTCGAAGTACTGCACGGTATACATCTTGCCGTCGCTGGCCTTTTCCTGGAATGGCTCGCTCAGCGGATAGCCGAACTGGTCCAGGGCACCGTGCGCGTTGTAATACTCCAGGAATGCACTCGCCACCGAGTGTTGCGTCTCCGGGAAATACTTCCCGCCAGCCGGGGTTTTATCCTCGGTAATCTTGTCCATCGCCGGCTGGATGACGACCTTCTGGGCGTTGTTACGCCCGAGCTGGCCGAGGATGATGTCCCACGGCGCGGCGTTCTCCGGGTGGCTTTCCAGGCGGGCACGCTCGAAATATTGGACGGTGTAGGTATTACCGTCCAGGTCGCTCTTCTCCTGCATCGCCTCGGTGATCGGGTAGCCGTAGACCGCCAGACCCCCGTGCGCGCGCCAATACTTCAGGAATGGGGCACCGACCTGATGACCGGTCTGCGGAAAGAACACCGTGTCCGGGGCCGCCGCCCCGACGCGCGCGATCGGCACCATCAGCGCCGCCAGCGCCACGATTACGAGACCAGCTAGCCAGCGTTTCATGCGGATCGCCCCCCTGTTTCTCGGACAGCAGCCACCGTGACAACCAACGTTAACAACGTCTGGTGACGCGAAAAGTTCTCCTTGTCTCGTCAACGAGAATATAACATGCCGCGATCCTCTCGGCAAGTGTCTTAATGCGCCCTTCCTCAAATACGATAGACAAAGGGATGGCGCACGACGCGCGGTGGCCGTTGGGGGCGGCCCCAGAC
>JAABUU010006987.1_pt1 | contig 11839 bp, 16 predicted proteins | sample 5559301 | NCBI WGS metagenome assembly JAABUU01 (sample SAMN10711884, study PRJNA513360) | rock metagenome | isolation source: Antarctica rocks | place: Antarctica: Victoria Land, Richard Nunatak white
CTAGCAGCTGACGGCAAGCGTGAGACTGCCACATGTCTTGAACATGAATGCGCCAAGCATTATTAGGCATTACTTGCAATTGCCTCAAGAAAGTATGACCCTCCAGTGCCGTTGTCAGAACCTTCACGATGGTACACTTCCACCTAAGCATGTGCCATCTGGCCTGCCAGCAGGTGCTTTTGGTAACGGGGGTGTGGGCATCGAAAGTGGTGGTAGCTGATGAGAATGTCAAAAAGCTTTCAAAATGTCAAATTTGCACACACGCAGTTTACGATACGTACTTGGACCAAAGCTTGCGTACGCACAGGCTTTAGCAAGCGCTGACTCCCGTGCAGCTGGTGCCGTGCCGCCCGTGTGCTGCTCTCCAACTGGAACGGCCCTGAATTGAAGACCACCACCGCCACGCGTTGCCTGCTTGTGCTTTTGTCCGTGGTCTTGGCTCGTGCCGCTAGCGAGGTCAACTCAGGTACACCGAAAGCTTGAACAGTCACGTTCCCTCTATCCCATCGTTGCCCATGCGTGCAGTCTTCGCAGCTGCTGCAACTGCCCAGCGTCTGCTCATCGGCGGCCAGCTGGATGAGCCCTGCAGTCCAATTTGTCGGCATGTAACAACCAAACAATGCAGGTGAAGGATCAAGAGGCACCTTCTTGGCCTCATCTTTGGGTCAGGCCGCCCGCTATGGTCACAAAGAAATGGCCAACACTAGTTATGGTGACCATACTTCAAAGTCTGCACCAACTGCAGCACCTGCTGCTGCTCCACTGAATTTGACAGGTAATAGATCAGGGATGTTTGCACGCAGGCATCATCTGTGTGGCTGCAGTTGTCACTGAAAAGTGCACCCTAGGGCCTGTTGTGCCACGCACTGCGCAGTGTATGTACTGCAGTGTTAACAATAGTGAACAATGCCGCTGCGACACTTTTGTTTACTGAATGTGACACTGATGCAATGTGCAATATCATTTAGCATGCAATGTCAACTGCTTTACACACCTGTTTCGAAAAGCTTTCAAGTGTTCTGCATGTGTATTTGGGTGTGATAAGGTGCAATAAAGTAGACCAGCTGCACACCGAACCTGTTGTCCAAGTTTGCTCTTTGTTTCATGTTGATGCAAGATGACCATGTTTTCAGCTTTTACATGTTTCACAAATTTGTTATCGACAACGCCACGCCAGCTTTGCCATGCTGTACAGACAATGTGGCACAGAGCATGCCTAGGGCGCCTTGGGCGTTGCTTAGTGTCACATCCAACCTTGAGTGGCAGACTTCTGGCGCCAACTGCCATTGACTGGATACGCAGGTGATGGGTCCATGAGACATCTACAAGGCTATGAATGGGTAGATCAGAGCCGTTGGCCCCACGGTGACAAAAACAAGGCCAGCACTGGTCATCTGTACAGTGACTACATTGATGTACAGGGCCCCTTTCCTGCGCCAGCTGCAGCCCCTGCTAGTACTAGTGGTGTTGATGCCTCCATTGCTGCAGCACCTGCTCCATCAGGTAACAGACAAACAACATGCAAGCATTTTTGCCACATCATCAATTTTGGTCTCATCAAAACACTCTTATTAACAAAGTTACAAGCTTGACCTTGCATTGCTGAAAGCTGCTTTTATCTGTAATACATACTATGCCATGCTCTACAACATGAGCTGTTGCAGGTGATGGGTCCAAGAGACTTTTACTTGGCTTGGTCAATGCTGCAGCTAGCTCATGGAGCAATGAAGACAAAGACAAGGCTGACATACAGGACAACGCCTCTGAAACTACTGCAGCTTCAATTTGAGGCTAAGAACAGTTTGCTGATGCCAGGCACCAATTTTATGCATTCAGATGATCATCAATGTCTAGATCAGATCTGAGGTCAACATCCCTTATCATGTCAAACTAGAAACACTTCACAGTCCCCAAGAATTCTGTGACAGGCTGCTAATGTGACTGATGGCAGCTCAGCTGAGGCAACAGATGAAGCAAGGACGTATAGTCTGCATCCAATAAAGAAGTGCCCACGTCATGAGTCAAAATCTGATGATCCTTTGCACTTTGTGATCAGGACAACCAATGGTGCAAAAATTTAGGTATGCCTGTAGTGAAGATTGCAAGCAAACAGTATCTGATAGCCCGTGTTCCATTGTAAAGAGTCATTTGTCATAAGCCGACTTGCTACTGCCGGACATCTCATTTCTGCATTTCCATCAATTCAAAACACAACTTCGAGACTGTGGTATGGATGCCATGGGCTGGTCTGCCAGCATTGCTAACAAGTATTCTCATTCAATTCCCATCCAATTACGGCACCTATGCTGCAATTGACTTCATGATTTGATCAACCTGTGAAAGCCACCTCCGCATGCTCTGTTCCAGCACCTTGAATACTGCCAGCTACCTTGTCTCCTGATGTGGCAGAGCTGACAGTTGTATGCCCATGATTGAGTGCTGCCTGGTCTGCAGTTATATCTGCAGCGATGTACTTGCTTGCCTGGTTTGCTGTGGCGTTTGTTGCCTGACTTGCTGTCACCTGCAACACAGTTGAATGACAAGCTCGACTGCCTGTCAAAGCCCAGTAGCAATGAGCAGATTGGTAGCTGTACAGCACATCACCAGCTACACGGCTTGAACGCTGTGCATGATGCTGATGCAGTCACAAAGGACTGTCTCAAATCAGGAAGATGCCTGATGGCATCACTTGGTGAAGAAATCAAAGCTACAACTTCAGGCCTCTGTGATCAATATTGCTGCACCTGCTGGAGAGCTGTGACGAGGTACACCAAGACACATCTAAGCCAACCTTTCTCAGCAATGGAAAATGCATGATGCGAAAGACATGATGCCAAAGTCGGTCCGCTTACCTTGTCTGGTGTTGCAGTAGTTGATCCCTCACTGCTGTCGGAGACTGCGTTGTCTGCTTTGCCCATTGCTGACACATCCCCTCCTGTACTGCTGTTCCTGCTGTGTCTGTCCTTGCTGTTGCCTGTCTGAGACTGGGCTGCACTGCTGCTGCTGAGGTCAGCTGCACTGCTGCCTGAGGCTGTGCTGTTGTGAATGATATTACTGTTGGCTGTGCTGTTTGTTGTGGTGGTGACACCTGTCAGACCCTGATTGGCTGAAGCATTGAGGCCAGTACCATTGAAGAAGCCTGCTGTACTTGCTGCACCAGTACTGGCCTACAAGGAAGTACCAGTTCCTTGTTTGTCAAATGTTTATAAGGTTGCTTCCATTGAAGCGTGGTAGAATCACCAATGTTCACAAGTGTCAAGTATACTGCAGGCGTTCACTGCATCGTCAGCAATGCACACAAAGCAATGCAGTCAACAAGCTTAAGTACAGGAGCTGACGAGGTCTGGTCTAGACCACATGATGCAGATCACACAGATCATGCAAATGCTGACTCTTGGTAACAGAATTTGCCCAGCGACTGATATGTAAACTGCCTGTATGCGCATACACTGCTTCTGAGTAAACCTTGCGCTTGCCCTTACCATGGGTGCTGACTCCCCCTTGGCTGACACACTTGCAGTGCCATTGTCTGCAGCTGCACCTCCATCTATCAGGGCAACGCCAATCCCAGCTGCATTTGGCCCTACCCTGTAGCTGGCTGCTGTAGTCAGATTCCCTGATGCACTGTGAGTGCCAGCTGCTGTACTTGAGGCTGACACGTCTGCATCCAGCAGTCTTCTCCCAGAGCTACCCCTGATGCCACTCACAACATGGCTGCTGCCTGCAGCAGTTGATTGTGCAATGCAAGGTGACAACAGATATGACTTGAACACTGTAAAACGCCACAGAGAAGGCTTCTGTGGCGGAACTTTTATACAGGTGGGAGCATACACATTTCTGCAACCAGCAGCCAATGGATACTAGCCTGGTTGAGTGAATGCTCAGACTGCAGCAGGTTTGTTTGCTTAGCGATTGGCTGGAAAGGGTGTGATGCTGCAGGAACACATGCAGAACATCACAAGAATTGTGGTCCACACTTTGCACACCATGTAGATCTACTTCTAGGACAGTCTGTGTTGAAGCGTAGCTGTTCTAGAACAGCCCGTGTCGAAGCGCAGCTTTGCAGCAGGCTCCCAATGTGCACACAGCGCTACATAGCATAGGCAGGGCTGTCAGCTCCACCCAAATGTTTCACCTGAATGCGTCTGTGCACCATGTCCCTGCAGCTGTCTGTTGTCTGTTCCACAAAGTATGGGAGAGGATCCAGGGTCCATGCTGACCGAACTGGCATTCTCAGGGATGTGCCCATTTGTTTGCACCAGTATCCTGCAGTTCAGGACATGCATGCTACAGAGCCTTGCACAAGCTGCAAAGCATGACACCATTATGAAAAAGCTGCAGGTTCTGTAGTGTCACTGATGCAAATCAAGTGCTGTGTGCAAGCTTTGCTGTGCGGTTGTGATGCTGCAAGAAGTGTGATGTAGATTGCTACTAGGTAGATGGCATGATTTGATCAAATTTGCTATCACACTGTGCACAGAATTTGGCTTGTGATGGTTCTGGGCCAATATTGAGCTACAGGCACCATCGTGACGCTTTTTATGCAGTGCAGCGAAGTTTGTTAACACCTAGCAGTTGGACTCTTCAATTAGCTACTAAATGGTAGCGAGGTTAGAGCCAACTTAGCTAAAGTTGGGCAAGAGTATCATGTTACATACAGTATGTTGCGTACCTGAACATCAGCAGAGCAACCAAACATCGGCTGATCAGCTCGCCTGTGGTGATCATGGCCGGCAGAGGCAGGGCGTCAAGAGCTGACAACCTTGCTGTCGAATTGGTGAATCAGCAATGCAACGCCAGCAGCAGCGGCGGCCCAATACTGCAGTCAGCGGTTGCGCGATTGCTGGACCGTTGACTGATGCCAACACCGGATGCACGGGCTGGAACAGCGCCTGCTTCATGTCCGGAGGCACCTCCTTGATCGAGCCAAGCTTGGACATGGTCAACATAGTTCGAGTGACGCTTGGGCTTGCTGTTCGTCCATACTCATGCCGCCGAAACACTTGCTGTTGCGCTCTCGCTTCCTTGGCACTCGGTGTCATGGTGTTCCAGAGGTCCGCTGCAAGAGCTGGACTGCTGCTGGTCTGCATCACGGCTGCGGCACTCCTCAGGTACCGTAACGGTTCAAGCTCTAGGTGCAGCTGCTCAGCATTACTCTGCATTCTGCAGTAAAGACAAGGGCAAAACTGGACTGTCATTGGCATGCAGCTCTGCTCAATCAGACAAGAACCTCAACTTGAGGGATGAGTGTTTCAGTGGCCACTGCAACACAGGTCAGTATGAACATGCGTGTACCAGCAAGATTACTAGTAGCAGTACCAATGCTGCATGTTATGTGATGTGGCTGTGCTTCACTCAGGGCGCAGACTATTTGATGCTGTTGGCATAAGCAGTGTCAGAGATGGCCCTGATGGCAGCAGCATTGCTGTGGACCTTGTAGATGCCAGCTCCTTTGTGCCTGAAGGCACTGCTGATGCAAGCGCAGCTGATGCCACTGCTACCCAGGTGTAGCTCACTAAAGTAGTGAGAATACATTGTTGTGTTGCACCACCGCAATAGCCAGCACCACAAGGACAGAACAAATACACTTGTGCATAATACTGCTTCAATACGCATCTGGCATTGCTGTCTGTTTTGATCGCCTATCACCTTCCCTTCCCTTGCCAAGTTGGTTGCAACTTATTACACATCTGAACAGCAGAACTGCCTGGTGCAGCTGTCAGGACACGCCAAATTGGCTGTTGAATCTTGCAGACAAGTAAAGATGGAGCATCAGGAGATACAACGGTGATTGCATCTTCATCTGGCCGAAATGCTGGCGCCTCTACAGGGCTGACATCTGTTGCAACTTCAGGTCTGTCTTACTACCAGCAAATGCAGATTGCACACATGGCATGCCCATTGGCTTACTGAGGATACAATCTGATAAGAATGACTACCGGCCTAGTGCTCTATGTAACACTTGGATTTCAACAAGGCCACAAGCTGTCCTGGAGCTTGTGAGAATCATTCATGAATAGGCTGCTGTATGAATCAGATTATTGCCAATGATTGACACAGGCTGCACAATTTGAGTCAGGACCAAACCCCCCTTGCATCCCTCCCTTGGGCATGATGCATGGTTACCCCCCAGTGCATCAAGCTGTATTCTTAGTGGGGCCTCAAGCCCTGCAAAAGACAGGTGCATGCTGCATAATGGCATAGGGTCAATCTCAAGCTTCACTTCAAAGACAATCATTGCCCTAGCAACATCATCTTTTGTTCTCTTTTCTGCAGTGGCTGTAGGCTTCAGTCTACTCTTTCCATGTTCTGCAGGTCATTCGCAAGCTTCAAGCAGCAGCATGGCGGATGGCACAGCATCAGGCAGCCGAGCACAAGTACACAGCAAGCAACACACCAGCAGTAGTGGTAGAGCACCGGCCGAAGCTGATGTCACAAACAGCATTGATGGCGAAACAGCCATGGTAAGCTCTCGGATCGCAAGTGCTTCAAGCAACTCGCCGTAGGTCTCACTACACAGGGAGCGCTCTGACCCTAAAAACACGCAGGCCAAAAGGGTCAAACAATCATGTTGATAGGCGGTGATGACAGGAAGAGATGGATAATCCAAGCAAACAGATCACGCCCAAACATCTGAGCTGCGCATGCATAGATCAGTACTGTAGTAGTACAAGTACACCAGTGAAGGCTCAGGATTGCGCTGTTATCTAATCTATCAAGACAACATATGAATTTCATACTGTTTGATGTTCTGGCCTGATTTGTCTGCTTCATTGAAGCGCTGAAGCACTAAGCCTTGAACCAGTCATATGTGCTTGACATTCTGTTGCAGTTGCTGCTGTCCTTGCCTTGCCAGGTTGAATGTGTCTCAACACATTGCAAATGAAAGTTATCTTGATTGGCAAGCTGTCTTGCACCATAAAGAAGATCTGTGCAACAAACAAGAAGCAATGAGTTGGCCTGTTGAGATATACATGTTGCAATGCAACAGAATGCAAGCTGATGCTATAGTGTGATTGCTCAGGAAGCTCAGGCAGATTTCTGAAGCATCACCGGCTACATTTGGACTTCACCTTCTTTTGACTTGCAGCCTCTGGCTTTTGTAGCAACGATCCTCTGCAATATAGCAAAAAAAGCCTGTTCGTTTTACTTGCAACGCATGTCACAATGTGCATGTGCTCCAACAACACGTCTGTATACACAGCTGTGCATCACTGTCTTCACAACTTTATGTGCATTTGGTCAAGCATGTCAACACGAGGAAGATAACGAAATGCAAGCATCATTGATACGAAGACCCTGCTTTATATAAATGCAAAAAGCAATTCAGGTTCCCATTCAAGGCAAAAGGCAGCTGTTAGACGAACAAGCAAGTTGCCGGTCAACGCAGTGCAAGTGTTCTGCTTCGCTTTGAGGCCGTCCGCCGCCCATACAGTACCATCGATACCAGGGCCATCGATCTTGCTGTCAAGCATGCCCTTGGGCCTGGCTGGGTGCCAATAGTTATTGACGACACGCTGACTGCAGATGTGGCTTACGATCTCTTGCAGCCTCCGCCCAGCCCGTTCGCTTCATCAATTGAGGGGTCAGTCGCAAGTGCACTAAAATATATATCGTTTGCGGCTGCCCTGGCCTCCATTCTTGCTTTGCTCATGTAAAATTGCTCCTCCAAGTGTCAAGTGCATGCCAGTGCTTGCAGGCTTTGCTGCTAAAGCTGCCAAAGGAGGCAAAGCACCTGCTACAACTGTAGCCAACGCAGGATCTGAAATATCCATCTCATCTGAAGCAAAGCCTGGCGTAGACTATCCTGACTGGTTGAGTGACCTAACAAAACCAGGAAAGACTTTAGGCGAGCTGAGGCGCACACCTGAAGATGAACGGGATCTGGCTGCTGTGAGTCTGCGACGCTGCACAAGACACACATTGCATGATTCTCTTCCACTGGGACAAGTTACGGCTTATCGGGCATGCTGACATTACTTGCATCACAGCATAGTAAGGACACAATGGAATGTACATGCAACATGTACATGTGACATGTGCATCTGTTGGCCTCTGCTCAACATTGTCTCTGGATGCTACAGAACGTGAGGTATGAGAAGCTGAGGCAGAGGGCTGCAATCAAGAGCAGAAATTTCAGCAAAGCTAAAGGAGTCTGACTGTAGGAGGGAGAAGGCTAGATAGCAATGCACTGCGAGATATTTGCTTGATGCTGTAAGGCACCAATTGGTTGCAACCAGAGCACAGCGATTAACCAAATCCAAAACCACTTGCTGCAGGCAATAGCCCACATCACGCATTACGTGACCACTAGCTCATTACCCTGCTACACTGATGTCATTTCATGGCAGCCCTGATTCAAGCAGTCTGTAGTGTCTTTATGGCAACCCTCGTCCAAGCAGCACTCATCATTGTCTGTTTGGCAAAGAGCCTCAGTAGTTTGGTGGTCAAGCTTCAGTGCTTTGGCCCTTGCACATATGAGCTTCAAGTCCATGACCAGCCTGCCTGTTGAGAGCCAATCAAAGGCTTGGTCACCTGAGGGCACAACTGTTTAGAGCTGTGTTAACGTGTCATCATTTCAGTACATGAGTCAGTTGAACAGCAAGGCGCACAACGATGAGGAAGATGCCCATACTGGCTGCAGAGCAGGATGTGTATTTGCAAGCTGAAACCAGCTCATATGATTGCAAGATACCATTGAATTTACGTGGTCTTGGTGCATCGGACCCTGCAGTGAGTCGTGGAAATTTGTATCTGTTGTATAATACACGCTTGAACAGCACATTAGTTTGCAGCAACGTTAGCAGCAGTAAAGTGTGTGATGAAGTCGTTCAAACACAGTAACTTGCTCGTTTCAACGTGTATACCTGGTGTCACGTTGTCAATCTCCTTGTTGTGCAAGAAAACATGCTTTAGAAATTGTGTTTGCAGCATGACGTACCAAACAAAACTTGTTAGGGAGAAATAGTAGCTGACTGGGGTAGAACATTGCAGCGGCAACTGATTGACACTGTGCTGAGCCAGCAAAGCATGGCATGCAGCCTATTATTAGGGCGCCTGTCACGTTTGCAGAGGTAAGGACTCCTAGTGGACTAGTCCTGGGAATTGGAGGATGGAGACAACCAACAACAGTGCAAGCCTACCACAGTGCAATGCTCACAGTACCCACAAGTCCTTGAATTGGGTTCTCTGCATAATGTGACTCAAACCTTTGACTCTACTACTACACACAGATGTCTTTTTTGAAACGCTCTGTTTGGCTTGTGTCAGGAAACGTCCACATGACGCCTACGCAGCTTGTGCTTCGGGAAAGCAAGCCTGCAACCCATGAGTTCTTGTAATGATCTGGTTGTACGAAAGCATGTGGCTTTGACTGAGTGGTCAACAAAGCCGAACATCAATGTGGCCTACCGCAAAGCCATTCTTGGAATGCTTGCTGTCTACATGTTCCTGCAGCTTTGTGGCTGAGGCCGTGCACATGAATGACGCGCGGCAAATTTGGCACTGCAGCAGCAGAGGAAAGTGAGCCCATGGTGCACCCCAACGCTTTGCCTGAAGAAGTATGATGATGGTTGTGGTATTGCAAAAGCCAGGGACATGGATCACATACCACTACACTCTGTGCTGCTGCATTCTGCTTCAGCTGGCTTCCTGAAAGTACAGGCCAAGACCTTGGGCTAATTTTCACACGTGCAAGCCTGCTGAGAGAGACGAACTTGGTCGACATCCTGTACCTGCACCCCTACGCTTGGCCTCTTCCTTCTCTTTACGGGCCCGGGCTGTAGCGGATTTCTGACCGTTGCCTCCGCCCATTCGTTGTACGAAAGCTTATGATGTACTGCACAGCTAGCCGCGCCTAGGTGATCAAGGTCTGCGTGCCTTTTCTCTCCTTCGACACGACGAGTCTTCCAGCAGGCAGTGCCGGACTTGAGAAGTTGTCTGCGTATTTCTGAGTGACTCACTGATGCTTGATTTGCAATATGCCGAGCAGCCGATCGGGCGTTACATCCCACGGCGAGCGTTGCTTGCTATCGTCACGTGCAGCGAACGCAACTGGTCAAGATTTTGACTGCAATCGATCAACGCAGATCGCGCAAGACCGCTGTGGTGCAAGACCGTAGCTAGATTCCTAAATCTGGGCCTTCAAAGGCGGCAATTTACAGTAACATCACAAGCAGTTGCTGGTCTGGCGCTGCGTACACAAGATGGACACCATGCCAAGCACATCGACAATGTGTCGAGACAGGACGCCTCTGCTGTCCCGCAAGATCAGCCACAAACTGGCTACATGCTCAAGGGCGTTTCAATGTTGTACCATGCAGCCTAGGATCGCAAGGCTGGGCCGGTACTCGCACGTAGAAAGCTCAAGGTTTCGAGTCGCGGCACAGACAGCAGAAGCCTCTGTAGCGTTTCAATCTGTTGATGACAGCGTATGGGACGAAAGATACGCAGAAGAGGGCCCACTAGAGTATGGCCTTGCCACCTTGCAAGGGCCACGCGAAGAGATGGAAGATTATGCTTCCATTGTGCCTAGAGGTCGCTGTGGATTCTTGTATGCAGGTATTCACAGATCTCATCTATTTTACATTGCACTGAATTGCAATGCTGGCGGATTTGTTACGTGCACCCTTGGCAGTCTGCATGCCCTTAATGAAATTGCTCCTGCAGCGGTTTTTGATGGACATGGTGGTCACTCAGCAGCTGATTACATGAGCAAGAACTTGTACAAAATCCTTTCGGTCAGTGTAGAAGACGAGAAAAAAGATGGTGAGTGCCAAATTGAAGGTAAGCTTCTGTCTCACCAGATGCAAGGCGCACTTTTTGGTCTGCTTTGTTTGTCTCATGTGTTGACATTCAGTTACATCCATGACTTTTGTCACACAATGGTTTGTTGATTCCGCACAGCACAGCCATTTCAGCAGTCAGCAGAGCATGCTCAGTCATCAACTGCTTACATCATGCAAAACACAGTCGCTGCTGCAGAAAGAGACCCAAATGGCGTGTGTTGTCCCACGGAATTTGCCGAAGCCCTGAAGGATTGCTTCCATGAGGCTGACAAGCAGTTGCTACACTGGCTTCAGCGTAAGCATCATTGACGTTCATCATGTGTGGCTGCTGTGATGAGCTGTACCCAAGGTTGCTGCAATTGCTCAGCACAAAACAGTGATGTTGCTGCATTTTGTTGTTGCAAAGTGCTGCTGAGATTTAGGTATACACACCAGCCAGAGGTGTATTGAAACATTTGAGACGGTTTCGAAATCAGTCCAGCCCACCTCTACACATCACAGCACAGCACAGCATAGCACAGCATAGCGCACCTCAATATAGCACAGCTCAGCATAGCGCAGCAGCACAGCACAAAAAAGCAGTGCAACGCCCATTGTTTGTGAGCAGAGCAGTATCCCAGTTTTGTACTGCTTTGTAGATGACAGTGGTGAAAATGAGGAAGAGCAATCCTGTGGCACCACTGCAACAGTGATGCTGGTCAGGCACGACAAGATTGTGGTGGCTAATGTGGGGGACAGCAGAGCCGTTTTGTCCAGAGCTGGTCAAGCAATTGACCTCTCAACCGAGCACAGGTACAGCGTTGCACCTGATCCTGCACAGAAGCTTCGCACATCATGTATGCCTGCTTCTGCTGGGTGCCTGAGTCTTGTAGTGCATCGCAAATTTGAGGGTATGCACTTAGTCAGGTGTATTACCGAAGCTTGTCTTAACTCACGATCGTTTCACTCAAACAAGTTACTGTCTGTAGGAGTTCCAGTTGTAACAATGACAGTATGTGCCCTGCTGTCTTCATGTTGTGCATGTTTGCAATCTGCATGAGCATGCTATTCTC
>JAABUU010006988.1_pt1 | contig 11839 bp, 10 predicted proteins | sample 5559301 | NCBI WGS metagenome assembly JAABUU01 (sample SAMN10711884, study PRJNA513360) | rock metagenome | isolation source: Antarctica rocks | place: Antarctica: Victoria Land, Richard Nunatak white
CGAGTGCCCACCATCGCAAGGCCGTCGCCGACGGTCAACAATTCGTGCTATCGCTCAGGAAAAGCCGAAGCCGGATCATCGAATGTCGGCAAGACCCCCCGATATGATGTGGCGAGGCGTCCGCCAGCGGCCGCGAATACCGCCCGCCCAAACTGCGCTTCACCGAAAATACCGGTCTCCGGGATGCTCGGGAATGGTGCGGTGAAGTTCGCCCCCTGCCAGGCCTCGTGCTCGCGCTCAGTCACGGTTAGCTGCTGGAAATCGATCGGCAATCCTCGAGCCAGCGCCTGCAGGTGTTCGCCCTTCGTGTCATTGAGCACGTTCGTGTCGAGGGTCACCTTTGTTCGTGCGCTCCCCTCGACTACTGCTGATTGGGTATCGTGGTTCCCGCTCACACCGCCCGCCCGGACTTCGTGATCTGCGCGAGGCCCGCCAGCATGTATTGTGGTCGTCCCTCCGCCATGCGGTAGCGCCACACGATCGCGGGGGCGTCCCCTTACCGTACCTCATCCTTGCTCAGCGCGCGCACGCTATTGACCTGCCCACCGTGGCGTGCCGATCGTGGCGCTGTGCCACCCCTCCTCGCCAGCGTCACCCGGCGTGCCGAGGTTGGCCGCGAGCTGCTCGCGTACCCAGCGGATCGCCTCATCCGGGTCCGTGATCGCCGTGGTGATCGTCACCGCCACCGCGTAACCCGCGCTATCCTCGCGCTTCGGCATGTGCAGTCCTCTTCGTCCTCAATGCGCAGGCCGGGGCGCCGTTGCAGCATGCTCAGCCCGCGCACCGGATCGACGCCAGCATAGCGCATCCCTGCCGGGAGCTTTTCAAGGGGGACCAAACTCCAGAAGTGGGTTTCCAAACGCCCCGCCCAGGCGAGCAGGAAGTCGCCCTCTTCCTTGCGCAGCGTGGCCTTGCCGGCGGTGAGGGCCTGGCGATCCGCCCCATACGTGAGCAACTCATCCACCGCTAACAACGAATAGTGCTGGCGCGACACGCCCCACCACCGCCTGCGATACGCCTACCACGATACCCTTGGCGTGCGGGAGGGATATGTCCCTAGCAACGCGCGCGGATTGTGACATCGGCGATGTCACAATCTCACCGGCCCGCCGCAGATGCCCATCGCTGTCGGCACCCCACCGTCATCGGCACACCTCACACCGACCCCTATCGCATGGTCCGAAACCAGCGTTAGTCGACGAGTTCGCGGACACGGACAAGGTTGCCTTCCGAGTCGAGCAGCACGAACTCACGACGTCCCCACAATCGTCGCGACCGGTCGTGGGGCGTTCAGGCCGAGTTGAGCGGCTGCGTGAACGCAGGATCGCTGACCCCGCTGCGGTTGACGGCGGGGGAGACCGGCCAGCGGCGCAGGCGCGCGGCGTCGGGGTGCCGCAGCAGCGGCAGCACGGCGTTGGGGTCGGTCAGGGCGGGATCGAGCCAGAGGGCCTCCGCCGTGCGCGGCAGGACCACCGGCATCCAGTCGTGCAGGGCGCGCAGGTCGTCGGTCGCGGCGGCGGTGGTGACGATGGCGCAGGCGGCGCGCGCGGTGCCATCCTGATCGACCCAGCGGTCGAGCAGCCCGGCCAGGCCGAGGAAATCGTCGCCGTCCGGATCGGTGAGGTACCAGGGCTGCTTCGCCTTGCCCCCGGCGACCGCCGTCCACTCGTACCAGCCACTGGCCGGGACGAGGCAGCGCGAGCGCGCCACGAGCGGGCGGAAGGTGGGGCGCTCCGTGAGCGACTCGGCGCGGGCGTTGAAGGCGAGGAACGGGCGACCGCCCGGGCGGTGCGGGGCGATCCCCCAGGCGGCGATGGCGACCTGTCGCGCGCCGGACGCCTCCTCGACAACCACCGGGACCGGCTCGGTCGGGGCGATGTTGAAGCGGTCCGTCAGCGCGGCCCGCACCGCCTCATCCGCCGTCGCGCCGAAGCGGAGAGGGATCTGCCTGGCGTTCTTGAGGACGTAGCGCCCACACATGGTGATGCCTCCTTCGCGTCAACGTCGTCGACCGAGTATACCGCCCCCCGGCGCGACGGTCGCGACCTGCACGTTGACCACGGCGGCGCGCCGCTGCACCCGCCCGGTGGCGACGACGAGTGGCGCGGCGTGGAGCGCCGCCCGGTACCGGGCGTCCACCGCCGGGCTGAGGACGAGGTTGCCGAGGCCGGTCTCGTCCTCCAACGTCACGAACGCCACCCCCTTCGCCGTGGGCGGGCGCTGCAGGATGACGAACTGCCCCGCCACCGTCACCGTCGCGCCGGTCGGGGCGTCCGCGAGCGCCGCCAGGGGCAGGATGCCACGCGCCGTCAGCGTTATCCGATGTGCCGCGACCGGGTGGTCGCCGAGCGGCACCCCCATCGCCCAGCCCTCCCCCACCCGGCGCTCGTCCGCGGTCTCGGGCGGGAGCGCCACCGGGCCGGGCGGCAGGGCGAGGCCCGTCACCCCCGCCCACGCCGCCGGGAGCGCCCAGAGGAGCTGCCGTCGCGCCACGCCCCAGCCGTCGCAGGCCCCGGCCGCGATCAGCGCCGCGACGGTCTGTGCGGTGAGGCAGCCGTGCGCCCGGCGGCAGAGGTCGGCCAGGTCGCAGAACGGGCCGCCCTCCGCGCGCTCCGCCACCAGCGCCGCCCCGCGCGGCTCACCCAAGCCGCGCACGTAGCGCAGCCCCAGCCGCACCGCCTGCCGGTGCACGGCACCCGTCGTAGGGCCGTCCGGTTCGAGGGTGCAGTCGTAGGCGCTCCGAGCGAGGTCCGGCCCCGGGATGGCGAGGCCGTGCCGCCGCGCATCGCCGATGACGACGCTCGGGTGGTAGAATCCCCCCGGCTGGGCGTTCAACCGAGCGCAGTAGAACGCGGCCAGGTGGTGCGCCTTGAGGTAGCAGGTCTCGTAGGACAGCCGCGCGAAGGCGACCGCGTGGGACCTGGGGAAGCCGTAGCCGGCGAACGCCGCGATCTGCCCGAAGACCGCCGCCGCGACGTCCGGCGGCACCCCCCGCGCCGCAGCCCCCGCGCTGAAGCGGTCCGCCAGTTCCCGCATCCGGGCGTCGCTGCGCTTGCTCCCCATCGCCCGGCGCAGCGCGTCCCCCTCCCCGGGACTGAACCCGGCCAGCGCGGTCGCCACCTCCAGCACCTGCTCCTGGTAGAGGATCACCCCGAGGGTGTCCCGGAGCGCGTCCTCCAACAGGGGGTGGGCATACGTCACCCGCTCTTCGCCGCGACGGCGGCGCAGGTAGGGGTGGACCATCCCGCCCTGGAGGGGGCCGGGGCGGATGATGGAGATCTGCGCCACCAGGTCGCTGAACGTCCGCGGCGCGTGCTGCGGCAGCGCCTGCTGCTGGGCGCGCGACTCGACCTGGAAGCAGCCGATCGTGTCCCCCGCACAGAGCAGCGCGTAGGTCGCCGGGTCGTCGAGCGGCAGCCGGTCGAGGTCGAGGTCCACGCCCTCGTGCTGCCGCACCAGCCGCACCGCCTCATCGACCAGATCGAGGCTCTGGAGCGACAGCACGTCGAGCTTGATCAACCCCGCCGCCTCCAGGCTGTCTTTATCCCACTGCACCACGACGCGCCCGGGCATCGTGGCGCGCTCCAGCGGGACGAGGTCGCCGAGGGGCGGCCCGGTCACCACCACCCCGCCGTTGTGAATCCCGAGGTGCCGCGGCGTGCCGACGAGCCGGGCGACGAGCGCGACGAAGTGCCGCCAGATCGGCGCGCCGAGCGCGGCGTCCCCCGCCACCGCGACGACCGCCCCGGCGAGGTCGGCGTCCAGCCCGTGCCGCACCCGCGTCGCCACCGCTTCCAGCATGGCCGTCGGGATGCCGAGCGCCTTGCCGACGTCGCGGACCGCGCCTTTCGTGTGGTAGGTCTGGATCGTGCAGGCCATCCCGACGTGCGCTTCCCCGTACGTGGCGTAGAGGTACCGGATCACCCGCTCCCGGCCCCGATGCCCAAAGTCGATGTCGATGTCCGGCAGCGAGGCGCGCTCCTCGCTGAGGAACCGCTCGAAGAGCAGGCGATGCGCGAGCGGGTCGACGCGGCTGATCCCGAGGGTGTAGGAAACGACCGACCCGGCCGCCGACCCGCGCCCCTGGCAGGGGACGCCCACCACCCGAGAAAAGCGCACGACATCGTGGACGACGAGGAAGTAGCCCGCGAGGCCGAGTCGCGCGATGACGCCGAGCTCGTGGTCGAGCTGCGCGACCGCCTTACGCCAGGTCGCCGCGTCGCCGGCGGCGTAGCGGTCGGTCAGCCCCGCCCGGCAGAGCCCGCGGAGATGGGCATCGGGTGTGCGACCCTCTGGCAACGGCACCGCCGGGAAGACGTGGCGGTCGTGGTCGAGGACGAAGGCGCAGCGGGCGGCGACGACCGCCGTGTTCGCCACCGCCTCCGGCAGATCCGGGTAGCGCGCGGCCATCTCCGCGGCGCTGGCGAGGTGGTAACGGTGATTGGGCCGCAGGTGCCGCGCCGCCTCCAGCGTCGTTCTCGCGCGGACGCAGGCGAGCGTGTCGGCGAGCGGCCCCTCCTCCGTGGTGGCGTAGTGGACGTTGGCGGTGGCGACGACGCCGACCCCGAGGCGCGCCGCGAGCGCCGCCAGTCGCCGCCCGAGTGGCCCATCGTCCGCGCGGTCGTGGCGCGGGATCTCCACCCAGAGGTCGTCCCCGAACAGCCCGCGCAGCCAGGTCGCCGCGCGCCAGGCCGCCTCCTCGTCGCCCGCGAGGAGCGGGGCGGCGAGCACCCCGTGGCGACAGCCCGAGAGACAGAGCAATCCCGCGGTATGTGCTGCGAGGAGTTCCCGTGCGACCAGCGCGTGGCCCTTGCCCCCCACGAGTTGGGCGGCGCTGAGGAGGCGGCAGAGCGTGCGCCAGCCCGCCCGATCCCGGACGAGGAGGGTGAGGTGCGGGCCGGGCGCGCCGTCGGCACCGGCCAGGGCGATCTCCGCGCCGAAGAGCGGGCGCACGCCGACCGCGCGGCAGGCCGCGTCGAACGCCACCGCGCCGTACAGCCCGGACCAGTCGGTGAGCGCGAGCGCGCCCTGACCGAGGTCCGCCGCGCGTCCGGCGAGCGCCTCCGGCGACGACGCCCCGTCAAGGAAGGAGTAGTGGCTGTGCGCGTGGAGATGCGCGAAGTCGCCGGTCATCGCGTGGTCTTCCTCCGCCGGCCGACGGTGGTTTCCGCAGTCGCGGCGTGTGCGGTCATGGGGACCTCAATCCAGGATCGCGCCGAGCGACCAGCCATCATCCGCCAGGGCGTGATAGAGGAGACAGCGCAGCCCGCTGGCGGTCCGCACCCGGTAGCAGCGCCGGGCCGTCGCCCCGTCGGGCTCGCGCCACCACCCGGTCGCCTCGTCCCAGGTCGCCTCGACCGCGATCACCCGCGTGACCCGGCCGCGCCAGACAAACAGCCGTGGGCGTCCCGCCCCATCCGCCTCGACGAGGAGCGGCCGGGCGGGGTCGAAGCGCCGGAGACTCACCGTGCCGCCTCCCCGTCGTCATCGAGCGCCAGCTCGGCGAGCGCGTAACGGCGCTCGGGCAGGGGGTGGGCCGGGTCGACGAGGCGGAGGTGGCCGAGCGCCGCGTCGCTGCGACGCCGGGCCTCGTGCAGCCCCGCGTGGAGCAGTCCCGCCCGCCCCTGTGGCACGTCGAAGAAGCTTGCCTGCCGCCCGATGAGCGGGCGCGGCGCGACCAGCTCGACGGCGAGCGCGGTGATCCCCGTGGCCTCATCGCCCGTCTCGCCAGCCATCGCGGGCAGGGCGGCGAGCAGGGCCGTGCGGAGGGGGCCGACGGCCGTGGTCGGCCGCGCCAGCGCGACGGTGTGCCGTGTCGGCTTCCCGCGCCCGCTGCCGAGTGCGAGGGTGGCGCGCGTCGCCCCTAACCCCTGATGCCGCAACCGGGCCAGCAGCGGGCCGAGCAGCGCGTCAATGAGCCGGGCCAGCTGCGCGTGATCGTCGAGCGCCCAGTCCAGCTCGCGGCGCGCGGCCAGGACGAGCGGCGGGCGGGTCGGCACCAGCGGGCGGTCGTCCGCGCCGCGCGCGAGCGCCTCCAGCGCCGGTCCCGCGACGCCGAGATAATCCCCCAGGGCGCCGCGCCGGAGTGTCGCCATGTCGCCGAGTGTCCGCAGGCCGACCAGGGCCAGCCGGTCGCGTTGCTCCGCCCCCAGCCCCACGTCGCCGAGCGGGAGCGGCGCGAGGAAGGCCGCGACCTGCTCCCCCGTGGTCAGGAGGGTCACGTCGGCGACACCGTGGTGGGCGGCGAGGCGCGCCACGCCGGGTGTGGGCGCGACGCCCAGCCGGGCCGACGGATAGGCCCAGTCCTGGGCCGTCACCTGGATCGCCGCCGCCCGCGTGCCGATCGCCGGGGCGCGCTTCCCCGCGCGCAACTCGAGCCAGCAGCCGTCCGGCGGGTCCGGTTCGATTGTCGGGCTGTGCGCGCCGAGGGCGTCGAGGAACGCCGCGAGCCCCGCGACCCCGTCCCTCGTTGCCACCACACCCGGTGCCTCCGTCTCCCGCAGCAGGTAGCCGACGAGGGGCGGCGTCGCGTCGGCCATCGCGTCACGCCACCCGTGACGCCGACGGGAGCGCCAGGAGCGCCGCGCGCAGGGCTTCCGCCAGCGCCGGGTCGGCGGCGAGCTGGCGGCGGAGGGCGGCGGGCGTGGCCCTGAGGGTGATCCCCGCGTAGGCGACGCCGTCGGCCCCCTGGTCGAGCAGCCCGGCGGCGCGGGCCAGCCGTGCCAGCTCCTCCGCGCGGTCGAGCCCGGTCCCGGGGCGGAGGTCCACTTCTGCCCACGCCCCGCCGACGCCGAGCTTGTGCTTGACGACGGTCAGCCGCACCCGCAGCCCACCGTCGCTGTCGGCGAGCGCCGCCAGCGGGGTCACCGCGATGCGGAGCGCGGCGAAATGGCGCAGCGCGAGCCCACCGGTCGAGCGATGCGGCAGCGCGTCCGGCGCGTCGGGGAGGGCGCGGTTGGTGGCGACGAGCGCGGTGGGGGTGTCCTTCATGGCGGCAGTCAACACCCGCAGCCCGCGCGTCAGCAGCCCCGCCGTCTCCAGCGCCGCGTGCTCGACCGGGCGCGGGCGACGGGTCCCGGGAGGGAGATCGCGCAGGGCGGCGAGGGAGGCGAAGCCGAGCAGGTCCAGGCCGCCGCAGCGCGCGAGGATGATCGCCACCAGGAGGGCGTCCCGCGCGCTCGTGGGCTTGACGACGAGCAGGGTGTCGAGGTCGCAGCCCGCCGCCGCGAGGCTCGCCCCGTCCGCGCCGTCCTCCGCGTCGACCAGGGCGACCAGCCCGCCCCCGCGCTGGGTCGCCGCGAGCGCCGCGTGGAGGAGCGTCGTCTTGCCGGACGACTCGGGGCCGAGGATCTCGCTGAGATGGCCGCGCGGCAGGCCGCCGAGGCCGGTGGCGCGGTCGAGGCCGACGGAGCCGGATGGCACGGCGCGGTCGGCGGGGTCGCGCGCGGGCGCGTCGCGCAGGCGGCGGACGACCCCCGCCCCGAAGCGCGCCTCGAGCGCGGCGAGGACGGCCGCGAGGTGCCGCGCCCGGCGCGGATCGACCGGAAACGCTCCTGGACCTGGCATCGCCCCGCCCCCGACGCATCGCCCCACCACCGGCGTACCAAGGCGGCACGAAGGGCGCTATCGTAGCAGATCATTTGTTCTAAATCAAGGCGGGTAAGATCGCGGCATGACCCGTTCGTACGCGCCGGAGACGGGGCACCGGTGTGCGTTGGCACGCGGGCTACCGGGTCGTCAGACCGGCGCGGCCCGATCGTAGCGCTCGACGTGGACACGCCCGGCGTCGAGAGGTATCGCGCGGTCGCCGCGCGGGAGGAGTCGGTCGCAGCTTAAGCGAAGGTGGTACGTGGGCACCGGTCGCCCGGAAGCCGCCAAGGCACGCGATCGGCGGATTCGCGGCGGCGTTGTCTCGCGGCGTTGTCTCCCGGCTCGTGCGGGGCGGGCGACCGTTGCGTTATCGTTACGAGCGTATCCTGGCGCGTGGGAGGCCATCTGTCAATCCGCGCGGCCATCGCCATGCGCGGGCCTGCCCGCCTCCAGCGGACGTGCGTGCTGGCCTGGCGTATCCGGGCCGCACCGCGTGTGCTAGCATCGCGTCGGGCACGGCCCTGCACGGATACGGCGGCGCGCGGCGCGCCGCCACAGCGAGGAGGGGGATCATGCAAGGCATCGCCGCGAGCGTGCTCGACACCATCGGCGGCACCCCGCTGGTGGCCCTGGACCGCCTCGCCGCGGGGTTGCCGGGGCGGGTGGCCCTCAAGCTCGAGCTGGTCAACCCCGGCGCCTCGATCAAGGACCGCGCGGCGCGGCGCTGCATCGCGGAGGCGGAGGCGGACGGTCGCCTCCGCCCGGGAGGGGTCGTGGTCGAGCTGACGAGCGGCAACATGGGCGCGGGGCTCGCGATCGTCTGCGCCGTGCTGGGCTACCGCTTCGTCGCGGTGATGAGCGTCGGCAACAGCCGCGAGCGGGTGCAGATGCTCCGCGCGCTCGGTGCCGAGGTCGAGCTCGTCCCGCAGGCCCCGGGCGGTGTCGCCGGGCAGGTCTCGGGCGACGATCTCGCGCTGGTCGAGGCGCGCACGGTCGCGCTGGCGCGCGACCTCGGGGCCTTCCGTCCCGACCAGTTCACGAACCCCGCCAATGCACGCGCACACGAGCTGACCACCGGCCCGGAGCTCTGGGCGCAGAGCGGCGGGGTGGTGACCCACTTCTGCGCCATCGTCGGCACGGGCGGCACCTTCCTCGGCGTGGCCCGTGCCCTCAAGGGGCACGACCCCGCGATCCGCTGCCTCGCGGTCGAGCCGGCGGGGGCGCGGCCGCTCGCCGGCCTGCCGATCGCCGGCCCGCGCCACAAGCTCCAGGGGGCGGGCTACGCCGCCGTGCCGCCGCGGTGGGATGCGGCGTTGTGCGACGGCACGCTGGCGATCGGCGACGACGAGGCGACCGCGACCGCCCGCCTGCTGGCGACGCGCGAGGGGATCTTCGCCGGGTTCAGCACCGGGGCGAACGTCGCGGCCGCGCTCCGGCTGGCGCGGGTGGTCGCGCCGGGAAGTCTTGTCGTCACGATCGCCTGCGACAGCGGGCTCAAATACCTGAGCACCGACCTCGTCCCGGCGTGAGCTGCGCGCCGGGCACCCGCGGTCGGACTGCGGCAACCCCGGTCGACGGGCCCGTCGCCTGGCGACCGGTGCGGGCGGCGCTGGTGTCGTCGAGTGCCTACGTCCCCATGCTCTCTCCGCGGGGCGCGTCGTGGGCACGGCCCCGGCCACGCGCCACCTGTCCCGGGGGCCGGCACCACGCGACCGCGCACCATGGCCGGGGACACCACCCGCCGTCGGATACGGGTCCGGCCAGGATCGGCCGCCCTGCTACCGCGTGCACGAGCCGCGCGGTGGCATCGTCGGCGTAGCCGGGAGTTCGAGGATGGTTCGTCCGCCGATCCGCCGCCAGCCCGAGGAGACGCCGCCGCGCAAGGAATTGCGCGGGGTGGTCGAGCGGCTGACGTACCAGAACCCCGAGAACGGCTACACCGTGGCCCGGCTCGCGCCGGAGCGCCCCCAGGACGAGGCGCGCGCCGCGCAGGCCGACGACCGCCTGGTCACCATCGTCGGCACCCTCGCCGACCTGACGCCGGGCGAGGCGATCGTCGCGCAGGGCTGGTGGCGGAACGACGCCAAGCACGGCTGGCAGTTCCAGGTCCTCGACTACCGCACGAGCCTCCCCGCGACCACCCAGGGCATGCGCCGCTACCTGGGGAGCGGGCTGGTCAAGGGCGTCGGCCCGGTGATGGCCGGGCGGATCGTCGACGCGTTCGGGGAGGGGACGTTCGACGTCATCGACGCGACGCCCGCGCGCCTGACCGAGGTCGCGGGGATCGGGAAGGTCCGCGCGCTGCGCATCGCCGCGACCTGGGAGGAGCAGCGGCATATCCGCGAGGTGATGGCCGCCTTGCAGGGGTACGGCGTCTCCACCTCGCTCGCCGTGCGGATCTACAAGCGCTTCGGGGACGACAGCGGGCGCGTGGTCAGCCAGGAGCCGTACCGCCTCGCGCGCGAGGTCTGGGGGATCGGCTTCAAGACCGCCGACGCGATCGCGCGGGCGGTCGGCATCGCCCCCGACGCCCCCGCGCGCCTCCAGGCGGGGGTACTGCACGCCCTGGGCGCGGCGGGGGACGACGGCCACACGCTGCTCCCCGAGCGGGAACTGCGCGAGACGGCGGCCGAACTGCTCGGCGTCGACGCCGCAGGCCTGGACGCGGCGGTCGAGGCGCTGCTGGCAACGGGCGACCTCGTGACGGCACAGCGGGCGGACACCACGCTCCGCCTCCTCGCGCTGGCCCCGTTCGCCCGGGCGGAGTCCGGACTCGCCTCCCGCTTGGTCGCGCTCGCCGAGGCCGGGGCGGACGCGCGGGTGGCGCGGGTCTTCGCGGACGCCGACTGGGCCACCGCGTTCGGCTGGCTGGCGTCGAAACACGGGTTGACCCTCGCCCCGGAGCAGGAGGCCGGGGTGCGGATGGCGCTGACCGCCCCGGTGAGCATCCTCACCGGCGGCCCGGGGACGGGGAAGACGCATACCCTACGCGCTCTGCTCACGCTTGCGCGGGCGAAACGCCTGCGCCCGCTCCTCGCCGCGCCGACCGGCCGCGCGGCCAAGCGGATGCAGGAGGCGACCGGGCTCGACGCGGGGACGCTCCACCGCACCCTGGAGCTGCGCCCGGGCGGCAAGGCCGGGCGCGGCGCGGACAACCCGCTCGACGCCGACCTCGTGGTGGTCGACGAGGTCTCGATGCTCGACGCCCTGCTCGCCAACCAGCTGGCGAAGGCGGTCGGCGCGGGCTGCCACCTCCTGCTCGTCGGCGACCCCGACCAGCTGCCGAGCGTCGGGGCGGGGGACGTGCTGGCCGACCTGCTGCGGGCGGCGCGCTTCCCGGCCACCCGGCTCACGCGCATCTTCCGCCAGGGGGCCGGCTCGGGGATCGCCGCCAACGCGAGTCGGATCAACGCCGGGCAGCTGCCCCGCTTCAGCGGCGACATCCAGGATTGCTTCTTCCTCGCGGCGGAGGACCCAGCGGCGGCCGCGGCGACCGCAGTCGAGGTCGTCGCCCGGCGGCTCCCCGCGCGCTACGGCCTCGCCACGGGCGACAATCCAGGTGCTGGCCCCGATGCACCGCGGCGACGCCGGGGTCGGGGCGCTGAACACGCTGCTGCAGGAGCGGCTGAACCCGGCGCGGGAGGGGCTGCCCGAGGCCCGGGGCGGGGGGCGGGTCTACCGCCCGGGCGACCGCGTCCTGCAGCTGAAGAACGACTACACGCTGGACGTCTTCAACGGCGACCTCGGCACGGTCGCGGCCATCGATCAGGCCGAGCAGGAGGTGGGCCTCGCGCTGGACGACGGCCGCGTCGTCCGCTACCCCTTCGCCAGCCTGTACGCGCTGACGCACGCCTATGCCATCTCGATCCACAAGTCCCAGGGTGCGGAGTTCCCGGCGGTGGTCATCCCGCTGGTGACCGCGCACGCGGCGCTCCTGGGGCGGACCCTCCTCTACACCGCCTTCACCCGTGCCCGGCAGTTGGTCGTGATCGTTGGGCAACAGCGGGCGCTGTCGATGGCGGTGCGGGACTGGCGGCGGGCGCCGCGCTATACCGCGCTCGGCGGCCTGCTCGACGGGACGACGCGCTACGCCTGGGGGCGCGAGCGGGTCGGCGAGGGGGCCGATCAGGCGGCCGACGACGGCTGGTGGGAGGGGCTGGTCGGCGCGGGCGTCGAGCCGTAGGGCGCCGCGCGGTGCGTGCGCTGTTTGCCGACATGGGGCGGGCGACTCACCGACGCTTGGTGGTGA